>Ga0136560_1001024_pt1 | contig 14329 bp, 14 predicted proteins | sample AntRauMeHopE1497_FD_104925 | JGI IMG/M metagenome (GOLD analysis project Ga0136560, IMG submission 104925) | Saline lake microbial communities from Rauer Islands, Antarctica - Metagenome Hop E1 #497 | ecosystem: Environmental > Aquatic > Non-marine Saline and Alkaline > Saline | place... | reverse complement strand
CTAAGCTTTACTTTCGTTTTAACTAATATTACATTAATGTAACAGCACGTTACGTTACGTCAAACATTTTCAGATATTTTTACTATTTTTGAGGGATTTATATTATGGCGATAGGAAAATCAGGTCGAGTTGTTATCGATCTAACCCCAGAACAAAAGAAAGCCATTCATGAGGCTATTAAAAAAGACGGCAAAAATCTTAAGCAGTGGTTTCTTGAGAAAGTAAAAGAAGATTATCCTGAGATTGAACAGGATAATAAATAAAACACATTTAACATGTATAATAAGTAAACTACTGATGATTAATAAATTACTTTAATTACTCAATACAGTATTAAAATTTCAACCTAATACTATCAATTGTTTCAAATAATGTTGTTAGGCCTAAGAGAGCTAGTATAACCCCCAAAGCTAGATATTTAGAGTAGCCAATCCCAAATCCAAGTAGTTTGCTGAAAAAATAGAATAGAAGCCTTTGAATAAGTCCTTCTTTAAGAAAGTCGTATGTGAAGCAAAGTAATCCTTGTATTGTTTTAAGTGCGCTGAGCACTGCTTTTGTAATTTTATCCATATTAATAATTCAAAGTAAGTTGCCACCATTATTAGCAGTCAACCTATGAGTTTTATCATCTGAATTAATTACGTCAACTATCTACTCAAATGTAACTAAATATCGAGTCCCAACTGGTCTTCTTTCACATCATCACTCGGCAGCACAACCCAATTCACCAAGTCATTGTAGATTTGTCTCTTAGGTTCATCGTAGGGGAGGTCATATAAACCTTCGGGCTCTCGCAATTTATGAAGGCTAGATAAGTACCGAGGTACTGGCTTGTCTTCTTTGCTTTCAAGTAGTTCATGCACTGTTTTATTATTAAATGCTGCGAGTTTAACTGTATACGTAAATCGTTTAGCCTCTTCTTTATTAAGGCCCATAGTAGTGAGTGCTGATATGCATGCTGCGCTACGTTTCTTGAATAGTTCAGATGATCTATAGACTTGTAACTTTCTAAATTTTCTGCCGCCTTCGATCGTATAAAGTATTTCATTTCTAATGGATGAATCTTGGATATCAGTAGCAAAATTCATTAATCCGACAATAACATCGGTGTTTGTATACTTTGTATCTGTGTCGAGACCGATATTAGAAATAATGTCATTTTTTATATAATTAAATGTATGTTCATTCATTCCATCCAGTGTTACTTGAAAAGCATCTGACAAATAATTTTTCCTGTTACTTTTCTTCCTGAGGGCTTTCCACATACGAGTCTTGTCTTCATTACTCATATATAAATCTAGGAAGCTTTGTAAAACAGGGACCGCCTTCTCAGTTTCATTAGGCTTACGATGAAGTAGATACTCAGAACCAATAGCTTCACGCATCATATTAGAAAGCTTATCTTGCTTTAATGCCGTTAAATACTCTTTAGAATAGTTGTCATCACCAAGGTTGTAATAACGGTCTTGATGACCGCGCAGATAATTACAAACATCAATTGCGTTTTCGACTTCAACTTTTTTAGCAGGCCTACCCATAATAATACCTACGACTTCTTGCCGCGCTTTAAGCGCTCTAGTGATGGAATAGTCTTTTTAAGCTGATTGTCTGACATGCCTTTTAATGCATGAATACCAAGCCTAAGCACTTCACTGGTAGTAAGCAGCGTTCCGGTTATTGCACACCTTACAGTGACATCATGGATGATTACTTTCTCAGCCTCAGTGTAGTTTAGCGTCATCTTTTGCAGCTCTGGTGCCGGGGCCTCTTTCTTAATTGGTGTACGTCTTTTCTTAACAGCTTTTTTTGCTGCGGGCTTCTTATCGATAGCAGCATCTACTTTATCAAATTTAGCATCATCATTTTCGAGACGCTTCGATTGTATTTCAGCAGAAACTGCCTTGCTCTTTGACATTTTATCTTTTAATGATGATTGACTGGCCATGTTATCTCCTAAAGGTTTAATAATTCGTCGCGCAGATTTCTATACATATCAGCAAAAGGCTTATTTTTACTCGACTTTGCAAATACAGACTCTCCGGTGGCTATTCCTTCGCTAATGGTCACAGAGCCTTTGATCACAGTTTCTAAAAGAGGTAATTCGCCATCCTTGAGCATATCTACAATTGTTCTAGCAAGATTAGTATTATTGTATCTGTTAATCAGTACGCCGCCTTTCAATTCATCAAGATCAACTTCTGCTCTCATTGCATTAGCATCTTTAATAATAATTTCTACTGATGACATAGCAGCGATCTCAGTACCCGCTGGCTCCGTGGGGCAAATATAAAGATCAGCAAAAATTAAACAGCGACGCACAAGGCCGTCTTCTAAATTAGGTGGTGTATCGATTACAATATATTCATATTGCTTAGAAAGTGTTCGTACAAGCTTTTGTATTTCATTACTTCTATTGTATAGAGACTGAATATCGAAAGGGGGGCTTTCAACATAACTATATATCGTAGTGGCTGACATTTGAGGGTCCATGTCAATTAAGAGCACGCTATCACTCAGCTCAGTTAATGCATGAGCGAGATTAAATGACGTGGTTGTTTTACCAACACCGCCTTTTTGATTAGTTACTACAATGACTTTTGCCATGGATTTTCCTGTTGTTATTGTATTTAATATAACCAAACCTAGAAATAATGCAATAGGTTATTTAATAAAGTTTTGTATGATACTAATTTTATTTTAATTTATATTATTATTATTATTAACATTTTTTATTAAATAACCCTAAGGGTTACTTTGCTATATCCTTGTTATTAAGATTGTTCCGTTTAGTCATATCGCACTCATTTATATAAGGGCAATTCATGCACGTCTGATTCATGCAAAATGACCTAGCGTCAGTGCGAGCCGGGGCAGGTTTAACGAGACTTCTTCTTGCTTGTTCGATAAAGCTGTTACTAAAGCGAAGTACTGAGTGCTTTTGCCCATTTAGCATCATTCTTTGCTTTGTAGAACCATTCTTTTTAACTTCTGCAATATCCATATTTTGCAGCGTTTTAGTAACCCACTCCAGCCGATCCCAGTCGACAATGTCAAACTTAGAATCTCGACCTTCTAAGGGATCTATTAGTATTTTCATTTCCAGCTGAACATGTTTTACAAGTACATCTTGATAGCCTTGGGCAGCAATAGCACGACAAGCTTCTTCGAGTAGTGTTTCAGGGGATTCATTGTTTATACGCCGGATATCTTGGATCCTCATAGCTTCAGAAAGCTCTGATTTTATCTCATCACTTCTAGTATGTGCTGCAATCACAAGCAGTGGGGCGGCGATTTCTTCTTCTCTGTTTGTTGAATGGGCGTATTGAGCTTGATAAATACTATTAAGCTCAGCAACATATTCAAAAGACCATGCATGGAGGTCCTGCCTAAGTCTGTGCAGAACATCTGGAGGAAGGTGGACTTTCTTAAACGTTGAGTCTTTTTGCAGCGCCTTTGTCTTTACAACATACATACGCTGTAAAAGTGGTTCATCAAGAACGCCTCCAGTGTTACCCATAACCTTAATGCCAAATTGATTTAAGTGTAATGTTTTAAACCCACCAGAAGCTGTTTTCTCTTGTAATTTTCTTATACCAGTCGACTTTTTATATCCGACTTTTAAGTACTGCTCTAAATTGAGTCTTATTGCACTTGTTTTGCCTTGATTTCCGATGTCTTCTACATCATCTAGAATAACAATACCGCCCGTCTTATCAGTCTCCCTCGATAGCGTAGCAGCGGACATCGCTGATATTTGGTTAGCATTAGCGCCGACTCTAGCAATTGCTTCCCCAAGCTCTGACTTTCCTGAGCCTTTCGCGCCATGAAGCAATATATAAGGTACTGCATCAAAAATAGGTTGTATGTAAGAGGCCATAACAGCCAGTGTAAGAATGGTGTAGTCTGCTGGCTCAGGTAAGGATACATAACCTGCTAAATGTGTTTTTACGCGGTGATATAAGCTCTCAGCGGACGGTATATCATATTCTCTCGCCATCCACGCGCATGCTGCGCTATATTCCCACGTTGCGTACTCGTTTGGGCGAGGCTCTTCTGAAATAATGCTTCCATCACTTAATCGAAGTATAGCTTTCGAGCGGTCAACACCTTTGGGCAGCCGAGATTGTCTAAGCGTCAGTTCTTTTCTATCAGAACGTATTACACCTACTGACTGCATCTCGTATTTTTCGCCAGACTCTTCATCTACCCCCACGACATGCATGATCATAGGGTAATGAAGCATTCCGTTGTGAAAGCTGATATTTGGATCGAATGGGTTATAATTGTATTTACCTGAGCCTGTCTTCCCGAGGTCGAGCGCTTCTTCTGCTCGCATTTTCTTCTGAGTACGCATATCAGTAGCACTACGCATAAGTTCATCTAATTCATACTTAGCTGCGCCCCGCTTAATAAAGTCGGTTATATCAGCACCACTCTTACCTTCATCGTTCTTAACTTTCACCCGGTAAAGTGGCAGGGATGTAATGATCTCTATTAGCTTATTAGCGCCTCTGTCACCAGCTTCATCGTTATCATAAATACAATATATTTTTTTAAAGTAACTAAGGAACTTTTCATCATGAATTTCAGGTATAGACCCGGTACTTAAAACGCCGTTACATGGTGTCGCGATAAGCCACTCACTTTCATATGGCGTGCCTTTTATAAAATTATCTAACGCCCATAGGTCTTTATGGCCCTCAACTAATACAAGGACTCTTCTCTCGTAAGTTAATGCTTGATTAAAGTAAGCGAATGTTCCGCCACCCGTGGCCATAAAAGGGCTCAGAGAGCTATCAGACGAAATTGAAACATCAGGGATGCCTATGTACCCAAATTTCTTTTTGAATCGACCGTCTGAGTCGACTAATGGGTACATGAGAAAGTTTTCTCTGTGTATCCCTTTTTTGTTTGTGTATCCAGTACTGAGCCCTAATTTAAATTTATTTATTGTCTCAAGATTTATACCTCGTTCTTTCAAGTAAGTGAGGGCTACTGGGTTATTGAGCAGTATGTTGTGGTGTCTGTTAATATTATCTTCGCTTGCGTCTTGAAGCACCTTCTTGGCTGGTTTTTCAATAACAGCAACTTTTTTCTTAGCAACTTTCTTTGAAGCTGACTTATATTCGCTATCGTCATTGATGCCAAGAAACTCTTTAGCTTCTTTCAACGCAGCTGCTTTATTGCCATGGCCTCGATTGAGAAGTATCAAATCAATTAAGTCACCATGATCTTCTGATGCAAAATCATAAAAAGTGCCAGCGCTATATTTGCCATGATCATTAATATTTATAACCATTGACTTACCGGGTGCACCAGTAACATCACCAGTGCGAAAAATATTACTTTCGTGAGTTCCGGTAATATTTAAATATGAAATTAAAGCTTCAGTTTGATTCGCTAGTAATGCCGCAATTTCAGAGAAATCATTTTTTTTCATGACTGTCATTATCCTGCCATCCTTGGGTTTTCCGACATTAACTTTTGAACCAGCAACCCTTGGTTATTCAGCCCTCTACTTGTTGATAAATGAGCATAGGTCTTTAAGACGGTTTCAATTGTGTCATGTAATATTTCAGCGACAACAACATAGTGCTCTGGATTTTCCCTTAAATAATTAGTTGCGACTATATGCCGATTAGCATGTAATCCGAAAGGTCTATATCCGTATTCACCGGGAGGTCTATAACTAGTTACGAACTTTTTGAATGCCTCTGTTAAGCTATTCTCATTCATGCCAATTATAGGGTTGTATGTCATAGTGGTTTTGGTCGGGATAAAAAGAAAATCACTATCAACTCTATGTAATTCAAGGTAGCGTTCTCTGACATCTAGATATGCATGCAAATCTTCCTCAACAGCAATAGGAAAATTAGCTTCATAATCATCATCTTGAGCTGTACGTATGTTTTTAAAGTTGTTTTTATCCAGCACAATTTGATATGACGGTTCTTTTCTTATCTGTCTTTCATTATCCACCACGCTTAATTTCTTTAACGGCCGTAATGTCCCATTTTTTCTGGGTACTGTAAGGGCCTGTAAACTGGAAACTCGCAAAGGGTTGTACATTTCTAAGTGAGTAATTAAAAGATCACGATAATGAATTAATTTAAATTGTATAGAGAGATCATTTACATACCGCTTTTTGGCTAATTTATATACGTCAGTTAGGAAGCTTAACGGGTATTCTCTTTCTAAAATGAAACTAATGTTATCAAATGCTTCTGACTTATCTTTAAAGTCAGATTCCATGGTGGTTTTCATATCTTCTAGTGATGATTTTAATTCAGTTATGTATGCTAATAATTCTGACTCATCATCAATTTCAGATATTGATTTAAGATATCTTGTAGATTCTCTTCTAGCTGTTTTAGAAATTAAGAAATAACTATAATGATCATTAAGAAGAGCATTTAGATATTTAACAAAATTTAAAAATTTACTTTTAGTATTAGAGCTGACGCAGCTTTCATAAAAATTATAAATTAAACTACCGTTAAGTAATGAAAAAAAGTTTATATCAGTCCTAGGTATCTCCAGACCACTATAACTTGGTAGTATAAAATCAATCTCTTCTTCTGTGAGATGTGTTTTAGCTTCCCCTTTAAAAAGATTTCTATCAGGTAACTTGGGCATTGCTTGAAAAGAAAAAAAACAACCAATTCCTTCCCAGAAGTTAATCCCTGATCTACATTTTTTATGTTCTCTGCCGAAGAGATTTAGTACTGTTGCTTTACTAGATTTTTCAGGTATCAAACCTGTCGTTTTCCATCGTTGTCGTTTTGTTAATTTTGCAGATTTTCCTGCCACAATGCCTGTAGTTTTATATGAATTTATTTCTTTGATAGCTGTAGTGAACTGGTCGGTAAGATCACTGACGTCATTAAAATAATTCTTTAAATAAACGGACGATGCTGAATTTCCCCTTAGGGATATTGAAGCTCTGTTACTTATGGCTTTTCGGGTCTGTTTTTCACTTAGATCGTTTACATAATCAGAAAGCCTAATAGAGACGCCTATTCGCCTTTCTGATCTATGCTTATTTATATACTCCTTATATGCGTTTTTAAGTCGTCCTTGCATCTTGAATCTAGTATCAATTGCCGTGAGCACTATCAATAAATCGTCGGAAATGGGGTAATTTTTAGACCTACTGAATTTGCCAAGCACAGAGGATTTAACATATGAACGCTTTATTCCAGAACTTTTAACTTCATCATATATGGCTTTGATATGATCAATTGGCGGCTTACTATCTTGATTTAGTTTTTCTCTATACTCTTTATATACAACTTTAAAGTTAGACCTAACTGAATTCAAATCTGCATATAGTGCTAGCTGGTTTCTTACATCAGATATAATATTTGAAACGCGCTTTTGAGATAAATGTAACGTGTCCCGTAGGTGTGATTTAACTTCTTCTACTGTTGAGGATAATTCATCAGTGATAAGTAACGAGATATCATCAGTATCGCTTAAATTTAGTGCGCCAACTAATACATCCACAGCATATTTATGTGAGGAGCGTTTCTTCTGGTCATCTTGAGTACTGTCGATTCTAGACTTTAAACAAACGGCTGTTATTGTCATGCTAACTCCAAAAAAAGATACATTTGTACTTTTGACAGAGTTAAGCCATAATGACACTTGTGACGGTGTTGTGGTAATGGCCCAACCCAAATTAATCAAAAGCTCGATGCGCCAACATCGAGCTTTTGTGTTTCTAAAGTTTCATTTCTAGTTGTTCTTCATCTTTCACTGCTATTTCATTTAATATGTCATCCCTACCTATTTCTTTAAGCAAGTGTAACGTCGTTGATGTCGGGAAATACCCAACGCCTCTTTCATGGTATAAATATTCTTTGTTAGCCAGTGTTTTTAAATATGGACCCGCATTATTGCTTTTCACTTCTAGGAATTTACAGGTTTGATTATTAGAAGGTAGAGAACGGTTAGCAGCAAGATATTCACAAATGAATATAAGTAGCGACGTTTGTTTTTCAGTCAAACGCTGATTCGTCTTTTGTATTAAGCTCGGCTTGATCTTCAATGATGCTGACATTCTACACTCTCAAAATTAAAACTACATAATTTCTACGTAACATTCTATAAACACTAATATAACGAGTTAATTAATGAAGTCAAGTAAATATAGATTTATTTGAATTAAAGGTAGTAATTAAAGAGAAAGACCTAAAAAGGATAGTTTGTAAACCCATGGGTTATTTATAACATATAATATTAAATGTATTATCTTATCTTACATATCAAATATATAATACGTTTTATAATTTTAAATGTATAAAATATATTGTGTTTTAACTTTATGATAGTGCTTTTTTTTGTTATATCTCTTTGAACAAAATATAGTTGATCAACAAGTTCATCTTTAACACTCATATCAAATTAAACCCTCTCAAAACAGAAATTTAGCATGAGAAAACATAGTAAAACAAGCCTTATAGCCTCATCCCTAAATAGGGTGTCTATATGTCCAAAAAGCAAGTAAAAGTAATGAAAAACAAATAAAAACATATGCTTAAAGTTGGACACCTTTTGGACATGTTCACTATTAAGGTGTCCTAATGGACATGTCCACTATTTCAGCTATGATGTCCAAAGGGTGTCCAATAGTAAAAAAGAAGTAAACATATAATATATATAGATTTTTTATTATTTATTTAGTATTTTTCGTTTTTTTGCTTTCCCGGGTGTCCAGAGGGTGTCTACAATAAAAGCCTTTATTTATAGGCTTAATGTTTAAATTGGACATGATAATGCATTATTTTTAGATAATTGGATTAAATAGCTATTTTTGTTGTTTTTCTCATAGCGGGGGGAATAAAATATCTTTTTGTGATTTGACAGGGGGATATTTTTTATATTTATATATAAACTACTGTTTATTAACGTTAATATGGTGCCCGCTGCTGAATTCGAATCAGCGACCCCTGCTGTGAAAGTGACAGAGGTTATCCCGAATTTTTAGTGTCTATGGGTACATTTAAATGCCTTTATGTGAGATACACTCCATATATCTCAATATATACAGTAATGAGAAAAATACTTCCCCCCTTATCAAAAACTATGAGAAAATTCACATTAAAGTATTGAGAAAATCTCATCACCTTAAAATATCTACATTTTTAAGTAAGCCACAATAATAAGTTGAATAAGAGTATAAATTTTTACCCTATCTTCTACAGTTTTATGGAGTCGCAATGGAATATTTACTCTCCCGAAATTACGGAAATTTTATCGTTAGTGAGGGTAGATGTGATGGATACATATCTATCATGCTCTCATCCGACACATTCAAGAACGTAAAATATGGTGGAGTTATGAGTATGCGCCGGACATCACTAAACGACGGCACGTATACTTTTTTACGTAAAAATGGTGCCTACAGAAACTCATTTATGAATGATTGGGTATATACGATAGATGAAGAAACTATACTGGTAATGATGGCTGATTAACCGAATTGGTACGTAAAATACGATTCAAATACCTAAATAATGAACTTGTAAGTGGCATTAATGTTTAGATGCAATATTAGCATCTAGGGGGTCACAAATTAATTTTGAGCTTGCGATATATTAAATGGGAGTCTGTGATATTGCAGATAGAGCTTTAATTTGCAGAAATAAAAATATACTCTTTTGGGGCGTAATGGATGTTTAGTTAAGCATAATTACGCTACTTTTGAAGCTTTCCGTTCAAGGCGCTTTAGCTTATTATTGACCAATAATTACGCCCATTATGAGTAAATTAAAATGTTTTACGGTAGAAAAACCGAGCTTAGTGCCCTGAGCAATGAAGTGGCAAAACCTAATGCAAAAGCAAAAGTACTGGTCATGACAGGCCGCAGACGTGTAGGTAAAAGCACGTTAGTACCAAGAGATTATGCTAACTTCAATGTTGAACAAACCAAATTTCCAAAAGATAATGTGGTAAAGCTATTATTTTAAAAAATAACTCAATAACAAAAAAAGTGCCAAATACATATTATATTATTTATAATGTGATTAATATCATATTAACTATACTTACAATACAAATCATAATATTAATATGTTTTAATTAAAAATAACCAAATGGGTTATTTTTAATTTAGGTGTTTAATATGTTAAAAAAAATTTTACTCGCTTCAGCAGCCATTTTACTTTCTGGATGTAATTCCGAATTTGCAGTTCCAGTAGACTTGAGTTTGTTCGATGAAAAATCTTCTTCACAATCTCAAGCTGAATTAACCATGGAAATAACACGCTGCGAGGATCGAGAGACAAAAAAAATATCTCAAGATTTGTTTAAATTGAAGTCACAATTGCCTTTCGTGTTTGAAGGATCTCAGTTTGTAAGTTGTGAGCAAAAGTCTTTTATGAGTACAGCTAAGTTCCTTATCCCTATAAACTACGATGTAAATAACGATGGAAAATTTGTAAACAACAATCAAATAAACCTCTCCTATTTCTCTTATCAGAATACTGGTCCAAAAAATTTAATAATCTCCATCCCCCCAGAACTACAAGAAAAAGTACAAACACTTATAGATTCTGAAATGTTTTTTGATTCAAATGACCTTGCTATTAACATTGGTATACAAGGCAATAAAGAAAAACATGACCTTAGCCTCTATGGTATATATTCCGGAGATCACTACCTTCAAGTCAGTCACCAAAAGTCCGTTGAAATTAATCAAGTTATATTAAGACTACCGAATGCTGCACTTAACGCATTATTAGATGAAAAAATTGGCGGTTATATAATTTTAGGTGATGTGAAGATATCCAAATAATTTGAAATGTTAAATTTTAGGTCATTTTATTAACTATTTTTTTAAAATTCTGCTTATAGTCATCCTTGACACACCAAACTTCTGGCTCAACTTGTTAATGGATAATTTAACACCTGAGCCATATAGTTTTTTTATTTCTTTTTTTTGTTCTGGATTTAGTTTTGGTTTTCGGCCAAACCTAACGCCTTTTTGCATTGCTCGCTCTCTACCTTCGCCCGTTCGTGACACGATAAGGTCTCTTTCCAGCTGGGCAAAAGTTCCTATGAGACTAAGTTGAGCCTTAGCAAAAGGTGAGTTGTTTGACGTATCAATAGCATTATCTAGAGTCTTAAGATTAGCTCCTTTTTCATGAATTAAGTCAACTGTATTTAAGACCATCCTTAATGACCTACCAAGTCGATCCAGCTTGGTTGTAACGACAGTATCATCCTTCCTCACGTAATTGATAAGCTCTGCTAGTTTTTTTTCGTTTTCATCAGTAGCACCCGAATGCTTTCCTGCAAATATTACATCGCACCCGGAAGCTTTCAATTGCTCTATTTGATGTTCAAGGTCTTGTTCTTTGGTGCTAACGCGAGCAAAGCCGATAAATGCCATTGAATACCTACTTTTCGTTCTGAAATCTAAGTGTTAGTGAATGTTCTTTGCAGAAGTCGAGGATATGTTTTTCATACTTAGCGGCGTCTTTTTCGTATCGACAGTAAAACTTGATAATACCCTCATCTATTTTTGCCCTGATGTCATTCACGGCATCATCAATATCTAGAGTGTCACTTCCCTCTATTTTATTGACGTCTTGTGCGTGCAACTTTTCTCTGGCCAGTAAGCGAAGCAGAAATAGAGGGTCCTGTTCGCTTATTATCTCGATTTCTAATTTCATGTATTGCTCAAAACTTAAAACTTATGAACAGTATATCAAATAGGTGTTCATAATATTAAATTATTAATTATGAACATGCTCACAAAGAGAACAAAAGTTTTGAGCATCACCTAGAAACATTAGGTTCAATCCTATGTTTTGGCTATTAAGTTTAACGACTAAGCAGGAATTTTACTTTAAAGCACAACATTAATGATTACGTTTATGAAGTAAAGTAAGTATATTAAAATAACCCTACGGGTTATAAATAAAAATAAAGGTCTAATTAAAAGTATTATGATTATAATTACATTTATTATATGTATAATATCAATTAAGTGGTTTATATAAATAATACATTTAGTATTATTAATTAATTAAAGTATATTGGGTTAATAATAAAAAGATGTGAGTGTTACTATAGCTTCCCTAATTTGATGAATACATCTTCTAAGTATCCCTTAGAGTACTCAAGCAGAATAAGGGATTCATTAGCAGAATCAAAAGGCATTTGGCTTTCTTTGTTGCGGTTAATTATCTTTTCTTGTGCTGTTATACTGGCATTTAGCAGTTCATAGACCCGGCCAAGACCCTCTGCAATATCATCAATAATTTGTTTTTTCATTTGGTTGTATATTGTTAAATAAGGATGATAATAATGTATAAAATAACGTCTTATAACTGTTCTTAAGTCTAGATTTAATGCGTTTTATCTGAAGAATTAAATTTTATTAGTAAGCGATACGCTCTGCTTGTTCAACAACATACTCAATAGCTTCATTAGTTTTTTCTGGTGGGTATCCACTTTTTTTAAGTATTCTCCTTATTTCTATCCTCATAGCTGCTCTAAGGCCCTCTTTGACTTTCCAGTCGGGTTTAGCACTTTTTCGGATTGTATCCGCTAACTTTATTGCAATAGTAATCAGATCTTCGTTCTTCATTTCACTTGCAGCACTGTCATCTCGAAGTAAAGCATCATAAAACGCCTTCTCTTCAACACTTAGGCCAAGTTCTTCACCCTCATCAGCCGCTTCTTTTAATTCTTTTGCTAACGCAATTAATGCTTCTATTACTTGACTTGTTTCTACCGACCGATTGCGGTATTTAGCAACGGCTTTATTCAGTCGCTCGGAAAAAGCCACTTGGTTAGCAGCATTTTTTGCTGTGCGAGCGGTTATTTCATCATCGATTAGTTTTTGAAGTAGCTCGATGGCTAGGTTCTTGTGCTCCATCTTTCGGACATCTTCAAGAAAGTCATCGTCTAACACACTTATTTCTGGCTTATTGAGGCCAGCTGATTTGAATATATCAACGACTTCTCCTGATATAATAGCCTTACTCACGAGTTGGCGGAGGCTGTGTTTGACTTTATCTTCACTAAGTTTTGTTTTTGAGCTCGTAACTTTCTTAATTGCATTCCGTATGCTGTCGAAGAATGCCACTTCATCTTTGTATTCTCGTATTTCTTCCAGCGCACTGACAAGACTGAATGCCTTTGTCAGTAATAGTACACATTTATCAAATTCTACTTTACCGTCCTTCGGCTTAAGTACATGGTTCATAGCGCCTGCTGAGACAGTCATGTAGTTTTCTCTAAACGTGCTGTAATCATAGCCGTGCATTTTAGCTCTACAAACATCCAGTTTAGACTTAAATACACTTACTGCTTCATCGATATCGACCGTGGGCTTACCTTTGCCGTCACTCGCAGTGTAGTTTGCTAGTGCTTTTTTGAGTTCTGGAGCGATACCTAAGTAGTCAACAAGAAGCCCGCCCTCTTTGTCCCTGAACACTCTATTTATCCGGGTAATGGCTTGCATTAAGTTATGGCCAACGAGGGGCTTATCGATATACATAGTGTTGAGGCAAGGAGCGTCAAAGCCCGTTAGCCACATATCACATACAATAACGACTTTTAAGCTATCATCGGGATCTCTGACTCTGTTAGCAATCTTAGCTTGTTGCTTCTTATTGTAAATGTGCTGCTGATATCCGGCTGGGTCAGAAGAAGAGCCCGTCATAATGACCTTAATGGCACCTTTGTTAATATCAACGTCGTGCCAGTCTTCATTAAGCTTCACTATTTCTTTGTATAGCTGTACGCAAGCTTTGCGGCTGATGCAAACAATCATCGCTTTACTGAGGCTTGCTTCTTCACGCCGGGCGAAATGCTCTGAGAAGTCTTTAGCGAGCTTTTTAACGCGGGATTTTTCAGTTATCAAGGCTTCTAGCGCCGCATGATGCGCTTTTATCTTCTCTTTTTGATTGTCTTCATAGCCAGCGATGATTTCTTCTGCTTCTGCATTTAATGACTCTTTATCGATATTAGCGTCTTCAGAAATTGGGATCATGCGGCTTTCATAGAATAACGGCTTAGTTGCCTCGTCTTTTTGCGCTTGTTCAATATCGTAAATATCAACGTAATCACCAAATACAAGTTTCGTATCTTTGTCATTTAGCTCTATGGGCGTGCCAGTAAAGCCAATATAACCAGCATTAGGTAATGCAGTTCTCATGTGGTGAGCATAACCATATTTAAGCTGGCCTGATTCTTTATCAAAACGAGCTTTGTTACCGTACTGGCTTCTATGCGCTTCATCAGCAACAACAAAAATATTATGCCTGTCGGTCAAAGCTGGCAGGGATGTTTTGTCTTTTTCAGGCTGGAATTT
>Ga0136560_1001023_pt1 | contig 14339 bp, 9 predicted proteins | sample AntRauMeHopE1497_FD_104925 | JGI IMG/M metagenome (GOLD analysis project Ga0136560, IMG submission 104925) | Saline lake microbial communities from Rauer Islands, Antarctica - Metagenome Hop E1 #497 | ecosystem: Environmental > Aquatic > Non-marine Saline and Alkaline > Saline | place... | reverse complement strand
CAAGCGGGTGGCGATCCTTTACTACAACCATCCCCCGGGGCGCCAGAATGTAGGGGCGGACAATCTGGACGTGCCGGCCTCACTGTTTGAAATGCTGACCTGGTTGCAAGCTGAGGGTTACAACACCGGCACCCTGCCGGATAGTCCGGAAGCCTTACTCGATCTGATTCAGCAGCGCGGCGTCAGCTTGCCGGATGACCCGCGCGCGCTGCAGGAAATGGCCGGTGAGGTACCATCGATGAGCGCGGAGACTTACCGGGATTATCTGCAGTCTTTGCCGGGCGTCGTGCAGCAGGAAATGGTTCATGGTCCTACCGGGTATCTTCATGAACGTCTCGAACAGGCCCATCAACTTGCTGAACAGGGTCTGGCCCTGGGTATTCTGGACCGGGGCGTGAGGGACCTTCGGCATTTGATCGAAAATGTGAAGCACCCTAACCGACCCACAGCCCTGGCCCGTCTTGATGACTACGAAACATTATGGATCCGCCGGCTGAAAGAAGGCGGCCATAAGAACGAGCTGAACGCTCTGCGCGTGGCACTGACCGATACTGACCTTCCAGGATTGAAGGGTTGGGGTGAGGCGCCAGGGCAGTCGATGGTGGTGAATGATCGCTTGATCTTCCCCGGTCTGCGGTTCGGCAACATCTTTATCGGGCCACAGCCGCCAAGAGGCTGGGAGGTGAATGAAGAACTGCTTCACGCCAACACCACCTTTCCGCCAACGCATCAATACGTGGGTTTTTACCATTGGCTGCGGGATCACTATAAGGCCGATGCGCTGGTGTATGTAGGTCGGCATTCCACCCGTGAGTTTTTGCCACGGCGGCGTGCGGGCCTGACTGAAGACGATTATCCGGATCTTCTGGGTGGCGACCTGCCGTTGATCTACCCCTACATTGTGGACGGCGTTGGCGAAGGCATACAGGCGAAGCGTCGGGCGCTGGGCGTGATGATTAGCCATCTGACGCCGCCTCTTGCGGCCACCGAACTGTACGACAATCTGCTTGAAGTAAGGCAGCTAGTAGAGACCTGGCAGTCTGCCACCGAACCCAACAGCCCCACCCGGGAGCGAGCGCTGGCGTTGCTTCGGGAAAAAATCGCCGAACTGGATATCGCCGAAGATATCGAGCATGAAATTGCCAATGAAATGGGTCTTTCGGCCGACGACGTCTCGGTCGATGAGTTGTCGCCGGAATTGCTGGTTCACGAAGCCGGGCATTATGTGACGAGCATACAAGAGCATTACATGCCCCTGGGCCTGCACGTGTTTGGTCAGGACTGGACCCCTGAGATGCTGGATACCATGCTGATCTCAATGGCAGGCGACTCCGGTAAACCAAACCCGGATTGGCGCCAGAAGCTGGCTAGCTCGCCGGCGGCGGAACGCAAGAGCTGGCTGAATGCGCTCAATGGTCGTTTTGTGGCACCAGGGCAAGGCAATGACCCGTTACGAACCCCGGAGGTTCTGCCCACCGGGCGAAATTTCCATGCCTTGTCTGACGATCTGATTCCGACACGAGTTGCGTGGTCGCTGGCCGAGGAACTGGTCGCAGAAGCAGAAAAAACCGGTACCCGACAGCGTAATGAAAGTGATGCGTTGGTTCTCTGGGCTTCAGACACGGTGCGCGACGAAGGCGTGATGATCGCTTTCGGCCTGAAACTTATGGGTATCCGGCCGGTATGGAACAGCCGGGGTATTGTTAACGGTCTGGAACGTCTGCCGGCCGGGCCGGGCACTGATAACCCGGTGCGGCGTAATGTAGTCTTTACCACGTCCGGGCTTTTTCGGGATCTTTACGGTAGCAAGTTGGAATGGCTGGACCTTGCTTCTCGTTACGCGCTGGCGGGCGCCGCAAAAACGATCGTTAACGATCACCCGGATTTGGCGCCTGCCCTTGATCAGGCACTGTCGGTATTGCCGGTTGCTCTGCGTGAGCGCGGCACTGAATCGCTTGCAACCAATGGCGTGGCTGCGCGCTGGGTTGCAGATGTTCGGGCTCTGCTGGCGGCCGGGCGGTCGGGGCGCGATGCCGGTACACAGGCAGCCTACCGGGTATTTGGTACAGCGCCGGGGGCTTACGGAGCCGGTGTTAATACTCTGGCCACCCGCACCGGAGCATGGCAGAGCCGACAACAACTGGGTGATGCCTATCGCCGCCGGATGGGCCATGTTTACGGTAAAGAAAGCAACGGTGAGCCGGCGCACGAGGCGTTTGACCGCCAGTTGCTGTCCGTAGACAAAACCTATCTGGGCCGGTCAAGCCATTTGTACGGCCTGCTTGATAACGATGACGGGTTCGATTTTCAGGGCGGCCTCTCCAATGCAGTGGAGCATCTGCGGGGTGAAGCGCCGGAAAATCTGGTTTTGCAGTACGAGGATCCAAAGAACCCGCGTGTCGATTCACTTCAGCGCGCGTTGCAGGTTGAGCTTCGCGCCCGCAATCTGAATCCGCAGTGGCTGGCACCGTTAATGGAGCATGGTTATGCCGGTGCCCGCACTATGGGCAGCGATTTTCTGGATAACCTTTGGGGCTGGCAGATAACCAGCCCGCAAGTGATTCGCTCAAGCGTTTGGGATGAAGTTAATGACGTGTATTTTCAGGATCGCCACGGGCTTGGCCTGGATGACTTCCTGGCTGAAGGTCACAATGTCCACGTCAAGACGCATATGCAGGCGATCGCTCTGCTGGCAGCCAAACGTGGGTTCTGGGAGGTGGATATCTTTACCCTGAAACCGCTGTTAAGTGATTTCGCTAACAATATTATCAACCATGGCCTGCCCGGAAGCGGCCACACCCGTCCTGACCATCCTTTGATGGATTGGGTGGCGGGTCAGTTAGACCCGCGACAGCGGGAAGCTTTCGGTTCTGCCCGTAAGGGCGGCACCGCGGCGTATCCGTCGGTGCGTGCGGCGAACGACGACTGCCAGACATCGGTAATCCTGACGCGCTCAGGCTGCCCGTAGTAAATCTGGCCTGGGCTAGCCCTTTCATCCGTTAACTGAGAAGGAACCATTAAATGCGTGAACGCGCTAAAGACCCCGAACGCCACGCCCGCCGTATGGCGGCCAAGCAGAAAATGATGCACGAACGCATTGCCCGCGCCCAGAAAGAGCAAGGCGTGTTGCTGGTGCTGACCGGCCCGGGCAAGGGCAAAAGCAGTTCCGGCTTTGGCATGGTTGCCCGCGCATTGGGCCACGGCATGAAGGTGGGTGTGGTGCAGTTCATCAAAGGTGCCTTCAGCACCGGTGAAGAAGCTTTTTTCCGCAATCTGCCTAACGTGGACTACCACGTAATGGGGCAGGGCTACACCTGGGAAACCCAAAACCGGGAACAGGACATGGCCTCTGCTACGGCTGCGTGGGAGATTGTTGCTGCCATGCTGAAAGACGACAGCTACGACATGATTTTGCTGGATGAATTGAATATTGCACTGAAGTACGAGTATCTGGACCTGGATAGGGTGCTGGACGATCTGCAAGGCCGGCCCGAGATGCAACACGTTGTGGTTACCGGCCGTAATGCACCGCAAGAACTGATTGACTTGGCCGATACCGTGACTGAAATGGGCGTAGTGAAGCACGCATTCAAAGATCAGGGCATCAAAGCCCAAAAGGGCGTTGAGTTGTAGATTATGGTCACACTGATGATTCAGGGCACCACATCTGACGCCGGCAAAACCACCGTGGTGGCGGCTTTGTGCCGCTGGCTGGCGCGCCAGGGTGTGTCGGTGGCGCCGTTCAAACCGCAGAATATGGCTCTGAACAGCGCTGTGACCATAGACGGCGGCGAAATTGGCCGATCGACAGCGCTGCAGGCGCTGGCCTGTGGCCTTGAACCCCACAGTGACATGAATCCGGTATTGCTGAAGCCACAAAGCGACTGCGGCGCCCAAGTGATTCTGCGCGGCCAGGTGCACGGCAATATGGACGCGCTGGATTATCACGCTTACAAAGCCGAGGCTATGGTGGCGGTCATGGACGCCTGGCGTGCGCTTGGCCAGCGCTATGACGTGATCATCGCCGAAGGCGCAGGCAGCCCCGCAGAAATAAACCTGCGGGCCAACGACATCGCTAATATGGGCTTTGCCGAAGCGGCGGATTGCCCGGTGCTGCTGGTAGGCGACATTGACCGGGGCGGCGTGTTTGCTCAGCTGGTAGGCACTCTGGAGTTGGTTTCCGCCAGCGAGCAGAACCGTACAAAAGGTTTTATCATCAATCGCTTTCGCGGCGATATTGCCCTGCTGGAGCCAGGCCTTGACTGGCTGACCGAGCGCACCGGCAAGCCGGTAACCGGCGTATTGCCCTATCTTCACGGCCTGATTATAGACTCGGAAGACAGTATTGGTATCAGCGGCACCAGCGAAGCCGGCGCGCTGAATGTGATTGTGCCGGTGCTGCCGCGCATCAGTAACCATAACGATTTTGACCCGCTGCGCCTGCACCCCAACGTAAATCTACAGTTCATTGGCCCGGACCAACCGATTCCCCCTGCCGACCTTATCATCCTGCCCGGCAGTAAAAGCACTCGTACCGATCTTGCTTTTTTACACGCCCAAGGCTGGACCCAAGCCATCCAAAAACACCTGCGCTACGGCGGCAAAGTGTTTGGCATTTGTGGTGGTTTTCAAATGCTGGGCCAGAGTGTGGATGACCCGACGGGCCTTGAAGGCCAGGTTGGCAACACCGAAGGCCTTGGCCTGCTGAATATGACCACCACCATGGTGGCCGGAAAGAAGTTGAAAAACGTTCGCGGAACGCTCGCTTTGCCAACCCCGCATGCCGAGCCAGCAAAGGTCGTTTTCAGCGGCTACGAAATGCACAACGGCGTGAGCGAAGGCGCGGCTCTTGCGCGCCCGTTGGGTCAGATGAACGGCGACAATGAAGGTGCTGTCAGTGCCGACGGACAGGTAGCAGGCACCTATGTGCACGGGATTTTTGATGAGCCTGCCGGGTGCAATGCGTTGCTGCAATGGGCAGGTCTGAACAGTTCAGGCGCCGCGATAGACTATCAGCAACATCGCCTGGCCCAGCTTGACCGGTTGGCGGATCAGGTGGAGCAACACCTTGACACCGCCTGGCTGCGCGATATTTTAGGGCTGAATGCCGCGAAGGCGATGGCGGGCAGAAGCTCCCAACCATGAATGACCCCAACCGACCTTTTAGTGATGAAGAGCGCGCCGGTTTGTATCGCGCCATTTTTGAGCGCCGGGATGTGCGCTCTCAATTTTTGCCAGATCCCATTCCCCGGCCGGTACTGGCGCGTTTGCTTAAAGCTGCGCATCACGCACCGTCGGTCGGTTTTATGCAGCCCTGGGATTTTATCGTGATTGACAGCCTGAGCGTGCGCCAGCAGGTGCTGGCCAGTTACCACGAAGAAAACGCCAAAGCCGCGAACAACTACAGCGGCGAGCGGCAGGAAACTTATCGCAGCCTGAAGTTGCAGGGCATTGTCGAAAGCCCCTTAAACCTTTGCATTACCTGCGATCGCAGCCGTGGCGGTACCCATGTGCTGGGGCGCAGTTCCATTGTAGAGATGGATTTGTTCAGCACGTGCCTGGCGGTACAGAACTTTTGGCTGGCAGCGCGGGCGGAAGGCATAGGCGTAGGCTGGGTGAGCATTGTGGATCAGACCACACTAGCCGGCATTCTGAACCTGCCGGATAACGTTTACCCGCTGGCGTATTTGTGCCTTGGCTACGTTAGTGAGTTTCTGGACCAGCCCGAGCTTCAGGCCAAAGGCTGGCGTTCGCGTTTGCCCCTGACCGAGCTTATGCACGGTAATCGCTGGGGGCAGCCGCTGGACGATGAAACACTCTTGAAGGCGTTGAAATCCTAAAGCCCGGTTGAGCTTAACGCTTACCGTAGCCGCCCAGCACTGCGGCTTACCATTCCCTACTATTCAGCACTATTACAAAGCGCCGTACGCGCCGGCAGCCATAAACTAACGCAGAGTCCGGTCTGGCCGTCAGGTCGCGCATTCAGTGTTAACTGGCAGCCGTGAAGTTCCGCAATTCGCCTTGCGATGGCCAGCCCCAGCCCCGCACCGCCGCCAACCCTCTGGTCAAGCCGCACAAAACGGCTGAGCGCCCGCTCCCGGTCTGCCGTCGCAATGCCGGGGCCCTGATCGCAAACGGTAATGTGGTAGCCGTCTGCGGAGTGCGCCAGGTGGGTTTCCACCACCGTGTGCTGCGGGCTGTATTGAATCGCGTTGGCCAGCAGCGATCTCATCAGGGTGTTGATCAGGGCGTCGTGGCAACACACTAGGGCTTCGCCGGCATCGTCTTGTAATATTGGCTCAATGTTCTTTTTCAGCGCCAGTGGCGCTACATCGGCAATACTCTGCTCAAGTATTTCAGACAGATTGTGATATTGCGGTGAAAAATCAGCGCCCGAGTCGACCCGGTTCAGTAACAACATCTGCTCTACTAAATGAGTCATTCGGTCAACGGACTGGATCAGTGTGTTGAACTGCTGCGGATTACTGTCACAGGCCTTTTCAAGGTTCAGTCGCAGGGCTGCCAGCGGTGTGCGCAGCTCATGGGCGGCATCGGCTGAAAAGCGTCTTTCCCGTTCCAGGGCCTGGTTCAGCCGTTTCAGCATACTGTTCACAGCTTGTACCAGCCCTGAAACTTCCTTCGGCGCCTGCCGGTCATCAAGGGGGTGAATACGTTCCGGCGCCATATTGCGGATAGGGCGCTCCAGCCTTAGCAGGGGGCGAAGACCGATTCGAATGGCGGCGCTGGCAGCCAGCAGCAGTAACGGCAATGCCAGGAGTAAGGGCAAAACGTTACCCAGGGCCAGCTCCTGGCTCAGCTCCTCGCGAAGTGCTTCGCGCTGGGCGGTGCGAATCCAGAAGCCCGTGTCTGCGTCTTTCAGTGTGAACACCCGCCAGCGATAGCCCCGGGATTCGGTCCACGAGTAGCCCGGGGCCAAAACCCCGGCGTCATCGGCGTTGAGCGTATCCAACAGGGGTACGCGGTCGGGCGTCCAGACTTCAAAGGCCAGTTTTTTCTCGTATTTGTGCCCTGCACCACCGGGCAGAATTTCGTCACCGTCTGCTTCCGGGTCAATGTCTTCAGCAATAGACAGTGTCAGCGTTTCGCGCAGGGTTTGCGGCAACTGCTCCATTGACTGGGTGTCTGCCAAGTGGCGAACCAGCCCTTGAACAATGCGCGTGCTTTGGGCCAGTTCCGCGTCGAACAACTCTTCCAGCTCGTGATTGCTTTCAACATAACTCCAGGCGGCGGCGATCAGGGCAATCATTAGTACTGTTGAAGTTACCAACAGAGTTAGGGTGCGGGTCAGGGACATTCTGGCGCTCCGGCAGCAGCCTGGCTGTCCAGCAAATACCCTACGCCGCGGATAGTTCTGATGGTGGCCTTGCCCACCCGGCGCCGCAGATGGTGAATGTGCACTTCCAGAGCGTTACTTTCTGCACCCGGTTCCCAGCCATAGAGCTGCTCTTCCAGGCGCCTGCGGGTGGCAACCTGATCAGGGTGACGCATCATGTACTGAAGAATCTGAAACTCGCTGCGCGGCAGGGTTGCGGTGTCTGTGCCGCAGGTTAGCTGGGCCGAAGCCGGGTTTAGTGTTAGCTGCCCCACAATAAGTTCGTCCCGGTTTGTGGCGGATCGGCGGCGGGTAACGGCCCGAATCCTTGCTTTAAGTTCGGCCATGGCAAAGGGCTTTGTCAGGTAATCGTCTGCGCCTGCATCCAGGCCCTGCAGTTTTTCTGCCAGTTCAGCCCGAGCGGTCAGAATGATGATAGGCAGCTGGTTGCCCTGTTGCCGGGTATGTCGAACAATATCAAGGCCGTCTACCCTGGGCAGGGTCAAATCCAGTATGGCCAGGTCAAAATGCTCGTCCACCAGCGCATTCAGCGCCTGCTGGCCATCGTCCAGCCAGTCTACGGTGTGCTGGTCGGCCCTAAGCATGTCCAACATGGTGCTGCCCAGAAGTTGGTCGTCTTCTACCAGTAATATGCGCATCAAACGTGGCCCGTGTTGGAAAAATCGTCAAAGCCGTATTTTACACAGGCTTTCTTAAGCCAGTCTTAACCGGCGCGTGGGGGAAACCTTAAGGCCCGTTTAAGAATTCTGGTGCCAGAGCTTAAGGCTGGGTTAAGGCTTGCTGGCTAATCTGATGGCTCATGATGTCGGGCGCCCTGCCCGGGAGTTGTTGGAGAATGCGTATGACTGACCCGCTGACACTGTCCATACACTGCCCGCCGGATTCGCCTCAGCTGGTTCCGGCCCTTCGTTGCGCCGGGCGCTGGTTGAGCGAGATTACACCCGATACCGCATTGGCGGCTACGGTTGCAGACTTTATCCGGCGGCGGTTCTTGCAGGCTTACGGGGCCGAACCTTCTTTGCGGATACCGTTATTGCTAGCGCTGACCTCGGCCCAGGGCACGCTGCTGGCCGCGGTGGGTGTGCGTAGTGCAGCCCGTGAGCGCCTGTTTCTTGAAGATTACCTGTCTGTTCCGGTCGAGTCGGTCATGCCGTCGGCGGGTATTGCGCGCAGCAAAATTGCAGAGATTGCCCACCTGGCCGGTGTAGAAGCCGGTGTCAGCCGACACTTGTTTGCTTCATTGACGGTGTGGCTGCAAGGCGCCGGTTATGACTGGGTGGTGTGTACTGGCACCGATCAGCTGCGTAACAGTTTTCACCGAATGGGGATTGCCACCCAGGTACTGGCCAATGCGAACCCGGCGAGTTTGCCCGATGGTGGCGCTGGTTGGGGGCGCTATTACGATCATCAACCCGTGGTAATGGCCATCAAAGTGGCCGATAGCCTCGTTGCGTTGCAGCTTGCAGGCATGTTGCGGCGGATTCAGCCGGCGTTATCCGGCGTCGGTGACAGCTCAGACGCTTTTGACAGCTTGCAGCAGGGAAGTGCTTATGGCCGCCTTGCCTGAACTGCTTAAATACCAGGCACTAACGCACCCGTCGCGTATCGCCTTATGTGGGCCGGACGCGGCGCTCAGCTACCAGCAGATGATGCAGGCGGCAGAAACGGTGGCCGAACAGCTGAGCGCACGGGGTATAAAGCGTGCCGGTGTGTGCGGCGACAACAACATTGCCTGGGTACTGGCCGACCTTGCCTGCCTGCTGGCCGGCGTGGTGTGTGTGCCGGTGCCGGTGTTCTTCTCTGAATCCCAAACCGCTCACCTGACTGAACGGGCGGGCCTGGACGGCTTACTCTGCAGCGAAGAGGCAGATGGCAGCGAGCCACTGGGCCACGGCGTATGGCTGCGGGCACTGCCCGTTTTTGCAGCACCGCCCATACCTGAAGGCACGGCAAAAATTACCTTTACCTCTGGCAGTACCGGAACCCCAAAAGGTGTATGCCTGTCGGTGACGCAGATGACAGCAACCACTTTAGCCCTGAAAGAACGGTTGGCGGACGTCGAATTACAAATGCATTTATGCATTCTGCCGCTGGCGACTCTGCTTGAGAATATTGCCGGTGTTTACCTGCCGTTGCTGATGGGCGCGACGGTTATGGTGTTGCCTTTGGCGCAGCTGGGCATGACCGGCAGCAGTGGCTTGAATCTCAGCAAGCTGGTTGCGGGAATCAATCAATACCAGCCCCGTTCAATGATTCTGGTGCCGGCACTGGCCATGGCAATGGTCAGTGCCGCCGAACAGGGGCAGTTGAACAGCCGCTCATTGCGCTTTATGGCCGTTGGCGGTGGCCGGGTATCTGCCGAGTTGCTGGCCCGTGGCCGCGCTGCTGGTCTGCCACTGTATGAAGGTTATGGTTTGTCAGAGTGCAGCTCGGTGGTGGCGTTGAACGTGCCGGCTGCCGAGTGCGAGGGCAGCGTGGGTAAACCCCTGTCTCACATCGATATCAAGGTGAGCTCTGACGGCCACATTCTGGTTCGCGGCAATACTCACCTAGGGTATCTGGGCGACGAGCCGGAGCAGGGCGAATGGCTGGATACCGGCGACCTGGGCGCACTCAGCCCGGATGGTTTTCTGTCGGTTAATGGCCGCTCGAAGAATCTGCTGATCACCAGCTTTGGCCGCAATATCAGCCCGGAGTGGCTGGAAAGTGAGCTTGTTCAGGGCCTGGGCATTCGCCAGGCTGTGGTGTTCGGCGACGGTGAGCCACAGCCAATGGCACTGATAACGGTCACAGACGGGCGTTCGCCAGGCGACCTTGCCAGCGCATTGCGCCAAATCAATCAACGCTTACCGGATTATGCCCGCCTGGCCACGGTGTACATCCGCCGCCAGCCGCTGAGCCAGTCTGAAGGTTACATCACCGCAAATGGCCGCCCGGTGCGGTTACACATTCAGGCCAACTTGCCGACCCTGTTGGCAAAGGCTTTTCCTTTATTCGTTCAGACATCTTTAACCAAACAGACAGGAGAATTCCCCATGGCATTTTTTGACAGATTGCAGCAAGAAACAGCACAGGCACGGGCCCATGTTAGTGGTGCGCCGGTTGTGAAAGCGATTGGCGAAGGCTGTTTCAGCCTGGAGTCCTATACCTGGTTTCTGACCCAGGCCTTTCACCACGTCAAGCACACGGTGCCTTTAATGATGGCCTGTGGCGCAAAACTGCCCTCGCGGATGGAGTTCGTTCGCAAGGCTCTGGTTGAATATATTGATGAAGAGTACGGCCACGATGAATGGATACTGAATGATCTGGACGCCTGCAGCGTCGACAAAGAAGCCATTCGCACAGGCAAGCCGGATGTGTCCATAGAACTTATGGTGGCGTACCTGTACGACCAGATTAACCGGGGCAATCCGGCGGCGTTCTTTGGCATGGTTCAGGTGCTTGAGGGCACTTCCATAGAGCTGGCCACGCCCCTGGCCGAGCAGATTCAGAAACTGCTTGGATTACCGAACCAGGCGTTCAGTTACCTTTACTCCCACGGCGCTCTTGATCAGGACCACTTCGAGTTTTTCCGCAATTTGATGGACGGCATTACCGATCCAGAAGATCAACAGGCCATTATAGATTCCGCCCGCGTGGTATACCGGCTCTACGGCGATATGTTGCACAGCATTCCGCTGCCGGCCACGCGCAAGGAGCAGCAGCATGAAGCTGCATGATCGGGTTTTTCTGCTGTTGGGAGGCACCGGGGGTATTGGCAAGGCGCTGGTGGAGCCGCTGGTTCGCGCAGGTAGCCGTGTCATCGTAGCCTCCCGCCACCCGGAACGTATTGGTCATCTGGAGGGTGTGTCGCCGGTGTGTCTGGACCTTGCGGCTGTTGATCTGGACCGGCAGCTGGTGCGCCTGTCGGAGGCCTACCCGGAGATCGATGGCGTGATTCATTGCGCTGGCCAGAATCGCTTTGCCGAATTGGCGAGGATGTCGGTTGCAGAGCTTGATGCCCAGCTTTACGTGAACCTGCGTTCGGCCATGCTGGTGGCCAGGCATTTTGCACCCAGATTCGAGAAAGCGGGCAGCGGCGCGCTGGTGTTTGTAGGGTCCACCTTTGGCAGCATAGGCTTCCCTGGCTACACCGCCTATTGCGCCACCAAGTTTGGCTTGCGGGGCTTTACCGAAGCCTTGCGCCGTGAGTTGGCAGATACTTCCGTTCAGGTGGTGTACGTGGCGCCCAGGGCCACCGCCACCGAGATGAATGCGGAAATTGTGAACGATTTGAATCGCGCGCTTGGCAACAGCGTTGACAAGCCGCAGGCGGTGGCAACGGCCATTCTGAAAGCTATGGAAAACGGCGATCGCCGCCGGTTCCTCGGCTGGCCCGAGAAATTGTTTGTGGTAATTAACGGGATTTTGCCGCGCATTGTCGATAAAGCGATGCTTAAGCAGCTGCCGGTGATTCGGCGTTTTCTCAATGCAAAAGCGGCGCCTGGACTCGAGCGGCAGTAACGTGGCCTCCGGTTTCAAGTCCTGACGTGAAAGGCAATTAATCGTTCTTTTTAAAAGAACATAACGATCTTAAATAACTATTTTTGTTTACGATGAAAGATTCGGATACTAGGACCTCATAACTACTATCCGACTCCGAGGTCCAATGAATGGTCGATGTTAAGATGATCGAGCCGTTTTTTTTGATTCTGGTACCGCTGCTCTACGTTATTGGGGCAATCACCAGCTCACTAAAAGTCCCGCTGAACAGCCCCCCTGGCAGCTCCCTTAAAAGCCTCTTGATTTGCAATCTTGCCTTTGTCGCAGCCTTGACAGGTGCCATGAGCGGCTGGCTTTTGCCAGGGTCTGCGAGCTGGCTGAATCTGGCGCCGCTGGCTTATATCATGTTGCTTCTGATTACCCTGTTGGGAGCGGTTCTGGCCCGGTTCTCCATGAGGTATCTTGCGGGTGATCCCGGGCAGCGGCGTTTTATGGTCTGGTTACAGATCATACTGGGAGCCGTTTCTCTGATTGTTACCACCAATCACCTGTTGGTTTTCCTCGCCAGCTGGATTGTGATCAGCGTCAGCCTTCACCAACTGCTGATGTTCTTCCCGGACAGGCCCAGGGCTGCCTTGGCGGCTCATAAAAAGTTTATTTTTGCGAGACTCGCAGAGCTTTGCCTCGGGCTCGGGTTTGCGTTGCTGTATTTCCAGTACAACACCGCCTTTATTGACCAGATTCTTGCCGCTGCAGCCGGGGCCGATGCTATTCCGGTTGCGGCGCAGTTTGCAGCGGTCCTGATGGCCGTTGCAGCGCTGCTCAAGTGCGCTCAGTTGCCGTTTCACGGCTGGCTGATTCAGGTTGTGGAATCGCCCACTCCGGTGTCAGCTTTACTTCACGCCGGTGTTGTCAACCTTGGCGGCTTTCTGATGATTCTGATGGCGCCGTTGATCTCCCAGGTGAGTGCTGCGCAGTGGCTTTTGTTGTTGGTTGCCGGCCCAACGGCGGTTTTTGCTAGCCTGGTGATGATGACCCGTATCTCTGTGAAGGTCCGGTTGGCCTGGTCTACCTGTGCCCAGATGGGGTGGATGCTGGTGGAGTGCGCTCTTGGCCTTTATGAGCTGGCGCTTTTACACCTGGTTGCCCACTCCGCCTACAAGGCGCACAGTTTTCTCAACGCTGGAAATGCGGTGGAACTGTCTCTCAGAAAACGCCTGGTAGTTATCCAGACCCCTAGCGCAACCCAATGGCTGATTGCGGCGTTTCTGGCTGCGGGGCTTGCCGTAGCAAGCGTTGTTGTTTCCGCCGGCTCCGGGCCTGCGCAGATGTTCTCATGGGTTGTGCCCGGCATTGCGCTCACTATTTTGTTGTCAGAAGTGTTGGCGGCCGGCGGGGGCAAGCCCTCAATTGTTCGGGGTTTGCTGGTCGGTGCGGCTTTCTGGGGTATTTACTGGGCCCAGAAATCCGTTTTCCATGTGCTGCTGGCACCACCGGAAAGCCAGGCAGATGCGGTTGCTGTGAGCTTTGTGGCGTTGCTTCTTATTCTGCTGGTTACCGGCTATTACCGCGTTCGCTATCAGCGCTACTCACCCTCGGGTGCCCGGTTTTACCGTTTCCTTTTTGCTGCTGCGTATCTGGATGAATGGGCAACGCGCTTCACTCTCAAAGTCTGGCCGGCAAAACTGCCCAATGTGGTCAAGCCGCATTCTGTCTCGAACCCTGTTGAAATCAAGGAGTCTGTCTAGTGTTAGCCTCAAGCGTAAATGATCTTCATGAAAAAAGCGGCTCCGCACAGGATTGGTTCCGGGCCGTTGCCGATGCCGGCGATCGGATTGCGCCTTCCTGGCCTTTAGATCAGATGATCGCCGTTAATCCCTTCTGGGAGATGCGAAGCCTTTCTTTCACCAAAGTGTCGGCACGTATGGCGGCCCTTAACGGTGTTGGCAGCCAAAGGCCATCGGCGCTGGGTGAAAGCCCGACGGATAAGGCCCCGGCGAAGCTGGCCAAAATGCCTGAACACTGGCAAAACCTCAGTGCACAGCTCGACCGCCATCGCGATACCTGGCATCAGTTGGGGTGGCAGGATGAGATTGTTCATCAGATCAGCCAGTTTTGCGGCGATTATTTTCAGCGGCTTGATGCCGGTGAATTCGAAGCCGATGCCCAGCATCTTTATCAAAGCTGGCTGGGGATGACCCGCGCTGATCGGGGCATTGCGATTGTTATGGGCGAGCCAACGCTGACCTCGCAGTTCGATATGCTGCCGGGACAATTCGATACGCTTTTATTGGACGCTTTCAACACCTTGGCTCCGCATCCGGCGCCCGCGGCGGATTACGCCCATGCGCTGTTGCTGGATGTTAACGGCTGGGCCTCTTGGGCTGCGTATTTGCGTTGGCAAGATCGGTTGCAAGGCAAAGAAGGTGAAGGCGCTGCCGATTTGCTGCCCGGCCTTCTGGCTATCCGTTTAGGCTGGGAACTGGCGCTGTGGCGCCACGTT
>Ga0136560_1001022_pt1 | contig 14356 bp, 25 predicted proteins | sample AntRauMeHopE1497_FD_104925 | JGI IMG/M metagenome (GOLD analysis project Ga0136560, IMG submission 104925) | Saline lake microbial communities from Rauer Islands, Antarctica - Metagenome Hop E1 #497 | ecosystem: Environmental > Aquatic > Non-marine Saline and Alkaline > Saline | place... | reverse complement strand
TTGCCGCAATATCTTCGCTGGTATCAGCTGCAGTATCCGACGCTGCTTCGTCGCTGTCCATCTTTGCTTGGTTGCCACCAGAGTCACCCTCACTCTCCTCACGCGAGTGCACAGTCGCCTTTTCGACTAAATCCCGTTGTACTGCTTTAGCTTGGGCATCAGCGCGTTCGACTTCAGTCCTGACCTCTGCTACTAGGGCTTTCGCCATTGTTGCCTTTTTGTCCCGTTGCTTGAAATAGAAAGAACGGTGGTCAAGGCTCTTGTGGTAATTATTCTCCATAACGGCCTTCCAATGCCGATTGAGGTGCTACCTGGCACGACGCCACTCAATATCCTTCTGCTTCAGCCGTTCTAAGATTACAGGAATCGCTCCAGCTGGGTGCTTGCGTAGTAGTTCCAGCATCACTCCCGACTTGGTTCCGTAAACTCGAGCTATACTGCGCAAATGAATTGTGCTAAGCGAGCGCCTGTCAAGCCTCACTTGCCACTCGAAGCCGTCAGCGGCTGCTAGAGCTCTGAGCTCGGCAGCAAGGGGCTCCATAGTACGGATCGTGCTGTGGTTATTCGCTACGATCTGGTCGACCTCATACCTTTCATCCTCGCAGCGGAAAAGCGCTTCTTCGAACTCATTGCGACGCATGTGCTTGAAGCTGAAATCCTCACTTCCTGTCGGCACGGACACCCAAATATCATTGAGCAGCTTCTACTCCCACCTAGATCTCTCTGAACACGCTTGCATGGGAAAGCCAGCTGGCAATTGCCGGTACGACCTCCCGTTCGTTGGCTGCTTGGACAGGTCTAGCTCAGCAACGGGAAGTGACTGGAAGGAGTCTTCTTCAGTTGCTGCAGTACTCCGTTTGGGGTTCAAAAGTGACTTAACGTCCTCCAGCAGAGCTAGCGTTCTATCTGAATGACCCAATATATCCCCCAAAAGCGTGAAAAGCTCCTGCCGATTCAAAATCCCTTCCGCGTGCAATTCGAAGCATTTCAGCACCTCAAGCCACGCCTCTCGCCCCCCCAGAGCAGCTTTCATTCGAATGAACAGAGATTGCTCGGTTGGCGGCAGTGACACACGGAGCTCATCCTCAGCATCCCTTGCAGCACCCTCGCGAGCCATGCCTCGGGCTGAGCGGCCTGGACCCATGCCAACCATCATGCGAGAATGTGCCCGTTTCGCCTCTCGATCGCGTGCCCTCTCACTAGCCGACATGTTGGCCCATCTTTCGTCGTCCCCAATCGACATGGTGTGTCGGCCAGCTGCCAGGCCGCGGTTGCCAGCCCGAACCCAGTCTCTGCCCCCAGCTCCGCCTCGGCGGAGCTCCCGCTGACGCTCCGCAGCGCGACTTAGCCGCTCTCGGGCCTACGACTGGATAGTGTCTGGTAGAAAATAAGCAAAATCCGACAACAGGTCCTCATGGTCTGCAAACAACTCTGAGACCCGGTCAAGCACAGCTTTGATGTCTTCTCGGTTTCTCTGGTATGAGTGAAGAATCTCCAAGAAACTCTTGTAGATCTGAGGCTCGGTCTGAAACCTGCGCTTAATTCGCGTGACGTACTGAATGGCATGATCAAATTCCATCGGCTGGCCTTGCTCTCGTGCGGCAGCTGGACGGCCGACCCGGATGGGCAGTCCCCCAGCACCGGGCGGCATGCCTTGAGCCGGGAGTGGCGCCCGCGCCGGTGGCATGACCGGGTGTCCTTCCGCACCGACGTCCTGCATACGCCCACCTTGCTCAAGACTGGCCTGGTATCCTGGAATGTCCTGCCCGTCAATACGGAATCCAGGAGGCAAGAAAGTGTTAAACCCATATATCAACTACGGGTGTCCTTCAAAAAGCTCCGAAACACGTTTGATGACCCCAGGAGTATCAATTCTGCGAGCTGGCATGAAACATGTGTTTAAAAAAACTGCGTATAGTGACTCAAACGACCAACGCGAATGCTCTGCCTGATAGAAAGTCAGCTAATCGACTTACGTTTGGGCTTTAAACTTTTTCATGATGTCGAGAAACAGATTGTAAATTTGAGGCCTATCACTGAACCGTTTCTTTACCTGCGGCATCATGAAATCATTGTAAGTATTGCCTGGATTCGATGCAGCGGCATGTAAGGCCATGCATGCGCCTAAATTGGAAACGTTGTGGTTGTGCACTGGCTCACCTTATCCAGATATGCTAAAGCATCTTCAACCTTAAGAGCACGGGACTAAGGTGCTCCGCCTTGCATCTAGCCTTGCGAATGCTACTGTTGTTGCTGTTGCTACTACTGCTGTTGCTAATGTTGGTGTTGTTGCTGCTGCTGCTGCTGCTGCTGCTACTGCTGCTGCTACTGCTGCTGCTGCTGCTGTTGCTGTTGCTGCTGCTGCTGCTGCTGCTGCTGCTGATGCTGCTGCTGCTGATGCTATTGTTGTTGCTGTTGTTGTTGCTGCTGTGCGGCTACATGTGATGACTAGCTTGCGAGCATTTGCTGAGTGTGTCCTTGTGGAGCTTGCTGGTGCAAATGTGCAGCAGCGCTCGGCTGACGAAACATGGGCTGGCCTTGCGGTACTAGCACTAATCGCTACATCTGCTGCGGCATTCCCATCTATGGATGCAATCTCTGCTGTGCTGCGTGCTATGCCTGCATGCTAGTTTGCTACGCAGCTGCCTGCTACTGCTGCGTCGGACCAGGCTGCTAAGATACTTGGCTCGGTTGTGCTTGCGGCCCACTTTGATGCCCGTCCTGAATAGTCATTTTCTTGGGAGGCTCGCCAAATTCCTCTCCGTCTTCAGGACGCTAACGCTTCATCGCTCTACCAGAGCAAGAAACGGTGTCACACGTCCAGACGCATACAGCTGCCCACCTCTCGTCGATCCGATCCGATATAGTTTACCTAATTTGTTTCTATCGCGTTACAAAACTAAACGTTACGTCTAGTTTGGAAGTTCAATCTGATTTGCTCGTGCCTGGGGTCTGCCCTGGGCCACCGCCTGGATGTCACCTTCTCGAGACTGCCACAGGCTCAGTTGCTATGTTCGCATTGGTTGCATCTATATTTGCATTCTTGGTTCCAAAGTATGTCATCGATTCTGCTGAGTGGCTCCTATTTACGCTCGTGGGACAACTGGTCATGCCTGTGAGATTCTTTATTCTACGTATGACGTGTCGAAGGGTTTATATCCCCTTTCAGATTCAGACGAACCTCTTTCATGCCAAGTTCGATGTGCAGGTGATCGAAATGAATGTAGTTCCCGACTTCATCCTACGCTTCGCTACGAGACTGGCCCTTGACTACCGTGTGTTTAACAGCCAGTCCCAAGGTTCAGATCGCGTGGATCTTTATAAGGCCAAGCTGGCCTATATTGAAGACCTCAAGCAGCGGCCAATAGCAGAGCAGCAACTTGCAGCAAACCAACAGCATTATGAAGTGCCAACTGAGTTGTACGACGTGAGTATATTGGGAGCTGTCATCTTTGCCGTGACTTCAGCAGCAACATCAGCAGCTCTATGCATGCATACTCACTGGGTACTGCCAGACTCTGTGCAAAGCGTTGGCATAATTCAATCCCGCAGCTGTGCCTTGGTCCCCGAAAGAAGTATAGCTGCTGCACTTGGCCAGAGGGCTGCGACACACTGGCAGAAGCCGAAGAGCATTCGCTTGAACAGGTATGCCAGCGTGCACGCTTGCAGGAGCTGCCTTAGCGTGAGGGGAGAGGTGGGCAGAAGGCCAGGGTGCTCGATCTTGGATGCGGATGGGGAAGTGTGTCATTGTATGTAGCAGAGCACTTCCGCGGCCTTGATATAGTTGCCGTCTCCAACAGTAGTACTCAAAAGCGGTACATTGATGCCAAAGCGAAATCCATCGGTCTCACGAACCTCACGGTGTATACACAAGATGCTGCTCGGCTGGATTTGCCGGCTGCATCGTTCGATCGTATCATTTCGGTAGAAATGCTCGAACACATGAAGAACTACGAGCAACTCTTTGGCAAGCTGTCCGGGTTTTTGCGTCCGGGCGGTATGACGTTTTTCCATATTTTCACCAGCAACACGTAGCCCTATCATTTCGAAGAAGGTTGGATGGCGAAGGAGTTCTTCACAGGGGGGTAGATGCCAAGTACAGACCTGCTGCTGCACTTCTAGAAAGACTTGGCTCTCGAGCAGACGTGGATGGTGTCAGGCATTGAATATCAGAAGACGCTCGAGGCATGGCTCCGCCTCCTGGACGAAAACAAGCAAGAAGCGTTGGAACTGTTCCGCCGAACGCAAGCTCCTAACCCCACAGCACAGCTAGTAAAGTGGCGAATGTTCTTTCTGGTGTGCGCCGAGAGCTTTGGCTACGGCAAAGGAGATGAATGGGTCGTGTCTCACTACCTCTTCCGAAAGCGCGGAGGTGCTGATAGTGGAATTGATTCAGCAGCACAACCACATGACATCAAATCAATGGGTGGAGAATCACGGACTTAGCCGACGAAGCGCCGCTAGGCACAAGCTGGTGGTAGTCGTGGGGCTGCCCTTTGAGTGTCTCAGCCTGCCAAGTGACGGGATAGATGGCTCAGGCATTCTCCCGCCGATAACTCATCCGGCTTGTTCTGATGATGCTGGCTGAGACGGAATAGGCGACAGAAGTGGGTGGCCTTGGTATCAGCTACAGATTTCGGGTGCTTGTGGCGCTTGGTACACCAGTGTAACACCACACTGCGGACGCCACAAGCCCGAGTGAATGCGCTGGATGTAGCGAATTGTCTACTCAAGCAGAAACTTAGTGCGAGTTCGGTATAGCCTAGCACTATTGAATTACCCGACGATCTACATGGATCTCTAGGCTTGCCAGGGCCGGAGCTTGGCTAGAGCCCGCAGCCTCATCACCGCGGCGCGGCGCCTCACGACGATCGATCGATCCAGAAGTTTGTAGACTAGATTCTAGGGAAGCTGCGCACTATCACAGTCCCAAAGATAGCAGCCAATCGAATCTCCTACGCGTGTGGCATTCTTTCTGCAGCTGCATAGCTTTTTCATCTGCATAGCTTTTTCATCTGCATCTTTCGCTGTGTCTCTGCGCACCCAGGGTGCCCGCCTGACTACAAATTCATGTCATAGAGCTGTAGCACGCGCCTGAGGTAGGTGCAAGATGCACGGAATGTTGCTAAATAGACCATCTAGACAAAACAAGGTACGGCAAAGCGAAAGTTCCATGTTGCATGAGAAAGGCGCATTCACTGCAAACGGCAAAATCTCCCTTTTGCCAATCTGTTTCAGGCTTGCCGCGCGCAGAGTTGCGCATTAAATCTCTTAAAGACGCTTCAGCTTCTAGTTTGAACACTGCGGCGAAGCAGTGCGACGGAAAATCGCACCGAGTTGAACAGCTCGGAAAAATGCTTGGATCTGAGACCGCTGGTATCCGAGATGCGTATCTGCAACATGCGACAATGGTTGACCAACTTGGTACCTAGCACGGGAAATTCTAGCAGCAGAGCGTGCAAACACGCGGACTCCGCTATTGGCTTTGCCGAATTGGTGGCGAGCTTGCAGAATCGAGGGCAACACTTGCTGCGATCGAGTCCAACTTGAAGGAGGAAGAGACATAAAAAGCAACAATCATTGAAGCTCATTGCAAAATCAACATGGTCATATTATGCAACCAGCAACTGCGTGGATGAGTTCTACCAAGGCTCTAGCGAGCTCTTGGGTGGGATAAGATGTGACCACCTTCCCCCTCGATCTCAGCGACGCGGTTAACCTATGGCGAAGGTGCAGCACGTCAGCTGCCTTCGATGGCTGGCAGTGCAAGGCGAAGGGGTTCTAACTTCCAGCCGACACGGCTGCTGTGAGTGCTCGATCAGGGTATCTGTCAACGCTACATGCCACGCGACTCTCGACCTGCGATTTCCAGTCACCCACCGCTCGACCTCTCAATCGATTGCCATCACTTGGCGATCCTGTCATCGGCAATCGTGCCGATACTTGAATGCTTGATGTGTCCGTTACGAGCAACGGCGCTGTTATTTTCGTACTCGAATTCGCAGCACCGGCGCTCTTCTCGCGTGACATGGCCGAGGACGAATCGCCGCCCGACGCTAGCTTGCTCGGTTCCAGCTGCAGCATCCACTCACTGCATGCGTCGGTCGCTGCAGCTAAAATAGCACTGTCGGCTGCCTTTATAGTGATCTCTGCCATCAAGCCAAGTGATGCCATTCGGCTCTACATAGCAGGCCGATCCATCCGGCCTCCACGCAATATCCATCGAGCAGGGAAACATACAGAGGCGGATGGACCTGGTATATTCAACACGATGCCAGCTTGCTCACCATGGTCCCCTGAAACGGGCAGGATATCGCGCACAGTGCGGTTGCGAAGTTGTACCGATACCATTACGCCTGTGGACTGCCCTGCCACACCTGGTAGCAGGCATTCGATTGCCGGGGGAGGGAACGCACCCCTGCTTGCAGATAACTGATTCTTGCTGGCAGTAACACTTACGTGACTCTGACCAAGCGCCAAAATCAATTTCGAGGCTAGGACGGACGTGATTCGCAGGCACAACGAACCCTATGCCGCGTCATCCAATCCGATGGTGGGCAAGCAGCACTGCATGGCGGCCTACCACGGGTTATAGCTGGCACTAGAGCTGGCGCTAGCAATCTCGAATGAATCGCCTGCATCCGATACTGCTGACTCCCCGCGACTGCCTCGAACTAGAAGTCCTACTGCTATTTCGGCAGCGCTGTCACTAGTGCCGCCAGCCTCCCACTCAACAACGAATCCTTTCATGCCCTGATCTCGTGCCAATACGGGGCGGGAACCTGTCTACACGGCGTCGGAGGATGCAAGCTAGAATTGCAGTTTTCGAACACAAATTGACAGTCCACATTGATGGTGCGCATCTAATCCCTCGCATGCCGCCCCACCGAAAGGATCGCCGCTATGATTCTGTCGTGTGCCCCACTCGTCGAAATCGGACGAATCGCTGGCACGCACAGAGTCCTCGATTACGACGCTAACACATTGTAATCGACCCGTTTCGTCCTAAGCAGGCGCCCATACTTCTCTACAACCGTCAATTGCCGATCGTAGCAGGGCACGAGCATCTGCCCAATCCACATCGGAAGGCACTATGCACCGATTCCATAGACGCGACTGGTGTAACGCCGACTCCTGTCCTGCCTCGTGAGCTCTGATTAGCTATCGGGCACTTGATCCGCTTGCTCTCGAGACGATCGTCCCCTCCATACCTCCTACAAGTGCGAGAGTCTGGCTGCCTGTGTAGCCTGCCTGGCTTGCTGATGAAGTTTCATGATGCTCAGATGAAATCGCCCGGGCTTTTTTCGTCGATGACTGCCCACCTCCCCTGCTTGGACTGCTACGGTGTCGCAAGGATGACAGCGCTGCGATAGCGCCACTCGCAAGCATGCCACGGATTGAGACGTGCTGATCCTCTCGATACTGGCGCTGGACTACTGTTAGGTTGCCTGGCGAAACAATCTTGTAAGGAAGATCTGTGGGCATTGGCTCTCCATTGGCACGGCACTATGCCTCGAGCGCCGATCGGTAATAACCTCGCAGTTGATCTTGCAGACGTGTCATCTCGTTCACTTCTCCGTGAACCAACACAACAGTTTTCGGCATTCCCATCGCTTGAATTAGCCCCCAATTTTCATTGAAATCAGCATGTGCCATGAAAGGAATCTCCTCAACGGAACAACTTAGCTTAATTGGAGCGCCGCCGCGCTGTGCCTGTATCTCTCTTGGGCGTCCAAGCAGCTCCCGGGCCATGGTACCCTCCGGGTTGAACCCTGTGATCACAACGCCGTTCGAGCGATGCTCCGCCCACGCCTCCAGTAGCTGTCTGCTAGCACCAGTATGCAGAAACCCTGGCGCGACAACCGCAACACATGGCCCCTGTCTAGCTGCAGCTGCGACTTCATCTGCAGATCGCACGGCAACTGCGTGGGACAGCTTCCACGGATTCTTGCTCAATACCTTGGCCTGGATCCTGTTATTCATAAAGGCAGAGTATGTCCCGTATATGTCGAGAGACTACTTTGATTGTCGGGAGCAGTATAACAGAGGGACGTCTCGTAGCCTTGGATTAGCACTCCACAGCTCATCCAGGATTAGCAGCAACTCCTGTGCCCTCCCTACAGCGGAGGATGGAAGCAAGCACCGACCGCGTCTTGCAACGATAGACTCCACGGATTGACAGAAACGCCGCTCCCGGGCCTGCCTAGATTCTAGCACTCTAACTCCAGTTGTACTCTCTCCAATAATTACATCTGGCAGTGCAGTCCCAACAGGGAAATCCGCAGCCATCAAATGCCGGTCTTCGGACCCAGTCCAGTCACCCGTGTACAGAACCCGCAGAGTGCCAAAATCAAGCAAAATCATCGCCGCTCCAAGCACGTGACCAGCATGATAGAACGTTGCTGAAACTGGTGGTGAGCTGCGCTTTGACCTAGCGTCGCCAGCTTGCAGATCGCCGCGGGCAATTTCAACTCGCTCCCGAAACTGTACTGCCTGTATTCTTCGCATGCATCGAACTACGTCTTCCTCATCGAACAGCTACGAGTGCCCCCCTGCTGATGATCCCTTGGTAGCTGCACCGCTAGCAGCATCCAAAGATTCTGACGTTCTCGCGGATACGCCTCCACCAGCTGCCCGCTCCACCCTAACCGAATCAGATAGGGTCAGTCGGAGCACCGCAATAGTTGGGTCCGTTGCGAACACCTTTCCGCTGAACCCTCGAATCTGTTCTGTTATGTACGGGATTGCAGCAGCATGATCGACATGAAAGTGCCTGCTCTCGTATGACAGAGTGTAAACACCAAAACTCGTACAAAGTGCACACAAAAATGGGACACCTAGAGCTAAGCAACAGCGTTCACTCACGATACAAGAAGTGCATCTATACTTTCTATTGGGAACCTCTCTAACTTCCCCCCTGCTGCCCCCAGCTCAGATATCATGGGGAGACTCTCTTTCCCCTTCATCGAAGCCGCCCGTCCGCAATCCAGCATCACCGTAGTCCCCTTGTACCTCACCAGAATGCAGCTGCGGCCAACCTCCTAACCTCCACCTAGTGGTACTACCTCTAACTCGCTTATTGACGACATTTTGACCTGGCAGTTCCGGCGAGTTAGCAGAAACGAGCTCATGGATGGATCCGACGATATATGCACTATCGTGTGATGCATCCGTCCGGCGGAACCAGCCCCGCGTGCACACGTGCCGAGCCAGTAGTGATCTGTCCAGGCTTCAACTTGGAACCCTGCCCCCGTATCTGTTCTGATTAGCGCACGCATAGGCTTCGCTCCACGCGGCCCTGTAGCTTGATTTCTTTGATAGGCATATGACCTAGGTCGACGTTGTTTAGTGGGGTATTGGAGTATCTGCATTGTTTGCATTAGTTATTTGCCCTTTGGCTTGGCTCATTCTCCGGTCAAGTAACAGATCTTTCCGTAGAGATTGAGCAGAAAAGACGAATGTCGTATTTTAATATCGAGAATTCGAGCAGTTCTTCGAAGAAACAGAACAAGCGACCGCATCGATCAGGTGCAAACCGTTCGAGTAGTGTAGCTAAAGGCAGGAATACCGGCAATAGCGGGCTCGAAGACGCAAGTTTGCCTTCATGGGCCACAGGTGCTGCTAGTCATCCTCCTATTCTTCCAGTGCGTGCCCTGCAGCGTGTTTCCTCAAAGCCTGGGGTTAGAAACTCCCTCGCACAAAACTCTTCGGGTTCACATGGCGGTACAAATGGCATTGGACGCCACCTTCTATATGTAAGGGGATTACCAAGCGGGTGCTCTGTAGCCGATGTAACGGTCGGGTTGCAGAAAGGTGTCGAGGGAACCGTGCCTGAAAAGCTTCGATCATCGGTCAGAGTTGCCATTTGCGATGTGTATCGGGATACTGCGACAGCCCTCGTGTACCCAGCATCTGCGGCGATTGCGTCCACCCGCGCATCACGAACGACAGGTGGGCTATCTATCGCAGGCGCGTCCATGCCTGCGGTTGTGTTTGTTGCACAGGGGCGGGGCAAGCCGATTCGCCAAGAAGAAGCTTCTGGCAGTATCGCACCGTGCAAGCTTACAGTGAGGAAAGGTAACCCGGATAAGCTACAAGGCAGGCGTTTGGCCATTGCACAGGCTATTGCACATGCATGGTGTTCTGATGATGCTTCTGATTCGGGTAGTATCGGTGCAAATCTTGGGGGCATTGCAAGCGACCCCTTCAGTAGTCTTGAGTCGTCTCGTGCCAAGCCGACTAAGTTCGATATTGCACGCTATATTGACTCCGATTCGAATATGGGATAGTTAAACTCGCTCTCTAAGGATATTTTCGTACCAAGTCAAAGGACTGTTGGTGGATTTCAGAGCGGTCAGTTGTCCAGCAGTAGTTCCACGAAGAGAGGGCAGCACTCGAGGGATTCCGAAGTGGACACGGATATGGAGCCAATTGAACCTGATTAGGATCCGGGTCAGATGATGCCACTCTATAGCAGCCAAGCTGGTATAAATGTTGAGCACCAGAGCCATGCTTTGGGTGTAGCCGTTGACGCAGATTCAGAGCTGCAGAAGAAGCGAGCTGGGGTCGGGAGGAGACAAGCCGAGGAATAGGACTGGTTTGGCAATGATGATCCTGAGCTCGGCAAGGATCTTTGGGGCACAGCGGCCAAATCACAACAGGCAGAAGGCTTGTGGGGCGACGGATTTTGCGGATCTTTGTACGGCAGCGATTCCCGAGAGAATCGGAAGCTGCGAGACTCCAGGAAGCAGTTGGTTCCATTCGAAATGCCTGCAGACGGCCTACCGCAACCCCCTATGCCTGGGCCACTGCGATCATGCGTGGACCCCCCACAAGGACCTGGCGTTGTCGTATCATCCTCTCTTGCAGGTAGTCAGAATCGTGAGCCGATCAAGCCTTTGGGGTGGCGTAGTGGTCGCCCAAGTCTCAAGGCAATCGCTATGGTTCGACACACTCGATCTGCCTCATCTACTCCAGAGGATGCAGCTCGGGAAGCAGCCGCGGTAAGGCCCCCTTCTGTGTTGCTTCGGGTATGTGACTACTTGTTCGGCATTGTTGTTGATGCTGACAAGCACGGCTTCGACGAGAGATTTGATGGTGGCCGTCCCAACCTCTTGGAAATCCATGAGTTCGTATTTAACCGCAGCCGAGCAGTACGAAAGCATCTCAGCACTCAAGGTTTCAAGTATGGCTAGCGAAATGATTGCTTAGCCATGGAAATTCTAGAGCGTTGCTCTAGATATCACATCATGATAATGAACGAGCTAGCTGATGACCCAGATTTCCAAGTGGGGCTGAATCTCGAGCAGCTTTCGGCCAGTCTGAAGGCTACCATTGCCTTGTATGATGATGCAGAAGAACGCCACGAGGCCGATCTAAAGCAAGCCGCGACACGTAGTCAAACCAGACCGATTCCGCTTCGATCTCCTTGCGAAGCGGAGATGCGAGGTTATTGGCTCATGCTGCATGCCTCGGATTCTAGGGAGATTGCTGCTGTGGCTACTTTCCTCCGCTAGCTTCCGGCCCGCTTTGCATCTAGTCCTCGTATTCTGAATGCAATGTGGTTGCACAAGTGCGTAGATTCCAACAATGTTCCCATGCTGCTGTAGGGCCTCCGTGACGGCAAGTGTGAAGGCCGGAACCTGTCGTATTTGGAACGTTGTCTTTCCTACCATGCCCTAAGACCTCAGAGGATGCGACTACTACGATCGGTTGCCTGGGGTTTTGTGCCCCCGCGAGATTCGCCAGCATTAGCTGACGGGGGTGAGCGAACAGGTGGTAAAGCAAGTGGCTCGGTTTCCTTAGCAACCATCGGAGAGTGGATGGGATTGAGTCGCGAGGAAGGCGTAGCCAAGTCCCAAGCCTAGTATCTTGCAGAGTATCATCGTGTGAGATTAGTTAGACGAGGCCGGGGGGCCGTGTTATGGCCAGAAGGGCGCAAGTCGGCCGAGTCTTTCGCCCCTGATGGAGATGGAAATTTGTTCAAGAGTATACGCGGTGCTCACCTTGTCCGGTCACCAGTCGGTGCTTCGTCCGTACCCGTATCGGGCGAACTGGACACATGTGTATTCCATGCGCGAGCGCGCATTGTTCTCGGAGATACTTGGGCAATAAGTAGGGTCTACTAGTTCCCTAGTTACGGTGTCTCAGGCACAACTCTCATTACCGTGACTGGATCCGACCGCGCCCGACTCATGTCTTCGATAGATGGAGGGGGCCTTGCTCTTGGTGGCAAGGTTTGGTGTGGTGGGATGCCTCAGGGCTATATGTTCATTAGGAATTCGACGTAGGATAACGATCACTTTATCTACTCCCCTCAAGCAGCAACAAGCAACGCATCAGCGGCAGAATCAGCAACTCTGTTGGATGCGGGCTTATAGGTGGATTAGTTGCCAAAATCGCAAGCTCCTGTGGAGGCCATAGATCCACTCTCAATTGGTAAGGGTGGTATTACCCGTTGCATCCAGCTAGATGAAGACTTAGTTCAGTCCCGAACGCCTCCAAGCGTTGCTGATAGCTTTTTGGGGCAAGAGCATGTTTCCAATAGCACTCCAGGTGTGTGGCAAGACCAAAGCTAGGTTAGCACCGACGGCAAGTCCTCACTTATTCCTGGCAATCCTGTTGTTGGGGGTGATCGGCTAGATTTTGTTTCTAGTGCTGGAGCACCCCACCCGGAGTTAGAGGACTCGCAAAGATCTCTTAAACAGGATGAAGAAATTTTGAGCACAGGGAACAGCAGAGAGAAGCTCAATGCCACCGTCTCGGCTATCCATCCGGCTGTAAGCATGCATAACGGCAGCTTGCTTCGCAGTGATGAGATGCGTGATGACCAGGCTGTCTCTAGTAGCACCGATCTCCAGTCAGTTTATTGTCGGACAGCTGCATCATCTGGTGCGGCGGATAGTGTAACCTTGAAGAAGGTATACGTGGAGAAACCCAAGTAGAAACTGATGATCTCCAAGGACTTGTCTGCCGTAGATGTGGTGGTCCCTGTCAAAAAGGGCAAGGGCAAGAGCAGATACAGCTCAACCATACTTCGACAACGATAGTCATCTGTATCTGTATTTTTGCGACATGGCACAGCGGATCGACAGCGTGTCTTGCCTCAAGCAAAGCGGAGTCGTGAGCAGGTATCATCAACTTGGTCTCAGACGGTTGATCAATAGCGATACTTGCGTGACGTTAGTTTGAGCATACAGCAACCAATAGGTGATGAGCGTTTCATTGGCCACGAAGAAAGGGCTGCTGCTGTTGGAACTCTAAAAGTGCTGCAGTTGCACAAGCAGCGCCAAGCATTTGCGGGATTTGTAGACGCCTGCCATCGGACTAGGCGCCTACGTCAAGATGCAGGGGCAGCGTTGAGATTCGAGCAACCTCACATGGCAGCATCTACGACCGTGCGAATGGCACATGTTGGAGTAGCTCACCGCCAGGGTCCGTTCGTGCAGCTTGGACTACTAAGGCCATTTGAGGACCGAGAACCTAAGCGTCCGCGCATCGAGAAGCAGTCACATCCGGAAGACCGTCTAAATGTTGGTGCAAAGGATCCTCGTCGGCCAATTCCCCTAGCATACCCCCCCGTTAAGTAGCAGTAGGCTGGCATAACGTATAATCAGTATCACAACGTATCCGTAGAATCTAGAAGTCCGTTTGCACGCGCATCGTTCAGGGCATAGGAAGTACAGGCCAGATCTTGTAGAGTTGCGAAGAGCTTAGATATGCATGTAGATAGTCACCATATCGCTGCAACCCAGGCTGAATCAGATGATGATTGGTCTGACGATACATCCATGGCAGACAGCGAAGGCTTGTTGGAGTAGCTCGACTCCATCCTAGCGGATATTGATTAAAGCTTATTATCTTTTGACTGATTACAAATCTGAATGATGTATAATCTAAACCTTTCCCCCTAACCCTAAATTTTATATTTGAATGTGCGATAGTGTATGTCTCGTGACTGCTCGTGACGGGACTTCTCAAATCTGCACTTTTCAAAATTGGCGAGACAGACCCTAACCTCACCACCAAGGTCTCCAACCGATTAGTCCCCACCTGGCGACGTCACTCGCACCGCCGTATAATCAATCTCTCTCACCACGCCACTCTCGCCAACCAGCCTCACCACACAGCCATCGCACCTCCGTATAATCAATCTCTCTCACCACGCCACTCTCGCCAACCAGCCTCACAACACAACCATCGCACCTCCGTGTAATCAAACTCTCCCTGACCACCACGCCACTCTCGCCAACCAGGGTTCGGGTTAGGGTTAGGGTTAGGGTTAGGGTTAGGGTTAGGGTTAGGGTTAGGGTTAGGGTTAGGGTTAGGGTTAGGGTTAGGGTTAGGGTTAGGGTTA
>Ga0136560_1001021_pt1 | contig 14368 bp, 10 predicted proteins | sample AntRauMeHopE1497_FD_104925 | JGI IMG/M metagenome (GOLD analysis project Ga0136560, IMG submission 104925) | Saline lake microbial communities from Rauer Islands, Antarctica - Metagenome Hop E1 #497 | ecosystem: Environmental > Aquatic > Non-marine Saline and Alkaline > Saline | place... | reverse complement strand
TCCGCAGTTTGACGATCAGTTCTGCGGCGAGTGTGGCAGCTCACTGGCTGCCGCCACGCGCATCATCCAGCTGTCACCGAAAGCGGAACCCGAACCGGAACCCGAACCGGAACCGGAACCCGAACCTGAACCTGGACCTGGACCTGAACCTGAGCCTGAGCCTGAGCCTGAGCCCGCGCCGGAACCGGAACCTGAACCGGAACCGGAACCTGAACCTGAGCCCGCGCCAGCCCCAGCCCCAGCGCCAGCCCCTGCGCCTGCGCCTGCCCCCGAACCTGCCCCGGCGGTCACACCCCACATTCCGTCGAGCGCGATGGCACCCGACGTCGAAAACACCCGCATCGTGTCTCGTAGCGGAATCGGTAGCGGCACCGGCGCACGGTTCGTGCTGCAGTTCAGCACGGGTGAAAGTTTCACAGTGGTGGGCTCTGGTCTCATCGGGCGTAATCCCCGGCCTGAGCCGGGTGAATTCGTGGATCACCTGGTGACGATTACCGAACCTGCTCGATCGGTCTCGAAAACTCATCTCGAATTCGGTCAAGAAGACGGAGTGCTGTGGGTGAGCGATCGCCATTCTGGCAACGGAAGCATCATTCGTGAGCCCGGTACCGAGCCGCGCCCCTGTATTCCGGGGCTGCGGTATCGGCTCACGCGAGGAACCCGTGTTGACATGGGGGAGCAGTTTGTGGTGGTGAGCTGACCGCTCCTCCTCATCGCGAGGGTGATCAGGGTCGCGCGCCAACCGTAGCGGTGCACGCGACCCCCGGTAGCGGGGGTGGTCGACTGTGCTTGTGCAGCGACTTCCCTCTTTACCCTTGACGCCCCAACCTGCGCCACGCACGCCGTTTCCGTTGATTGCGGTTATCGCCCCCCTGGCCGGCGCACTCGTCATCGGGGCCGTGACCGGATCAGCCTTTGTGCTTGTCTTCGCCCTGTTGAGTCCGCTCGTGGCGATCGCAACCACGTTGGATGCTCGCCGCATTGCGCGGCGTCACCAGCGGGATGAGAACGCGCGTTTTGAGTGCGAATGTGCGGCCTACGAGGCAGCCGTCGTGGTCGTGCACGCGCGTGAGCGTGGTGATGCAGACGTTCGCACTCCGCTGCTAGGCACCGGAACCGATCGAAGCGTGATTCGGGTTGGTGTTGCCCCTGCGCTGAGTGTGAGTGCCCCCGACGAGGTGCTGCAGCCAGGGGACTCAGCAGGTGAGCTGCGTGTACAGGCCCTGCGCGAGCGGGCTCGGCACCACCCCGCCATGCCACTGTGCGTGCCCCGGGGTGCCATCGCTGTCATCGGCGACGGGATGGCCGCCGACACCATCGCGCGTCGCTTGCTGCACGAAGAGGGTGTGCACCTGATTCGATTGCGCGAGCCCTGGCCCGGTGCCGGTGCCGGTGCCGGCGTTGCTGACGACGTGGTCACACCGGGCGCCACGATCATCCGGGTGATGGCGGCGACACGCATCGAGGTGTCGGTGGGCGGCGGTGCCCCCGTCGTCGCCACCCCCGAGTTTGTGACGGCGCGGCAGGTCGACGCAGCCGCGCTTCACCGACGGGCGGCAGAGATTCCGGCACTGCCCGATTCGGTGTCGTGGCGCACGATCTGTCGTGACTCCGCCGACCCCGCCGACACAAATACCAACGACACCAACTCCGCAACACTGATCGGCATCGATGTCGAGGGGCTGGCAGTGCTCGACATTGTGCGTGACGGGCCTCACGCCCTCGTGGGCGGAACGACGGGGAGCGGCAAGAGCGAGTTTCTGCGCACCCTCGCGCTGGCGTGGGTCGCCGACCGTTCTCCGAGCGAGGTTCAGCTGTTGTTCGTCGACTTCAAGGGTGGGGCAACCTTCGCGGGTCTCACTCGGCTGCCGCACGTGATTCAACTGGTCACCGACCTCGACCCGCTTGTGGCCGAGCGAACCCTGCACACCCTGCGGGCCGAGTTGCGTCGACGCGAGCGTGTGCTTGCCGCGGCGGGTCTGCGGGACGTTGCGCACCACCCCGGGGTGCTGAGCCGACTGGTGGTACTCGTCGATGAGTTTGCCGCCGTACTTGAGACCTTTCCTGAGCTGCATTCCGTCTTTGCTGATCTTTCGGCACGCGGGCGATCGCTTGGAGTGCACCTCGTGCTGTGCACACAGAGTCCGGCAGCAGTCGTGCGCGACGCCGTTGCCACGAACTGTTCGATACGCGTGGCGTTTCGACTCAGTACGACTGCGAGCACCGCCTTTCTCGGTGCCGCCGGTCGAGGGCTCGAGTCGGCAGGGCCAGGGCGTGCCCGCGTTGTACACGGCGATACCGTTCGTGAGGTACAGGTCGCAGTCATCGACGACGCTGACATCGAGAGCGTGTACCAGCGGTGGCGCGGCCACGATTTTGATGGCCCCCCATGGCCACAACCCCTGCCCAGCGTGATCGAACACCGCGAGTTGGCTGCTGCTCTCGCCGCCGAGCCGAGCGTCGCCGCGGCAGCGGTAGAACCGGTGCCAGTCCCAGCGCCAGTCCCGGCGCCAGTTCCAGCACCAGGCCCAGCGTGCACACCAACGTCAGCGCCAGCTACGGGCTCAGCTAGCCCCGTGCTGAGTTTTGGGCTACTCGATGACCCGGCAGAGCAACGGCGGGTGGCTGCCCAGTGGACACCCGCGCGCGACGGCGCGCTCGCAGTGATGGGGGCACCGCGCAGCGGGCGCACGGTCGCGCTCACCACTCTCGCGTTCGCCGCACAGCGCGCCGGCCGGGTCACTATGGTGTTGCCACAGTCTCTTGCTGAAGCATGGGCGCTGCTCGAACAGTGCGCCCAATCGCCCCAGTCGAAAGCCCTTCTCTTGGGCGACAACCTTGATCTGCTGTTGGCTGACAGTGGTGAGCGGGCATCAGACCTGCTTGCCCGGTGGGATGCCGCGGCGCGGGCACTGCGGCGCGCAGGCGGTGCCGTAGTGGCGTCGATGGGCTCAACCTCGGGGGTGCGCTCCCTGGTGCAGGGCCGCTTTGAGAGCCGCCTGATACTGCGCAGCGCTGACAGCGATGAGCACGCGTTCGCTGGTGCTCCGCGGGGTATGTTCGACCGTCAGGCACCCCCGGGGCGAGGCTGGTGGGCGGGCTTGCAGGTTCAGGTGCTGTGCGGTGCCGAGCCGCTGCGCCCCGCCTCGATGCCCGCGCCCGAGTGGGCTCCATCCGATGGTGCTGATGTCATCATCATCACTCGTAGGCCGATACTGGTTGCCGACGTGCTTCGAGACGCGTACCCGCAACACCACGTTGTGAGCGACCTCAGCACCCTCAGGGCACCAGGCCTCGACCTGCTGGGGATGTCATCTCCTGGCGCGCACCCATTGCAGATCGTCGATGTAACTCCGCGCATCCTGATCGGTGATTCTGATGCCTGGCAGGCGGCCTGGTCAGTGTTTACGTTTATGCGACGTCACGCCGCCGTCGTCGGGGTGTACGCCGACGACGCTGACGTGCGGGTCCTACTCGGCCATAGATCACCGCCACCACCGCTCGACACCGATCGGGGAGATGTCTGGGTCATCGAACCGGGCGATCAACTCGTGCGAGGCCGATGGACGGTGTTCGGCGCCGAGTAAGCGGTCGATACAGCCGCCGAGTGGGCGGCCTCAGTGACAAGCCTTGGTCAGCTCATCGCAGCGTTCAGGGTGACAGCGGTCATGCCGTGGGCAACGGCGATTGCGTCGTTGGTCACATTGCCGTCGTGAGTGTTCAACCCGTGCGCCAAAGCAGCGTCGGCGCGCAGTGCATCGCGCCAGCCGTGGTTGGCGATCGCCCGAACGTAGGGCATCGTCGCGTTGGTGAGAGCGAAAGTCGACGTGCGTGGCACTGCTCCCGGCATATTCGCCACGCAATAAAAGATGCTGTCGTGCACCTGAAAGGTTGGCTCGGCGTGGGTCGTTGGCCGACTGTCGGCGAAGCATCCACCCTGGTCGACGGCGATGTCGACGAGAACGCTTCCCGGCTTCATACGCGAGACCAGCTGGTTGCTGACAAGTTTCGGCGCTTTGGCGCCGGGAATCAGCACCGAGCCGATGAGCATGTCAGCGTCGATGGCGGCTTTTTCAATTTCATAGCCGTTCGACGCGAGGGTTCGGATGCGCCCGCCGTAAAGAGCATCCAGTTCGCGCAGACGCTGAAGGTTTGTGTCGAGAACGGTGACCCTCGCGCCCAAGCCGACCGCCATAGCGACGGCGTTGGTGCCTGCGACGCCGCCGCCCAGCACGACGATGTGTGCTGGGTCAGTTCCAGGAACTCCGGGTACGAGTAGCCCTGGGCCGCCGTGCGGTCGCATCATCGCGTTGGCGCCGACTATGGGGGCGAGTCGGCCGGCCACCTCGCTCATTGGTGCAAGCAATGGCAGCGCACGTGAGGGCAGCTGCACGGTTTCGTAGGCGATCGCTGTCACCCGTGAGTTGAGCAGTGCCTGAGTCAGGTCTTTTTCTGCCGCGAGGTGCAGGTAGGTGAACAGCAGCATGCCCTCGCGAAAGTGCGCGTACTCTGCGGCGACTGGCTCTTTGACCTTGAGCAGTAGATCAGCTTCACCCCAGGCGGTGGGCGCGTCAGCGACAATGCGAGCACCCTGCAGGGCGTATTCGTCGTCGGTGATCGACGATCCGAGACCGGCACCCGTCTGCACCAGCACCTCATGCCCGTGAGCGACGAGGTCGTGCACGCCAGCGGGGGTGATAGCAACGCGGTACTCGTTGTTTTTGATCTCGGCGGGTACGGCGATTTTCATCAGTTCTCCTTGCGACGGGCCCCACCGTGACTGCGCACGGCCGCGATGATGTGCGGATCCAGCGTACCGGCTGAGCGCGATGGATTCCGCACGGTTTATCGCCGTGGAGTGCTCTTTTCGTGACATTTGTGTTTCGTGATGACCGAATCGAGCGTTCGATGATGACCTGCACCCGCTGTTTGTGCCAGTATCAAGAAACCGCTTCGCGCGGATCGGACACTGTTGTACCGGCACTCGTCAAAGGAGAACGCTATGAACCGTCCCCTTCCCGAAGACCCGATGATTCGCAGCCTCATCGCCCAGGCGAAGCGCGCACAGCTGAGTCGCCGAGCGATGCTCGCGTCTACTGGCGCTGGCGCAACAGCTCTTGCGCTCGCTGCATGTACTCCCGCGGGTGATGCAGCACCCGCCGAAGATCAATCGGCCACTGACAAGACGCTGAACTGGGCGAACTGGCCGTTCTACATCGACGAAGACGACGAGGGCGGCTACCCCACCCTCATTGCGTTCCAAGAGCAGTTCGGCATCGACGTGAACTATCTCGTCACCGTTGACGACAACAACTCTTACTTCGCCACTGTGCGCGACCAACTGGCGCTCGGGCAAGACATTGGAGCTGACACTGTCTGCCTCACCGACTGGATGGTGAACCGCTGGATTCAGCTCGGTTACACGCAAGAGCTCAATAAGACGAACATCCCGAACGCGGCAAATCTTTCGGCCAGCCTGCAAAACCCGTCATTTGACCCCGGCCGAGTGCACTCACTGCCGTGGCAGGGCGGCTTCGCGGGTATTTGCTACAACGTCGAAGAGACCTCTGAAGTGCGCTCAATCAGCGACCTGTGGCGCCCCGACCTGTTGGGTCGCGTCGGTGTTCTCTCTGAAATGCGCGACACGATCGGTGTCATCATGCTTGAGAACGGCGTCGATATCTCGGGCGATTTCACGGCTGATGAGTTCAACGCAGGGCTCGACGTTTTTCGCACGCAGATCGAGTCGGGTCAGATTCGCAACGTGCGCGGCAACGCGTACACCGAAGACCTCGTCAACGGCGATACTCTCGCGGCGGTCTGCTGGTCAGGCGACATCACGGTGCTGAACTTCGAGGCCGGCTTTGAGAAGTGGAAATTTCTGCTGCCCGAAGCGGGCGCCACGCTGTGGAATGACAACTTCCTCATTCCGATTGGCTCAACGCGCAAGGCTAACGCCGAGACGCTCATCAACTACTACTACGAGCCCGAGGTTGCCGCCGAGGTTGCCGCTTGGGTGAACTTCATCACACCGGTTGACGGTGCGAAAGAGGCGGCGCTCGCGATTGATCCTGAGCTGGCAGAGAACCAACTCATTTTTCCGGATGCCGACACGCTGGCTCAGTCGAAAATTTTCCGCGGCTTGAGCGCCCAGGAAGAGAACGAGTACCAGGCCGCTTTTCAAGCGATCCTGCTCGGCTAGTCGACGCCTCCCACCAGAAGGAGTACCAACGAGGTGACAAACCACGATGTTCCGCAGGGTGGATTCGCTGAGGCTGGTGCCGACCTCGAGTTAGTCGGCCTCACCAAGCGATTTCCGGGCTTCACTGCAGTTGAAGAGCTTGACCTGACCATTCCGGCCGGTTCATTCTTCGCGCTGCTGGGGCCATCAGGGTGCGGTAAGACCACCACCCTGCGGCTCATCGCCGGTCTCGAAGAGCCCACTGCCGGGCGCATTCTTATCGGTGGCAAAGACGTCACGACGACGAAGGCGTACCAACGCCCCGTGAACACGGTCTTTCAGAGCTACGCGCTTTTTCCGCATATGAGCATTCTTGACAACGTGGCCTTCGGGTTGAAGCGTCGGGGAATTAAAAATGCTGAGGCGCTCGCTCACGAAGCCCTCGCTCTGGTGGAACTTGACCACGTGGGTCGGCGTAAACCCACGCAGTTGTCGGGCGGTCAGCAACAGCGAGTTGCGCTTGCGCGCGCCATCGTCAATCGGCCCGCACTACTGCTTCTGGATGAGCCACTCGGTGCGCTCGACCTCAAGCTGCGTCGGCAGATGCAGATTGAGCTCAAAGACATTCAGGACGAGGTCGGCCTCACCTTCTTGCATGTGACACACGACCAAGAAGAGGCCATGACGATGGCTGACACGGTCGCCGTCATGAATAAGGGGCGCATTGAGCAAATGGGCCCCCCGCAAGAGTTGTATGAGTTGCCCCGAACTTCGTTCGTCGCCAAGTTTTTGGGTCAGTCGAACCTGTTCTCGGGCGAGGTGACCTCTGTTTCGCGCGCCGCGATGGTGATCGACGCGGCAGGGACCAAAATTGAGGTTCCGCTGGCCCGCGCTCAACGCCACACCGGGCATATCACGGTGGGGGTTCGCCCCGAAAAGGTTTCACTGCACGGTGCGGCACCCGAGGCCAGTGCCGGCCGCAACGTCATGGGCCCGGGGCGTATCACCGACGTATCGTTCAGTGGCGTCAGCACCCAGTACGAGGTGACCGTGCCGGTCTTTGGTGCGCTCACGGTGTTCGCGCAGAACACATCGATCTCGAGCATGCACAGAGACGGAGACGAGGTCTGGCTGAGTTGGGCCGTTGATCACGCTTTCGGGTTGGCTGACGACGCCGATAGCGCTGGGAGCCCACGATTCGATGCCGACTTCGATACCTCCATGATTGCGGTGCAGTCTCGCAAAAACCTCGAAGCGGAACTCGAGGGGGCCTAGTTCATGGCTTTCACCGCCTTTTCTAGCTCGACGGCGGCGACCGAACCGGTGGTGCGCCGCAAAAGCCGTGCTGCGCTTTTTCTGTTGCTACCGGGCATTTTTTACCTGATTCTGTTTTTCGTCACCCCGCTCATCTCGCTGGTCATCACCAGCTTGCAAGCGCCCGACCCGCTGGTTTTTGGGCGGTTCGTCAACGCGCTCAACTGGCAAAACTACGCGGCCGTGATCGAGCTGTATGGCGAACAGTCGGTGCGCTCAGCAGGGTATGCGGCGCTGGCCACGCTCTTCGCGCTGCTCATCGGGTTTCCGTTGGCGTACTTCATCGGCATCACCCTGCGGCCGTACCCGCTGTTGCAGTCGTTGGCCCTCGTGCTCGTCATTGCGCCGTTCTTTATCTCGTTTCTGCTGCGCACCCTGGCGTGGAAGCAGATTTTCTCGACGGAGGGGCCCGTGTCAGGAATCCTCTCTTCGCTGGGGGTTCTGGGCCCGGGGCAGGCCATCACTGGTACCGCTTTTTCGGTGATATTCGGCCTCACCTACAACTTCATTCCGTTTATGACGCTGCCGATTTACGCAACGCTCGCCTCACTTGATCTGAGGCTTCTCGAGGCCGGAAACGACCTCTATGGCAGCCCAGCAACTACCTTTCGCACCGTGACACTGCCGCTATCAACTGCGGGTGTGCTGGCGGGAACACTGCTGACCTTTATTCCCGCGGCGGGCGACTACATCAATGCGTCGCGCGAGTTTCTCGGATCAGCCGACACCACCATGATCGGCAACGTCATTGAGACCAACTTTTTGGTCTTGCAGAACTTTCCGGCCGCGGCATCGCTTTCACTGCTCTTGATGGCCGCCATTTTGGTGCTCGTCGCTCTCTACGTGAAGCGAAGCGGAACGGAGGACCTGCTGTGAAAGGTTTCGGCAGGTACGGCATCTGGGTGTTTTCGGCGATGGCGTTTGTGTTTCTGCTGATTCCGATCGTGTACACGGTCGCGTTCTCTTTCAACGATGCGCGCCGCACCAACATTATTTGGCGTGGCTTCACGCTCGACAACTGGTTTGGTGTGTGCGATTCGCAGAACGTTTGTGCGGCGTTTGGCAACAGCGTTCTGATCGGCGTGGTTGCCACCGTGCTGGCCACCACCCTCGGAACAATGATCGCCCTGGCACTGGTGCGGTACCGGTTCAGGTTCCGTAACGCCACCACGCTGCTGATATTTCTTCCGATGGCGACGCCTGAGGTGGTGTTGGGCGCCGGGTTGGCTGCCCAGTTCTTGCAGGCGGGGGTTCCGAAGGGCCTGGCCACCATCATCTTGGCCCACACGTTGTTTTGCATCAGCTTTGTCGTGGTGACCGTGCGCTCCCGCGTGGCGGGGCTTGACCCAGCACTGGAAGAGGCCGGCCGTGACCTCTACGGCAGCCCCCAGCAGGTGTTTTGGCGCATCACCTTTCCAATGCTGCTTCCGGGCATCGTGGCAGCCGCATTGCTGTCGTTCGCTCTCAGTTTCGACGACTTCATTATCACCAACTTCAACCGCGGCGCCGAAGTCACTTTTCCGAGCTACGTCTACACGGCGGCGGCGCGAGGTATTCCGGCCGAGGCAAACGTCATCGCCTCAGCCGTGTTCTTTCTGGCCATCGCACTGGTGCTGATTGCCCAACTGACCGCGGCCGCCCGTCGACGCCAGTTGGCAAGAGCAGGCTAGGCGCGCCGCGGGGTGTGCACAGATCACGTCAGCTGAGGCTGACGGTGAGCCGGCCAACTTCTTCGTCGCCCGCGAGGGCACGCTCAGCAACCATGTCGGTGAGCTCGCGGGCCGCATCGGCGTCGATGGCGCCCACCGAGGCCAGCAGCGCTAGGGCGACCGGTGTGGTGGCCCGCATCGAGCCGTCGAGTATTTTGACGGCCACGGCGACTCCGCTGGGCACACCAATAACGACGAGTCCCTCCGCGCCAATTTTCGCTATGGCGCCGAGACGTTCAATGACGAGGGTGTTGGCCCGACCACGCCCGTCAATCGCCCATGGTTCTGCCGTGATGGCGGCCATCAACCGCTGTTCGTGAACAGTTTCGCCGGCCGCGATTCGCGCAATCGCGCCTGCGAGGCCGAGCAGTGACGTCGCGTGCAGGGGCGCACCGCAGCCGTCACGCGCACTGTGGTGAATTGGTTCACCGGTGTACTGTTCCACGACCTCGGCTACCCTCCGTTGCACCGGATGCTCGGGATGCAGATAGCGTTGTGGGTCAGCCCCGATCGCATCGCTCGCGCGTAAAAAGCCCGCGTGCTTGCCCGAGCAGTTCATGGTGACTCTGGTTGCGGGTAGCCCTTTCTGTTGCAGCGCTACCAGTTCGGCCCTGCCGAGCGGCCACTGCGCGGGGCACTGCAGAGCGCGCGCGTCGCGCCCGTCATCGTGCAGCATCCGTTCGACCACTGCTAGGTGCTCACTGCTGCCACAGTGGCTGGCAGTGGCGAGAGCCAACTCATCGTCGGCGAACCGTGCGCCGAGCTGCAGCATGGCGATCGCCTGCAGGGGCTTGAGGGTTGAGCGTGGGTAAACGCTGGCGTGGGCATCCCCCGCGACGCGCACGATGTGGCCAGCAGAATCGGCGATTACTGCCGCGCCCAGGTGCCGTGATTCGACCATGCCTTCTCGGTCGATGTGCGCGAGCTCGACTGCTCCATCAACGCTGAGCGCGCGCGGGCTCGCCGTCTCGCCGGCCACGGGTGAGGTCAGGCCGACAGTGCGGCGTCGAGAATGTCAATCGCCTCGTGCATGAGCGCATCGCTCATGGTGAAGGCGGGCAAGAAGCGGATGACGTTGCCATAGCTTCCGGCGCTCAACAGCAGCACACCCTGCTGGGCAGCGGCGGCGATAGCCTTCGTGACAATCGCGGCGTCGGGTTCGTGCGTCTCAGGGTTCACGAACTCGATCGCGAGCATCGCACCCATGCCGCGCACATCGCCGATGACCGGGTATTTTTCTTGCAGCTTCAGCAGCAGGGGCTTCAAGACCGATTCAATGCGGCGGGCGTGACCGAGCAGGTCGCGCTCTTCAATCTGCTCAAACACGGCGATGGCGGCCGCACAGGCGACGGGGTTTCCGCCGTAGGTGCCGCCGAGCCCTCCGACGTGCGGGCTGTCCATAATCTCGGCGCGCCCCACAACGCCCGCCAGCACCATGCCACCGGCGATACCCTTCGCCGTGGTGATGAGGTCGGGTACAAGGCCAAAGTGTTCGCTGGCGTAATAGCTTCCGGTGCGCCCGACACCCGATTGCACTTCGTCAGCGACGAACACCACGCCGTTGTCGTTGCACCACTGCTGCAGGGCTAGCAGGTAGCCCTCGGCGGGAATGTTGAAGCCGCCCTCGCCTTGGATGGGTTCGGCCACGAGGCAGGCAAGGTCGCCGGCGCCCACCCGCTTTTCTAGGTAAGAGATGGTGCGCGCGGCAGCCTTGGCGCCTGAGAGACCATCGTGAAAGGGGCTCGAGTTGGGGGCGTGGTAGACGCTCCCGGCGAAGGGCCCGAAACCGAAGTTGTAGGGCATCGCTTTGAAGTTCATGGCCATGGTGAGGTTGGTGCGGCCGTGATAGCCATGGTCGAGCACGGCGACACCGGCACGACCGGTGTACTTGCGTGCGATCTTCACGGCGTTCTCCACCGCTTCAGCGCCGGAGTTGACGAGCACAACCTTTTTGGCGTGGTCACCGGGGGTGTGCTGCACGAGAAGCTCGGCAACCCGCACGTACTGCTCGTACGGGGTGACGGCGAAGACGGTGTGCGTCACTTTGGCGACCTGCGCTTGCACGGCAGCAACGACGGCATCGTTGGTGTGCCCGGCGCCCATGACGCCGATTCCGCCGCCGAAGTCGATGATGTGGTTGCCGTCAACGTCGACGATGATCGCGTCGTGCGCCCGGTCGATATACACCGGCATTGTCGTACTGACACCGGCACTCACAACGGCGAGACGACGCTCGTGGAGTGCTCGTGATGCGGGGCCGGGAATGGCGGTGACCAGGCGGCGCTCTTGCGCGACCGACTGGGAGGGCTTCGTGGCCGCAGCATTCTCAGAAACTGAGTGGCCGACGGCGGCAGAGACAGTGGCTGTAGGCATAGAAATGGTGTCAGTCATGGTGCAATAAGTGTACTCCCGGGCAACCCATGTTGTGCGGTGAAGAGAGGGGTTCTCAGTGCGCCATCAGCACAGTTTCGCCGTCGATGTTCGGTGGAGCGGTAATCGCGGCGAGGGCACCGCGTCGCACCGTGGCTTTGGCCGCGAGCATCGCGTCAGTGCCACGGGTAAACGGCACGATATCGAGGGCTCCAGTGCCACCGTTTTTCGGGGCGATGCTGACCGGTGGAATCCCGAAGAAATGCTGATTGCAGCCCTCGCTCAGTGCCACATGCTCAGCTACCTGCACGTGGCGACCTCCGCCGGAATCGTAGTCGTCGCCTATGTCGACTCCGCCACCGGTGTGCTGCAGCAAGAGGGAGAGGGTGGGCGGCTCACCGAGGCGACGCTTCGCCCGGTCGTTACCCTGGCCGCGCATCATGACGAAGCGGATGCACAGCGCGCCGAGGCACTGCACCGTCGGGCGAGCGAGCTGTGTTTCATCGCCAACTCAATCGCATTCACCGTGCGGCACGAACCGCGCACGCTGCGTGCCGCGCATCCGACGCCGTAAAGCCTCGGAGGGCGCCAAGAGCGCAGTCATAGCTATGGCGTGGGAGGATAGCGACTTCGCCTCTGTCTCTTCGTAAGGATTTCTTCGTGCGCCGCAGCTCCACCACTCTTGCTTTTACTCTCACCGCCACACTGCTCGTGTCACTGGCGGCTTGCTCACCCGGCGGCTCCTCGACTGCTGAAGGAGAGTGCATCCCCTCAGGCGCTGGCTCTGACTCTGTTTCTGTCGATGGCGCTTTCGGCAGCGTGCCGACCATCGAGTTCGACAGCCCACTGACCGCTGACGCCACCGAGCGCACGGTGCTCGAAGAGGGTGAGGGTGAGACGGCCGCCAACGGCGACACCGTTTTGATTGAGTACACCGTGCTCAATGCTGAAACGGGTGCCGAACTGGCGACCACCGGTTTCAACGGCGAGAACACCGAACGTTTTCCGATTGACACTGACACCCAGCAGCTCATCGGTTTCTCGAAGTTGCTCAACTGCAGCACGCCGGGCACGCGTCTGGTGGGGGTTATCCCTCCCGTCGACGGTTTCGGCGAGCAGGGCATACCCGAGCTCAGCCTCACCGGCTCTGAGTCATTGGTGTTCGTCATCGACGTGGTCGAGATCGTTGCCGCCGCAGCACCGCCTCTGGAGCGCGCCGAGGGTGAGTCACAGCCCGCTCCCGAGGGTTTTCCAACGATTGAGCTGGCTGAAGACGGCGCCCCCACCATTACGTTGCCCGGCGGCGAACCGCCCGCAGAGTTCGACTTGGCCGTTCTCATTCTCGGCACCGGGGCCGTCGTCGAAGACGGTCAAACCGTCACCGTGCAGTACACCGGCGTGAACTGGAACACCGGTGAAATTTTCGACTCAAGCTGGCAGCGCGGGGCCCCCGCCGAGTTTCCGACCGGTGGCGTGATTCCTGGGTTCCGGGACGCGCTCGTGGGCCAGACCGTGGGCTCGCAGGTTATTGCGATCATTCCGCCGGCGCTGGGCTACGGGCCGGCGGGTGGAACACCTGACGGATCTATCGGGCCCGACGACACGATCGTGTTCGTCGTCGATATTCTCGGCGTCTCGTAGGGCCGGTAGCACTCAGGCCGGTCAGCACCGAGGCCGCTCGGCGCTCAGGCCCGGCCCTGGTCGGGCATGATGAGAACCATGCGCGACGTCATCATTCTGGGCTCTACCGGCTCGATCGGCGTGCAAGCGCTCGACGTTATCGCGGCCAATCGTGACCGCTTTCGCGTGGTGGGGCTTGCCGCCGGGCGTAATCGTGAACTGCTCGACGAGCAGGCGCTGAAGCACGGCGTGCAGCATGTTGCCCTGGGTGCAGAGGCGGCTGCGCAGCTGGTGCGCGATGTCAGCTGCGACGTTGTGCTCAACGGCATCACCGGCTCGGTGGGTCTCGCGCCGACGCTGGCGGCGCTGAAGGCGGGGCGCATCCTGGCCCTCGCCAACAAGGAAAGTCTCATTGTCGGAGGCTCCCTGGTGACATCGCTTGCCGCGCCCGGCCAAATTGTGCCGGTTGATAGCGAGCACTCGGCAATTGCGCAGGCCCTGCTGGCTGGCAAACCTCACGAAGTGCGTCGACTCGTGCTGACAGCAAGCGGGGGCCCGTTCCGCGGCCGTACGCGCGCCGAATTGGCCACAGTGACGCCCGCTGAAGCGCTCGCGCATCCGACCTGGGATATGGGAAAAGTCATCACGACCAACTCGTCAACCCTCATAAACAAGGGCCTCGAAATCATTGAGGCGCACCTGCTGTTCGACGTGCCGTACGACCGCATTGAGGTCACGGTGCACCCGCAATCGATCGTGCACTCGATGGTCGAATTCGTTGACGGCTCAACAATCGCGCAGTGCTCGCCACCCGACATGCGCCTGCCAATTTCGCTCGGCCTCGACTGGCCACGCCGTGTCGCCGGCGTGGGTGCACCGCTTGACTGGAGCACGGCAGCTACCTGGACTTTCGCCCCGCTCGATAACGACGCTTTTCCGGCAGTCACACTGGCGAAGGAGGTGGGCATTGCCGGCGCGACGTTCCCCGCCGTATTTAATGCTGCGAACGAGCAGGCAGTGCACGCCTTTCACGAGGCCAAGATCGGCTATCTCGACATTGTCGACACGGTGCGAGCCGTGGTCGACCGTCACGAGCCCCACCCGATGACTCTGGAGGGCGTACTGGAGGCCGAAGCGTGGGCGCGGCGCACAGCCGACGAGTTGATCGTCGCAG
>Ga0136560_1001020_pt1 | contig 14374 bp, 6 predicted proteins | sample AntRauMeHopE1497_FD_104925 | JGI IMG/M metagenome (GOLD analysis project Ga0136560, IMG submission 104925) | Saline lake microbial communities from Rauer Islands, Antarctica - Metagenome Hop E1 #497 | ecosystem: Environmental > Aquatic > Non-marine Saline and Alkaline > Saline | place... | reverse complement strand
GGGGGCGCAGGGGGGGGGCGCCCCCCGCCCCACCGGAGGCTGTCCCCCCCCCCCCCACCCCCACGCCGAGGCCCGGCCCCCGCGGGCCCGCGGGGGGGGGGGGCGCAATTCTTTTTTTTTTTTTTTCTCAGTGTCCCGCCGCCCGCAACGCTCCCCACGAACCTCTCTCTCTCGTGCATTGTTTTACGCAGTCGGTTATGCACGAGTGGATCCGCGCCCTGATGGAGCCCGTGGAGCAGATGCGCCGCCCCATCCGCGACATCCGCCTCGAGCGCAAGGCCAAGGAGCTGGCCATGGAGGAGGCCGTCAAGTCGGGCAAGCCAGTCGACCCGTCAGCCGTCGCCGCGGGAGGCGCAGGAGCCGCCTCGGCCGCCGCGGGCGGAGCCGCCGCCGCCTCGGCCTCCCCCGCCCCCGCACCCGCGCCCGCCGCCGCTGCGCCTGCCGCCGCTGCCGCCCCCGCCGCCGCCGCCCCCGCTGCCGCTGCGTCTGGCGCCGGCTCCTCGTGAGCCCGGGCGGGACACGCCATCCCGTGTTTGTGTGTGGATTCGTGTGAATCAGCTCTTCCCTCCCCGCGAGCGAGCGACGCGGGCTGAGAGACGCCCCGACCCGCTTCTGCCACCGCACGCACACGCGCGCTCGTCCTCACAAGCGCTCCCGCGCCCGCCGCAGCCGCTCCCTCACCTCGTCGCGGCTTGACGCGCGCAGCAGCGCGACCGTCGCCGCCGCGCCGGTGACTGCGGGCCCCGCAACCGCGGCAGCCGGCGCGGGGGCGGCGGGTCGGTCCGCCGCCGCACGACGGGAGGTCGGCACCGCCAGCACCGGGCCGGCCGCGGAGGAGGAGGAGGAGCAGGAGGGCGGCGCGATCGGCGCCGGCGCGACTGCATTGTCGCTCGAGTCATCAGAGTCGTCGGCGAAATCATTGACCGTCTCGGTCAGGCCCGCCATCGTCGCCTCGACAGAGCCGGGCTCTCCGGCGGCCGGCGCGGGGCGCGCCGCTTCCCTCTGGAGCTGTTCCCTCTCCAGCGCCGCAGCGCGCACCGCCGCCCTGGCACGGTCACGGACGGCCGAGGCGGGGGCCGAGGCCGCCGGCGGACGCGTGCGAAGCGGCAGGACCGGTGCGGCCGGAGCGTGGTACCACGGTGCCGGGGCGGCGGTGCCGGGGCTGCGCGGCCGCTCCGCGTGACGCCCGGCTCCCATCAGCTGACTCGCCTTCGCAGCAGCCGGCTTCTTGCCACCAGCGTGCGCCACCGCCGCCGCGCCGCCCAGCCACCCTTCCCGGGGCGCCACTCCCGCCTGTTGCGCAGCGCCCGGCTGCCCGGGGGAGGCCGCGTCGCCGCCGCTGCCGTCGTCATCATCAGAGCTGACCAGGGAGCCGACATCGAGCCGAGACAGCCCCGGCGTCGGCCGGTCCTCCCGCGGCGCCATGAGCGCGTCCAGCGCGGGCGCCTCGAGCCGCGAGGCCATGTCCGAGATGGAGTCGGCGCCCAGCGCAGCAAGCGGCTGCCCCTTGCGCCGCGCGGCCCGATTCACCGTCTTGGCCACCAGGTCCGCGAACCCCATCATCAGCGGGTCGCTCCCCGGGTCCAGGAGCGAGCCGGGGATGCCGTAGCCCGCGCGCACGGCGCGATCGTCGTGCTCAGGCTCGGTCCGCGCGCGTTTTCGGCTGCCCTCCCCGGCCCCGCCCCCTGGCGACCCCTCGCCGGCCATGCCGCCCCCCTCGCCCAGGGCGGCGTCCACAGCATCGCTGAGCAACGACTCGACGCGCAAGATGCTGTCGGCGAGCACCGAGCCGCCTCGCAGCGCGAGCGAGCTCCGTCGAGCAGCCTTGGCCGCCTCCGCGGCGTCGCGTGCTCTATGCCCCTGCAACACCGCCTCCAGCGAGATGCTCCTGTGACCAGTGACCGGCACCTGGCTTGGGAGCACGCCGCCCGGCCCGGACGCGAGCCCGTCCCCGCGTGCAAGCTCACGCAGCGGCTCCGGGACGCCGGGCGCAGTCACGGACCGCAGCGCGGCATGAGCTTTCGTAAAGTGCTTCCGTTTGAGCCAGTCGAGCACGAGCAGCAGCTGCGAGGGCGGGATGCGGCGCGATGGACCGACCGTATTGCCGCCAGGCCGGCTGCGCTGGCATTGCTGCAAGAGAGCAAGAACTCACCTCGTCCATGTCATGCGGGCCACGCTTGGGCGGCATTACGGCACGGGTGTGACCGAGTGTGTCCATGGCGCTGCTGCCGGCTCGCAAACGCTGCTCGACGTAGCACGGCGGCGGTCATGGGCACTCCGGGTATGGGACCATGCGGAATGAGGTGTTGTTTGGGCAGGTGTCAGAGGGTGACGATGGTGAATGTCCGCGCCCCGTGCGGATTGTCCATTCGGGCGCGGCCGGCTGGGACGACAGCGGGTCCACAGCGACACGCAAGCCCGGCCCGACGACCAGCGATCTAGGATCATACCAGGAGAGGCTAGGGCACTTGTCATGACGTCGCCCGAGCCAGCAGGGCCGCCTCGGCCCTGGCCTTGCCGAGCTCCCCGCACGACAGGTGGCCGCCGAGGCGACGAAGCACGGCGCTCTCAGATCCGACCAAAGTTGTACGGCCGTCGTCCTCGTCCTGCGAGTCGTCCCCTCCCAACCACCAAAGCTCTTCCGTTGCCGTCACTGGCGTGATGGGCACCATGCCCGGTCCCAGGTCCTCGTCGTCCAGCTGGGAGAGCAACTGCTGCCTTGTTGCCACGTCAATGCCTGGGCTTGGCAGTGCGAGTGGCATCGCCGGGATTGCCGACAGAGTCCCGCCGACTAATGAGTGCTGGAAGCCAGGATGTGCAAGGCTGGCAATGGTGCCGTCACCTCCGGAAACCTTCATGATCGCTCCCACTGACGTTGCTGGCATAATCTCTGCTTCAGTGCTTGTCGGGTCGGTTCGTCTCCCTCCGACAGTAGCAACTTCCCCTGTCGAGAGCTGAGCCGAGCCAAAGTCTCGCCAGGCCGCCCTTGGGGCTTCTCTGCGATCAATCTGACAGGTGTTGTCCATGCCTGGTTCCAAATCAAGAACGAAGGGAACGACAATCTCTGCCGACGTGTCCCACTTCATGTCGGCTGTCAGGCGTGCGCCTGCGGCGATCATCAGCTGGTCTCTTCCGCCGCTGAGGGCTAAAGGTACTGGAAAGACTGCAGCTGACATGTACGGCATGGAATCATGTGTCCCGGTGTCGAAGGTACACAGCACGCGCACCATTGCGGAGGCGTTCCCGTTGCTTCTGGACACGTTGCCAAGGTCAATGACGAATAAATCGAAGTTTGGGCGAGCACTGTCTTGGTAGCTGGTAATACTACCGTTGAGAATGAGCCCCCCGAAGACGAACACTCGCTTGCCCAAAACGGCCAGCGATGCGCTGGTAAGCCCATTCGTAACGCTCAAGCTCTGGATTGGTGTTGTCGCCAGGTCGGCCACCGGCTGCCACCGACCCGCCGAGATGGTCAAGTTCCGCGACTTCCAGGAGTCACTGGCTGGAGTGAAGTGCGGTCCGCCATCAGCAGGGAGATTCGTGGAGTTGTGCTCGTAAATGCACTTTTTGTGGCGGCACAGCACCTCAATGGGCGAGCCCTGTCCCAGCTGAGTCGGCCTTGACCACTCGATTGATGCATTGAACGCCTCCGGAACGGCCAGAGCATGAAGGCGCATGCCTTGGTTGCCTGACGGAAACGAGAGGGAGCCGGCGGTGCCGACTTGTGGTACCGCAACTCCGGTGCCGGGTGATGCAAGTACCAGCCCCATCTCTGGAACCCAGACCATCGAGTGGTCCGCCCTCGCTGTTGGCAGCTGCGGAAGCTGCTCCCATCGCATCGACACCAGATCCAGCCTGTAAGAGTGGTCCATGGCAGTGGCTCGACTTCGGCAGTTCTCCCAGCCAAGCAGCCCATCGAATCCGCCGGTGACGTACATCCATGCATACTTGCGCGGCCGGTCTCCGCCACCAAAGGCAGCGGCCTTCGGAATGACGACGGTGACAGCAGCGTGCGCCCGGATGCCGCACGAGTTTAGTTGTCCCCACTCTTTGGGAACCCCGGAGAAGGCGGAGAACGGCAACCCACTGTTTCTGGTTGCCTTTTGGTCCACTCTGCTTGTCCTGACATCCCGAAGACCTGGCAGCACTGAGGCCTCCTCTTCCGATGGGAAAACTGTCAACACTGTGTTTGCCTTGAAGGACAGCCGGCCATCGTCGCAGTTTGTGTTGCTGACCATTGCTCGTGAGCGCATAGACCGCAGCATTGTTGACATTCGTCCGAGCCCCGTAGACTCATTGGTCTGGTCTGCCGTGATATACTCTTCGGCAATACGAGTCAAGTTGCCCTCTACAGCGGTGAGCCGAGATTTGACAGCCCGCTCCAAGTGAGAAAGGTCCTCAGTTCCGGCCTTGATCGCCATGGTTGCGTTCAGCGTGGCCATGAGCTCCACCAGCGCGTCCACCGTCGGCGACATAGCCCGGCCCGTCACCACGAGGTCCCCCGCAACGACCAGTGCTGGCTTGAACACTTCCGAACTGCGATTGAGCATGGCACAGCGACTGTCGGAGATCAACGACCGGCACGATGGTGCTCGTTGCATGCGTGACGAGGCTGAGCCGACCCCTGCTCGACTGTCGGCAAGCCATCGCGTTCCACTTTGGGCCGCCGTGCCATCGTTGGTGGGCGATCGAACGTGGGTGGCGAAGAGGAGCAGCTCAGACGCTGACGGAGGGGGCGACGGCAGAGAGACCCGCCCACTATTGGATGTGTTCAGCCCTATCGGCGCCCACAGTCGCATTGCCGCGCCGGGTTGCTCGATGTCGAGTGCAATGCCCTGAGATTGCTCCTCGGGCCAGGTCGAACCTAGAGGCTGGATACCGCGGGCTTCAAAGCGCACAACCTCGGCTTGTTCTGCCGAGGCCCGATCTGCGCTGCTCACTTCGAGCGACCGGCCCCGGCTGGCTCCGGCCGGGCTCTCCTCAGACTGGGCTGTGCCTTGGCTGATACTGTCGACTCGCACCCCCTGGGATGGGCTCACGCCCGTTCGGCCGCGCAATGGTAACCCAGCGCGACCCATCCTGGCCATGCCAAGATATGGGCGCTCCCGGTCGAGCTTGGCGGCTTGGATAGACTGCAACAGCGCCTCGCTGGTCCAGTCATCGACGCTCAGCCCCGACGGTGGTCCCCCCGCGGCGGCAGCCTCGAGCCTTGACAGGCGCTGGTCTTGCTGCACGAGGCAGCCTCCCAGGAGCGCGATCATCAGCAGCCCGGCAGTGACCGCCGAGGAGCGCCCGGCAGTCGCTGCTGCGCCCCTGCTGCGGTCGCTGCCCTGGGGGCAGTCCGATGCCAAGCATGCGGGTTCATGAGCGTCCATCTGCGAAAGCTTGTCCCGGTCCCGTCCTTGGCCGCCTCCGTGGGACAGCAACGCTCAGTGCCGCCGGTGTCGGGGGTGGTGATGGCGATCCCTTTTTGCACGACAGTGTCAGAGCCGCCCTTGCGGGACTCCACAACGCCAACCAAGGGGAAGCTCCGGGCTCAAATTTGGCTATGGGCCGCACAGCAGGCCCAAGGGGTGCCGTGCCCGGCCAGCTGAGCGCCGGACCGAGGCATCAGTGCAGGCTCTGTTCTTCGGTGCGTGCCCCGCCTTCAGGCGCTGCTTGCCGCCACCTGACATGGATGCCGGGGGCATCAGGGGTGTACGGCGCTCCTGGTCATGGCTCCGCGACGCCTTGCAAAGCAGCTGGGCCTGGGCCTGAGCGACAAGGTCGTGATCGTCGCTCCCCAGCCAGGCTTCCGAGGCTGGCCACCATCAGCTGGGGTGCTCTCGCCCGCGGTGCTTGTACGTGCTGCAAAGCTGGGCAGCCGGTCGCTCGAGGCTCGTGCGGCCTCTCAAGCGAGCGGTTGCAGCTAGGCTCACTCACTGGCCTCCAGACCCCATCGCACACCGCCCACGCATGGAAACCACAACAATCATTGCCCTGTGCAGCGTCTATAAGAGCAAGCCGCTTCGACCAAGCGCAAACGCCAAAAGGCAGAGGCGGTTGCTCCGTCGGCCAGTCCCACACGCCCGGCCACAGCCCCCAAGCAGTGCACGGTCCTGCAATGCGGCCCGAACTGTCACTCCTAGCGCTCGGCTGCGTCCTGGTGGCTGGGGAGCCGCTCACAATCACGCAGTACAACGTCTCGCTGACCGTCTCCGGCGCCGGGGCCTCGGGCCGCTTTGTCAACGGCGATTGGTGGATCGTGGGGCCGGCAACGCTAGAGGCGGCACTACCTGCCTTTGACGGGCTGCGGAACGGGCTTGAAGTCAGCCCCGCGAGCGTGGAGCAGCAGGGCTTCGACCACCGCGTAGCCGGGTGGAACGCCTCTCGCACAGCCCGGCTCCCGCTCATCGTCAACCCAGGGGATCGCCTCGTCAAGGCGGCGTCGCAGCCGCCCGGCCCGGTGCAGCACCGGGTCGGGCTGCGAACCGCAATCGTAGTGACCGTTCTCTCGGCCCCGCCACCGGACGGCGCGTTCCGGCCGCCCTACTTTGGCCGCTCGATGATGCCAGGCCCTTCGGGCGACTACTGGCTCGCGTCGGACGCGAACCTGTCCCGGCTCGAGGCAAGACCTGTCGTCCCGTCGGACGCGTCTGCGATTCCAGGCTGGTCGTGGCTCGCCGGGCGGTTCGGCCGCCTGCAGCTCGACCACCTGAAAGGGTACGCGTCCAGGTCGCTGCACCCCAGTGAGAACATGCCCAACTACGGGGCGGACATCGCGCGAGACACTGGCGACGGGGCGATGCGGCTGATGCTCCCCGACGCGCTGACCAACGCCAGCGCGGCTCTGCCCGGACTGGTGGCGTACCTGCAGATGGGGCTCGACGTCTACGGCATCCTGTCGCACGGCGGGTCGTGGCCGGCCAACGGGGGGCACGAGAACGGTCGCAAGCTCCCGCTTGCGTTCGCGGGCGTGGTGCTGGGCGACCCGTCCATCGTCGCGGCCAGCCGGGACGCCGCTCCGGGGGCCTTTAGCGAGAGCGATGAGCTGCAGGGGCGGCCCGCGAACGCTCCGGTGGTGCTGTTCGGGCAGGACGACCTAACCCCGAGCTCCGTGTCGGCCGAGGAGGAGTACTGGCGCGTCGTTACCACGGGCGACGGCTTCCGCACCGGGCGTGACCCGTACGGCTGGATCGACGGCGGTGCCTTCCCGTCCAGCTATTACCAGTTTTGTTGCACCAGCGAGATGTGGAAGGGTACGAGCCTTCCGATGCGGAACCTCTCCGCCCCTCTAGGCGCGGCGGGCAACCTCCCGAGCTTTCACGAGTACGTAGACAGGTGGGTGGCCTTCGGAGCGTGGGCGCAGCCGGATCCGTGCGCGCCGCCGACGGGCCTCTGCTCCGACGGCTCGGGCCCCTGCGCCGGGTTTCTGCACTCCCCGTGCGGCGCGGGGAACGGCACGTGCGCCCTGAGCATGGACGGCTACGGCAAGGCGTTCGGGCCGGACGGCAAGGGCGGGTGCATCCCCGACACCGACCCGAGCGACGGCACCGGCCGCTTCCCGTCGCTCCACGGCGCGGCACGGGACCAGGGCGACTACGTCAGCGCGTTTGCCCAGGCGATGTGGCGCGCCCAGGAGTGACAGCGCCGCCGCAGGCATCACGGGCCGGCCAAACCAGTGCACGTTCCCACGCAAGGCGCCACTCGCACACGCAACCGCAAGCCCCTGTCAGTCGCCGTCACAGCGCGGCCGTGTGCTGCGCTAGCCAGTCCATCATCTCCATCAGGCCCGACGGCGGGTCGTTCGCGACGTTGCCCTTGAGAACGGTCCAGGTCCGGGCTCCCCCCAGCGTCCTGCGCGCGACTCGGCAGCGGGACAGCGTGCAATCATGCGCAAAGGAAACCTGTCAAGTGCGCGCAACGGCGGCCGTGGCGAGCCCTCACTCGTCCAGCCGCATCGACTCGGAAACGGCCGGCGTGGCCTGCGCGCCCTCCTCGTCGTTGTGCGTAAGAAGCACAACCACCGGCACGCCGTCCAGCTGCGGATCAGACATGCACGACCTGAGCGCCTCGGCTGCCTCGTCAAGCTCTTCCTTGTCGCCAGTAGCGTCGACGACGAACACCACGCCCTGCGTGCCCAAGTAGTGGTGCCTCCAGTACGGCCTCAGCTCCGCCGTGCCTCCCTGGTCCCAGAGCGTGAACGACAGCCCCTTATGCACGCGGTTGACCGCCGATACGGAGCCGCTCGGCGCCGTCGGCGGCGGGCGCACCGGCGGCCCGACCGTGTCCAGTGCCAGGGCCAGGCTCGACTTGCCTGCGCCCTCCAGCCCGAGCAGCAGGACCTTGCGCCGGGCGCCCTCCGAGGACATGCACCCGCCCATGCCCGGCCTCGCCCGTCCGCGCGGGGCCGCAGGTGTGACTGGGCAATGGACAGGAATCGCCCCCGCTCTGTCGCGCGCGTCTGGCCGGCGCTATCGGCAGTGCTTGGTCAATCGTTCGCTCTGATGAGCGCAGCGATTGAGGGCGCGGGATCGTGTTTCGGTGAATTGCGCGATTCAGGCCCTCAGACGCGCCAAGTGGCAGGCAGCCCCGATTCGGCGTCGATGCCTGACGCGCCGTGCCGGCGGAACGCACCAGCCCGGGAGCGGCGTCGGCCCGAGGCGGGGCCGCAGCCCGGAGACCGACTCCCCGGTCGTCGTCGTGCCTTCCGTCGTCGATTCCGTCGACGTCGTCGATCGCTCCCGGCGGCTTCCCAGCAGGGCTCGCCGCGCGCTTGGCGGCTCTGCCGGTCAGTGGCTGTCGAGGGCCGAGAGGACGGCGGTCGCGACGGCGGCGGGGGCCCCCGTCACGTCCGCCTCTGCCGCGTCGCTCAGCCGCCAAGAGAGCCAGTCCAGCATGTCCAGGAAGAGCCGGCGCCGCAGCCACACGAAGAGGGGCGCCGGGATACCGTTGACGAGCGACGCCGCGGCCTCCGCCGTGGGCGGCACCGCCGCGGCCCCCAGCGAGGACACGGCGGCGGCGCCGCCCGACGCGACGGAGCGCAGCTCCGGGAGGAACAGCGCGAGACGCGACACGGCCTTGCCCCCGGCGAAAAGTTCCGCCGCCGCCCCGGCCAGGAGGCGGGGCCAGTCGCCCCCCGCCGGATCCGTCACTGCGTCGACCGCCGGCGCCCCCGCCTCCGCCTCCTCCCCCACGGCCCCCGCCTCAGGACGGCCGGCCGTTCCCGCTGGGCCCTGCCCCGGCAGGGCGCCCGCCCACGCCGAGCCGTCGGCGGATCGCGGCCAGCCGTGGACCGCCGCCGCCCGCGGCGCCTGGCTGGTCGAGAGCCAGCGCAGCGGCTCGCGCCGGCCCCACCCCGCAGGCAGCAGCTCCAGCAGCGACTCCGCCCACTCCGTGCTGCCGACGGCGGGAGCGTCGACCCCTGGCCCCCCCCCGAAGTGGGCCTCTCCCCCGCGGCCCCCGCCCGCAGAGCCGTACCCGCTCCGCGGCTCTGCCCGCGCCGGGGCCGCCGCCCCTCTCCGTCGGCGGCTCCCCCCGTCGCCCCCGGCGGAGTCGCTCGACGCAGCGTCGCTCTCCCCGGAGTCGCTCACGTCGTCGGAGTCGCTCAAGCTGTCCCCTCCGCCCCGGCCCCACGGCAGAGCCGCAGGCCGCGTGCCCCCTCCCCTCCCAGCCCCCCGGCCCGGCCCGTACGCCTCGTCCTCCTCGTCGTCCTCCTCGTCCTCCTCCTCGTCGTCCTCCCCGGCGTCGACGTCCACGTCGACGTCCTCGTCGCTGACGTCCCCGGAGTCGTCGGCAGAGCCTGCGGCCGCCGGCGCATCGCGCGACGCCGCGTCGGCGACCTGGCGGTTTCGCCGCAGGTGCTGCCTCCTGCGGTTGGCCGATCGCCTGCTGGCGGCGCGGCGGCCGGGCTCCCCGTGGCCGGCCGCGCCGGAGGCCGAGGACGGCAGAGCCCCCGGGGCGGGCACGGGGTGCGGGTCGAGGAGCCGGTTCGGCTCTGCCGCCGCGGGCCCGAGGCAGCGTTCCGGCTCCAGGGGCGCTGCGGCGCGGAGCGACGGGGCGGCGAGGAGGGGGGCGGCGTGCGGCGGGGCGGGGGCGGCGGCGGGGTCCGGGGTGGAGTCTGCGCTCCCCGGCTGTCCGGCCGGCGGGGCGGAGGGCGGTCGTGCCGACGAAGCGACGCCCCGCAGCCCTCTCCCGCCGGTAGCGCTGCCGTCCTCCTCCTCCTCCTCCTCTTCCAGCAGGGGCCGAGCGGGCGGCGATGGCTCGTGACCGTCTACACCCGTCGACGCCGCGTCGTCGTCCCACCCCCCCCCGCCTCGGCCCGGGGCCGTGAACGCCGTTTCGGGCGCTGTGCCGGCGGTGAGGAGGGCGTCAGACGCCACGTGGCGGCCCGTGACGCGGCGCCCGGTGACACAGTGGGCGTGCAGGCACGACGACGCGAGGAGGACAAATGCCCGCGCCGCGCAGAGCGGCCTCCCCAGCACCCTCGCCACGTGGACGAGAGAGCCGTTGACCGCCGCGTCGAGGAAGGCCGCGTCGCCCGCGGCAAGCCCGGCTGCGAGGCTCGGGCAGCGGGCCGGGGCGATGGCGGCGACGTCCGCCAGGTCGCCGGCGGCGCACGGCTCCAGCGCCCCGCCCTCGCCCGTCGCGGCCATTGGGACGAGCAGGGGCGTGGCGCCCGAGTCCACGGCCGCAAAAAACGTCAGGAACTCGCGCGCAACAAGCTGCCGGACGGCGGTCGGGGCCGACGACCGGGCTGCGGCGGCCGTCGCCCATGACGCGGTGTGGTGCGCCGTGACGCGCGCAACGGCCGCGGTGCCCCGTGACGACACGCGGGACACCTCCATGGGCGTCTCGGGCACTGAGCGCAGGGCCAGGTCGTCGCAAACGGCAGTGGCGAGCCTTCGCAGCTCCCCCTCGAGCGCCTCGGACGCCAGCGCCCTGGTCGTACGGGCGGCCGCGTCCTCGTCGGTCTCGTCGAGCATCCCGCCGCGTGCCGGCGCCAGCACGACCTCGAGGCCGAGGCAGTCGGCCGCCCGGGCGGCCAGCGCCGTCCTTCGCTCGTCTTGACCCATCAGCCGCGCCCAGTCTGCCTGCTCGGCGATGTGCGGGGCATGATAGCGCCATCCAGGGAGCGCTCTGGTCGCGAGCTCGAAGCGCGCGCGCTCAGGAAGCCCTTGACCGCCACCACCGTCCATCACGCGGCGCGGCGCCCCCGCCTGGCCGCCTTGTCCCCGTTGAGAACCGCACACCCCTGTACGGACAAACCCGGGTGGTGTGATCAGAGGCATGGCGCCCCAGCCAGGCACTGGCATGGCGGCTGCCTCAAACAGAGCCTACCGACTCCGCCCCTCCGACGCCGTGTCGGCCTTGGGGCGCGGCACTCGACGCGACCAGCCCTCGGCCGTCCGCGTGTTTGCGTCTAGATCCTGGGATCGCCAGGGCGCCCGGAGCTCCGAAAACCCTTGCCATGGCAGCCGCCGCATCGGATCCTGTCCCGGTGACGACCCCCACGACCGCCGTCACAGGGCCGTCACCGCTCGCCGGGAAGACCGTGGTCGTCATCGGCGGCGCGTCTGGCATCGGAAAATCGACCGCGGTCGCCGTCCGCGCCGCCGGGGCCCGCGTCATCATCACCGGCCGGAACGATGCCACGCTTGCGGCCGCCAAGGCCGAGATCCTTGCGCGGGCCGGCGGCAGCGACGACGACGTCGTGACTGCCTCGTTCGATGCCTCGGATGCCGACGCCGTGGAGGCGTTCTTCGCGGAACACGAGGCCGGATCAATCCACCACCTCGTGTGCACCGCCGGCCCGTCCAACGGAACTTCCTCGCTCGAGGGCCGCGGCGGCCTCGAGGGCCTCCGGGCGCAGCTGAGCATGAAGCTCATGGCCCAGCTCACGCCCGTGTCCCTGGGCGCCGCGAAGCTCGCGGACGGCGGCTGCGTCGTGCTCACGTCAGGCGTGCTCTCGGTCCGCCCGGGCAAGGGCAGCCCCGCCCTCGCGATGGCAAACGGCGCGCTGGAGATCGCGGCCCGCGGCCTCGCGAACGACCTGGGGCCGCGCCTGCGCTGCTGCTGCGTGTCGCCCGCGCTCACAAACACCGAGCTGTGGTCCAAGATGCCGGCCGCGGCGCGGGAGGGCATGCTCTCCGGCTTCGGCGCCTAGCTCCCCCTGGGCCGGGCCGGCGAGTCGGACGACGTCGGGCACGGCGTGCGCTTCCTTCTCGAGAATGGCTACGTCACCGGCATCACGCTGCCGGTCGAAGGCGGCGCCATTGTTCGGCCCTGAGGCCGGGAGAATCGGCGCGGCGCTGCCGGTGCCCCGGGCACGGGCCTATCCGTGCCTCGGGCGCTCGTTCGTTGCGTGGCGCGCCGTTTGTGGCGGCGGCACGTGCTTGAGTGCGTGGCGGCGTCCCCCCGCGGCCCATGCCTCCGCGCGCGTGCGCTTCGAACGACCGGGTCGCTGTTTCAATGTTGCGTCGCGGGCACACGGGCACGCGTCGCACCCGGTGCTGTCTCCTCCGACCCGGCAGCGGTGTCCTTCCGTGACCCCGCCCCCACGCTCTGCTTCCGATCCGTTGGCGCCGATCCAGCCACCCTCTCCGCCGGGGGGAGGGTTGCCGCCCCCCTAAAAGATCCGTTGGGCAGCGCCTCAGCGCCTGCCGCCGTACCCGGGAGACGTCGGCCCGGCGGCGGGCGATGGCGGGGCCTCGGCACGGGGCGACGGCGCCGCCGTCGCGACGGGCGACGCGGCGCCCCTCGACGCGCGTCGCTCCTCGTGCCGTCTCTCGATCCTCGACGCGACACGGGCCCCCGGTCGGGTCTGACGGTCGTGCCTCCGCCGCAGAGCCGACCGGCGCGCCGCCGCGCCACCGTAGCCCGCCCCACCCGCCACGCCACCGACCTCACCGCCCGCGGCGCCCGGCGCGGGGCCGGCGGCGGCAGAGCCTCCCTCCCTCGACCGCCGGCCCCCGCCCCCGGAACGACCATCACTCCCGCGGGAGCGCGACTGCCGCGGCGTCCCCGCCCCCTCCTTCGACCGCCGCCCGCCGCCCTCCGCCCCGCCCGCCCGTGACCCCGGCCGCTTCCGCCTGCCCCCGGCAGAGCCGCGGAGCCGCGGACCCGTGCCTGACGACCGGCCGGACGAGCGGCGCGGGATGCGGATGTCCGCCGCGTAACCGCCCGGCGGCGAAGCCGACACCAGCGGCCTGGCAGAGCCCTTGGGCAGAGCCGGCTCGTCGTCGGTGAAGCCCGGCGACGGCCCCACCGGCCGGCCGGGGGGGCCGGGCCCGGGCTCCGCCCTGGGAGCGCTGTCACGCCCCCGCCGGGGCGCCCCGGCAGAGCCGTCCGACCACACGGCGAGCGGCTCTGCCCGGCCGACGGAGCCGGAGCTCGCTGCGGCGCCGGTCTCCTGGGCGTCCCGGCGGCGCATCTTTCGGCCGGCGGAGCGGGGCGGGTTGACCCGTTGCGGGGCGGGGCCCATTGGCGCGGCAGATCCGGAATCCGCGCGCCGGGACGGCGAGTCGAGAGTGTTGGTTGTCGCGCCCGAGGCCGCGAGCTCTGCCGGGACGAGCCGGAGGGCCGGGCGGCGGGGGCCCGAGGCGAGGCTGGACGGGCCCGCGAAACCGCTCGACGGCTCTGCGGTGCCCCTGCTGCCTCCGTCGCCGCCGCCGGATCGGGTTATCACTGCCCCCGCCGCGGTCAGCGTCGCCGCCGTGGAGCCGGCGCGGGGGGCCCCTCCCGCGTCGGCGCGGACGTCGGGGGCCGACGCGCCGACGGCCCTGCCGGCGGGCGACCCGGGCCCGGGGCCCCCGCCCGCCAGCGCCGAGAGGTCAGACCCCGGCGGCAGGCCGAGGATGCCAGCACCGCCGTAGGCCCCGGGAGACCGGCCGCCCGGGAAGCCGAAGGACGCCACAGCGGCCCCGCCGCCCCCGCCGCCGCCGCCGCCGCCCCCATTGCCGGCGAGCGCCGACGACGACACGCCGACCCGAGGCGCGTCCTCCGTCCGGGACCGTGACGGCGGCGCACGGGGGGCGACGTCGGCGGCAGAGCCCCACGCGGCCCGGGTTGCGCCGCGGACGGCGGGGGAGGAGGAGGGGGGCACCGTGGCGGCAGCGGACAGAGCCGCGGCCGCGGCCGCCCTCGCGGCTGCCTCCGCGGCGGCAGAGCCGGGCGTCACCCCGGCGACGGAGCCCACTTCGGCGGGCCGGCCCGCGGAGCCCGCGCCCCTGCCGTCGCTCGCAGCGCCGCTCGCCGCGTCGCCCCGCTCCACGAGCCGCCGCCCCCCGCCCCTCGCCGCCCCGCTGGAGCCCCCGCCGACGCCGCGCGGGGCGCCCGGCCCCCACGCCCCCCCCGGCCCCCCCCGGCCCCGCGGCCCCCCCGGCGGCCCCCGGCC
>Ga0136560_1001018_pt1 | contig 14378 bp, 8 predicted proteins | sample AntRauMeHopE1497_FD_104925 | JGI IMG/M metagenome (GOLD analysis project Ga0136560, IMG submission 104925) | Saline lake microbial communities from Rauer Islands, Antarctica - Metagenome Hop E1 #497 | ecosystem: Environmental > Aquatic > Non-marine Saline and Alkaline > Saline | place... | reverse complement strand
CGCGTCGCTTGCACGTGTTCGCGCGCAAGTGGGACCTGGCCGGCGACGGGTACGAGACCGTCGTGTTCGTCTAGCCGGCGTCACGCGGCGCCGTCACGACACCGGCCCGCCGTCACGACACCGGCCCGCCGTCACGACACCGGCCCGCCGCCGGGCCCCTGGAGCCCGAGCCGCCACTTGTCCGGTACGCCGACGAGCGATACGGGCGCCTGCGCGGCGGGCTCGGCCGCCCGGCGGCGTGTCCCGCGGCGGCTGCGTGCCTGGTGGCGGACGAGACGGACCAACGGCGGGTCGGCGGGCGACGGCGCGGCGGCGGCTTTCTCGATGACGTCAGCGCCCCGCTTCCCCACCGCCGCGCGGTGCTGGACGACGGAGCGCAGGGCCGCCGCCACGGCCAGCTCGCGGTCCTCCCTGGCGCGCTCTGCCGCCGCGCGGGCCCCCGGGCCTGCCGCCCACTCGTCCTGGGCGAAGTCGCTCACGTCATCGGGCGCAAAGGGCGACGGGAAGGAGGGCGCGCGGCCGGCGATGAGCGCGGTGATGGCATCCGCGGTGAGGGGCAGGCCCGAGGGGCCGGCAAGGCCGCGGCGGGAAGGCGTGCGCCCGCAGTCAGGGGTCGACGACGCCTCCGAGGCTTGGCGCCCCGCCTCGGACTCCGGCCGGGCGGCGCCGGGGAGCTGGTCGACGAGGTGGGGTGCGTGAATCGCCGCCCATGCCTGGGTCCGCTCGTGAAGTGCTCTGAGCGACCGCTCGTGCTCTTGCGCCCACTCTTGCCCGATGAGCGGCCGAATCACCCGGAGCGGCGACGCCCAGACCGGCGCGGTGTCTGCCGGCGGGGACGAATTCCCGCCGCCGTGGCTTCCAGTCGACTCGCCGTGCGGCCTGGCAGAGGTTGCGACGAACGCGTCGATGACTGACAGCTTCATCGCCGCTTGGGAGGCGTGATGCGCGTCCGCCATGACGGCGTCAGCAGTCTTGAGAGCGTCCACTCGCAGGACGTCCGCTGCAAGGGCAAGCGACTCGGCCGCCCGCAGGGGGCGGGAGATGTCGTCGGTCAGGACCGCGGAACCGGCCGCGGCCGCTGCCTCCTTGAACCTCGACGCTTTGGTGTTGTCAGCGTTGCCCGCCTCAACGACGGCACGACCGTACACGTCCGAGCGTCGGCCCTGGATGCTCTCACCGGCAGCGTCAAGGAGAAGCTCATGGGCGAATCGGATGCGCTCGGCGTGGCCAGCGCGGTGCTTCGACTCCATCTCGTACTTTCTCGCGAGGCGTCGAGAGGTAGCGGCCAGCAGGCTCGCACAGTCCCTGTGCGTGCCCTGCAGCATCGCTCGGCCCACCGCGACGGGCGCCTCGGCGAGGATCCCGCCGCCTGCCATGACCCCCCGGGCAGCCGCCGTCGCGCTCAGGCCCGGCAGCGCTGCATGGACCGCGCCAGATGTCAGGTGCCTGAGCTCATAAGGGCGAGACGCGTAGGGAAGGCCGGCCACTGCCGCAAGCACCTCCGGCCCTCGCACGGCGGCGTCGGCAGCAGTTCCCGCTGTCGCGACGAGCGACGGGATTGCTGACCTAATCTCCACCGCCGGGACATCAGAGATCGACGATGAAACGCTTTGAACGGAAGGCCCGGGGCTGAGCTGGCCTCCGAGCGGGGATGCGGCGAAACCGGCACGGCGGGGCGCCGGCACCGACCCACGTTGCTGCCCCAGGTCTGCGGCCCTTCCTGCCGGCTCCATGCGCGCTTTGCGCCGAAGGTGCAGCGCCTCGTGAGAGGCAGCAAGCCGTGGAACGAAAGACGCCTGCCGGGAAGCGTCAAAGCATGCAGAAAGCAGCGCGTCAATCTGAGCGTGCAACGGAACAAGCACGGGCTGCCACCGCCCTGTGCGCTGTTCCTGCTGCTCAAACTTGGCGTGGAACGCACCTAGCGACCGCTCGTAGGAGCACCACGGCCGGAACTGGCCGCGCAATAGCGCATCCACTGCCGCCTTGAGCGCCAGGAGGACTGCGCCCTTCACCGAGCCTGCCGACCTGCTCCGCTTGACAACGTCGTCGGTAGCCTCATCGAGAACGAACCAAGCTCGTAAAGTGAGCGATGTGATGGCAGCGTCCTTGGCGGGGTCCAGCAGCACCGCCCTCAGATCGCCCGGGATTGGAGACCCCGAACCCACCCCGCGACAACGTGCCGCCAAAAGCACGGCCATCCGGACGAGCACTCGCCAGTAGCAAAAGTGGGCGGCAAGCCCGGCAGCTCGGTTGAATGCAGTGCTCCGGATGATCTGGGCCAGGTCTGCGGCCCCGCGCGACACGAGTCCGGCACCTGCAAGACCTGCGTATGCGCTGAGACCTGAGTCTTTGGTCCGCCCGGCCGCCTCGCTCGTGTCGGGTGTGTCCTCTGCTTCGTCCTGCAGCAGAGGGTCGTCATCCGGCATTCGGCGCTTTGCCAGCAGTGCCACTGCTGGATCGGTCGTCACGACACCACCCGACTGCACGGGAGGCAGCAGCTGCTGACGCCGGGCCGACGCACGGGGAGCCGCTGATGAACGAGCGGCTTCAAGGTCACTCCGTGCCTGGCGCAAGGCAGGAAGGGTCTGGGCAAGCTGCTCAAGCACTCGCACTGACGGAGATTGCGCAGCAGCGGCAGTGGATTGACGTAGTCGATGCTCCTGCTCCATCGATGCGGCTGCGCGCTGCTCCAAAGTGAGCGAAGGTCCGTGGGGCTCGCTCTCTTCTTGCTCCGCATACTCGCCACCAGCGAGCTTGCCGTGACCGTCTGTGGATGCAGGAGCAGGGCGGCGCTTGTGAGCGCTGGCATGAAGCTGCACCATCGCTTCAGCTTGCGAAGCGGGGAACATCAGGCGCAGGGGCAGTGCGTCGATCAGGTCGTTCTGCACCTCTGCAACATCAGCAGGCAAGATCTGGGGTTGTCGGCCGAGCACGTCGGCCGCTGCAGCATCGGCTCGGGCCTCATTGAGCCGAATGGACGACCGAAAGTCCCCGCCGAACCCCATCTGGTGGCCTTTGCGCCCAGGTACTGCATGGAGCCGGACGGCTGGTTTGCCCACAGCCCGCCGTGCCGTGCTGCCCCCGACGGCTGCCGAAACCGTTGCCCACAGCCGCTTCTTCCCCTTTGGCGGCTGTTTCGACTCGGATGCCCGGTGCCTTCGCCTCAGCGCCGATCGCGAGTCCGGGTCCATGGGGGCATCGAACTGCAGCGGGTTGACGCGCTCCGACGTCCGGATCAGTGCGGTGTTGGCTGCCAGATTCCTGCCACGGGGCAGCGTCCACCGCGCGTGGATGCTGCTGCCGGTTCCCCCCTCCGCACCGCCCTGAGCCACCACGGCTGGAACAGCCGGACGGTGGTGGGGAAGGTTGTAGGGATGCACAAACGCCTGCTGAAGCCCGGCCAGAGTGACCTGCACATGGCCAACCGGCCGGAGCACGCCTTCTATGCCCGCGAGGGGGTTTTCTGCGCGGACGCCGGGCCTCGACCGCGAGTCAGCCACCGGGGAGTGGGGACGAGAGCCATGATCACCACGAACGGGAGATTGCCGGCTGGTTTCGTTCGCCCGCATGCTGCTGGACGCCTCCCTCGCAACGAAAGCCCCATCCCCCGGCTGCGACCATATCACTGCACTCGTCCCCGGGTGCAAAGCCCTTCCAGCAGCCGTAGCCCCGCGCGAGAGACGCTCCCGGGCGCCGGCAAGCGTCGGTGGCGGCTCAACGCGCATCGCTGCCGCGATGTCCTCGGCCTTCTCCTGCCCCGCCGAGCCGATGGGCCCGGGGCTCTGGAACAGCGCGGCTTCTCTCATGCGGACGGGTGAGGCACCCGGACGCCTCGGCGGCGTTGGCCGGTCGCGCACCATGTCCAGCAGGGCTGCGCTCAGCGGTGCATGCTGCTGCTTCGCGCGTGCGTGGGCCTCCACCTTGATGCCGTAATTCTGCCGGCCCGCTGCGCTGCTGGCACGGGGGTCCTGGGCTGTGCCCGCGACGCGGAGCGCATCCCGGACGAGCGTGGCCACGCGCTCGGGCTTTGTCTCCATCCGCCCGCGGATCCGCACGCAGGCTTGCCTGCAAGTGCTTTGCTTCCCCCCCTGCCCCGCCTGGCTCGCAGCGCAGGTCGCAGAGTGCCGTGTGCGCAGGGGTGTGTGCGAGCGAGCAGCTCCACAGCCCTATCAGTTGGCCTCGGCCCGGCCGCGGGGCCTTACTGCTCCAAACGCCGGCCAAAGAATGCAATCCCTGACGGGGACGGCCTCGGGCAGGTGTCACATGTCGTCGTACGACGGCAGGCTGTCATAGTTGTACCCGCGCCAGCCCCTCGATGCTCCGAGCAGGGTCCACGACGCGTACGACCCTGGGATGAAACACAGCGATCCCAGCGTGATCATGGCAGTGCTACGGTCCGTCCCAGAGAGGAACTCGGAGATGCCGACGGCCAGCATCGTCTGCGGGGACCGGGGACGAGGCCGCTGCGCCGTTGCAGCTTCGTCATTGCAGTGCCATCGAGCTCAAACATGCATACGTGGTGCAGCCTCGGCTCGTCGAGGGCTTCGTGCCCTGGGCCTCACGATGCCGGTCACCAGCAGGAACACGGCCATCAATGTCGTGTACGTGGGGCAGCCCCGCCGGCTCTTGGCGTTGTCCTCGTCCATCATCCCAGCGGTCAGTCTCTTGGTGTGGTGGCGTTGTTACAGTCCCAGAAATCGCGTCGCAGAGCGCTCGTTGCTCTCCGCCGGCCTGGGCTCGGCCGTCCACACGGACAGCACCATGGACAGCGACGATGACTTTTTCGGGGACGACGGGGATCATGATGATACGCCTGATGCGCTGTGGGGGGAGCGGGCCGACGCGCGCAAGGCGCTGAGCTCGGCGGCAAAGGTACGAGTTTTCTGCGCGAGCTGCAGCGTTTGGCGGCGCCTTGCAGTGCGGAGCTGGTTGATAGATCGATCCGAGCTGCGCTTGTCACGCAGGCGGCATACCGTGAGGCTTCAGCGCAGCATTCCGACGAGGCGATGCAGCTTGCGTTCGAGGCTGGGTTTGACGCGGCGAGGCCCGAGGCCTTTGTGCGCGGCTTCGTGGTGGGCAGCCTGCGCGCGGCATCCATGCTCGTCAAGGGCCGTGGGCGGCCTGGCACTGACGACTCGCTCCCCCTGGAGCTGGAGTCGCTTGCTGACGCGGTGGCCGACGACGGCCGCGTGGAGGCTAGGGCAGACGCGGCGGCGGGCACGGGGCTGGAGGCCGTGGTGGTGGAGGCAGGGGCGGCGGGGGGAGGTGGCGGGCGCGTGGGGCGGCTCACCGCGGAGGCTGAGGCCTCCGCTCTGCGCCTGCGGGCCGGTGACGCCGTCCCGGTTCCGGAGGCTGGCGGCGACAGCGCCGCGGAGACAGACGGCGCAGGGCTTGGCGACGGTGCGGCAGGGGCGGCGGCCAGCGTGGCTGCGGGGTCGGTGGTCCTCGGTGACGGGGACGGCGGGGAGCTCTACTCGAGGGTGAGGGACGCGCTCAGGCGCGCCGCGGTCGCCCTGGGGGGCGACGGTGCGGCGCTCCCTGACCCGCTGGTGGCCGCCGTGGCGGCGCTGCTCGCTGCAGCGTGAGCCGTGCCGTTTCGACGGCGGCGGGAGTCCGCTACGGGGCAAGCAGCCGGGGTGCGTGCGATGGAAGTCCAACACGGTCGATGGGCGTGCGTCTGTTGCGATGGGTCGGGCGAAGGACAGCACCCCGGCGAAAAAAAGCACAAACTCATCCACACGCAAGAGGCGCCGCGCCCTGCCTGGGCCTCAAGCGCGCTCCGCAGCGGCCTCAGCGGCGGCGGCGGCAGCAGCAGCCTCCGCCTCCGGGTCGCGGATGAGCCCGAGCGTCCAGGTGTTCTTGAACGAGGCGGGGATGGCCGGCCACGCCGCCCAGACGAAGAACGTCACGACAGGCACAGCCCACTTGGCCACTGCGACACGGTCAGAACAAGGCAGGAGAGACGAAAGGGTGAGGCCCGAGCGGGGAACGGCCCCCAGCAGCCGACGGGGCGGATGGCGGGGCGGCTGTGAGGTGCCGGTGATCGGCTCGTCAGGCCCGGCTCCGATCCTGGGCCGCCCGTGACGCCAGCGAGCCCCGGCAGAAGGGGGCTTGCTTCAGATCACACGCGGTGCGCCGCCGTTCTCAGCCACATGGGTGCCTGGGGCAGCTGCGGGGCCGGCGCGGGCGCGAGCCTTCGTCAGGGCGTCTCACGGGACGCTCCCTTCCTGGAGGTGAAGATGCGCGCAAGGATTCCGATCTCAATGCCCATGTCCGCCGATGTGCGCCTTGCCAGGGGTCAGGTGCGCTCCAGGCGCCGTCGGCGGCCTGCGGGAGGCCGCCGCGGGGCCGGCAGAGGCGCGGTTCAGCCCGTCGCTCTCGCGGGCGCGGTTCGTGAATTCGCGCCCGCCGGCGCACGACTCTGGCGGCCCGGCCAACTCTGGGCCCTGGGCCCGATTCCTGTTCCTTTACCCCTGCTGCCGGAGCCGGCCGCATCCGGTTCACCGGCCCCGATGCGGCCGAGCAGGCCGCCGGCCCGCAGCGGCAAAGACGCCCTCCAGACCTCCGTGGGGCACATGATCTCCGGAGCGGGCGCGGGAACTCTGACGGCAGTGCTGTGCGCCCCTTTGGATGTCATCCGCACGCGCATGCAGTGCCGAGGTGAGGACGGCTGGCGCGCAAGGTGCGAAGGCCGGCCGGCGTCGCTTGCGCTCGCGAGCCCAGAAAGCCTCCCGCCGCGCATGGAATCTTGCTCGCAGGCTTGTTCCCGCCGGAGATTCGGGCCGAGTACTCGACGGCGTGGAGGACGCTCGCCTCGGTGCTGAAGCGCGAGGGATGGCGTGGCTGCGTCCGGGGGCTGTCCACGACGATGCTCATCGCCCCGACGCACTGGTCGCTGTACTTCTCGGTGTACGAGGGGTCCAAGTGGCTGCTCGGCTCGCTCACCGGGGCGGGGGATGACACCTCGGCCACGACGGCTGCGGCGATGTCCGCGGCCGCCGCCGCTGGCGCTGCGGTCGTGACGGACACGGTGACGAACCCGCTTTGGGTGGTGCGGACCCGCTTGATGACGCAGCACGCGCACCTCTTCGCGGGGGGTGGCGGGGGGCGGCTCCTGAGGGGCCCGCTTGACGGCGTCCGGACAATTGCCTCCGAGGAGGGCTGGCGCGCGCTCTACCGCGGCCTGAAGGTGTCGTGGATGGCGTCACTGCACGTTGTGGTCCAGTTTCCGGTGTACGAGCTTTCGCGTCGCTGGCTCCTCGAGCGGAGAAGACGACAGGGCGGAGGCGGAGGCGGAGGCGGAGGCGGAGGCGGGGACGGGGGAGACAGGGCGCTCGCGGCGTCGGCGGTGGGCGCCATCGCGTCGGACGCGGCGGAGGACGGGAGCGCCGTGCGGCTGCGGTGGTGGGAGCTGGTGCTGGCGGCGTCGTCGAGCAAGCTGGCCGCCTCCGTGGTGTCCTTCCCGCTCGAGCTGGTGCGCACGCGGCTGCAGGACGCGGGCCACGCGGCGGGGGCGCCCGTGACGGTGCGCGCCGTGCTGCGCGGCGTGGTGGCGGCGGAGGGCCTGCCCGGTCTCTACGCCGGCTTCGGCCCCAACCTCGTCCGCGTCGTCCCGTCGTGCGCCATCACCATGCTGGCGTACGAGTCCATCGCCCAGGAGCTCTCCTCGCTGGGCTGGTAGGCGCCGTGCCGCGGGCTGCGCGTCGGTTGCTTGCGTGTTCAAGCCTCGCGCTCCGCGCTGTCGATGCGCGTGCTTGGTTCGCGGGACCCGGTAACGGAACACACGCACTTGCGCTTCGCACTTCGCTCGATGGTTGGGGCATCGCCCGCCCGGCCTCCGCGCCCTTCGTCCACCGACACCCCCACACTTGACACTTCTGCGCTCGCCTCTGCATCCGGTGCCCCGAGCGCGGCTCGCACAGGCCGGCTGGCCGGCTTGCACCAGCCGCGCTCGGGACGGACGCATAGTCGAGAGCGGGTGTACTCGGTCGCGGTGCGGGCGGATCGAGCGACGCGGGGGCGAGCGCACCGACCGGACGACGGCCCGCAGCGGGCGGGAGCGGCCTGGGCGCTGCCATGGGCGACGCGTGTCGCGTCTCCCCGGCCAGCCCCTAGCGACACCACCGCCCCGCTCCGCTGCGAGCCGCTGCCCGTCGTCCCGCGCTCGCGCCCTGCGGCCAGGCAAAGCCCCTTCGCGCCCTGCGGCCAGGCTAAGCCCCTTCGCGCCCTGCGGCCAGGCAAAGCCCCTTCGCGCCCTGCGGCCAGGCAAAGCCCCTTCGCGCGCAGGGGCAGGCTCGCCGCCGCGGCAGCCCACCCCCGTTCTTACATACAGTGACACCCGGCGGGTCCGTCCTCAGCCCCTGCCACTGGGGACCAAGCACCGCCGGATGGCCCTTCATCCAACTTAACAGGAAGACGCCCGGCGGGTCGGTCCTCAGCCCCTCCGCCTGAGGAAGACGCCCGACGGGTCGGTCCTCACCTGAACGTTCTCCTGCGAGTGCCGCACCAGCAGCTCCAGGATGTCCAGGCCCACGCCCTCGGGGGGCGGTTTCGCGGCGGCGAGCGTGGTGGCGGGCACCCAGCCGCCGCTGGGTGAGCGCCGAGAGAGGCGCGTGAGCCTGCCGAGGAGCTGGTCCAGGTAGTCCTCCTCCGCCTCCGACAGGGCCGTGGCGGGGGGCGTGGCGCCGGTGGGCAGGCCGAAGGCCGGTGGGCCGGGGGTTGCATCGCTGGTGGGCAGGCAGAAGGCCGCCGAGACGGGGGGCGTGGCGCCGGTGGGCGGGCCCAAGGCCTCGTGAGAGGAGGAGCTGACGGCCGGGGTCGGGCCCGACGAGGACCACGCCTGGGTGGGCACGAACGGGGCGGCGTGCAGCGCCTCCGCGCTGAGGGTGCTCGGCGTCGGCGCCGGCGCCGGCGCGACCCAGCCGGGGACCATGAGCGGCGCGGCGTCTCTCGCCTCGGACGTGTCAGCGCGGTACGCCTCCCCCGCCGTGCCCTGCACCTCGGGGCTGTACGGCGAAGGGATCTCGTACCCGAGGTCGTCGCCCGGCGATGCCCCCGTGTCGTGTCCCGTCTCTTCGCCCGCTTCCACCACCGGCGGCCCCACCGCGCGCGCGTGCCCGGGGCCGTCCGCCCAAACATCCATGCGCGTGTCCCCCGCCTGGCTGGCGCCCCCGCCCCAGCTGCCGTGGACCATCGAGCTCCCCGCCACCGACTCGGCGTCCCCCGCCGCCCCGCCGTGCCTGCCCTCGAGCGCCCTCCCGGGGGCCGGGAGGACCAGGTCCTCAACCTCCGCGCGGCCCTCCCGGGGCATCACGACGAGGTGGGGCGAGCCGAGGCGCCGCACAAGCTCCCCCAGCTTGAATCGCCTCGACCCGATCGCGAACGCCTGCCGCCCCACCAGCTGGATCACGCCGTTCCCAATGTCGCCGGCATCCCCGCGTCGGGAGCCGTCCGACAGCGGCTCCATGGACGACATCACGCGCAGCGTGGCGGCCAACAGAAGCGCCTCGGCCTTGTCCGCGCCGGCGCTGAAGCGCACGCCGTGAATGCCCATTTCCTCCGCCGAGGTGAAGAGTTTCCCGCTGCTCAGGTCCAGCGGCCGAACCTGCGGGGCGGAGACCGCGCGCACGGCGGCCATTTCGGCCTCGTGGTCCAGCCGTCGCACCAGCTCCCCAAGGCGGTCCCGGGTGCTCGTGACCGACACCGCGCCGGTACGGTAGTGAGGCTCGACGGAGAGGAGCCCTGCTCCCATGTGGGTGAACACCGCGGTCATCTTCTTGGTGCGCTCGGCCGCCAGCAGCCGTGACCATTCGTTCGGGGTCACTGCCGACTTGACCGCCGCCCCCAGCTGCGCAAGGAGCATGGAGCATCCCTCTGTCCTGCACAGCTCAAGGCTGAGCCGTCTCCCCACCTTGGCGCGGATCTCAGGCACCGTGGCGGGTCCAGACGGCGAGCTGGCCGCGCCTTCGTCCAGGGCCAAGTTGGCCACCGAGCTGGCGATGAGGTCGTCGCCCTCCCGCGCGGCAGGCCAAGCGGCAATGGCCGTGCCGTAGGCCGAGCTCGCCGTGACGGAAGACCGCCCAGAGCTCAGTGTCACGGTGCGGGCGTCAGTGCCAAGGCTGTCGCTCGGGAGCCCGGCGGTCGGGGGCGGCGAGTCCCGGCTGAACCGCACGTGCGAAGGGCTCGTCGGATCGAGCTCGAACCACGTCGGGGCCATGGTCAGCACGAACCTAGCGAGGTCGGTCGTCTCATGGTCCGTCAGCACGGTGCGAACCTCCGAGTCGGAGAGAGAAGGGTGAACGATTGCGTTCACATCGGCGATATTCACTGACCTTGTGGGCTGGCCCGTCGTGAGCTGTTTCATCGCGTTGCACCACAAGTCAACGACCCGTCGCTCCAGGGTGCCAGGAGACGGGAGGCTCCCCGAGGCGTCGTCGTCCGCGGCGGCCGCAGCCGCGCTCCGGCCCGACGCCAAGGCAGCTTCGCTGCCCCACCCGGAACCGAGCGACAGCTGCTCGCCCTCGACCCGCCACGTCCCTGCCGGCGAGTCTGCCAGTAATGCCTTCTTGAAGCTGCGGCTCCCGGCTCTGATGAGCGCCAGCTCGTACAGGCTGGTGCCGAGCGCCGCCCTCACCTCCATGCTCACCCGCGACAGGAGCGCGCTGCCCCCATGCGACCGGACGACCGGCTTCGTACGCTCGCACAGGAAGCCACGCTCCATCGCTGCCCAGTCGCAAGGCACAAATTCCAACGCTTCGAGGGCGTCGTTCGCCCGAGGCGGGTATTCCGCCGTCGGGCTCACCAAGGGCTCGAGTCCTCCCTCAGCAGACGGACGCAGGGTTGTCGGACACCTGATCCGGCGCCCCGTTTCGGATTTGGGGTCGGGGGCGGACAACTTGCAGAGTGCTGGGCCGGCCGGCTTGGCAGAGAGCGGCAAACCAAATCCAATTTTGCCTGTGCGCCGCTTCCCTGGCGCTTGGGCCGCGGGTGCCCCACGTTCGAGGTGGTGAACTGTAACCATCCGCTGAGCCGGCGGTCCACGGTCAGCGGGAGGCTGCGTAGTGGCCCCGCGGGGAGCGTTGCCGTGTGCGCCGCTGTCGCGCCGGGATGGCGCCCACAGAGCCCCCAGGGTCGACTCTGCCGGCTGCTTCCTCGCAGCCCCTGTCGCGTGTGGTTGGCGTCGAGCGCTTTCGCAGTGGTCGTGCGTGGCGCGGTGCGCGCGCAGAGGCGCGGCGTCCACAGCGGCAGCTGGGCCGGCGGTGACCGGCACACCGTCGCCCGGCCGGCCCGACCACGGCCGTAGCGCCTTGGAACGCCCCTGTCTGGCGGCGTCGCCGCGGGTCATGGCGTCGGTGGCGCTCCGCGACCTGCTTCCCAAGGCTGGCAAGGCCGCGACCAGAGCCTCCGCACGACCGGCGGTGATCAGCATCCCAGGTGAGGAAGCTGGCCCACCAGGCCATGCGCTTGTGTCTTGGGAAGCATAGCGTGCCGCCACGCCCTCGTGGAATCCGATGCCGGGAGGCTGCTCGCGGCAAGGTGTTCTGCGGCGTTCTTCCGCCCATTCTCTGTGTCTGTGACGCCCTCCTCGCCGCAGGCGCGGTGACGTACCCTTGGCAAATGTCTCGCATGCACAGGGCGCTGGAGCAGCGCGGCGAGTTCCAGGTGCACGCGATGGATGCGAGGCTTGCGTCAGACTGGTGAGTGGCACCCGACGGCCTCGGCCCTCCACTGGACGCGGTTCGCCGCGTCTGGAAGGGCACGCCGACCCACGTTTGCTGTGTCGCGGCTTCTCGTCGTGTGCGGCGGCGTGCCCGCCCTCTCGCAGCTTGGACACCGCCGCGGAAGCCGCAGCTGATCTTTTGCGGGACCACAAGCGGCACGACACGGCGGCCGGGAACCCCGTACACTTCGTTACGCACGGCACGGGGGCCCTGGTCCTCCGGCGCGCGTTCCAGCTGGTGGACTGGGAGGGGCAGGCAAGCCGCGTGGTGATGCTTGGCCCCCCGAACCGCGGTGCCGGCTCGGCCAGGCGAGCGGGGCGAGCTGCCGTCTGGCGGTGGTGCCTGGGCCACGGCGTGCTGGGCGAGCTGGCGTCGCTGAGCCCGCGGCATTTCCTTGAGTGCGGGGACCCGCCCCGGTCGTCGAGCGTGCTCGTCGTCGCCGGGGTGTCGTCCGGCCCCGTGCCGTGGATCCCCGGCCTCCCTTGGGTGCCCCGGGGCCTCGGCCCCCACGACGGGGCGGTGACGGTCCGCGAGACGGCCCTGCGCACGCCCTACTCGCTGCTCCGCGTCCGGGCGTCGCACCCCCTCCTCCCGCTCCATGACGCGGCCATCGACGCGACCGTGGCGTTCCTCGCCGCGCGGACGCCGTCGTCGGGCCTGAGGCTCGCGGAGCAGGCGGCGAGGGCGTCGCTGCGGTGGAGGCGCCGGCCGCTGCTGCCGATGCGGGCGGCAGGCTCGGACGGGGCGGCGCCGCGCGCGCCCGCCGGGCAGCGCGGGCGGTAGCGAGTTACACCGCGCAGGCGGCGCAGCGGTGCCCCGCGGCGCGCGCGCGCTTCCTCGGCCTGGGACATTCGTGGGTTGAGTTAGACGCTCGAATGTTGCGAGACTTACAGCAGAGCATTCCACAATCGTCGGCGGGCGACGGCCCTCACCACACGCGCGCGCAACGCAGCGCGGCCAGGGCAGGCGCCCGAGTCCTTGCGGGGTGAGAGCCGCGCCACGTGCCACGTAGTGCCGCACCGCACCGGGCGGCCCTCCCGCCCACGCAGCCCCGGGCCTGCGCGCTAACGCTCGGCGCCGGTCGCCGGACGACGCGTTCCGGCCTCGCCCCTCCCGCTTGGTCCCCGCAGCACCATGAGCGGCCGGCTTGACCGCCTCGAGCTCGAAAACTTCAAAAGCTACTTCGGGAGCCATGTGATCGGCCCGTTCAGGAGCTTCTCGTGCGTCTGCGGGCCGAACGGAGCAGGTGAGGCTCGCTTGAAATGTGCAGCCGCTCGGGCGCCCCCGCCCCTTGCTCCCCAGGGCCCCGCCCCCGCCGCCCGCCACCCTTTCTCAGGCAAGAGCAACGTCATGGACGCGATCTGCTTCGTGCTCGGCCTGTCGGCCAAGCACATGCGGGGCAGCTCGCTCACCGACCTGATCTACAACAACGCGGCGCCCGACGCCGCCGGCACCGCCGCGGCCGAGGCCCCCGAGCGCGCCGTCGTGCGTATGGTGTACGTGGTCGGTGAGCTCGACGAGGCGGAGGTGGCGGGGGGCGTTTCGGCGGGGGAGGAGCTGGTCCTGAGCCGGTCCATCGCCCGCTCCGGCGGCGGGGACTTCCGCGTGCAGGGCCGCACCGTCACGGCGGCGCAGTACAAGCGCACCCTTCGCTCCATCAACCTGGACACCGACTCGCGGGAGTTTCTGGTCTTCCAGGGGGACGTCACGTCGCTCGCCCGCCGCTCGCCCCGGGAGCTTATGGACTTTGTCGAGTCGGTCGCGGGCTCGGCGCGGCTGCGTCGGCCGTTCGAGGAGGCAGAAGCGGCCAAGACCAAGGCGCAGGACGAGAGCGTGTTCGCGCAGCGGCAGGCGCGGGGGGCACGGCTGGAGGTGAAGACGGCCCGCGGGCAGGCGCGGGAGGCGGAGAAGCACCAGGAGGGGCTGGACGAGGCGGCGGAGCTGCGGTCGCTCAAGGCGCTGTGGCAGCTGTGGAGCGTGGACAGGGAGATGGGGGCGGCGGAGGCGGCGCGGGCGGCGGCCGAGGCGGCGGCGGAGGCGGCCGAGGCGGAGGAGGGGGCGCAGGACCGGCTGATCGCGGCGGCGCAGAAGGAGGCCAAGGCCGCGGCCAAGGCCCTGTCCCGGGCGGACCGGGCGACCAAGGGGGTGCGCGGGGCCAGCGACGATGCGGTGAGGGCGCGGGAGGAGGCGGAGGCGCGGCTCAAGACGGAGGAGGGGCGGGCGGCGCAGGCCGACAAGGCGGCGGAGACGCACCGCCGCCGCGCCGAGCGGCTGCGGGCGGAGGAGGAGGAGCAGCAGCGCCAGGCGCGGTCGGTGCGGGAGCGGATGGGGGAGGACCCGGCGACCGACGACGCCGCCGCCGCCACGGCGTCCAAGACGCCCGGCCGCCGCGGCGGGTCGTCCTCGTCGTCGTCCTCCTCGGCGTCGGCGTCGGCGGCCAAGGCCGGTCGCGCCACCGCCCCCAGGACCTCCCCCGCAGTGCGTCTCGAGGGGAAGCGGCAGAGGGATCGCTACTTCGCGCTCCGGCTCGAGGCACGGCAGCGCACCGCGGCGCAGCGGGCAGAGCTGGACGGCCTGAGGCGGGAGGAGGCGGCGGCGGCGGCGGCGGCGGCGGAGCTTCGGCGGGAGTCGGAGTCGGCGGGCAAGACGGCGGCGGCG
>Ga0136560_1001017_pt1 | contig 14379 bp, 18 predicted proteins | sample AntRauMeHopE1497_FD_104925 | JGI IMG/M metagenome (GOLD analysis project Ga0136560, IMG submission 104925) | Saline lake microbial communities from Rauer Islands, Antarctica - Metagenome Hop E1 #497 | ecosystem: Environmental > Aquatic > Non-marine Saline and Alkaline > Saline | place... | reverse complement strand
CTCTCCCTCTCTGCTGCCTGTAATCGCCCTCGCAGCGCCGATGCCTCGCCCTGCGCCGTCTGCAGCTGCGTCCTCAGCGCTGCCCCAGACTCGCGGGCCCCTTCTAACTCCGACCTCGACGCCCTCAATTGTGCCTCACGCTGCCGAAGTTCATGCTCCGATCGACGCAGCTCCTCCTCCTTCCCCGCTGCCCTCGCAGCCATCCTTCTCTCTCCGTCTCTCGCCCTGCCGACCTCAAACAAAAGGCCTGCCCTCCGTGCCTAGGGGGTGGGCAGCGAGGCGATGTCTGCCACCACAGCCGAGGTCCTGTTGCCGCCGATGCTGTCCTTGGACCGCTCGTCCGATGATGCTTGCTCAACGATGTCCGTGTCAGATCCCAGCACTTCCTCTGCTCTCACCTGCAGCGATGCCACCAATCGGCGGATTTCGTCCGAGGCGTCGTCCAGTCTCTGCTCTTGCTCACCTGCTCGCTCGCGTAAGGCATCTCGATCGCTACGAACAGCCACCAGCTCTTGCTTTAATCGGCTTAGCTATTCGGCCAGGGCTTTACCCTCTCTCCCAACCACAATCCGAGACTCTATCTTCCTCAGCCGCTCCTGCGCAGCCTTTTTCGCTAGCTACTCCTTATCGCGCTCTTGCTACAACGACGACACCTGACGCCTAAGTCGGCCAAGCTCGCGAATATTCACATTCTCTGCATCTCTAGTTCCAATAATTTCTTTTTTGGACTATTGATTCTGATTCTCCAGCTTGCTCAGTTTTGTTCTTAGTCTGTCGTTCGCACGCTCCGAGGCAGCAAGCTGACGCCTTAGACGGGTCTCGTCTCGGACTCCCTGAGCTACAGCCATCTAAGATTATAAGTTCGAACACTTCAACGAAGGAGACTGTCCAACTGTGCACTACAGTCGCTCGGAGGAGGTTTCTAGCTAACCAGCATCAACGACTATTTCGCCGTCCATGTGGTTGCAACCTTGTACTGATTTGTTGTGTGTTGTTCCAAAATACAAGACTCGTCTCGACGGACGAACAACTTGTACGCGCAAGACGAAGGACCACCTAGGTTAATAAGAGACATAATGGCAGGCGGTTTTCCATTTCATGCATTCGGCGGTGGTATTCCGATGGGCGGAGGGACTCGGGTCTTCATGGGCGGCATGCCCGGAGGCATGCCTGGAGGCTTCGGCGGATTCCCCGGCATGGGCGGCATGCCTGGACAGGACGATTCTGACGATGAGGGCGAAGTGAGATCTCCCCGGTATGCGCAATATTTAGCTCTTCGGCTCGCCTAGCAAGTCGTGGGAGGGCACGGGTTGTTCCAAATCCCTACACAGCTTTGCCCAAGCACTTGTGTGTCCACCTGGCAGTACAGTTGGCTGGGTCTCCGGCACACGTCTAGCCTCATCACATTCGCATAGAATGAACAAAAAGCGCATCTGTTCCATGCTGTGCCATTCTGAGCTGGCTGCCTGGCTTCAGCTGTGATTTTACGCCGGGAGAAGATAACTTGGACCCTGACCGCGGCGAGTACTGCTCCGTTCTCCATGCTTAATTCGCGCCGCGCACTCGTCAAATATCGCAGATCGACAACTCTACCTTCTACGAGGTCCTAGGGCTTGATCGTGATGCCTCTCTCACTGAGATTAAGAAAGCGTACAGGGTCCGGATGTTGAAGGTGAGTTTGCCACGTCGCACTTTGCTTGCGTTGCTATCCGCTTACCAGGCTCTATTCCAATGTACACTTCGGATACCAGCTTATGATACATATTCACTATTCAAAAATGTTATTTTTTGCGAGCCAGGTCGTCCGTTCTCGCTATGCACAAGTCGTTCCTCCGAACCGGCTGCGCAATTGCCTGGCCGTTCTGTACATTCTGATATTACCTGGATGTAGAGCATGGCTGCCAACTTTTGTCGTACAACACGATGCATATGTTTGTATCCTTACGCAGGGTGAATACAGACACCCTGATCGAGGTGGCGACAAGGAAAAGTTTTCTCTGCTTCAGAAGGCCTTCGAAACGCTGAGCGACCCGGAGAGCAGAGCAGTCTATAACGCCAAGGGTGAGAAGGGCATCCAGAAGATGGCAGACGGTGCCAGCGGTGGTGGCTCGAAGCCCAAAGGAAGGTCCTCCATGGTGCGGGTCCGCCTCACCCTCGAGGAGATGTTCAACGGAAAGACCGTCACTGTCCCAGTGGACAGCGACACCTTCGAGCCAGACAGGAGAGGCTCCGTCATGACCCCGGATGGCCGCAGGTTCCGCAAGGTGGTGACCCGCAAGCGCCTCGAGGTGCACGTGCCCCAAGGTGCCCGCAATGGCCAGCGCATCACGTTCGACGGCGAGGGAGACAAGATGCCAGGCATGGATGCCGGGGACGTCGTCGTCGTACTGCAGCAGCAGAAGCATTCCGTCTTTGAGAGGAAGGGAGCCGACCTGATTCTGCAGAAGGAGATATCTCTGTGCGAGGCACTTACAGGGGTGGACTTCACGTTCACTCATCTTGACGGAAGCAGAGTCCGTGTCAGGAGCCAGGCAGGGGAGATCCTCGGGCCTAAGTCTGTCAAGGAGGTGCCTGGGGAGGGCATGCCCGTCCTAGGGCATGAGCGGTACATGCGCGGCGCCCTTTTCGTCGCGTTCGAGGTGGATTTCCCCGAATCACTCACGCTGACGGTGGCGCAGAGGAGGGCACTGATCAGCGTGCTGAGGGGCAAGGATGCCTTCAAGGAGGGAGACGATGCTGCCGCAGCAGGTGGGGGCGCTCGACCCGCCCCTGGCGCAGAGGCTGTGGCTGGTGCGGCTGCGGCTGCGGAGAAGCCGGCAGCGTTCAAGGAGCTCATCGATGTGGATCTGGAGGGACGGAAGGCCAGGGAAGAGCTCAGTAAAGAGACGTATGATTCGGACGAAGAGCAGGGAGGCGGCGGTGTCCAGTGCGCGCAGGCTTAATTAGGGGCATTGCGCTTCATTCTCGTGGCACTGGATGCAGAGGCTTCGCGATCTCGAAACGGAGTTCGGGTTCCGAAGCGTGCTCAACATTTCCCGCTCTCTTTGACCAATGCATTCTCGCCGGCGTCGCGCGCACAACCGAGAGGAATAGGTTCGGCACACAATGATTTCATTCACATGGTTTTTCGGAATGCTTCACGCTTGTGACTCCCCAACTGAGCATTTCCTTTCTAGACCATTTCGCACTGAATTCGCGGATCGGTCGCAAGCGACCCGTTGGTGTACAGGGCATCGGTGCTTGCTGCAGCCGCACGATCATACGAATCTGCAATGGCAACTTCCAATAACAAGCACTCTACAATGCCTTTAGTTGATATGTCTGTAGCTTTGGGGGGCGGGCGAGAGCGCAGGCTTGTAGTTCTTCGAGGGCAAGACCCAGGCGAAGCTGTTGATGAGTTTGTGGCCTCAGAAGGACTTCCAGATGCTGCTCGCGACGTTCTGCTGTAGGCTTTAGTGGAAAGCCTGAACGAAGCCGAGTCTTCAGTTGGTGAAATCGGACGTGGCGCGCGGGAAGCCCCGAGAAGGTCCACAAGGGGTCTGGACGCCGGCCTCGTTGACGATAATTCTGCTAAGAGCAACAGCCCTGAAGCGCAGTTCCACCGAGAGCCACAACGGCACTTGAAACACAAAGGTATAGATGAACCCGTCACCGACGGCAGTAAGCCTTACGATCGTCGGATGGGGCAGCACCAGTAGTCGTTGGAACGGCCCCCGGGGCTGCCGTCCCGACCCGAACCAGCGGGGCTGGGGCGGCAGCCTGGTGGACGCTCTGGGCCTGTCATTGCTTCTGTGCCGGTAGATCAAGGGATGCCATATCATGATTTGGGCGCAAGCCCAGATAGGACGGGTGCAGGGGGCGGAGCGGAGGCACTAGCCAGAAATAGTCGCAGTCCCGGGCGAGCTTCGCCGGGGCTGCCAGACGGTTTCGATGACCGCTCCCGGGCATCCTCCCCGGTTGGATCCGTAGCCACGCATCGAACCATAGGTGAATCCGATGGAGCTCGGGCCGCTCAATTCGAGTACATCCAGCGCAACATGACCGGCGGCTCCCGCAGCCGGGGCCGAGGGCGGCGGCGGATGAACTCGGCCGCGACTGGCGGCAAGGTGACGGCGAGAGGAGGCGCCGCCGATGGCCAGAGAGAACGAAGGCAGGCAGATCGAGGCTCGCGGCGCCGCGCACCTGCGAGCACCAAGGGAAGTGGAGCACGGCCACCAGCTGCAGACGCCCCTGCGAAAGGCAACCTCCTCGCGGGGCACTCGTCATCTATGGGGCTCGAGGGAACACCGCATCCGTGGGCGTCGCGCGGTGCCGCCCGTAGCGGAACCAACATCCCAGCTCCGGTTGCCCAGCGACATGCGGGTGAGGCCAAAAAAGGCAGCGCGGCCAGGCAACCGAGCGCTCGCCTGTACACTGCCCCTCGAGCAAGTGCTCGCGTTGGCGCCAGCGCGGCTGGCACAGACGGAGCGGCAGCGAAACCTCTGGATCCGAAGGCAGACGAGTGCATCTAGCAGGCCACGAATCGGCTGTACAAGGTGAGCAACTGGACTGGATCAAGGATCGGATCGCTGCACTGCACTGCAACGCATTGCTCATTTTTGGCTCCGCATCCCCTCTCTTCATGCTTGCCCATGTGCAATGATGCGATCGTCTCAGACGAAATAGCGCGAGAAAGCATCCTTTGAACTCGATCCATTGCATATTCTTACTCCATATTTATCCGCAGGACGCGGCCGTGCGCCATGAGCGCCTCGTGAAGGAGCAGCGCGACGTGGAGGCCCGGCTAGCGAGGCAGGCAAACATGCCGAATCACGTTGGGAACGGCAGCTCAGCCGGAGCCGAGACGGCCGAAATCCAGCGTTAGGCACAGAGGCGCGAGGCGGCTGCTCAGGCTAGCCGGGCCCGGCATGCTCACAGGGCGAAGGAGATGGTTGCGGGGTTGGTCAGGGCCAAGGCTGCGAGCGAGGCAGGCAGCATCGCTGGCAGCGTTACTGGAGGGGACACTGGTGCCAGCGGCAAGACAGGGCTGGGCAACGCAATTGAGACCAGCAGCTTGGCAGGACGCAGCGTCACCTCCCGGGCAGTCCTCGAGGCAGCAGACGAGGAGGCTCACGCAGTTTCGGTCGCCCTCAGCCAGGCCGTGAGCGCAGACGACGTGGTGGCGCGGCTGAGAATCGACTCCGAGTTGCGCATGATCGAGAGGAGTCGTCGGGAGCGCGATCGGCTGACTAAGGAGGAAGCGAAGGATGCCGAGGAGCTGCAGGACGGCCCCTCCGTGTCATCCAGGTCGAAGGGGCTGGCCGGGAGGGCAGGCGGGGATGCACTGAGACAGGCCCGGGCCATGAGGAGGCAGCGGAGGGTGGAGAATGAGATCAGGAAGAAGAGGAAAGAAGAGGAGCAGGAGCTGACGTTCCGGCCCAGGATCAGCGAGCGGTCGTCGGCGATCGTGAGGGAGCGGCAGGAGGCAGGGGGCGGCAGTGCAATGCACCTGGGAGAGGGCGAAAGCGCTGTTCTGCGTCGATTTGAGGAAGACTTAAGGCGGCGCGAGGCGAGACGGAAGCAGGAGTAGCGTGCAGTTCCAGTCGAATGCAGTTTCCGGCCCAAGGTCGGCGAGGTTTCTCCCTCCCCCGGGTCACCGGGACGGGGTGGCGTCCCGGGGAACAACGCGAGGCAGGGAACAACAGTTTTCGATCGTCTTGCGAAAGAAGCCGTTGTGAAGCAGAGAAAGCGAGAAGTGGTCGCAGCCCTGGCCTCCAAGTTCGATCCCGAGACGGGGCGCCCTCTGTTTCGCCCGAATGCAACTGGCAGCGTGTCGGAGATTCATAGGGAGCTAGACAGGCTTACGGGCGGTATGCGTGGAACTATCGGGGGAGAAGCCAAGACGAGTCTAGCTGATGGTGAGGTAAGCCCGTCCAGGCGGGCATGGCTCGGGGTTGGAGCAGCGGCAATCGCAAGAACAGGCAACACGTCCGGTGCGAATGCCACTGCCAATGCCGATACTACTACTAATGCTGATGCTGAGCACAGTGCCGATGGCAATGGAACTTCCGGGGCTGGGGCTGGATCTGATGTCAATTCGAGCTAGGGGACGGGCGAGGTGGCCGGGGGTCCCTCCTCTGTTCCCTCGATCCGATCGGGTGGGAGCGGAGGAAGCATTCAGCGATCCGCCCGGACACTCGTGGCTGCCCTGTATGCCGATGCAGAGAGGAGGCAGAGGCAGAGGGGTCTCATAGGTGCTTTGGAAGAGGCAAGGGCTGCAGCCGTATCGAGACAAACGCACGCCCTTCCTGCTTCGAAGCACATCCTAGACAGAATGCGGAGGCAGGCATTCGCTCCCGTCTTCGTCCTACTACGCAGGTCTACGCAAATGTCCGAGGAATAGCGCGAGGCTCGCGCACGCGTGCTTGCGGCGCCAACGTCTAGTGGCGTAAGTGCCGCTAATCCCGCCGACGAAGCCCTCCTCGCACCCCTGTACGCCGGGCTTCGAGCCGCGGGGGAACAACGCGAAGCCTGTGCGTCGTCATCGGTCCGGCCAAGCAGCAGTACTGACGAAGCGGCTAATGACGATGACGATGACCCCAGAGCGGAGCTGGGTCTCCCGCTCGACCTCAATGCGTGCCACCTTCTAGTCCTACATCCCGATCTATAGCCTTTGGTAGAGAAGGGCTTGCACAGGGCTAGGCGCAGATCGAGGGCAACTGGGGCTATAGGCCTAGTCAGTGGTAATGACGCGAGCGCTGCAGAAGCAGCTGAACTGGGCATAGATCCCCGAGGAGATGGGCACTTGTTGCTCTCGTTCGAATCCTTCTGTGATGCGCTCGGACCGGTCTTCGAGAAGGAGGGGGGGGGTTCAAGCGTGTACCTCGCTATAAGACATGCCACGAGTGTCAGTGGGGATTTATCTGTTGCAGGGGCAGGGCTGCATGCAGCTGGCACCGGTGCGGGCATTAGAGTTCGATAGCATTCTCGACAACGATCTTCCGACGAGAGATTCCAGTCAGGACCATCAGGAGCAGGGTCTGCTGAATGGCCACTTAGGCCGGACGAGGAGAAGGAATTGACCTTCCGGCCCAAGGTAGACTCCAGATCGTCAGCGATGTCACGGCGTTTGACCCACGGGGGGGGTTCCGGAGACGGTGCGACGGACTCGGGTGGGCGAGTGTTTGACCGGCTGTATGGATCAGCAGTTGCGCAGCGAAATCGGCTCTAGCAAGAGCGTGATGCTGTACGTCAGCAGGAGGCTGCAGTACATAAATTCAGAGCACGACCCGCCCCAGCGGGCATCGTGCGGCCCGATGATATAACGACAATGGCTGATTTTGCGGGAGCAAGGTTGGGGGCCTCCTCGAACGCTGCCTCTAGTACTGGTGCTGGTGCTGGTGCTGCCTCTGGGCACATTGCTAGCCTTGGCCTTGAGTTTGAGCCTCACGGTGAAAGTCGAGGCCAGGGCAAGAAGAACGGCAATGACACTGACAATGACAACGATGAGCATTATAGGCAATCCGCTGCCCCCAGTGGACTACCCAGCGCTGCCTCCTCCTTCTTGACGGCGACCGCCTCCTTGCGCCGGTCTTATGTGCTGCCATCATCGGCGGCACATGCACTGGCAGATGGGAGAACAGCAGCACTTATGCTGGCTGCATCAGCAAGCAATTCCAGTGCGCGAGAAAGATTGGTCAAGCTTGGGGCTAGTGATGCTGGGTCGGGTGCCGCGATCAATGCCACTGGACAGCTAGCTTAGAGCGGAGACGATGGAGGAGACGATTCACTGGCTCCAAGTATGGCTACTGACACTGACACGAGAGCAGGTGTGGATGTGCCGCCAGGCATGAGCGACGAAAGACGGAGCAATGTGGGATCTGGTTCTAGGGAACAATTTCACTCCACTGGACACGTGATCGGGCCGGTAGCTGGACGCAGTCATTTGCTGGAGCTGCCCCCACCCCCGCCGCCAACGGGGGATAGTTCAGGGTATGTTTTGGCTTCTGCCGGGGAAACGGGGGAATCTGGTCTCCGGGTGTAGAGCGAGAGCACAGTCAGTGCCCAACAGCAGCCGCGATCTAGATCCGGATCAGCAGGCATCCAACAAGCTGTACCCAGTGAGCCTCCACGCCCCCCGGAACCGGTGCTAGGAGCGACGAGGAGGAGTTTGCGAGACAAGCTGCGAATCATGCAAGCCAGCAAGTAAGCCTGCTTACTCTAAATATGCATGGGATCGGGGTGATTCTGCGTGTCCAAGATGCAGTATGTCTGTCTACGTGCTGCGGAGGAACGGTAGCGTCGGCACTCCGAGTATGTCTGTCTACGTGCTGCGAAGGAACGGTTGCGTCGGCACTCCGGGAGCTCGCTCGATTTCGGCGTGTAAAACATTAAGTAGATTCTAGGAGGGATTTTACGCATTGGAAACTGAATTTGAATTAGGACTGCATTTATTGAGTGATTGATCAGCCACTTTTGCCCCGTACTTGTCGACTGCCCGTCGCAGCGCTTGCCACCAACCGCTGCTGTGTGCCCTACGCTCGGCAACGGAACACTTGCTGGCTTAACCTCAACGGCAAGTCTCCCCCTCACTTGAGAAAAAGTTGCGCCAACTCCTCGAGTGCAAGAGAGTCATCCAGACCGCACGAAACGAGATATCTGCACGCAGTGTCAATTCGGCGAGAGGGACGCTGCCCGGCAGAGCTTACAGACATCAGGGTCGGCATGCGCTGCAGACCAGATCCGGGCGAGCTCCAGGCAGGCTACCGAGAGGGCGTCCGACCGGCACCGGGAAAGCTAGGGCTTGGCATTGCCGTTTTTCGACCGAAATTTGCCGCGCTGCCACCGCGCTGAGGCAACGTAAGTCCTCGCTGGATAGATCCCCCCAGTTCAGTCCCCGTGCCCATGGGCGCGGTATTCGTTCGTCGCGACGGCGGTGGAAGCCTTGTCTCATCATGACCTACGGAACTGGTTCGGCGGCGCCGCTGCCGCAGCATGGCGGCTTCCTCTTCGTTGCCTCCGTGCTCGCCCACCGGCATGCGGAACCGTGCCTCTGTGGAGTCTGTCGAGGATCCCAGCCGGGGCCTCGTACCGATACCAGATGGCGTAGGCGGGGCTCGCGGACGTGACGGGGATGCAGGAGGTGCTGCTCTCTCTGCATCGCCAGCGTCCACCTACGCCCGGGAGGATCTAGCCAGTGGATTCAACGTGTTGATTCCGTCTTCGTTGTACTCGTCATAATCTCCACCCCTCTCGTCGGCCCCTACACCACCACTGATACCCGGCACCGTCCCCTGAATCGAAGGGCCAACTCCGGCTGAGCTACGAAATGCCACCAGCGGATTTGTTCCCCAGCTTCCTTCATCCGCCTCTTCGATAGATCCCCCCGCAACGTGTCCAGCGAGATCGTCATCGTCCTCCATGTCAACCCCGAGGTCTCGCCTAGAGTTGCCGAGACCCATCGGAGTATCAGCAGTACCAGGCGCCTAATCTACAGTCTCAGCAGCAGGACTTCCCGTCCTCGCATCACCCACACTATCTCGCCCCAGTGCAGAACTAGAATCAGAATCCCCGTCAAGTGACGAAACCATCTCTGCCCCTACCTCGGCATCGAATGAAGTACGTCGGTCCAAGCCGTTCCTCTGCCCATCGCTCTCCTCCTTCCCCTCTCCTCTTGCACCTCCTCCCCCTATCAGGAGAGAAGGGAGGGGGTCCGCTATCCCGCTAAATGCGCCACCCCCAGGCATTGCCATAGAGGTTGATCCGATTCTCCTCCGACTTAGCGATTCCCCGCGCATCTCACGCACAGTGCCCAGGGATGGAGGCCGAGATGTTGATGAGCCGCCCACAGGCCCGACCACGGGAGCGGCGACGCGTCCTGTGCTGCTGCGGATGCTCCGAGCGCTTGCAATCCGATGAGGTGAGCCGATGCTGCCTCCGACCGAACTGGTCCTAGAGAAGCTACCCAGAGCGGGCGACCCCAGGCCAAATGGACCCATGGATGGCGACGCTTCGGAGGTTCTCGGCATCTCAGACATGTAGTTTGTTCTTGCCAATCCGTCTCCAAAGGCCCAGGCAAGTGCACCCGGGCCTAGGGTTCCAGCCCGTTGCAGCCCTCCCAGCGCTGCAAGTCCAGCATGAGCCATGCTGCCCAGCTCTCCTCTGGGCGTGGCCTGGCTGAAGGCCACGGAGGCAGCCTCATCTTCAGCGGAACGCATCTCCTGCGCTGCCCAGGCCCACCTAGCCATGGATACTTTCAACTCCAGCCGGCGGTCGATCCGATCTAGCTTAATGATGCCTCTGGTAAAATTTATGCGTTGCCTGTCCAGTCTCTGCGTAAACCCTGTTGCGATGATCCCCGACGGGAGGGTGAAAAGACCAATGAGACCAAGAGCTCCAAGTGTAAACAGCACTCTCCCCACGGGTGTCACTGGTGCCGTGTCTCCGAATCCCACCGTTGAGAGCGATATCACCGCCCAGTAGTACGCTTGCCACATGGTACGTATCCTGTCGTTGACGTCTTTCTCCGCCAGATACACGACAGACGCCAGCATGGACACCGTCAGGACTGACAGGAGGAAAGCCGTTGCGATCTCGATCCGCTTGTCACGCACCACCCGAACTAGCAGGCGCAAGCCAGGAAAGTACCGGACGAGCTTCAGCCCTCGAAGCATCCTTGGCAACCGCATTGCGTTGGCAACCGAATTGACGGCATACAGGTCAAAGAAAACCCCGCCTGTGACGCACCATACGATCGTGGGTGCGATGCTGATGGCATCGGCCAGCATCATTGGCTACAAGGCATACACGAGCCTCGCCTTCCATTTCACCTCCCCAAAGCACCGGCAGCAGAATCCATCGCAGCAGCACGAGCACATTTCACTCATTTCCTGAGGGAGTCGAAGGTCCACCGTGCATGCATAGAGCTGTGCCGCGTACTCTGCGAGGAAGACGGCGGCACTGACGAGATCAACGACCATGCAGACTAGCCTGAGCCTAGCCCTCAGACCCACCGCCTCCCCAGCTGCCTCATCGTTATCATCGTACTGCAGTGTTTCTATCCCAACGCCCGCACATGATACGAGAATGACGAATAGTACGGTCCACCAGGCACGCTGGGTCATCATTGTGAAGGCCTTGCCCTGTGTGAGAAGGAAGTATAATCGCCTTTTGACACGCTTTCGGCGGACGCTCGCTGTACGTGCATCCCGAGCGCGCAGCAGTGCAATTCCTCTGGAACCCACGGATCGGATCGGTATCGGAATTCCACCTCCGCCACCGCCGTCAGGGCCACCCCCACCCCCACCCCCCATGCCGACCAGATTCAGAGGATTCGCCTGCACGCTGCCGATACGGCGACCCGGGACCGCGGCTCCAGAGCTTGTTTGAATGCTGGAGCCGGGACCCCCCCCGCTTGCGGAACCTCCTCCGTCCTCCATCATGGCACCAACCAGCAGGTTTGCGCGGCGTCGCTTCGGGGTACGGGGTCCCCCGCTGTCACCGCCTCCCGTTCCCACGCTGCCTTCGGATGCCGTCGCGCTTGCCGTAGCCGACCCTCCCCCGGAGAACGAAAACACGGAACCTCTCTGTGCACCTGCAGGCCGGCCGTCAGCCGAGGCCGACGACACACCTCGAGGTCTCGACTCCGCCCCATCATCTCCATCGTCGTCACCGTCGGAGTGTGACGAGTGCAGCCGCAGCCGAGGCACCGCTGGACGAGCTCTCGGGGATGAGTAGCTGTCCGAGCGCTCCAGGGCGCCGCGCACGGCAACAACGAGCGCTTGGTTCCATACCCCTCCCTCCGCGGTGTCCTGGCCACTCGGCGAGCTGCGGGCGAGAGCAGCAACCACACCCTCACCGGAGTTACTAGCAGTCGGACTCTCTGGCAGGTGTGACCATCTCCGGCTCGGGGTCCGGCCAACACCTTCCTGCTCCGTTAGCGGCATCACGCTCACGACGGAATTGCGAGGCATCGACCTAGTGCTGAGCGACGGATCCCCGCCACCAGCGCCAACCGATCGCATCTGTTTGAAGGATGGCGCGCGATTGGGATCCCCTGCGGGACTTTTGGGCGCATCTGGGCGCCCGTGCCTCTGCCTCGGCGGTGGCGGGCGACGCGCGGAGGACGAACTTGCAACGCCAACGATTCCGTCGGACTGCAGAAGGCCACCTTCGCCAACCCTTCCAGTGCTCATGTCTGCAACCTGTCGTCTACGAGAGAACTGCTGCGGAAGTTTGCCGGCACTATCTCGAGCAAATGCCCGTCCGCGCTGCTCGTCGCTACTTGCTGCCAGTGCATCAGAGCCGGTGCTTTCAGACCGTACTCGGTCCCTGCCTGACGATTCACTACCAGCTCGACTTGCTTGCGACGGTGGACGATGTTCGCGACTTTCTGTCGAGTCCAGTCGAGAATTTCGAGAGGACGAGCTTCCGAATCTGCCCAGTCGTGCGCCTCCACGCCCGTTGGGCCCCACGTACTCGCTCGAGCCTGCTATTCGGATCGAACCTCGACGGCTCCCTTCGTCCGCTGCGTACACGAAAAGGCATGCTGTTGCGGAAGTGACCTCTGACAATAACACAAAATGGGGACTAATGGGAATGGTGCGGTGCCGCGGTGTGCAGCTCACAACTCATGCTGAGGTTCTGCACTTCAGCTACAACCTTCAGGTACTTGATTGTGCAAGCCCCATTTCCGATTTATTCGCAGCCAATAATTACTTCCACCGATCGTTGAGCCACGTTGGAGGTATTTCGAACGTCGCAGTTCGAATATGAGCACTTTCGTTTCGTGCGTCGCACCGGCGGGTCGTTCCGTTTTATTTTGGTCGCAAGGTTCTTTCATTGTTGATCAGCGCGGCTGGCTCCCCCTGGCGCATGTTTCAACAATTGACGGAAGTTTGTATATCACCGCACAATACCATTATTGGAGGCTAGCACCAATGCTAGCACCAAGCTTCAAAAGCAAATCACCGCATTGTGACCACAGCCTGCGAATCAGCAGACGTCCGACGCACCAGGCCAGCGCATCATTCGATCCCAAGCCCACCCTCCAGCTGCTTAAGCTCCGCAGCCATGGCTTGTTCCCTGTGCACCGCTGCATCTCGCTCCCGCACCGCATCCCGAAGTGCCGAGTCTCGCCGTCGAAGCGCCTCCCGCACCTCCACCTCAAGTTCAGCAACCTCGCGAAGGCGCCGCGCCCGAGCTTCCTCGACCTGGCCCTAGAGCACAGCTTCCCTCTGCCTGGCCGCAGCCGCTGCTCCTTCCATTTGTTCCCTGGCTGCGCTCGCCCGCTCCTCCGCCTCCCGCACCCGCCCCTCCAGCCGTCCCGTCGCACTCGTCATCGCCTGCTCGATGCTCGCCTGCCGCTGCCCTGCCTCTGCCCGTGCCTCCTTGAGAAGGCCATGCAGCCGAGCTCGCTCCTTGTCCCATTCTGACGACCCCTGTTCCCTAGAAGAGCGTTGCAAGCTCAGCTCCCTCCGAGCTTCGGAGAGTTCCCGTGCCGCCGCAGCAGCTGCCTCCTCCGATGCAGCAGCCGCATCCCGCACTCCTTGCAGCTCCTTGCGATGCTACTGGGCGGTCTTCGCTCGCCTCTCTTCTTCTTCAGTTTTCCACGACGCGCGCTGAGCGTCTGCCTCTGCCTCCAGCCGGCGAGCGACCGCCCGTACCTGCTCGTCCCGTTCCTGGCGAAGTTCCGCAAGAAGGGCGCCGCGCATTGCGTCTCTCTCCCTTGCGACCAGTTCCCTGGCCTCTGCGCCCGCCTGCTGCCTCGCGCCTTCGAGCGCCTGCCTAAGCTCCTTCTCCGCCCTCTCGTCCCTGCTCTTGCTGCGCCCCAGGGCCTCCGTGACTTGTTCCCTGAGAGCGGCGTTCGCCTTGTCCGCCTCTGCCCGCACCTGGGCCAGCTCCCGGGCGTGTGCCTCCGCCGCCTCCCTCCTGGCAGCTAGCGCCCTCCTCTCCGCATCCTCGAGATCCGCACGGGCGCGGCGCTGCGCCTGCCGCAGCTCATCATCGGCTTCTGTTCGCGCCCGGCGGACGGCTTCGTCCGCCTGACGGCGCTCCGCCGCCGCGGCTTCCTCGCGCGCAGTTCGAAGTTCCGCAACATGCGCGGCGCGAGTTTCCGCGTCTCTGACCCCTTCGGCGTTGCCAACCAGCTGCTTCCTCAGACGTTGCTCCAGGGTCCGCATCTCGTCCTCTGCTGCAAGCCGCAGCCTCCTGACCTCAGAGGCGTGCTTGGCCACCAGACGACGGACCTCGGGCTCGATCGCACGAGCAGTTCGCTCCTCCACGCGAGACTCGTGTTCCCTGGCCCACGCCTCTTTCCTCTTCTTCTCTCCCGCCTCCCATTCCGCCTTCATGCGCCCAATCTTCGCCTCATGTTCCCCCCTCGCAGCCTCCAAGGCCTTG
>Ga0136560_1001016_pt1 | contig 14383 bp, 7 predicted proteins | sample AntRauMeHopE1497_FD_104925 | JGI IMG/M metagenome (GOLD analysis project Ga0136560, IMG submission 104925) | Saline lake microbial communities from Rauer Islands, Antarctica - Metagenome Hop E1 #497 | ecosystem: Environmental > Aquatic > Non-marine Saline and Alkaline > Saline | place... | reverse complement strand
TCCAGCGGCACGAGCGCCGACGTGACGACGGTCACGCCGAGCATCACCAGCATGCCGGCGAGGAAGGCCACCCCGGCTAGGAGCACCACCGCGTTGGGCTGCGTCCGGGCCATGGAGGCGACCTCCCCCGCCGCCTGCTCGAACTCGGTCCGCAGCTGCGTCCACATCGTGCCGGGGGGAGGCACCTCCTCGCTGGGGGCGGCCTTGTAGCCGCTCTTGGCAAAGGCCACGATCGAGGTGACGGAGCGGCCCTTGTCGGCGGGGAACTCCCAAACCCGCCCGCCCTTGAACAGGCGCAGCGTGGGGTACGACAGCACGCCGAAGCGGCGGGCCGTGGCGGGGCTGTCGGTGACGTCGAGCTTGGCGACGGTCACCGGCACGCCCTGGGCCTTGAGGGCCCGAGCGATCTTCTCGTACGACGGCGCGAAGGCCTTGCAGTGGGGGCACCACCTGCGACGAAACGGGAGGGGGGGCTGGGTGGAGATCGGTCGGCAGGGGTCGGAGGGGGCTCTACCACGGCAGGGGCGAGCCGGTGCGGGGCGCCGTCAGTGCGGCCTCACGGGGCGTAAAACTGGACGAGCCACGCGCCAGTGGTGGCCCCGGTCGCGGCCTGGGTGTCGTGCTCAAAGTTTGCGTCCGTGAGGACCACGACGGGGGACTCGGCCGGCCGGCCCGCGCCGATGAGCACCTCTGCGTCGGACTCCACGGCCTCGGCCGGCTCCTCGGCGTCCCCGTCGGCCGTCACCTCGGCGGCCTGGGACGCGAACGGCGTCATCTTGGCGTCCGCGAACCCTCGGAGCGCGAAATCCGTCAGCGCCGCGGCCGAGCGGCCGCCGTCGTGCGAGTACATGTGGCCCCTGAAGAAGAGCTTCACGGTGGGGTAGCCGCGCACTCCCGCGCGCGAGCAAACATCCTTGGCGTTGGGCGAGGTGCAGTCGACCTTGGCGACGCGAACGGTGGCGCCGTCCACGTTGGCCTTCCCCTCGAATTCCGCCGGGAGCTTGGCCCATGTCGGGGCCAGCTGCTTGCAGTGCCCGCACCACCTGCGTCGGAGGACAGAAGCTGACAGCGTGGGCTGGCGGCCAGGCTCAACGCGCTGCGTGCGGCCCGGGTCCGAGACGCGGGACACGTTGCGGGCCACTCACGGTGCGAAGAACTTGACCAGCAGCGCGTCTGCGAGCGGGGGCGAAGACCGGCACGAGGGGGTGGCAATGAAAGGCGACCGTGCGAACCCCCGAGGCGCCATTGCCTGGCCCAAATGGCCCGCTGCCTCACCGTCGGACGCGAGGGCGGCGTCGAACGACGACTGGTCAAGGTCAGCCACATTTGGGGCCGCCAGCGCGGCTCCTGCCATGGCCAGGACAAGAATGAGCATGCTGCGGGCCATGCGCGCCAGCTGCACCTGCGCTGTGCGCCTGTGGCCGGCGGCGGGGGGCAGAGCGACCGCACGCAGCCGAGCGGGAGGCGGCACCGAGGGCGCCGGCCCCGAGCTGGGAAGGCAGGCGCCACCAGCTCTCCAGACTCATGTCTGGGGGTACCGAGCTGGCGGAAGAGGTGGGAAGCTGGCCACGGGGGCCGCGCATTGACTCGCCATAAGCTTTGCTGCGAGAGTTGCGGCGCTGCACCGACCCCGAACCGCGCAGGCACGAGCAGCGGTGCTGCAGCTGACCCAGTCGGACGCTGCTGTGCTGGACGATGCCCTCGCACGGGTGGCGGACCTTTGCCGGTCGAAAGACGGCAGGCTGGCACTAACGTCCGAGTCTGCAGCGTCTCGAGTCATGCTCGTCATCGCCTCGCTCGCCGACGAGAAACACGGAAGCCTCGCGGAAAAGCTTCCCCTGGCGCGTGCCGTGCAGGCAGTGGAGGTGCTGGAAGGCCTGCTCAAGGCGTCGCGTGAGACCAAACGGCGGCACCACGCACGCCGAACCTACCGAGCGAGCCATGCGGTGCCGCGGCTCCGGAAGCGAGCCTCGTGTGTGTTTGCATGACCCTTTGGCGCAGCCCGGACGACCTCTGCCCTCGCCAAGGACGGTGCTGCGCGCACGGTGCTGCGGCTGCTCCGATCGGCTGCCGAGGCGCCGGGAAGGTCTGGTGCGCCCCCGCCCTGGCTGTCGCGGCCGGGCTTCGCCGTGCTCCGCGCGCTGCACAGGCGGTCCAGGTCCGCGACTCGGCGCTCAGCCGCGATGGCGGCCTCGAGCGCAAACTTGCTCGCGCGCGCGGGCGGCGGGCTGGAGCTGGTCCTGGCCGTCTGCGCGGGCTTCCGCACCCAGCACGCGACGGGGCCGGGCGATGAGGCCCCGCTGGCGCCGGGCGCGGCGGCCGGCGCCGAGCCCGACCCCGCGGCCGACGCCGCCACGGCGAGGGCTCGGTCCGTGCTCGCGCCGGCTCTCACGATGCTCGCCGCATGGCTCACAGCCTCGGAGTCCACCCGCCGGGCGTTCCTCAAGGCGGGCGGCGCCGCGGCGCTCAGCCCCGTCCTCCTTGCAGAGGTGGGGGCGCCGCCCTCCGAGGTCGCCATCGCGCTCCGCCGCCACTGCCCCGCGCCCAACCCCGCCACCCTCCCCTGGCCCGCCGTCCCCCTCGCCCTCCGCCCCGTGCACCTCGCGTGGCCCGAGGCGCCCCCTCGCGGGGCGTGCGGCGCCCTCGTCCTCGACCCGGCACTCCGCTGCCTCGCCACCGCGGCCGGCGGGCCCCGGGGCTGCAAGGCCGTGTCCACCGCGCTGGGCGGCTGGGCCGCCATCGCCGCCATGCGCCAGCACCCGCGCAAGCCCCGCCTGCACGCCGCCGCCGCCGCCGTCCTCTGCGGCCTGTCCGGCCAGCCAGAGAGCCGGTCGCTGCTGTGGGACCTGGGGGCGTACCCGCTCCTGTGGGAGGCCCTGTGGCGGCACGAGCTGGCGGCGGAGAGGGAGGAGGAGGGCGCGGCGGTGTCGGCGCCGCTGCGGCGGAAGCCGTTCGAGCTAGCTGACGCCTCCGTCGCGGCCGGGAGCGGTGTGTCCTCGTCGTCTGCGGCGTCTGCGTCGAGCAGAGGCAGCAGCAGCGCCCGGCGGGGGTCGGGGGCGGAGCTCGGCGTCGCTCGGTCGGCCGTGGCCGCTTGCCAGGCCTGCGCCGCCGCCGTGTGGCGGCTGGTGCAAGAGGGAAGGGAGAGGGAGGGAGCTCATGCCGCGAGGTTGCTGTCGGGGCCGCCGCAGGAGGGCGGGGAGGCGTCGCCGGCGGCAGGACGGCGCGGCGCAGCGGTGGCGTCCGACGGGCCCAGCCGTCCGGCGCTGGGGGGCGCGGGCCCGGGCGGTCTGGACCTGGACAGCCTCCGGCTGTGGGCCCTCCCAGCCGCATACCCGTGGCCGCACCCCGGCGGGCCGGGCCCCGTGGATGCCGTCGCGGGGACGGCGGCGTCGGCGGCCGCCGGTGGCGCCCCCTGGGGGCCCCTCGGCGGCGACGTCAGGGTCCCCCTTGTCGAGCGGTCGGCCTCCGCGGCGCCGTCCTCGGGGTCGTCGCGGCAGGCATGGAGGGGCGCGGCGGCCGGGGCCGGGGCGCCGGCGGCCGTGGCCGGGCGTTCTGCCGTTTTCGGCTTTGGAGTCGCCAGCGACAACGACAATGACGACGACGATGACGGCCAAGAAGGGGATGAGGACGGGGGCGGGGCGGGAGCGCCGCGCGGCCGCGGAGCGGGGCCGCCGAGCCCCATCGAGGAGCCGGCCGGGCCGAGCGAGGGCGCCGAGAGCGCGGCAGCGTCAGTCTCAGACGCCGGCGGCAGCAGCGACAGCGACGACAGCGCCCAGCCGCCGCCCTCCCTGCCCCCGACGTCGGGCACCGCCGCCAACTCTCTCGCCACGGTGGTAAGAGTCGCCGGGCCATGCACCCACGCCGCTGGGGGCCGCACGAGGCAGACCGTCGCCGGCCTAGGCCGGAGGCCCGAGTCGGGCGCCCGCAGCGCCGCCGAGGGCGCCGCCGCCACGGCGGGCCCGGCCGGCAGGCGGCACACCCACCGCCGGCCCCAGCGGGCGCCTGCGGCCATGCCACCCCCGCACCGGCCCCCGGCGGCGTGGCGGCTTCGCGACGGAGCCACGGCCTCGGCCGCCTCCCTCGACCACGCCGCCGCCGCCTCCTCCGCGGCCGGCAGGGCGGCCCCCCTCCGCAGGGGCGGCCCGCGGCCCCGGCTCCGCCCGCCCCGTGCCGCCAGCTCCGCGTCGCTCCTTGCCGCCTCCCCCGCGGCCCCCCGCCGGCAGGCCGGCCTCCCCTCCCTCCCGCTCCCGGCGTCAGACGAGGCGGCGCCCGCGGCCGCACGACGACGTCCCATAGCGAGGGCGACGTCACCCATCGTCGCCGCCGCCGGACCCGCGTCCCCCGGCGCGTCGTGGGCCGCCGCCGCCGCCCCCGGCGCCCGCCGCGTGCCGCCCATCGTCCTGCCGGCACAGCGGGCGGAGGGGGTCGCAGGGAGCGCCAGAGCGGTACTCGCCGCCGCCGCCGCGGACGTTGCAGCGGAAGCCGCCTCGCCGACCCGGGGGGGCGCGCCCTCGCCGGACCGGCGCAAGCCCGGCGGCAGAGCCGGCGGTGGCCCCACCAGGCCGGTGCGCTCCGCCCGCGGGCCCCCCTCTCCCCCCCTGCTTGACCCGTCAGAGCGCGAGGCGTCCCGGCCTGGCGGCCCCGGGCGCCCCCCCTCACCCCTCATCACCCCCCGCTCGCCGCCGCTGCGGGCCTCCCCCACGCCGGGCGCCGCACCCTCGCCCCGCACGCGCATGCCCCGGACGCAGGCCCCCCCAGCGGCGGCCGCGGCGGGGCAGCCCGCCCCGTCCCCGACCTCGCCGGGCCTCGCCCAGGGCCTGGCGCTGGGCGGTGCCGACCACTGGCGCTGGATGCCCCACTGGTGGCCGGAGCGGCAGCTCAGCGAGGCGAGGGCCTGGAGAGACCGGACGGGAGCCGCCGAGGCGGCCTCCACCGCCGCCGAGCACGTCACGAGGGACCCTGGTTGGAGGCGGTGGTGGGCGATCGAGAGGGGGGACGACGATGCGCCGATTGCGGGCCCGTCGGGGCCCGATCCGTGGGCCTGGGCCGTCAGCACCGACGCCTGCGGCCCCATGGCTGCCGGCCTCGCCTCCGCCGTCCTGTCGGGCCAGTCCAGGCATCCCCCGCACGGGTGGGTGGACCCCGACACCGGGGTCGTCACCGCCCGCCCCCGGGCTCTGCCCGTGTGGGCGGTGCCATCGGCCCTCGCGGCGCTCCCGGCCGCCTTCCCCGAGCCGCTCACGGCGCTCCGCCCGGGCGCCCGTCGGACGTTCTCGCGCTCCGTCGGCCTCGCCGGCGCCGCGCGGGTCGCCGTGGCCGTGGCGGCGCTTCCGGACGCCCTGCAGAGGGACGTCGAGGCCGTGGTGGGGTCCGTCGTCGCCGTGGACGACGCCGCCGAGGCCGCCTCGTCGGGCGCGGTGGTATGGGACACGCACGACGACCAGACCGCGGCGTGCGCAAGCGAGGGCGGGGCCGCCCCGCCCTGCTCGCACCTGCTCCGGGCTGGTGCCACCCCCGTCCCGGCGCCGGCCGTGCCCGCGGCCCTCGCCCGCACCGCGCAGACGGCTCCGTACGACGCGCCCGACGGGCCCGACCCCGTCGCCGAGACGGCCTCGCCCGCCACCACGCCCCGGGGCGGCGCACCCGACCCCGGGGTCTTCGAGGCTGCCTCGGCGGTGAGCGACGCGGACCTCCGATCCCGCCTCGCGGGCGGCGTGGCGGTGGGGTGGGCGCCCAAGCCCCGCGGCGCAAGGTCCGCGCTCCGGCGCGCGTGGACCGACGCCGCGTCCCTCGCCGCGTCGACCCCGTCGACCTGCTGCGTGCCCCCGCTCCGCTTCGAGTCGCGCTTCGAGGGCGGCAACCTCCGCGCGGCGGTGCGGGAGGGCCCCACCTCGTACGCGCTCGTCCTTGACCCGGACACCAACACGTCAGGCCACACGCAGTGGTTCAACTTCAGGGTCACGGGCATGCTCGCGCCCCCGGGGCCGGGCGGGGGCGAGCCCGGCGCCGAGCCGGCGGCCGCGGGGGCGGACGTTGTGAGCGGTGCCGACGCCTCGGCGACGTCGGCGCCGCCGGTGGACCCGTCGCCGCTCCTCCTGCGGGGCAGGGGGCCGTGGGCCGCCGCCGGGTGCGCCGAGTACTCGTTCCGTGTCGTCAACCTGGAGAAGGCCGACTCGTCGTTCAACCAGGGGATGCGGCCCGTCGTCTTCCTGCAGGGCTCCGACGGGGATGGTCTCGCCGCCGGGGCGTGGGCGGAGCGCGTGGCGAAGGAGGCCGCCGCCGGGCCGCGGGGGCAGGCGCCGGGGCCCGGCGCCTCGGACGGATTCCTCTGGCCGCCCGCGCAGCCCGGCACGGGGTGGAGGAGGATGGGACGCGACGTGGTGTACTGCGACGGGGAGTGCTTCAAGGGCCGAAGGGTGGTCGGTCACGCGCCGGTGGTGGACGTCGACGCGGCGAGGGCGGCGGCGAGGGCGGCGCTGGGGCCGGGCGCCGCGGAGGCGGCGGTGGAGGCCGCGGTGGTGGAGCAGCTCGTCAGGGCGGCGGCGGCCGTGGACGACGGCGGCGACGGGGACGACGGCAGCGGGGGTGGTAGCGGGAGCGAAGACGACGACGGCGACGACGACGACGGCCGCCCCGCCGCGGCCTCCGCCTCCGCTGCCCCGCCCTCCTCGTCCGCCCCCGGCGAGTCCAAGCGCCGCCTCCACGTCGAGACATGGCGTGTGGCCTTCCCGCCCGGCACCACCGCGGCCTGGTTCGCGTACTGTGTCCCCTACTCCTACGCCGACCTGGGGTGCGACGTCCTGCGGTGGCAGAGCCGCGCGGCGGGGTGCGAGGTGCCGGGGCAGGCGGTGCCGGTCGCGGACGGCTGGGCCGCGGCGAGGGACCCGGCGTCGCTCCTCCCGTGGGCCGGGCAGGCGGGCCCGGGGGCTGGCGGCGGCGGCGGCGGCGGCCCGACGACGACGGCCTCCCAGCGCCGCTGGGAGGCATGGCCGCGGGAGCTGGACCCCGCATCGGCGTCGTCGCCGGGTGTCGCGGGCGCTCGGATGCTCACCGCGGCAGAGCCGACGGCCCGTCCCCGGGGCTCCGGCGCGGCCGACGCGGGCGCACGGACCACGCCAGCCGAGGCGTGGCTCCGCTGCCTCGCCTCCGGGCGCGCCCCCGTCCTCGGCAGCCTCTGGTCCGGCTCTGTCCTGCACCGCGGCGTGCTCTGCCACACCCTGGCGGGGAACCCCGTCCCGCTGCTGACCATCACGGACTTTGACGAGGCCGCAGAGGCCGAGGCCGGGACCATCCCCCTCTCCCGGCGCCCCGTTGTCGTGCTCTCGGGCCGTGTGCACCCGGGGGAGTCCAACGCGTCGTGGCTGATCCGCGGCGCGATCGACTTCCTGACCTCGTCGTGCCCGCAGGCCGCCGCCCTCCGCCGCGCCGTCGTCTTCAAGGTCGTCCCCTTCCTCAACCCCGACGGCGTGGTCAACGGGCACCACCGCACCAACCTAGCCGGCCTCGACCTCAACCGCCAGTGGGCCGCCCCCTCCCGCGAGCGCAGCCCCACCGTGTGGCACCTCCGCGCCCTCCTCCTCTCCGCCGCCCGGCAGCGCCGCGGCCCCCTCCTCTTCGCCGACTTCCACGGCCACTCCCGCCGCCGGAACGTCTTCATGTTCGGCGGAACGAGCGCCGGCGGCGACGCCTCCCGCCTCCTCCCCCTCCTCCTCGACCGCCTCGCGCCCGACTTCTCCATCAAGGGCTGCTCCTTCGCCCTCAACGCCACCAAGGACGGGACCGCGCGCGGAGCCACGTTTGCCGCCCTCCCCCTCGCCACAGCCTATACCATCGAGGCATCCTTCGCCGGCGCGGAGCAGGGGTCCCGCGCCCACCGGCACTTCACCCCGCTCACCCTCGAGGAGACCGGGCACCACTTCGTCGGGGCTCTGCACGCCCTGGTGTGCTTCTGGCGCGAGAGGCCGGCCGCGGCCTGGGCCGCTGGCGTGCACGCAGCGCTCCTCACCGCCCCGGAGCTGCGCGCCGCCGGCCTGCCCTGGATCGTGGTGCGCCGCTCGGCCTGGCCCGCCGCATGGGCGGCGCGCGACGGCTGCCTCCTCTCGCTCGGCGGCAGGCCCGTGGTGCTCGTGGCCGGCACCGCTGGCGATGACGACGACGACGACGACGACGACGACGACGACGACGACGACGACTGCGGCGGCGACGGCGGGCCGTGGTCCGGGGAAAACGCGCCCCCGCGTGCAGGCGATGACGCGACCCAGGGTGCCGCACCCGTGGCTCTGCCCCTCGTGAGGGAGAGAGTGGAGGTCCTCGAGACGTCGGCCGTCCCGCTGCGGGTGTTGGGGATGCTAGCCGGCCCCGAGAGCGCCGCCGCCGCCGTCTCCGCGTCGGCCTCGAGCGCGCAGCAGGGCACGGACGCCCGCGCGGACGGCGAGGCGTCGGGCTGGGCGACGGAGCCCAGAGCCCGAAGCAGGGGCCGGGCCGGCCGCGGGCGCGGGCAGGCTCCGGCCGCGGGCGCGCGGGTGGCGGCGGCCCGCAGCGACGCCCTCGCCACCATCGCGGACGACCCCGGGGCGTCGACTCGGCTGGCGCGATGGCGGTACCAGCACCGGCTCTCAAAAACGGCGGCGATGCCCGAGGCATCAATGTCCGCGGTCGCGGCAGCCGTCGCGCGCGTGGTGCGCGCCCAGGCCGACGAGCACCCGTCCCGCTTCCCCGCCGACGCCATCCGCGGGTTCGGGCCGCCCGAGGCAGGAGGAGCGGCGCAGGCCGGGGCGCCGGCCGCCGCTCCGGCCTCGCCTCGCGCCCAAGCGCGCGCGGTGCGCAACCTCCGGGAGAGCAAGGCCCGGGGCGGGCGGGCGGCAACGCTGCGCTCGAGGGCGAGGCGGCTCGCGGCCGGCAGAGGGCCGGCAACCGCGAAGCGCGATCGATGACGTGCAAAAAAGAATCAGCGCTGCCGAGAACACTCGAGCTTGTGCCATGGAGACCCTGACCGTTGTGTGGCTGCTCCGTGCCTGCGTCGCCGGGACGTTTGCCGGGCACGGCGCGCTCGCGGTGATCGGGCAGCCCAAGTGGTACAAGTACCTGCGCGCCGGTGGCTTCCCCGACAGCGTCGGCGGCCTGCTTATGCCAGCCATCGGAGTGGTGGACCTTGCCGTGGCCGTCGGCGCCGTCGTCGGCCCGATCCAGCCGCTGCTCTTCGCGTGGGCCGCCGTCTGGGGCTTCTCGACGGCGATGATGCGCCCGCTCGCTGGCGAGGGGATGCTGTGAGTCGCGGTGACTTGCACGACGGAATCTCGGGCGCCCCTCGCTCCGCCCGCGCCGCTCCGCGACCCCGAAGCCCGCTTTTGCTTGTCCGTGACCGCAGCGAGTTCGTGGAGCGCGTCGGCAACTGGATCCCCGCGCTTGCCGTGGTCATGCACTCCACCGCCGGCCAGGCCGTCCCCGCCTGGGCGGGACAGCTTGACTTTGTGCGCGACGGGTTCCAGGCGCACGTGGCACTCATGGTGGCGGTGGTCGCAGCGATGGCCGTGTTCTGCGGCATGCTTCGCGCCCTTGGGTGCGCCGGCAAGCGCCACGCTGAGTGATCTGGCCCTCGCCGGAACGGTCAGCGATACCTGCTGAAACGGGCCGGCTTGCCGTTTTACCACACAAGCCTGAACGTCTCCCTTGCGAACGCGCTCCGCGCGGGCCGTCGGGAGCAGAGGGCACGAGCCTGGGCCCGTCGCGTCGGCCGCACTCAAGCACCGCCGGTGCACCGGACACCTCGGGCCGACGCAACCTTGCGGACCAAACCATTCACGTCGGGGGAAGTAGCGCCCGGTCCCGGAGCAGGCGCCAGTGCGTGCAGAAAGCCAACGATGTCCGGGCTGCCCACGCACGTCAGCGGCGTGTTTGAGAACCTGCTCACGGTGACGCTTGGCATCATGCCCACGGACGATGCCAGGGCCAAGGGCGATCCGACGCTTCGTGGGCTCCCGGCCGCCGTGGTGCGAGCCGTTGGTGAGGAGCTCACAACCGCAGAGGACGGGGACCCGACGGACCCAGTGCTGTCCGAGGCGGCAGCGGCGCTACGGGACATGGACGAGTTCGACAGGAGGCTGGCCGCCGGGGCAGCCGCCGACGAGGGCGGCTCGTCGACCGCGAAAAAGCGGCACAGCCTGGCAACAGGCGCCGACCCGGTCATTGCGTCGCTTCCGGTGAGGCGCAAGGCCCCGATCGGCACCAAGGGGCTCGCGTGGTCGCCGGAGGCCCCGGCCCTGGCCGAGGAGATCGAGGCGAGCCGGAGGCAAGGCGGCGGCGCATCGCTGCACCGCTTCACCGGCCGGACGTTCCTGTACGGGAGGTTTTCGTCGCTGAAGCTCGTAAACATGCGGATCGGTGACATGGACGGCTCCACGTCGTCGTTCCGGGGGCTGAGGCACCTCAACGTGTCGGGCAACCGCATTGCAGCGCTCCAGAACCTCCCACGCGGCCTCAGGACCCTTCAGGCGTACGGAAACGAGATCAGGGCCGTCATTGCCGCGCCGCCGTGCCCCAGCTGCTCTCACGCGGGGCTGGGCTACAACCGCATCTCCGACTGCCGCGCGCTCGCGGCCGCCCTGCCGGGCCTGGCGTCCCTGGACCTGTCGTGGAACGCCGTGGAGGACCTCGGGGGCGCGCTGTCCGCGCTCGCGGCCCTGCGCCCCACGCTCCGGTTCCTGGAAATGTCCGGGAATCCGTGCGCCCTGCTCCCGGGCTATCGCGGCGCGGTCAAGGCCGCGCTCGGGCCGGCGGCGGGGGGCGCCCTGGAGCAGCTCGACGGGATCCCCGTGGACGAGGAGGAGGGGCCGGGGGGCGGTGCCACGGGCGACGCCGAGGGGGCGGAGCTCGCGGTGGAGCTGCTCCGTGTCACGGGCGTGCCCCTGCCGGCCGACGTCGAGGGGTGGGCCGAGGCCGCCGCGGAGGTGGAGGCCGCCAAGGCTGGAGCGAAGAAGGGCGGTGGGAAGAAGTCGGCCAAGAAGGGAGCGACGCCCGAGGTGTCCCCGAGGCCGGTGGCAGAGCCGTGGGAGGTGGCGGTCGACGCTCGGCCGATCGCTGCCGCCGAGTCGGGCGAGCCCGTCGCGGAGAGCGAGCGCGTGAGCGGCGGCGGCATGGCCGACGCGCTCTCGGGACGGCCCGGCGTGTGGGCCCGGTCCGTGGTGCGCGGCCGCGCCGACACGGCCCTGCGCGACGCCCTCGCGGTGCGGGGTCTGACCCTCACGCTCCTCCTCCGCAAGGCCGAGGCGCCCGCAGACGAGGCCGGCACCGCCGGGGCGACGGGACCCGACGGCGCCGCTGTGCCGGCTCCGTCCTCCGGGGCCTCAGCCGACGCCCGGGCCGCGCCTGCGGTCGAGGGGGGCGGAGACGGGGACGACCTGGCTGGGCAGGCGGAGGAGGTGGTCCTAGGCACGGCGGAGGCCGGCTGCGGGACGGTGCTGGAGGCACGGCCGGAGGCAGCGGCGGCGGGGTCTGACCCCGAGATCAAGGCCCCGCTTCGCCTCACGGCCCTGCCGGCGGCAACGCGCGAGGCGGTCCTGCTCGTTAGCAGGGCCGCGGTGAGGAGAGAGGCGGCCACGGCGGCAGCGGAGGCCGCTGGGGGCAAGAAGGGCAAGAAGGCCGAGGCCCCGTCGGCTCTCACGGAGGAGCAGGAGGCAGATGCTGCGGCCAGGGCTGCCACGGCGTGCGAAGAGCTCATCAGCGACGCAAGCGCGTGCGTGATTGTGCGCGTGTCGCTCGTTCGCTGAGCTGCTGCGTTTCCGGCTTGAGGCGGAATCACACAGACTAAACCAGAGTCTTGAAATCCAATCTCGCTGCAAACAATGAGACTAACATGCAGTGGTGCCACCCGGGCCGCCCGGTGGCACCGAACCTCACGGCGGCTCACTCCTCCTTTGACTTGAGGAACATCAGGTGCCGCCCCTCGATGAAGCCGTCCCAGTGGTAGGCCCGGACCTTGGGGTTGACGCTCCGGGAGTGGACGCAGAGCGTGGCGGAGAAGAGCTCGGGGCCGATGCGGGACCACTGCACCAGGAGGGACGTCAGCGGGGGGGTGGAGCCCGACGGGGTGCGGCGGGTGGGGCGCGTGGCGCGGCCGGCCCTGCTCGGCGGGGTGGGAGCGGCGCCCATCGGCTCCGAGAAGGACTCGGAGCGGTCCCGGGTGCCCGAGGGGGGGAAGCCCACGGTGGGGGATGCAGCGGTGCTGCACGCCGACGGGCCGGCGGGCGACCCGGGGCTGCCTGGCAGCGACATGGTCCTGAGCGCCGCCCACGGCGCGACGTCGTCACCGTCGGCAGTCATCGCGGCGGCGTAGGCGTCGGAGCCGGGGCCGTCCTCCGCGGCGGCCCCCCACCGGCCGCGGCCCGCGGCCTCGGCGTGCAGGGGCAGCTCCTCCGCGACGTCCTGCCGGGACCGGACGATGGCGTTGACGTGCATGAGCATGCCGTCCACCTGCGAGACGGCCCGGGACCGGCGGGCCCCGGGGGCGGCGCCGCCCGGCTCCGCCTCCCCCGCCTCCCCCACGTCCCCCAGGACGTCGGCGCAGTGGGCGGCGGCCTGCCGGAGCGCGCTGTTGGCGTCCATGAGGTCGTGCCTGCCCAGGACGCCGTCGCCGTCCCGGTCGAGGAGGCCGAACCAGTACTCGATGCTGGTGTCGCACATGCCATCGTCCTGCGCCAGCTCGAAGAACACCCAGTCCTCGAAGCTGAAGGTGCCCCGGACGCCCGACGCCAGCTGCCGGGTGTGCCCCTGCATCGCGCGCTCCACGACGGCCATGGGGACGACGAAGGGGGCGGGGTGAAGGATCTCGCCCGCCCTCCGGCACTCGCCGAGCCAGCGGTCATACCGCACCCGGACGTCATCGATGGTAATGCTTTCGCGCTCGTCGCCGGCTATCTCGTCAAAGGCCGCCGACATGGCCAGGGCGTCCGAGGGGCGGAACGTGGTCACTTGCTCCATCTTCGTGCCGACGCACTGCCGGAAGACGGTGGCGAGCGAGGAGTCGAGGACCTCGGTGGCGGTGACGTCACACCGCGTCTGGCCGTGGAGCACGCAGATGAGGCGGACGAGGACGACGGTGATGTAGCGGGAGCGGAGGCGCGGGTCCGCGGCGAGGACGTCCCCCGTGCACGCGTGGGTGTCCACCAGCGCCTCGACGAGCGGGCGCATGTCGTCCATGGAGACGACCTGGCGGACGATGTGCGAGACCTGCCCGCCGGGGCTGACGCTGGGGGCCTCGCCCGCCCCGGGGACGGTGAGGGGGCGGGACGGGTTGCGCCAGTGCTTGGGGGAGGGGCACCCGGCGGCCAGGATGGAGCCGGCCAGGGGCGTCGAGGCGCAGGAGCTGCCGCCCGCGGAGCTGGCCCGACCGCGGCCGGAGCGGACGGTGGAGGGTGACTCAGACTCCGCGTAGGACGCGATGGCCGGGAGGGCGCTGCCGAGGCGCGGCGCGGGGCTGGGCGCCAGGAGAGGCATGGTCGATGCCACGGAGCGGGCAGAGCCGATGGAGGAGGCGGGGGCAGAGATGTGGCGGCCCATGCGGCCGGGGGCGCCGGGCTCGGACGGGCTGCTGCCGCCGGCGGGGAAGCCTCCGATGCCAGACGCCGACATGGCTCGGCCGAATGAGGCGGCGCGGCCGTGGCGGCGCGCGCTGGCGCTGCTGGGGGAGGGCGGGGGCGCGTTGAGGCGGGCGCGGCCGAGGGAGCCGTTGGTGAGGACAGAGGCGGGGGAGGACGACAGGGGAGCGTTGCCGGACACGGAGAGGGAGGCGTGCAGGGCGCGGCGGCCGCGGCTCCGTGGGGTGGACGATGCCACGCCGATGCCGAGGCCCTGGACCGCGCCGGGCGGGGGCACGGCGGCGGCCGCGACGATGGCGGCGAAGACGGGGAAGGGGACTGGGGCCGAGGACGGGGCCGGGGAGGAAATGACGGGGATCTCGGATCCGGATCCGGATCCGGATCCGGATCGGGAGCGGGGCGGGGCGGGGGAGGACGGGAGCTGGAAGGAGCCCTGGCGGTCGAGGCTCCCAGGGATGCCGACGCCGTCGACCGCGGCGCTGGCGCCGCGGCCGAGAACCCCGCCGCCCGGCGAGACGGGCGGCATGGGCGCGCACCGCGCCTCCATCACCGCCGCTGCGGTGAGGCTTCCCAGCTTGCCGTCCCTGACGGCAGCCAGGACCTCCTTGGCGTGCTCGGCGAGGAGGCCGTCGGACTGGGAGCGGAGGCGGAGGAGGGCGGCGTGGCGCTCCTCGGGGGTGTCGAAGCTCGCGCTGGCGGCGAAGCCGTACATCGTCCGCACCCGGCCGCGGCCGCTCTCAAGCAGCGCGGCGGTGGACTCCGTCGTGGGCGGCGAGGGGGTGCGGCACATA
>Ga0136560_1001015_pt1 | contig 14386 bp, 22 predicted proteins | sample AntRauMeHopE1497_FD_104925 | JGI IMG/M metagenome (GOLD analysis project Ga0136560, IMG submission 104925) | Saline lake microbial communities from Rauer Islands, Antarctica - Metagenome Hop E1 #497 | ecosystem: Environmental > Aquatic > Non-marine Saline and Alkaline > Saline | place... | reverse complement strand
GAACAAAAAAAAATGGGTGTTGTCCGAACTCCAAATAGGCACCCATAACAATAACTTGACCCCCTGTATACCCTAACCCTAACCCTAACCCTAACCCTAACCCCCCCCTAACCCCCTAAGTCTCGGGAGACCAGGGGTGTCGAGCCGATTGCGGTGCGGTGCGGATTCCGTGGATGCTTGGGGGCCGTCTCGGGAGACCAGGGATATCGAGCCGATCGCGGTGCGGTGCGGATTCCGTGGATGCTTGGGGGCGCCGGGGAGATCTGGGCTGCTGAGTGATGTAGCCGGGTTGCGGAGTGGTATTTGCATTCGAATGGCGAAAAGTTGGGGGCTCATCCATGCGATAATTTTGAACGTCTATATTGCATAGCTATGGCGCTAGTTACCCTAAGGAGAATCTCAGCTCTACGATAGCTGTTGTGGTACTAAATATAACGTGCTTAGCCTCCTCGAAACGCCAGGCAGTGGGCGAAGATGCGGAACCTGAGGCAGTATTCATTTGCGCGGCAACTGCTGCGGTAATCCAAAGATTCACTGATTCGATTTTGCCTATAATTCAATAGCCAATTTGTATTGCTTTTGATGCTGCTAACCCATTGGGCACGTTTGCGGAGGTTTTGGCTGTTGGTCATGCAGAAGTACCATAAATTAATGTGTATAGGCTGTCTGGAATCATTAGACTCTTGATACTGAGGGACCCAAGTGCCACCACGTGCCAACATGTGGTCAGTCGCTATCTTCGAAAATGAAAGATGTCACTGCCATGGTATCTATCTGACCTCCTCGATATCCACCACGTTTCCGCTTAGTCTTTTCATGGCGAAAATCCTTCCCCCTGACTCGCATCATGGACTGACTAGCTTTCGCTCCCCATCCAGAGCTACCAAACGTTCCTTCATAGCTGTTGTCCCGAATTCGATGGTCAGAGCCTTGCAGCTTGGCTGCTTCAGCCTCTACGTTGATGCGACAGAAAGCTTTGCGCTTACCGTCACTTACGCGCCCGTTGGGTCGGGGCGCCACACCTCCAATATCATAGCCAGCTAGTCCCGCGTTATAGTATTGTGTCGTCGCCTGTGGTGCAGTAGGCGTTGTGGGATCGCCCCAAGCAGACGATGCCACACCATCTGCTTCCTCAGGCTCTGTACGTCTACGCTTCGATTCGCGGCCTTCATTTAGTTCTTCACTTGGCTTTTGCATGAATTTGAGATCAGCCCCACCGTCAGCAGCACTGCTGCCCAAGGCTGAGGCTGGACTATCGAATGAACGACTACGCTTAGTACCCAGTCCAGATCTCGAGCTATTCACTGCGGCATCATCAGCCGGTATGCTATCACTATCACTGTCACTGTCACTATCACTGCTGCTGTCACTATCACTGCTGCTGTCACTATCACTGCTGCTGTCACTGTCACTATCACTGCTGCTGTCACTGTCACTGCTGCTGTCACTATCACTATCACTACTGCTGCCGCTGTCACTATTGCTATCGCTGGAATCTCCAGCTGACTACAAACTAGCTCTTGCTGCCTGTGTTGAGCTAATTTCAATCCTCGTAGGTGTGCCGGTTACTGCAGACACTGCAGCCGCAAGAGGAACCGATTCGGGCACTGAGGACCTGGGGGTCGCCTCGTCCATTTCAGATTCAGAGTCTGACGAATCTGAGTCAGAGCTGGTTTCTGAGGAGTCAGGCGCATGGTTACCGTCCGGTACCGAATCATTGAGACCCGAGTCAGTGCTACTTGCTGTTCCAACAGTGGCTATTCCAAGTACCCGCGCTGCAACAATTTTCAGGGGAGTTACTTGCTGCTGCGCTAGATTGAAGGTACTTTAATACATTGAGTTCATTCGATCTTACCCATACATTGTCAACATACACTCGTGATCAAATTCTTACATCGATTTTCCATCCCTGTTTCGACAGTACCTTTGCAGCCCTGTCGCAATGCTTCTCCTAAAGATAGCTGAGCAGTGCCGAATCCAGACCCTCTTGGGATTTATACATTGTGTTGGTGTATGAACCTGAAAGTATGAATCAATGAATCGAGCTGCCCAACTGTCTAATGAAGAAAAAGCTCTAGTCGCGAGTTCCCCACTAGTCGTCCGGAGTAAAAATTCAGTTGGATCCGACATCCACATCCCGGATCTTTGTGAAAGAATGCCTCGCTCGATATGCAGTCTGCTTCTTGCTTGCTTCGTATGCATGATGCTCAAATGCTAGTTGCACTTTATCTCTTAATAGAAGTTCAAGTTGAGCCTTCCACCGCGACAGCGTCTCCCTTCCTTGACTGGCGGTAGCCATCCATTTCTCTATCAAGCTTTGCTTGGTCTGGATCGGGCCCGCGCCCAGCTTGATGTCTCCACTAGTCCATCTGGTAATCGAGCGAAGCTGGATCAAGCGAGCCTCCCCCGGGCGCAGCCTCATGCTAAGCCTTCGCTTTGCCTGCTGCACTACCAGCCTTCTGACCTGCCCCCCCGGCCACCTTAACACTGTTCTTAGGTTTTTGCTTTCCTTTCTCCTGCCCCAGTATCACAATTTTCCCGTTCGATCTAGCACTAGTAACCCCCCGTCTTCCGTCAGCTTTCTAGCCTGGGGACTTGCGTTGAGGCGCAGCGCCTCCGCGAGCTCGGGGGCTGTCACCGGTCCGATGGTTTGTGCTTCTCCCCTGCCCGTCTCGACGGTACGAGTCCTCTTTTGCTTGTTGCTTTCCACTCACGGGACGCACATCAAGAAAGCTCCGTCTCCCAGTTTGCTGCGGAGGATTTCGAGCTGCCTAGACCTATATCCCACTACGAGAGCCACCTCGTGGCTGCTCGACCGACAGTGGCTAACGCTGCGACTGATGTGAAGGTTGGACTGATAATCCGGGTTTCCCCCGTGATCGTTCGATAGCCACAGCCCGACGGCGTATCTGCGCAAAACGCTCGGACAATGTCCCTGTAACTGCAGATGCCTGTACCTGACGAACAACGCGTCCCCGGCCTTCACCCATTCTGACAGTTAGAGCACTGGGTGACTTGGTTGCCATTCTCACTACACTTATGAATGTTGATGGCCACGCAACTAAACCGCTACGATACTGAAACGCTATTCGCGACTGGTCGATGCCCGCTGCGCGCGTCTCGGCGCCGCTGGATCCAAGTACGTTAGCGGAACATACGCAGACCGGATCTCCCTGAACACTTGCTTATCAGACCGGCCTAAGCGCTGTTCGATGCCGATTATATACATTGTGCGGACACTGTGATCGTCCACGCTATGTCCTTGGATCGTTCGACTGGCGAGGCGGTGGTCAGATCGTTTCCCTCGAGTGCATCTCCGCTGTCGTTGGCGGAGCAAGAGCTATTCGAAGCAGTTGAGTGCGGAAGCAAGTCGAGGATGGAGTCAGCTGTCCTACGTGGAGCAAGTCTGAGCGCACTTGATTTTTTGTTTAGATCTGGTAAATCGTGCGTGCATACTGCAGCTGCATCTGAGTCTAGCCCATTTTCAGTCTTGTCCTTCCTGTGCGAGCTAGGAGCAGACATAACTCAACTTGATGCACGGGGCTATTCAGCGCTGCATATTGCATGTCGCACCGGGAAATTAGCAACTGCTGAAGCTCTTCTGGAGCTGGGGAAAGCTTAGTACCAGAGAACGAGTGGGCGGTTGCCAGCGTTCAACGTGAACTCTCCGACCAGTGTACCAGCTGATCACCGCGCTGCCAAACGCATGTTACTGTACAGCAGCCCCACTGCCAGCAAGTCAACATCATCTAGACCCCCTTATGGCTGGACCCCGCTACATTTTGCAGCTGCAGGTGGATACTCCCGTATCGTTCGTGTGCTGTTATTATATGGGGCCCATGCCAGTCTGGATGCAAGGACACATGGAGGGGAGACTCCGCTGTAGATTGCCTCTCGTCGAGGACACGCAAGTGCCGTACGGTCCTTGCTGATTGGAGGGGGCAGCCGAGTGGATCGGTTTGGAACCGTTGAGCCATTCCATTATGACGGTGCCGGGGATGGTAGCTAGAAACACGGAGAGGAGAACATAGCGAGCAAAGCAAACACAAGGCAAGATCGGGTCGTAGATTCAGCAGGGCTGGTAGACGAGTCTCCAGGGACGCATGGTCGTGGTCATGATCATGATCCTGATCCAGTTCCTGTGGTCGCCACAGGGTCCAATGAAGCGGATGTTGATTGTGCCAGTACCAGTGGGGCTCATCCTGCCGACACCAGTGGGGCACATCCTGCCACATTGGCAGCAGCAGCAGCGACAGGTCGCGAAGAAGTCCTCCGTGAACTGTCTAAGGGGGCTACATCAGCCACCTGGGTTCATGCTGCAGCTGAGCCTGCGACAGGAGCGAGTGTGATAGAGTTAGCCCGCCGAGGAGGCCACCATCGACTGGCAGAGGCCATGGTCGGATGGAGTGCAGGGGTAGAGGGGACAGCTTGGGATGCCGCTGACAATCTAAGCACTCGTGCAGACCGTTTGCTTCTTGCCGCCGAATAGAAAGAGCGTGATGTATGCAGCAAAAGGCACTAGGTCGCCGTCTCAATGGCACGGGTGCGGAGGCTGCTGCGAGCGAAAGCTCGCTTGAAGGAACTGCATGGCTTTTGATTGATTGCGTTCAAGCGGACCAAGATTTGCCAGGGGTGGTCAAGGCGTGGCCCCCCCCCGCCCGGCGGGGGGGCCACGCACCAGATCCTGAACCCCTGCTCTGGTGTGACGAGCGCGAAGAGCGATGCAGGCTCGGACACATACTATTCTTTTCTGCTGACCGAGGACAAGAATAATCAGGCTACCGTCACCTTTCATACAATTAAGCCGGTACTAGTACCCTTTCTTACCCCGACCATCAAACTCCTGTTGAGGTCCTACTGGTAGTACTAGTCCCGATAATATACAGCATACTGTCAGAATGGCTGGGGCAGATAGAAATGAGTTGCTTCAGCACCAGGTGAAAGAATTGCGGTCATTATTGAAAACTGAACAAGAAAAGAATGTACAGGGGCGACTGAGTCTTCGTCAAGACTTGCTTAAGTCGAATGAGAGAGTTGCTCGATTAGAAGCAGATATAGATTCAAAAAAGTCAAGCCTCGTCACTGTTGGTAGGGAGCGCGACTCTGAAAAATCCCGCGCAGACAAGTTGCAACGACAAATTGATGTCTTATAGAGACTAACGACCGTCATGAAAACGCAAGCAAAGGAGTAGCAGCTATAGTAGTAGCTACACCAAGAGCGAATCGACAAGCTCAACAAGGACGTGCACGAGAGGCAGAAGTCAGACCGTGATGAATTCGAAAAGAGGATAGGAGATGTCCTGAAAAAGGTTGACGACCACGGAGCGATTGACAAGGCGAGGGCAGCGTGAGGTGCGTTCGTCTAAGTATGCGCCCCTGTAGTACCACAGTATATGTTGCACAATGAGCGCCCCGGCAGTGAAATCACAACCAGCTAGACCTACTTAAACTTAATCGCTAGACCTACTTAAACTTAATCGCTGTAAACAACCTTTGAGCGCAGAGCTATGGACAGGGCAACAGCGCTTGAGAAGTAGATTGATATGCTCTAGCAAAGCCATGCAGCCGAGCTCCGCATTGCTTAGCTTGAAAAGCAAATTGCCGAAGAGAAAAGTACCAAGGCTATAGCTCACATCGACAAAGTGGTGGCACTTATGGACCGGTAGAAAGAAGCACTCGAAGCTAAGACGGCAGAGGCCGCTGCAGTTCGTACCCAGCTGTCAGAGCAATAGGCTCTCATTACGGAGACCACGAGGACCCTGCAAGAAGCCTCCAAGAGATCGTCCATGCTCAATAAGCGGACACGGGAGTTAGAAAAAATGGCAGCCAGTCGCGGAGAAGAAGCTGCGGAGGCACTTCGATTGTGTGCCCGGCTTTAGACCAGAAACACGAAAGTTGAACGTCTATGTCGCGAGTTGTAGGGCAGGGCAGCACGCCATCGCCAGCAAGTTCAAGTCCAAAACCCGCCGCACGCTCACATAGAATTGTCCACAAGTGGTCGAGGAGGAGGCGAATCTGCTGCACCTGTATCTTCAGTCGATTCTGATGGAAGTGACGCGGTGAAAGCACTACCAGAGGAGAAGGGACCATCGCCAGCGGGTAGTAGAGCAGAGCCCTAGAAGCCACATCCTGCTTCGCGGGCAGTGGATACCGGGGGTAGTGAGGGCAATGGCGAGGTTGATGGCCCAGATAGATAGGCAACACGTGGGCGTGCTGGAACTGCATGTCCTCCACCAGGCGACCCAGTTATGGAGACAGAAAATGGCAGAACCCCGCCTGACTTGCTGTCAGGCGCTCAGTCCCCGTTGGCGGCACAAGGGGGGGAACGCAAGGAGCATGATCACGAACAAGACCAAGTAGACGTCGTCGTCGGAGAATTGGATTGATTTCAATGAAGTTGGCATCATCTACAAAATACTACACAGTACACCAACAACCTCTGGTGCGGAGGCTCTCACATCGCAAGTCATCTGATTCAGTGTGCAGCTACATGCATTGGCTGCCGTCGTAAACATAGAAGTGGTAGTCGTCCCAAGAAATCAACTCACGCATTTCATGTGGACTGATCGGCGTGAACAAATACAATACCATCCACATACGCAGCCGCGCCTGGTTCTGCATTGGGGCATGGAGACCACACCCTGACTTGCAGGATTGTGCCGTCTGCCGACACGGCAACTGGGGAAGCCACCACGGGTGCCGGCACTGCCTCAACCCCATCCGCTCCGCATGCGCCAGGGCTCAGGCTAGTTGAAGATGATGCTGTTGCATGGACCTGCTGAATAGGTGAATCTAAACCCAGAGGCACAAACTTATCTGTATCATCACCTCCTACTTTTGTCGGTGTAGAAGTGACAGGCAGAGCGAACCTGGCATTGAGTGTCACATTCACGAGAACACCGCCCCCGCCAGCGATGGAGAGTTCACCCATCGTTGAGTTAAAGCCAGCTCTGCCGCTTGGCCTTGTGCTGGCAGCATCAGGTGCGTTCTACCAGTTGTTGTTTGCGATCACTGACGAAAAAATCCCTGCTGGATTGATCGTCACACCTTGCGTCGCAGCGATCGTCATGTTACCGCATGCCCGCCCCCAAGGCGCAGCGGCACAGGTGAAGTGATTTCCAGTCACAATGAGACCTTGCACATTAGCAACACTGCCACTCGCACTCCAACGCTTCGGGTCCAGTACCAAGCCTGCCTCTCCGTAGAAGAGGGTGTTCTCGATTGAAGTACCTCCCCCCACCGTTTGCACACGGGCCACGCACGAGTCTATATAGCCGTCAATGAATCGCTGCTAAGACCCCGCTGCAACAAATCCATCAGTCATATTGGCAGGTCCAGATCCATGGGTGCATGTAGTGTAGATATGCAGCCCCTGAAATAGATTTGAACCTCCAGCGTTCCGCACTCCGATCAGGCTGCACCTAAAGATCGAATCGATGACATGTGAATCTGGGTACGTCATATTTACAGCAATTCCCGTTTTAGCCGCCTTGTCATCGTATCCTTGCTCGCCCCACATGTACTCGGCGAAGAAGCATTTGCTCACCATCAGTTCATGCCCAGATCCAAATTCGCCAGAAGCATAAATGCCAGCAGTTGAGAAGTGCAAAAAGAATACCTCTTGAATCGTTATTTGCACAACAGCGTCTGACCTGAAACACCCACCTTTATGCCTTGCGTCAATCACTAGATTGGTGAAAGCTAACTCGGTCGGAGTACCGTCTGCCTGAGGCAAGACTTCAATCAAATGCCGATCGATAGGGAAACTGGGCCCCGCAAATATGGCACCATCATTCAATCCGAACCCCTTAGAGCGCCCAGGGAAAGCTACCGGGCTGTTAACCATATAATTACCACCCTCCAGAGATACACTCAAATCAGATGCGCCAATGTCCGGATCTAGACCGCTAGACATATTCGCTGCTGCCTCAAGGCAGCGGACGATCGCCGCCGAGCTATCACTTTTTCCGGTCGGGTCTGCCCCATAATCCAATACGGATATCCAAGCCGAGTACTTTCTTGACGAGTTGTGTTGATAGTGACCATGGCGCATGGTTCCGATTGCCTTGTGAAGCGAGACTCCGTGTAGGTGCTTTCTAGACCATTCTGAGCGATGTGAGTAAAACCCGTCAGCCTGAGCGGCCAATGCAATTTCTGCGCTTTTAGCAAGTAGTAGCAAAATCGCAATCATGCTTCGCCGCGTGTAGTAGAGCGAATGCACAAAATTCTGTAGCAAATCCGTGGATCCGCCGCAGTCTACGGAACTTATCATCAGCGGCGCCGTTTTGCTCCACGCGTTTCGATGCCGGATCTAAAAGTGAAACGCACAGTGACACCCGTTGGCGCGAAACTTTTAATTACTAGCCGTCCATTCCATTTGTCATGTTCAGCAGTTTGTTCAGCACAGAAAAGAAACCATTGTTGAATAGTACTACAGAAATATCTACTAGAGGTGACCAGTCGCGATCGGTAGCCGAGCGTGAGGAGGCTGATGACTTGGTCCGCGAGCTGGAGCGTCGCGAAGAAGACCACAAACTGGAACTACGCCAGCGGGAGAAGGAACTCCAGCGCAATTTCGACAACGAAATGGCAATCCAGGCCTCAGAACTGATGCAGCTTCGCGAGGCTCTCGGAGCTTCGGAGGATGAAACATCTGAGCTGCGAAAGGCTTGCTCTGCTCTCAGGTCAGATTTAGAGCGCACCCACTGTGATGCCATGACAACTACGCTGGAGAAAAAGAGATCCTCCAATGTTCACAAAATTACCTTAGGAACAAGCAAGTCCAAAGCATCGGCGATGAAAGCTGAGTTGCTGCAGCTGTCCGCGAGGCTGTAGTTGGCTGAGACGCGAGCCACCTCTGCGGAGAAGCAGCTATCTGAGCACATATCGGACGTTAAAACTTCGACCAACGGCCTAGATGAGCTAAAACGAAAGCTCAAGCGAGCCGAAGAAGCTCGGGTAGGTACCGATGCTGCAAGGGTAGCGGCACTAAAACGGGCTGCCCTTGCCGAGCGGAATCTGGCCATGGTGCAAAGGGAGCTGCGTGAGGCACAGCAAGCGCAGTAGAGATGGCAGGATTCATAGCAGCTCAAAGATGAGGCAACATCGTCCACTCTGGCAGAGATATCCGAGTTGCGCCAGGCTTTAGCCGGAGCACAGCATGATGTCGAGCACCTACAGGCGCAGCAGGTATCGCCGTCTCAATCTTGGTCGATAGGTCAGTACGTGGACCCAGCGAGAGATGGTGTGTCTGCGGAGGCCATACAAATGGCAACTGAGCAGGCAGAAAGCGCATTACAGCGCGCTGTAATCCTGGAAAGGTAGTTACGTGATGTTTCAATCCAGGAGGAATCAGCCCGTCAGGCGGCTGCGACGGCGGCGGAAGAGCGAGAAGCACTGAGGGAGAGAGCCGTGGCGGCAGTGAGAGAGGCCAGAGCACTACGACTTACAATTGCGGAGCTGAAAGGAGCGATTCGAGTCGTTGTGCGAGTCCGACCACCCCCTAGCCGCAGTGGAGCAGCGAAGGTGGGCAACGATTCCGTTGCAGTTCATGAAGTATCGCAGGCCCAAGGGATTGAGGGAGGAAGGCTGCTAGTAGATGGATCGTCTGGAGGCACTCAAGACGGCGCTAGATAGTCACAACGGTCGTTCGATGTGGATACTGTGCTGGGCCCCAGTTCATCACAACAAGATTCTTTCGAGGAAGTGGAGGACGCGGTCTCGGCAGTGGTTCAAGGCGTGGATTGTGCGCTCGTATGCTATGGTCAGACGGGTAGCGGAAAGACTCATACGATGCTGGGACCAGATTCATACTCTGAGGCCCTTTCTGCCAGCCTATCAGCAGAAACATTTGGTGGCACCCAAGACCTAGATCATGCTGACGCAGGTATTATCCCACGATCTATCCAACGGGTGTTTGATGCAGCAGAAGAGATTAAGACTTGCGAACAGACGGAAGTTACCCTGTGGCTTAGCATGCTGGAGATATACAATGAGCAAGTACGCGACTTGTCCCCGCTGGATTTGTCAAACGAGTCAACTGGCGGTAGCTCGTCGCAGGTGCCTCGACAAGTCTTCGCCCGCTTGGTTGGCGAAGAACGAGCGGCTCTTTCATCTCACACCAGTCATGGAAGCTTGGTTCTTGAAGGGCTGCAGGAGGTGCGGGTGCACGACCCCATAGATGTCATCCGAGCCGTCCTCCGTGGTCTCGAGTCTAGGGCCTCGTCCAAGACCGACATGAATGACCGCTCTTCTCGCTCACACCTGGTTGTCAGGATCCGGAGCCGGATGCAGCGAGGGGACTTGGGCGATTTCCGAGAAGGAGTTCTTACCCTGGTAGATCTGGCTGGGTCTGAGCGACTGGCTCGATCCGGCGCATTGGGAGAAGCAAGGCTCGAGGCGCAGCACATCAACAAGAGTCTAAGTGCACTGGGGAATGTGCTGTCTGCTCTGCAACGCAAATCCACGCACATACCTTTCCGAGACTCGGCACTAACCAGCCTACTGTCTCCCTGTCTAACTCCTGGAGGTGGCGGACGAGCAATTCTGTTCGCTCACATCTCGCCGGTGGCTGCTGATGCCCAGGAGAGCACGTGCACGCTGGAGTTTGCCGTGCGGGCTGCCCGCGTGTAGTTGGGGCGGGTGGCACAGAGGACTGTGCAAGCAAAAACAAGCAGTGGCGGGACATCCCAGCGACGCCAGACGGATCCAGCATCAACCCAGGTAAAACAAGACTTGCTACGTGCACGCACACAGCTGGCCCGAGAGAAAGCGAGATGCGAAGATAAGGAAAAGGAAATTGATCGACTCAGGACGGAGCTTGCCAAGCAACGTCGAGAAGCAACTGCCAAGGCGAGAGAATCTGGAGGGAATGTGCGGCTATCGTCGCACAGTGATACGTCCACTCGGTCTCGGTCTACCCGTTGCATCAGCAGGCCTGCCTCTAAGAGCAGAGGACAAGGAACAGGTCCAGCTCGAGAACCTGAGGTTGCTGAATGGCGACCACTCGCGATGGGATCCACTGGTGAGGTGATAGCAGACTCCAATGAGTCAGAGGCACATGCATTCGCACCTCAGCCCATGGCACGACTACCGCCAAAAACGCCCATGAGAGTATCTCAGCCCAAAGGTAGATCGAGGTCTAAAGTTCGAGCCAAGGCGCAACCTGCACTTCCACCAGCAACACCAATGCATTTGCACCCTGCTCGAACTGCGAAGGTAGCCCGAACCAGGTCCCAGCGAGGACTTCAGTCGAAAGACACCAGCAACCGCATGGCGCGGTCACGAGTGGCCTCCAGTAAATCGAGTGCAGGTTGGAAGTCGCGAGTGAAAAATGTGAGGAGCAAGCTAGACTGCGGACAGAGTCGCCCGGAAACCCCTGCAGTTGCGAATGATGTTCGAGATGGTGTCTTGCCCCCTTCGCCTGACATTGACTGTGGCGCATCGGATGTTTCAGATGTCGCCGATAGTCCTGCCTGCAGGCAGACCTCTCTGCTTGGGTTCTTCGATGGCGATAGTGGCGCTGTGGTGGGGGGCCTTTAAGGGGTGTGGGGCCAAGTCAGTACCTCGTAGTTTTGCACCTTGAGAGAATACAGAGGTGGGCCTAGCAGTGGTAGTCGAAGCTGTTACCTCAGATCAGTTGATGGTGAGTGTAAAATTATTACTACTGAAAGTGTTGCAGTATCATGAAAGCTTAAAATTTTACTCATGTCACGAATCCTACTTCTTGGAGTCGTCCTTTCCCACCAAGATCTACGTCGAGCTATCATTGTCGTCATCGTCGTTGGATGCCTCTTTTCGTGCCGCAACGCCATCTTGCTGCTCTAATACATCAAGAAATTGCTCGTCCAGCGTGTCTTGTATGGCATCTGCAGAGTGGCCCTCCCTAGCCCAGCTGCGCACCTGTCTCAGCAAGCCGTCGTATAGCTCGGCAGCACACACAATCTCAAGGCCTAGGCTTGCTGGTATACTAGAAGTTCTTTCATTGGTTCTCTGTGAGTCGTGTTCGGAGGTAATATCTTGGGTCTGTATTTCTGATTCCTTTTCCATTCCATCGGGCTCATCGTCCGAATCATCATTGCTCTCAGGCTGCTTCTGGCGGCAGGTTTCATTTGTGGTAGCAGCGGAGGGTCTCAAACTCTGGTTGGGACTAGAGTCTCTACTTGCTTTTCGAGCTTCGCGGTCCGACATGAAAGCCCTCAAATCCTCAGCACCTTCAACCTTGTCAACAACTGCGCAACACAGTCTAGGGTCCACAGCGCCGGCCCGGATAAGGTCGACCACTGCTGTCACAGTTTCAGCCGTGGTTTTGTGGTAGAATACATGGGGCAGTTGTCTGGTATCCGTCTGCTTCAGTGATGCATGATCCAGTACTCTAAAGCCATACTCACCGAGTAGAGACTCAAGGGATGCGAAATAATCTTCTTCACCGGTTGATAGTACCAGTGCAGGACGGAGGGTCTCAATCTCGGCCTCGGTGCTTGCGCTTGTTTTACCACTGTCCTAGCGGGTGTCGGGCTCATTGCCACCATCACTGGTTTCAGCGCGTGAGCGAGTGCGCAACCGTTGCACATTAGAGCTATAGAACCACTCAGTTGGTCTCCAGCGCTGCTAGAGCCAGTGAGACCGTGACGCACCAGAAGAACCCGGGTCTTGGGTGCTACCGACCTCCTTCAGTTGTGACTTTGAGTCATTCGTATCTTGCTCTGTCTCGCTCTCGGATTCCTTCCGCATGAGCCTGACCTCATGCGCCAGTCTGCTGGTCCATCGCAAGAGAGCAAGGAGCACCGGGGCTCTACTATCAATGACTACATCAACGCTGCGATGCGCTTTGACCCTCTCTCGCAAAGTCATGCGGCAGCCCCCCCCGGATTGAAACTCCTGCCGAGAGTTCCCAAGGAAAACACGAAGCAGGCGAAATCTAGCCGAAACAGGACCACTGTAAGGGTTTCCCTGTCCTATCGTTCGCTCGCCCCGTGCCCACCCGGACCAAGCTATCGCATGAGCCGAAGTATCCTGCAGTTGCAGTTTGGCGACTTGTTCGAGAACTCGGCTGGCTTGTGCAGCATCCTCAAGTGTCAGATCTCGACTGCGACGTGCAATAGCCAAAGCTTCCTCTGAATTGGTGGCATCTGCCTCTACGACTAGCAGTCTCCGTCCTGTCGATGTCCGCATCATCCACTCATCTGATAGCCCTATGTCCATCCAGGAGTGCCGGAAGCCATATTCACCAGGCTCGACTCGCCAGAACACCGGGACACTGGCTCCAACTTTTTTCTAAACGTCCTGGATGAGATGCTAAATCTAAGTTGGGTCTTCAAACACAGGAACAATGTGTTCCCCATGTAGGCGCATACTTAGCGCCGTGACATCGCTCGCTCGGCCCGCCAAGCGGACCACTCGCTCGTTGACGCCGGATAGCATAGGTTCGCGTCCGTCTGATATCCGATATTCAAGGCGGGTAAGGGCGCGCTAAGATGCACCAATTGCTCGGAATACCTATGATAATAAAACAGATCCACCAAGGAGGGACCTTAGGCTCTAAAGTATGTGTACTGCGAGATGAAGTCGCGCTCCTGACGCGGTAGTGTGCTTGCTCCAGCTCTAGCTGTTCGTGACCTCAACAGACCCTGCCTCATCACTGGTCAAAATCCTGGATAATCCCCCCGGCATACCCTGGCCTCTTGCATGCGATAGGAACGAATCAGGAGCCAACTGAATGTCAAATGCCGCAGCAACCGTTTCAGCTGGGACGGTTGACCAAATGCAGGACGGCAAGATTTGTACTGCACCGTAGGCCCACACAAAGAGCGCATTAGACGCCGTCAAATCGAGCTAACCCCCTCCATACAAAAGTAGCGCAGCCTCAACTGCTGACAGGCTCCAAATACCGGCAGCAGTTCCAGAAACTATTGACAGCGTTCCTCTAGTTGCCATCGCGGATGCCGCATTTCGCAGCTGACGGCCCACAGAAGCATACTGACGAGCTGCCTTGCCAGCTCCGTTGCTTTGATGCACGTGATCAAAATCTGAATTAGTAGTTTTTGCGAGCTCAGTGGGGCGCAGCATCGCTGTCGATGGTTTCGGCGTTGTAGAACGGCTTCTATACAACAATCGAACATATGGTTGGAGAAAACCAGTATTTTTGGTAACATTCAGTGCACGCTTGGACACTATCATAGTAAAAATTTCATAGGCTGGATTATATAGGCGCAGCTTGATACGTGATGCCACTATGCACGACTCAAATCAGATCCAGATCCGCAGACACCTTTTTGCGCTCCGAATTGTTCGGTTCGTGCAGACTGCGAGCTCGACGAACCAGGCAGGCTGCCAGCTGCGGGGTGGTAGGAGGCTGCAATGTATTCAGTAGTAGGCTGGTACGTAT
>Ga0136560_1001014_pt1 | contig 14399 bp, 9 predicted proteins | sample AntRauMeHopE1497_FD_104925 | JGI IMG/M metagenome (GOLD analysis project Ga0136560, IMG submission 104925) | Saline lake microbial communities from Rauer Islands, Antarctica - Metagenome Hop E1 #497 | ecosystem: Environmental > Aquatic > Non-marine Saline and Alkaline > Saline | place... | reverse complement strand
GGGGGGACGAGGAGGAGGAGGAGGACGACGACGACGAGGGCAGCGGGGGCGGGGGCGACGATGGCGGGGAGGGGGAGGAGGACGACGAGGAGGAGGACGGGGCGAACGGGGAGGGGGAGGAGGAGGGCCTGGAGGAGGGGGAGATACCGGCAGAGATGGTAGGGGGCGCGGCACCAGCCGCCAAGAGGCAGCGGCGGCAGACGGCCGAGGCGGCGATGCGATCGCTGCGGGCGGCTGGGGAGGACCCCCCCTCCTCGGCAGCCGCGCACCGCCGGATGGACGACGACGACGAGGAGGAGGAGGACGACGACGACGAGGGGCACACCGCCGCTACGAGGCACGCGGAGCCCTAGGCCCGACGCCGGGGGAGCGTGACTTGTGTGTGACGCGCGCGCCCGCCAACGCAACGAATCCGGGTTTCGCGGCGCGGGCGCCACCCGCGCGAAACCGCGCTACTGCTGCTTGCACTCGGGGCTGTCCGACGGCGCCGTGCCGGGGGTGCCGTCAGCGGGGGCGGCGAAGGGGTTGGGAGCGGCGGCGTCGCCCGACCCGCCGACGGCGCCGAACGGGTTCCCGCCGGCGAAGGGGTTCGGGCCGGAGCCCGACCCGGGGGCGGTGTTGGCGTCGGCGTCGCCGCCCGGGCCAAAGGCGCTGGCGAGAGCGGCGCGCATCGCTTCCCGCTTCGACTCGTCGTCGTCCTCGTCCTCGTCGTCGCCCTCCTCCTCCAGAGCGGTCATGGGGGCATCGCCCTCCTCTTCTGCGCAAGGGGAGAGGGGATGGGGTGGGGGGCGAGGGCTGTGCTTTCGCGTGGCCGCGGGGTCGGGGCATCATCGGCCGCCCTCCCTCCGCTGCCGGGGCGTGCCTTGCCGCGCCGTCGGGTCGTCTCACCCTCGAAGTACTCGTCGTCGTCGCTGTCGTCGGCCCCCTCCTCGCCGAGGAACCACTTGACAGCACGCGGCGCGAGCGCCTCCCGCAGCACCTCAGCGGCCTGGATGTCCATGGACACCTGGTCGTGCAGAGCCTCCATCTCGTCCTGCGGGGGTGCTAGGGCGAGGGACGCGAGGCCGGTGGCGGGACGGCGGCGCGAGCGCAGAGGGAAAACCAACAACAAGGTCTGTGTGCATATGCTCAAACGTCGCGAGGCGGCGGCCGCACCCGCGCTCCGTCCCGCCCCCCGGCTCTGCCGGCTCTGCCCGGCTCACCTCTCCGAGTTGCTTTGCCATGAGCGCCTCCGGGTCGAGCTCGCGCTCGAAGTAGCAGAACACCGAAGGGTCCTCCTCGTCCTCGGGCTCGGGCTCGGGCTCGCGGCGGCCGCGGCCGCGGCGGCCTCCCTTGGCCTTGGACTTGCGCTTGGGCTTGCGCTTGGTGAGCTGCTTGCCGGCGCGCCAGTGGATGGTCGTGCCCTTGATGGACTTGACGCTGAGATCGCTGTCGACGTCCACCTCGCCCGAGAACTGCGGCGGAGTTGGAAGTATGGGCAAAGCGGGCATGCGGTTGTGATCGGGCGGTCGCGTCGGGTCCGGGGAGACGCCAAGGCAGCGGCGGGCGGCTGGCGGCTGCGACACTGCGTGACGCGAGAGCGGCCGAGCCCGCAGCAGCACCCGCCACGTAGGAGCACTGTGCATCGGAGCGCCGCCCCTGCCGCCCCCGTGCCCTCGGCACCGCCGCGGCACAGGAGCCCCCACGACCCCGCAAGCGCCCCCGGCGCCGCACCGGCGGACCGCTCACCACGATGGTCTTGGTCAGCACCTCGTTGGTGAAGAACGGGTTCTCCCGGAACCGCCACTCGAGCGCGAACCCGGTCCAGGCCTCGTTCATGACCACGCGGCAGTCGACGAGGAAGTGCAGGGCCTCCTCGTCGACCTCCTGCATCATCTCGGCCCAGATGGGGTGCTGCGAGAGCACAGTCATCCAGAAAGCGTCGAACGGCGCCCGCGCGCCCGCGAGCTCGTCCGCCTCGGCCTCCGCCCCAGCCTCGGCATCGGCCTCCGCATCGGCCTCGGCAACCGCGGCCGCGGCGGGCGTGGGGATGGAAAACCCGGCGAGGGAGCTCGCGGCCGTGTCCTTGGCCACGGCGTCCGCCTCGCCCGCCGACGACGAGCCCTCGATCAGGCCGCGCCGGGCCTCGAGCAGGGGCGCCACGAGGTCCTTGGCGCGCTCCGCGATCGCGCGCCGGGCGTTCCGCATCTCCTTGATGATGCGGTCGTGCTCGGCCTGAAGCTTCTCCAGCGACTCCAGCACGCGCGTCCGGTGGGCGGGCGTCATCTCGGCATCGGTTCCGGCGGCTGCCGCCATGCTTGCTGCCCGGGGTGCGCCCTGGGGCGGCCCTTCTTCCGTGCAGAGCCGCACCACGAGAGCTCGGGCCATCGTCGTGGCGCCCGGCCCAGGCCCGCGCGCGCCGGGAAGGCCGGGCTCTACGGAAACTCTCCTTCATTCCGTCCGGCCGGGGCACGCGCCGGGAGCGGGGCCAAAGGGCCGCCTCGCGGCGCGATTCCCGCTCCGGGCAGGCAGCGCAACATCGTCGGCACCCGAGCGACCCACACATCCACCCGACGATGGCCGAGCCCGACGGTCTGACCAAGCTCTGGGGTGGCGCCATCACCGCCCGCGTCCCAGCGGCGTTGCGCGACGTGTCGTGAGGGCCGTCGCCGGGGGCGGGCCGGAGCGGCACTGGCACCGCGCCCGCCTCCCGGAGCCAGCCACCGCCGCGCCCCCGCACGCGCGCAGGTCGATCCGGCCGCTGGAGGACAACCAGGAGATGTTCGTGGGATCGGGCGCGCTGCCGTCGGTGATGCTTCTCGAAATCCTGGAATGCTCGCAGCCGCTCCCCACTACGGCCCACGGGTCGACTGCCGCCGCGGACGCGAGCGCCGCGCAGTACTTTCTCGACCAGGCGATCGGCAACGGCACGGCGGCCGCCGAGGCGCGGGACGGCGACGCGTGCACCGAAAACGTCGCCGGCACCGCCTGCCGCTGGCACCGCGGCATCGCGCTGAGCGCCGCCCTGTCGGGGGAGGGCATCGCGCCGCCGTCGGCCGCCGGGGCGCCGGCGGAGGGCGGGGGCGAGGAGCCTCGCGCCGTGATTCTCCGCGGAACAGTCCTCCGCCGCGCCGCCGATGGGGCGGCATCGGGTCCCGCGAAGGACGCGGCAGGGGGTGCGGCGGAGGCCGGGGCGGAGGCCGGCCCCGAGGCGCCGGGCTTCCGCGGCGAGGGCTTCCCGGGGGAGGTTTTCGGCTGCGTGGTGTCGGGATACCAGGCCATGGCTGTGGGCGGCCGCGAGGGGCGCGCGCTCGTTGCGACGGCGGTAGGCGTGGTTCGGGCTCCCGCGCTGGCCGCCGACGTTGCCGTCTGCGTGAGCGTGGCTGCCGAAACCGCCGAGCCGGCCGATGATGCGCCGGTTTCCGGGCCGGGGGAGGCGGCGGGGGCGGGCGGCGACGACGAGCCGGGAGCCGCGGCTTTGATCCGCGCTGTGCTCCGCGCAGAGGCCATGGCCTCTGACGTCGTCGCGTCCATGTGCCTCGTTGACGCCGGGCTGTTTGGGCCCTAGCGCCGGCGCCGCGATTGCCCCGCAAGGCCCAAGCGCCGCGCAGAGGCGCGAACCACACGGCACTTACTTGCGCGCGGCGCGCATGGACGACCCGTTCGCCAAGCCCTTCGATGTCGTGCTCATGGGCACGGGCCTCGCCGAGACCATCGTCGCCGCGTGAGCGCTGGCACCGCCGCGCCCTTCTCGGAACGCGCCGCTGCCCGCGACCCGCGCCCCCCGCCGCGATTCGTGCGCCTCCCCCGCAGCGGAAGCGCCATGGCGGGGCTCCGGGTGCTGCAGGTTGACGCGGTGAGCCCGGCGGCCGCCCATCGCGCCGCGCCGCTCGTCGCCTCGAGATGTCCACGCCCGCCGCCCCCGCTCGACCGCCACCGCCCCGCCCCGGTGCTTGTCCGCCACGCAGAACCCGTACTACGGCGAGCTGTCCGCGAGCATGTCCCTGAAGGAGCTGCGCGCGTTCCTGGCCCGTCACGGGGCCGAGGCGGCAGGCGCGGACGGCGGCCCCGCGGGCGGTGCCGTGGACTGGCGCGTGGTTTTCGCGCGCGAGTGGCACGCCCCCGACCCCTCGCTCGGCGAGGACCGGGGCCGGCTCGCCCGTGGCTTCACGGTGTCGCTTGCGGCGGGGGCGATGCTTTCGCGAGGCCAGATCTTGCAGTGGCTCGTTCGCGGCGGAATGGCGTCGTACGCGCGATTCTACACGCTGCAGGGCGTTGCCGTGGCGTCGGCCGCGCCGCCCTCGCTGCCCCAGCCCGCCCCCGCGGCGGCCCGGCCAGGCGGCGACGACGCCTCTGAGACGCCTGCTGCCGAGCCCGCGCCCGCGCCGCCCGCCGCCGCCGGGCCGGTTGACGGGCCCTGGTGGTGCAGGCGGGTGCCCGGCGGCCGCGCTGACGTCGTGACGGACCCCTCGGTGTCTCTCGGCGACAAGCGGTCGCTCGGCCGCCTCTTCGCGTCGCTCATCGACGCGGCGCACGCCGGGGGCGGGGGCGACGCCGGAACGCACAACGAGTCGATGCTGGCGGCGGGGAGGGCGCTCTACCGGCCGCAGGCCAAGGCCGCGGCGGCGGGGCCGGGGGCCGCGCCGGGGTCGGTGGCGGCGGTGCTGAAGTCCGACGACGGGTCGGACCCCGCCGCGGAGTGGCTCTGCCGGAAGCACCCCGCAGGCGCGGGCCTCTCCCGCGAAACCGCGGCGACGCTCTTGCTCGGCGTCGCCGGCGCGGCGAGCGACGCCGACATCGGGCCGGGCGCCGACGCGTCGCTCTGGGCGGAGGGGGGCGCGCTGTCGCCGCTGCTGCCGCCGGCGCCGATGCCGGCCGCCCTCGCGGCACGCCGGCTCTCGGAGTACAGTTTCTCCGTGGGCAGGCACGCGGCCGGGGTCGCTCACGTGGTGTGCGAGTACGGGTCGGGGGAGGCGTGTCAGGTCTTCAGCCGGGGGGCGGCCGTGAACGGCGCGATCTTCGTGCTCAGAGAGCCGGCGGCGGAGGCAGAGCCCGACGCTGAGGCGGGGCCGGAGGGAGTGGCAGAGCCTGCGGGGGCGGCCGAGGCCGGGGGAGGGAGCGGGGGAGCGACTGAGGCCGGGGACGAGGAGGGGGCGGGGGCGGCCCGGGGGGGCCCCTCGCTGCCCCCCGTGCGGTTTCGCGTCAAGACGTCGCACGGCGTGGCCAGGTCGAGAGTGGTGGTCTCCTCGCCCGGCCACGCGGCCCCGCCGGCCGGGTGGGCGTCCGGCGCCGCGGCCGCCGGCGGGGGCGCCGCCGCTGGAGTGTTGGTCGTCGCCGACGCCGTGGCGTTCGTGGAGTGCGGCTCGTCGCCGCTGCCGCTGCCCCGGCGGGGGTCAGACGCCGCCGACGCGTCGAGTCGCGTCTGCGTCGTGGTGCCCCCCGGCACGGTCCGGCTGGGGCCCGGGAGTGGTGGTCCCCCGGGCGGCTCCGCCTTCCCGTACGCCGTCAGGGTGACCCTGGGCGGCGCGAGCGACAGCGTCGCTCCGCAGACCGGAAGGCACTGGCAGCTCCGGGCGACCGCCGCGGGAAGGGTGGCAGGCGGCCCGGGCACCCTCGGCAGAGCCGCGGAGGCGGTGGGCGTGCTCTGCTCGGGCGCGGAGGCGGCTCTGCGCTGGCTCGTGTCGTCGCGGGGGGGAAGTGTGCTTTTCGGCGCCGCGTGGGGTCGGGCGGTGCCGTCGGCGGCGGCGTACGGGGGCTGGGGGGGCGGAGTGGTGGTCACCGCCGCGGCGGACGGGACGTCGGAGTGGGGAGTGATGGTCGGCGGGATGGAGGAGGAGGCGGCCGCCGCCGTGGCGGCGTGGGCAGAGCTGCGGAGCCGCATGGGGGCCGACGTCGTCCCGGAGACCATGTTCGAGAAGGAGGCCCCGGCAGAGCCGGACGCGGAGCCGGAGGACGGACCCGGGGCTGACGCGGCCGCGGCGGGGGGCGAGGACGGCGGTGATGACGCGGCGGCGCCCGAGGTCGACGGCGGCGAGGAGGACGACGACGGCTTCGACGCGGCTGACCTCGCCAGCCTGCTCGAGTGACGCGGCGTCGAGCGACGCGGATCGTGGTCTCGGCAGAGCAGGCAGAGCGCACCCGCCCGGTAGTCGAGCACGGGGCGATCGCATCACACCTCGGAACGCGGGGCCTCGGCGGCAGCGCACCCTGCATGGCAGCCGCTCGCTCCCGCCGTGCCTGGGAAGCTTTAGCACGCGGAGCCGCTGACCGGCCCGAGGGCGAACGGAAGCTGCAATGACGCACACTCTCGCCCTCCCGCCGGGGTCGGGGACGCTTCGCACACAGCCTCCGCGCCCGTGAACGGGAGCTATGCAAAATAGTGGTCCCGACCTTGCTGATCGGGGCGGACGGTCCAGCTATGGGACAACAGTAGCGTGTCGCTCGAGCGCCCGCCAGTCCGCCGCAGCCGATTGGTCGCATCCGAAGGTACGTGGGTTCCAAGCTCCGTGTGTCCACAGCTGTGGCGCAGGCGAAGCGCCGGGCAAGCGCTTGCCGGCTTATGCCCTGGTGGCTTCGCGGTGCACACAGCACGGAACAGGATGCCCCATCCATCGCAACCGATTTGCTCACTCCCCCGGGTGCCTCATCAAACGCTACAGCCCAACAATACGCCCATCACAGGACCATGAGCTCATCAAGTCGTCGACGGGACCAGCGGGCCGACAAGCTTGGCTAATCCCTTGCCGGGGGCCCTGCGGGTGCGCCTGCCGCGCACATCGATACTCCACCGCATGCGGGCAATACCGTGGGCGCGGGCACGCCGGTCGGTGCGGTGGTGGCATGCTTGCCATTGGCTCAGTGCCACGAAGCCAGGCCACCGGCCGAGCTACAAGAGCTTCTCCGGCAGGCCGGGGGTGACCTGGCTCCAGGCTCGCGTTGAGCTGCTCCACTGTCCGAAACCCTGCGCCGTGAGGCGATCTTGGACGCATGCTCGACATACAGAGGAGCAGCAGCGCCGATGAAAACTGCGACGATCAACGCTCTCCGAGGCTCTGCGTTCCCGTGACAGAGTTGGTGGCAGCCGCGCACTAGCCACTCCTCCCGAGCTTTCGAGATTTGCCCGCCTCTTGCATCAGGGACCGGTATCAGCATCATGCCGGTGCGACACGGGCAAGGCTGTTGCGCGCAACGTGCCCGGCTGTCGCCGCAAAGGATGCATCTCAGCGTGCCTCCGGCCGCTGCTGTCGACACACAAGCATAGGCGATGCGTGTAGCGAGCCGGCTGAGGCCTTGTAGCTGGCGAGGAGCTTTGGGTCTCCGTTTGGGCGGAGATGCGGCTCACCCGGTCAAGCCTTCTCTGCCGGCGTCTTGCTATTGCGTGAGTCAGGCAACCTTGACGATCGAGCTGCAGGGAGGCGGAGTTTGCGTTGGCATGCGACTTTGATCTCAATCATGTGCTATCCTACCCCCTTGCGACTGCATCGAGGCTCGCAGCCCCACAGCATGTTGTGAGCCCATCCGCGAGCAGCGCTTTATGACAGGCAAGTGGCCCTCGGCTCGCCAGGAGCCTATGCGGGGCATCGTCCGCGCGCACGGCAGAGCTGTCCGCCGCTTGCCACGACGGCTCGCCGCTACCTAAGTGCATGGTCGCAGTACGTGAGGTCCATGGTCGACAGTCGATGGCATATCGGAAGTCAGCGATGAGCTGATGGCAAGGGCAGCTTGGCGCCGGCCGAGAGATCTCGACGGTACTTGGTTTGAAGCGGGCATGCCGGATGCGCTGGTGCTGCATCGCTTCCATGCATGCAAAAGCGGAACGGCGGCCTTGCAGCGCTGGACATACTTCGATTGGCTTGTGTACGCGATTCCGATCCGACGCAATTTCGCAGTACTACAGCGGGCGGTATCATACCGTGAGCCGCGGAGATCCCTGGCCATGACCGCCATAACTGTGCCGGCCGGCGCCGAGTGCCCATGCAATGTCGAAAGGCGACTCCAACCACACCACCTACGCTTCGAACCTATTTCCTGGGCTTGGCCTCGCAGGAGCCGACGACATGCTGCTGCAACAATTCGGACTGGGGATCCTCGGAATGCAGCTGCCAGGACGAGAGCTCAGTCCCTGACGATGTGAACAGAGACGAGCTCGTCAGAATCATGAACTCTGCATCGAACGAGAAGAGTTTTCTCCTCGTCCTTAGGGAGCTCAGCCCGTCCGCTCGCGAAGAAGCGCGCAAAGCAGAGGCCAAGAAGCTTGAGAAGGAGGAGGCCGCCCGCGCAGAAGCAGAGGCAGTCCTGGCGAAGGAGGACGCCCTTCGCGCAGAGGGTGCGGCGTCGGCTCGCGCCGAAGCCGACGCCCTACGCGCGGAGCTCGAGGCCATGAAGGCCAGCGCGGCTGCAGCCGCCGGCGAAGCCTAGGCAGCGCTCAGAGCGAGGCTCAGCCTCTCGACATTGAGCAGCCTTCCGACTGCTGTGGGTGACGGTGCATCCGTGCGTGTGGTCGGTCAGCGCCGACTCCCTGCCGAACATCCCGCCGCCAAGCTTCAGTCGAGGTGCTGCTTGCGCTATCACACGATTGTGCGATATGCGATTGTCCGGGAGGCACGCGGCGGGCAGCTAGGGCCCCCTGAAGCGATGACGTCCGATCCCTGCCACGGCGTCAACGACTCGCTGTCCACGCCCGTGGGCGCCGGGACCGTACGTGTGCAACGCAGGGACTGTGGTGGGTGCGTCGCTCCGATGGCTCCCTCGGGATGATTTCCATCGCTGCTGCCCCGGCCGCCACCCTGTCGCCCGGCCGGCCGGCTCGCCCGCTGACCACGCCCGGGCAGCGCCAACCCGTGCGCCCTCCCTGTGGATCTGACACTCGGCTCGCCCGCTGACCACGCCCGGCCGGCGCCAAGCCATCCGCCCCCCCGTAGACACACACTTCCGTGCTTTCCGCACCCGCAGCGGCACGGGTCGCTCCCGGCATGGGCTGTCTCTCGCCTCGGAGTCATCGCTCACCGCGGCATGGGGGGCGTCCCTCGCAGGGCCCACACTGCCGCCGGTCAGGACGGCAGAGCCCGTGTGAAGCCCCCGCCGCCCAGATGACCTAACCGCTCGCCCTGCCTACCTGCCTGCGGCATCCCCCCTCCCGCCCTCAGTCGTCGTGGCGGCCGGCGCTGCCACTCTTGCGGGGGTCGCGCTAGGGCAGCCTGCCCCGCGGTTTCGCGCGTCGCTCACTCGGGGAGTCTCTCATCTGCGGGCAGCTCCGCTCCCGGCCGCCGCCTCGTGCCGTCGTCGTCGCTGTCAGACCCCGAAGCGACGGCAGCGGGGCTCACAGGCGAAACCGCCGCCTCCGCCGCCTCCGCCGCCTGCGCCGCCTCCGCCGTCGTCGCCGCCGTGAGTGTCGCCGCCGCCTCCGCCACCGCCGCCTCCGCCGCCTTGGACGTCGCCTCCGCCTCTGCCCGTGCCGCCCTCACCGCCGCCGCGCGGCGCGCCTCCCCCGAGCCCTCCCCGCCCGTGGCCCCCGGCCTCGCTGTCCTCAGCCGCGCTTGCGCGAGCGCTACCAGCCGCGACGCCCGGGCCCAAGCCATGGCGTCGCGGACAGAGGCGCGGCAGCGGTCGACGAAACCGCGGCGGCGGGCCAGGTAGCAGAGGTCGATCGGCTCTGCCGGCTCTGCCAGGAGGACGAGCCGTTCTGCGTGGGCGACGGCGGCCCAGGGGTTGGTGCCGGGCGGCAGCGGGACGACGACGAGGCGGCCCCGGGCGCGGTAGAGCCAGCGGGCGGCGGCGGCGGCGGCGGGCCAGCGGCTGTGGGCGTCTGCCTCGGCGGCGGCAACGGCGTCGCGCAGCTCTGCCACCCTCTCGTCGGAGTCGGGGCCGGGGCGCGGGTGCCACGGCCGCCTCGGCTCTGGCTCGACGACGTCGTCGTCCCGCCCCGGCTCTGCCTGCGTGCCTCCGTCGACGTCCACCAGGTAGGTCACTTCGTCGTCGCGCTCGTCCTTGAGCTGCCCGCCGACCGCCGGCTCTGCCGGGCGTCCGCGCCGTTCCATGGCGCGGGCCTCCGGGTCACTGCATCCCAGGTGCGAGACGTGAAACCGCCGGGCCCCCGCCTCGTTGACGGCGTGACACCACCGCACCGCCGCCGCATCGCTCGTCGGCGGCGGCAGCCTGGCGAATGGGTCCGGGGCGGACAGCCACGCACGGCCACGCGGACCGCCCGCCTCCCCGGCGTCGCCGGGCCGCGGCCACGGGTGGCGAAGGCCCACCGCCGCCGAGTCGGCGATGAGCCGTTCGATTCCGGGCGGAGCGATGCCGTCAGGGCAGAGCTGCAGGGCCAGGCACGGCCAGGGGACGCCCTGGCCGGGGCCCGGCGCGCGCGCGCTTCCGGGGCTGATCCTACCCGCCGCAGCCACGTGCACGACGGCGGCGGCGGGCAGAGCCGTCCAGGCCGGGCACCCGCTCAGCACGTCCGAGGCGTTGCGTCGGTCGACGAGGGGCGCTGCGCCCGGGACAGGCGTGAAGGCGGCTCCGTTCGCGAACGCGATCCTGCCGCTGCCGGGGCTGAACGTGGCAGAGCGGAGGCCGTGAACGGACGGGAGCGGCAGAGCCGACGGGGCGGCGGCCGGCAGGGCCGCCGGGAGAGCGGCAGCCGGCGGCAGGGGCGATGGCGCGGCGAGAGGGGCCACGGGCGATGGCGCGGTCGCGGTGCCCGAGCAGGGGAGGCCGGCGATCCAGGGGGGGACGTCGTCGGGAGATACACTCCCGTGATGGGGTCGGTGCGAGGCTAGGCCGAGCACGGCCATGGCTGCCGCCGTCTGGTCACGCGGCAGCGACGCGAGCCACGCGCGAAGCGCGCTCGCCTCGACGACGACCGAGCGCAGCGCTACCGCGGCCCAGACCGACGCGGCGGCGACGGCCGCGGACCACAGCCGCGGCGACCAGAGGAACGGCAGGAGCCCCCACGGCTCTGCCGAGACGGGCACCAGCGTCGCGAAACCAGCGGGGAGGGACGCCTCCGCGACGCCGAGCACGTCGGCGATGCCCCGGCGCGATCCCGGTCGCGGCGGCACGTCGCTGCCGGCAAACGCTCCGATGGCGACGCCCGTCGCCGCAAGGTCCGCGGCGTCGACGAGCAAGCCCGCAGACGCGTCCAGCAGCACGGCGTCGTCGCGCTCACTCGCCGGCCGTGCCTCGGGCCCGGCGCTCGCGTTCTGGCCTCTCCGCAAAAGCTCCGCGACGCGCGCCCGGGCGGCATAGTGCGTCCTCATGAGGCCGGACAGGCCCGGCGGGACGCGCTGCAGCGACCCGGGCGGCACGTCGTACAGCACCGTCGCGCCCGGGACGATGATCGAGTCGTTGCCCGCCATAGCGGAGAACCGGCGTGCGAACACACCGCTCGCGTTGGGCACGGCAGCCACGGTGTGGGGGTCGTCCACGCACACCAGCAGGGCCTTGTACCCCAGCGTCGCGTAGAAGAGCCGCATGGGCCACGAGGGCGCGAGTCTCTCGAGGGCTTGCGCGTGGCAGCCGTTGACGGCACCGAACTGATGCAGGGGCGGGCCCGCCAGCGCCGTGGCCACGAGCACGACCACCATCGCGGCGAGGGCTGCCGCTGCGATCTTCATCCGGACCCAAGTGCTCTTCAGGGCTTTGGCGCGGTGCCGGAACTGCTCGGCCGGGAGCTGGATCGCCACCCCCGCCCCTTGCGAGTTCACGTCACGGACCTGCGTGGCGCCGTCACGAAGAAGCGAAGGCAGCGATGAAAAATCGGCCACAAGGCCACGCAGCCCATCGAACATCCCGCGCCGAGGAGGTGGCGGTTCCCGGAGCCGAAGCGGGCGCGAGCCTCTGCCGGCCTTCCCGCCCGCTGCACGCCGCTGAGCCACGCAAACGCCGCAGCCATGCCGCCCTCAGTCACATGCTGGCGTGCGCACGGCCCTTTGGTGGGCCGGACCGGCGCCGATGCGCGGCTGCCGGCCTCGGCGTTGAGCAAGCCCGGGCTCGGCCGCACGGCGGGGAGCGCGGGCCGCCCGGTCGGGCTCTAGCCGCTGCTCCCGCCCGGGCACGGGGCACCGGCGGTGTGGCGTGCCTCGGCCAGGGCCTCTGCCGGTTTCGACTCCGCCCGAGGCACAGGCCTCGGCGGCGCGCCGCGCCCGCGCCCTGGAGCGATCGAGGCGGTGCAATTCGCGGCGCCCGGCTGCGCGGCGGACGGCCCGGCAGCGGCCCCGCTGTGATGAGTGCCGCAGGCGTGCGGGGGCCGGCAGCGGGCCGCGAGCCGCCGGCCTCATCGGCCGGCGCCGCGCCCGCGAGCCGCGCGAGCATCCGCACCGCGCGCAGCGAGCTGGACCTTACGGCCCGGGACCCGGGGTCGGCGCTGATGGGGTTCCTGTCCGGGCAGCGCATGGTCCGGCTTTACCGGTCGTTCCGGCGCGTGTTCCTGGACGAGGGACGGGGCCTGACGCTTCGCGAGTTCGCAGAGGCGGTGGCGTCGTCCTTGCCGCTGGCGGCGGTGCAGGACCTGGGGCAGCCCGGGATCGTGTCGGAGGTTTCAGACCTGTTTTCGGCTATCGACATCAACGGCGACGTGAGCCTGGTCGCCCCGCGCCGCGCCCGGCCCCGTTGCCGGTGATGTGCGCCACACTCGAGGCGGGGGCATGCGGCCGAGCAGGGCCGGTGAGGCGCGCCACGCCCGCGTGTCGCGACGGCACGTGTGCCGGTCCCGCCAGCAACCGCGCGCCCCGCCCCGCACCCCCCGCCCCGCAGGCCACGCTTGACTGGGAGGAGTTTGTGTCCTTCGTGGTGGAGCAGGGGATGGCGGCGGGCGTGGACAAAGTGCCGCCGCCCGACGTGACGTTTTCGCACGATGCGTCATTCCGCGACACGGCATCGTCGCCCGCCGCGCCCGGGATCTCGTGGTTCGCGCGGCTCGACACGGAGCTGGGGACGGGCGCGCGGCCGGAGCACGGCTACATGGAGGGATTCTTCCTCGCCGAGAGTCGGTCCCGCGAAGTGACGATACTCGGCCCGACGCTCAGGGAGGTTGGGCGCGTGTGCATCGACGACGCGCTGAGGCTGTCCGGGGATGCCCGGCTCGCGATCGGGGTGGACATGGTCCTGTTCGTGCCGGAGCGGAGCTTGCTGCTGGTGCTGCTGACCGACCACACCGTGGCGATGTGGACGTGGTCGCCCAAGCACCGGGCGTACGCCGGGCACATCCCCAGGGCGCGGCACTCCCCCACGACCATCGGGTACTGCCCCGACGTGCAGGCCGTGCTGGTGGGCACGGCGGACGGGGCGGTGCTGGGGTACGACGTCACGACAAAGAGCCGCGTGTTCCGCGTGGAGGCCCACGCCGGGTCGCCCGTCACCGGCCTCGCGGCCATGCGCGGCTTCGAGCCGGCGAGCTTCCTGTCCACCGCGGTCGACGCGCGCCTGGTGGCGTGGGACGCCGAGACCCTGCGGCCGCGGACCGAGTACCGCACGTCGTCGCGAATGATCGGCAAGGTCGTGTGGCACGCGCCCACCTCGCGCGTCTTCGCGCCCACCCACGGCGCGGGCCACGAGGTCCTCGTCTTCGCCGCCAACGAGCCGAGGCCCCTCGTCGCACTCGTGGGGCACGAGGCTGACGTCGTCGACGTGTGCTTCGTCTGCGTCTCCGCCGTTGACCGCGTCGTCACCGTCGGCGCAGACTGCGCCTGCCGCATGTGGGACATGTCGGAAGCCGGCGTTGGCACCGCGCCGCAGCTGCAGAGCTTCCGGCCCGACACCCTGTCGCACGTCCGGCCGACGTCGGCGGCCGTCATGGCCGGCAGCCGGGACCTCGTGGTGGCGGCGCGGCGCCTCGCCCGCTTCCGATTCTCGGCCGACCTGCCGCCGCAGCGGCCCGTGGCCGCGCTGTTCAACGCATCCTTCTCTCGGTTCTTCACCGTCAGCGGCACGGGCGTGACGACGTGGGACGCCCCGACCGGCGACGTCATCGCGGCGAGGACGCGCGCCCTCCCGGCCGAGGCCACGAGCGCGTGCTGGGACAACCGCAGGCGCAAGCTCGTCGTCGGCACCGCAGTCGGCGGAGTGGTGGTCGTCAACCCGCAGGCGAGCGTGGTGATGAAGGCAGCCGCGCCGGCCCACTCCCACGCCGGCGCCGTCCCTGCCGTGGCCTTCTACGCCCGCGGGTCGACCCGCGCCGTGGTGACCGCGGGCTGGGACCGGTCGGTGCGGGTCTTTGACGAGAGCGACATCGCGTCGCTCCCGGCGGTCCGGCGCGCCGTCGACGTCACCGCCGACGACCCAACGGCCATGGACGTCGGCCACGCCGCGTCGCTCGTCGCCGTGGGCGACGCCTCGGGCCAGGTGCGGCTGCTCGATTTCGAGACGCTGGAGCCCAGGGCAGGGGGCGGGGGCATCGACACCACGGCGGCGACGGCGGCGACGGC
>Ga0136560_1001013_pt1 | contig 14399 bp, 5 predicted proteins | sample AntRauMeHopE1497_FD_104925 | JGI IMG/M metagenome (GOLD analysis project Ga0136560, IMG submission 104925) | Saline lake microbial communities from Rauer Islands, Antarctica - Metagenome Hop E1 #497 | ecosystem: Environmental > Aquatic > Non-marine Saline and Alkaline > Saline | place... | reverse complement strand
GGGGGAGGAGGAGGACGAGGAGGACGAGGAGGAGGAGGAGGAGAAGGAGGGTGCGACAAAGGGGGAGGAGGGGGAGGCCGAGGAGGCGGAGGAGGAAGCCGAGGAGGCGGCCGGGGAGGAGGCGGGGGGGGAGGCCGGGGCACCGGGCGGCGAGCGGCCCGGCCCCGTGACGGACGCCGACGGCTGGCGGTACGGCGAAACCGCCGACGCCGTGGCTCTGCCGAGGGACGAGCCGTCGCGGTCCGTTCACGGCTTCCAGGACCGGGTTCGCCGGCGGGCTTGGCTGCGGCCCCTGGCAGAGCTGCGCTTCGAGACCATGGCGGAGGCGGGGGAGCAGGTCCGCGGCATGTCCGTTGAGCTGCAGGAGAGCGGCGCCAGGGCGGAGTCGCTCGCCGCGGAGCTGCGGGAAGCGCGATCGACCATCTCGGCGTACGAGGGACGGATCACCACTCTCCTGGGGCGAATGGCGGACGCCGAGGCGTCGGGCGACCTGGGGAGGCTGCAGGGGTCGGCGCCGGGCGGCGTTCTGCGGGCCGGGGCGGGAGGAGGGAGGAGGACGGTGCGGGGAGGGGGCCGCAGGCGGAAGCAGGAGGGCCGCCAGCCGGCGACCAACACTCCCGGCGGGAGGGGGCACGGCTCTGCCGGTGGCTCTGCCGGCGGTTTCTTCGGCGCGATCTTCCGCGGGCTCAGCCGCCGCTTCAGCCCGAGCCCGGCCAGGGACGGCGCTGCCTCGTCGTCGTCCCCGTCGCCGTCGACGCCGGCGCGCACGTCGTCGTCGTCAGCGGCGGCGGCCGCCGCGGCCTCTGCCGCCGCCGGCTCCCCCCTCCGCCGCGCCCCCCCCCTCTCCCCCGGCACTCCCGGCAGGGCCGGGCCCGCTCCCCCCGTCCCCGCGGCTCTGCAGCTCTTCCGCGCGTGCGAGCTCGGCGACGTGGCTCTGCTCAGGAGCCAGCTCGGGCTGTCGCCGCAGGCTGCGACGGCGGCTTCCCGCGCCGCCGCCGAGGCCTTTGGCACGGCCAACGCCGCCGACCCCGACGACGGCGCCTCGGCGCCGCTGGCCCTCCCGCCGCTGCCGCCCGTGCCGTCGACGTCCGTCGTCGTCGCGTCGACGGGCGCGGAGGGCAGCGTGTCGCGTCCCGGCGTCACGTCCGCCGGCTTCCCCGTCGACTCGAAGGACTCCCACGGCCGCTGCGCCGCCCACTACGCCGCCAAGAACGGCGCCGTCGCGTCGCTCGAGGCACTTCGGCAGGCGGGCGCCGACGTCGTCGGAGCGAGCGACGCCGACGGCAGGCAGGCCATCCACGTGGCGAGCCGAGCGGGGGCCATGGGGGCCGCGGTCTGGCTCCTGAGAGCCGGCGCGAGCCCGACGGCCCTCTCCCGCCACCGGCTCTCTCCCCTCCACGAGGCGGTCCTGGGAAGGTCCGCGGGGACGGCGGCCCTGCTCCTCAGGGCCGGCGCCGACGCCACCGTCGTCGACGCCAACGGCCTGACACCCGCGGACCTGTGCCGCCGCCGGGCGAGGCCCGGGGACGCCGCGTGGGAGGCGACGATGCGCGTGCTCGACGGGGCGGCCGCGGGCGGCGAAACCGCCGGCGGCGAAACCGCCGGCGCGGGGGCGGGCAGGGGCGAGGCAAAGGAGGCGGGGGGCGAGGCGAGGCCGGCGGAGGAGGCGACCAAGGGCGCCGAGTGAGCGGCGCGACGCGAGGCCCGCACGGGATGGCAAGGGCCGCCCCGGTCGTCTGCCTGTGCGTGGTGGGGCGCACCCGAGGGTGGACAGAGGCGGCGGCGGTCAGCGGTCGGTCTCGGGTTGCGCGGATGAGCGACTCTGAGAGTGCCACTGTGTGAGGCAGCGAGCGAGGCAGCGCGCACGAGCGGTCACCGCGGCGGCCAACGGACACACTCTGTCGCCTTGTCACATCCCTCCCGCCACAAAGCCGCCCCTCACCGGTCGGTCTCGCCCGCCGCCACCGTGCCCTGCGCCAGGAAGGCAGAGGGCTCCGCCCCCCCGTCGGTCGCCGCCATTGCCTCGTTGCGCTGCCGACGGGCCGCCCCGATCTGCCACGCCTGCGGAGCGACGCGATGGCAGAGCGCGGGAGACCCTTCCCGGGTCCCCGCCTGCCCGGGCTCGGCCGGCCGGGGCTGCCATCCGGACGCGTCGGGAGCTGATGCTCCGGAGCGTCCGCCGACACGGTCATCGCAGCCAGCGTCGATGCGCGGAGCGCCGTTCTGGGGCCCACGACCCTGCGGCGAAGCTCTACCGCCAGCATGGACGCCTCTTCGTCGATCGTCTCGGGGCTCACCTCCTCCAGATCCACAGGGACGCCCAGGCGCCCCATGGCGCGCTGCAGGAGCGCTTGATGGGCCATGCCGTCCACGCGCTCCCAGATCACGCCGAGCAAGTCGTTGGGCGTGAGCACTGGGGCCGAGCGGCCGGACTTCATGAGGCGTCACTGCTCGCGCTTCAGAAACATGCGCTCGTCCGCCTTGATGCCCGGCCCCGCGTCGTCGCCCGCCCTGGAGTCGGCCGGGTGCCCGCCCATGGTGACGTCCGGTCCGGACACGCCGTGGGACATCCCGCCGCGGAGCCTTCCGGGGCCCGCTGTGGTCTGGGGTGCGTGGCCGGCGGCCGCTGCGGCGGCGAGGCGAGCTGGCCGGCCGACCGTGTCCTCCGAAGCCACTTCTGGCAGGGCTCCGGCCTCCCAATGATGGATGCCTCCAAGGGCAACATTGGTGGCTCTGAGCTGCCGGCCCTCCCTGCCAGACTGGGGTCTCTGTTCCGAGGCCTTCACTTCTGGGGTTGCGCCTCGGTTGCGCCCCGGACCCGTGGAGGCTGCTCGACACTGACCAGCATCACGGGCTACGCTCGAGCGCGCGGTGCCGGGATGTTCCGTGCCGATTGGGACAGCCTACGTCCGGCATATCGGGCGTTCAGGTTGATGCAGGACGCGACGGCCCCTCGGCTCTTGGTGGATTCAGGCGCGTGCCACGGTAGCCGCGCAGGAGCGTGCTTTGTTTCTGTGCCCAGGGTTCAAGCGCAAGCCCGCGCTCGAGTTCCGGGGCCATCGTGGAGGACACAAGACCGCATCAAGGGACCGGGTGTGGCAAAATCCGGCAGGGAAGGGCGGCTCGGTCAGGCGCTCCCCTCGGTGAGCGCGGCGTAGCGCGAGCACACCAGCGCGGCTCGCCGCCGCCAGCGGAGCTCGTTCTCGATGAGGGCGATGCATGCGGTGTTCCGCCACTTCCGGGCCGCCTGAAGAGGTGTCTGACCGTTGACATCCGGGACCGACAGGTCGGCGCCCGCCCGGAGGAGCAGCTCGGCGCAGGCGGCCGAGCCCGCGGGGTCTGCTGCCACCAAGGCAACGCCGATCGGGGGCATCTGCGCTGGGTGGGAAGGGTCCGCCCCGGCGTTGAGGAGGATCTGGACCATCTCAGCGCTGCCCAGCGCCGCGGCAAGGCTCAGCGGCGAGGAGTCGGCCCCCGGCTCCGGGAGGGCCGAGAAGTTCACGTCGAGCCCGTGCCTGGGGTCCAGGAGCAGCCGGACCACTTCCGTGTGCCCGGCCCTGGCGGCGTGGCCGAGCGGCGAGCAGCCCTTCGCGTCGAGCTTCTTGGGGTCGGCCCCAGCCGCCAGCAGCATGGCGGCGGCGTCGCGGCGCCCGGCCATGCACGCGTGAATCAGCGACGTCGCCCCGTTGCGCGCGCCGCTAGTGCTGTCGATGGGCCCGGCCCGGCCCGAGTCCAGCAGCATACGAAGAAGCTTCAGCCGACCCATGTTCGCGGCGATGTTGAGGGGCGACGTCCCCTCGCTGTCCGGGACCGAGGCGTCGGCGCCCGCGGCGAGAAGGAGCCCGAGGACGCCGGAGCAGTTCCGGAAGCACGCGAGCCACGCGGGGGTCCGGCCGCTGGTGACCGAGCGCGCGTTGACGTCGGGCATGGGCTTAGCCCGCAGCAGCCGCAGGGCGATGCGCGTGCGCTTGTTGCCGAGAGCGCAGATCAGGGGGGTAACTCCGTCGTTGTCGGCGATGTCCGGCTTGGCATCCGCCCGGAGGAGCTCGGCCACGACAGGCTCAAAGCCCAGGACGGCTGCTTGGGCCAAGTACGACGCCCGGAACTCCTCGTCGCATTCGTCGACATGCCCGCCCTTGGGGTGTGACAGCATCGCCCGCACGACCTGCGCGTGACCGTTCTGGACCGCCATTGCCAGCGGGGGCTTCCCGTAGGCGTTGCGCACGGATGCGCTCGCCGACGCGTCCAGGAGCAGCTTCACGATGTCGGGACGGTTGTGCTCCGCTGCGAAGCCCAGCGCCGTGGTGCGAAGCTCCGTGCTGCGGGCGTTGAGGCTGCCGCCGGCGCCGCGCGACAGCAGTGTTCGCACGATGTCCGCGTGACCAAACTCGCTCGCGATCATCAGCGACGTCATACCATCCGTGTCCGTGATGCAGCCCTTTGCACCCGCATCCATGAGCGTGACCAGGGCGCGGGAGCTGCCGTGGCGGCACGCGAGCCAGGCAGCTGTCCGCTGAAAGTCAGGCTCCTTTTGGTTCACGTCGCCGGCGACCCCAGCGGCGATGGCCTCAGTGATGCCCTCCACGTCGTCGACCATGGCCATCAGCATCAGCATGGTCCGGCCGCTGCCGTCGGCGGCGCTAGCGGGCATGCCGGCCGCGCGCATCCGTCGAAGCAGCCAAACCGCAGCGGGACCCATGGACCGAGCGGCGGCCAACGTCACCGGCCATGCGCCCCGCAGGATTTCGGGCCCATCCTTCTGCGCGGCCACACGGCGGAGCGAGTCGCTTTGCAATCGCATGGCGGACGGAGCCAGAAACCTAGGCGCGTGCCACGGCTTGGAGCGCGGCTCACGTCCACGACGATGTCCAGCTTTGCACCGCGCCCCACGAGCAGGGTCACGATGTCAAGGTTGCCCTCCCATGCTGCCACGTGCAGCGCTGTGGATCGGTCCTGCGCGTGGCCACGTGGAACAAAAAGTCACAGCCGGTGATTGGCTGGCGATCAGGCCCGCCATGGGGCTTGCCGGTCTTCTCGCTCCTCAGGTAGCCACACAGTTCCGGTCTGCTCACAATGTTTGCGGCGTTGGGGTCGTCTCTGGCATCGAGGCACGCCTGCACGCCTTCGAGCGAATGGCCCGACACTGCGGCCGCCAGGCGATCATATGCGTCCAGGCCAGACTGCATAGTTGGCAGGTTTTTGTGCCCGGTGCTTCGGGAGAGAGCTGTGGACGAGCTTGTCCACGGGGCGAGGTGGCCGGGAAGCGCCCGTGGTCAATCGCCCCGGGCAGCCAAAGCCTCAAAAGCACCCGCACAGCGCCGTACCAGTGCCCACGGCCGATCGGCTCGACGATGCCGAAGCTGTCCGGCCTGCCGATGATTGCGAAGTGGCGCGACCTGCCGCGGCGCAGGCCCGTGAGAGCGGACGGCAGCGGGAAACTCCCGCCCGAGCGAGCCACCCAGTTCTGCTTGTACATGCCTTGGGGTCGGCTGGCTGCCACGCTGGGCTAGCCAACGATCGCAAGGCCTTGCGGGCGCTTGCCGGCCGAGCAGCAATGACGAAGAGTTGCTGCCTTTCGTTAATATTGGTGTGGACACCGTGGATGCTGTGCTGTCGACAGGGGCGTACGGCGACATCGACACCAGGGACGACGATGATCGGACGGCACTGCACACGGCAGCCGAGCGCGGATCGGGGGCAGCGGTGCGTCGCCTGCTAGCCGCTGGCGCCGGCGCGTCAATGTTGTCGCATACGAGGACCACGGTGCTGATGTCGGCAGCTGCATCGGGGAGCGTGGACACCGTGGATGCTGTGCTGTCGTCTGGCTCCTGCGGGCCTGGCCGACACCAGAGACGAACGGGGGCGCACTGCATTGCATGTGGCTGCGGAGCATGGCTCTCGAACAGCTGTGCGCCGACTGCTGGCGGCGGGCGCAGACCCTGCCATCTCGGACCGCCTCGGCAGGACCGGCTTGATGGCTGCCACTGGAGCCAGGCGAGTGAAGCAGGTGTCGGTCCTGCTGTCGTCGGGCCGGTGTGGTGATCTCGAGGCAACTGATGTGAGTAGTCAGACGGCGCTGGCGATCGCTGCGCGTCAGGGCGGGGAATTCGACTTCGGTTATCATTTCTCCACGCGACCACCCTGTACGGCCATGGTCAGCTGCCTGCTAGGCTGGGGTTGCGACCCTTGGTCTGCAGGTGAAGCGCGTGCTGGTGCTGAGGGACAAGCGGCCGGTCGGTCCTCCCCGGATGTGGGACGCCTGCTGCACGCCCTGCAGGCATGGGTCCGTCGCCGCCGCGTGGTGGTGTGGCGCTTCGCACTGGTCGCATGCCGCTGAAGGCTGCAGTGCGCGCGCCGCAAGAGGCCTCGTTGCGGCTGGCACAGCAAGCGCCGCACGCGTGGCGCCGTGCCGTTGGATGGACCGCTCCCGTGAGAGGTGTGCGCGGGGTCAGGCATGCGTTCGGATTGCATGGGCATCGAAGGCGCTGCGATGGCAGAGCACCCCTCACGCACCAAGGCAGCGAAATACACAGCTCTGGGCCACAACACCCGACCCGTACGTGCGGCGTCGCAAGAGCGACGGAGCGAGGCCAAGGGGTAGGAGCAGGAGCCAGGGTGACAGCGAGGCGACGAGCCAGGGAGAGCGAGCAGAGCCGCCGGCTCAGCTGCGGCCGCTCGGCCCGTCCTCCGCGTCGCTGTCGTCATCGGCCGCACCCCCGACGTCCACGATGACCCCCGTGTCCCTGCCTCCGAGGCGGAACGTCCCATCGTCCTCGTCCTCGTCCTCGTCGTCGTTGCCCGCGCCGCCCCAGCCGCCGCCGTCCCCGTCAGTGCCGCCGAGCGGTGACCCGTCGTCTGTCACCGGCTCGAGGCCCCCCGGCCCGACCCGGAACGACCTCCACTCCGCACCCCCCGCCGCCCGGCCGGGCGGGGCTCCGAACGGCCCCATCCCGCCGTCCGGCTGCGGCGCGGCGGCCCCTGCGAGCGACTCCGCCACGTCATCGAGGGCCTCCCGGTCCCCGTGCTGCACCAGGAAGAGCGCCTGCCTCGGCGAGAGACCCGCGTCCCTCGCCGCCTCGAACACGCGCCTGTCCGTCTCGCCGAGCGACGCGGCGCCCCCCGCCGAGGCAGCCCCCGCCCCGCCGCCCGCGTCGGCCCTCCGCCCGGCAGCGAGGAAGATGTCAGACGACGCCGCCGCGCCCGGGCCCGCCGCGGGCCTCCGCCGGGTCACCAGGTGACCCGCGCCGTCGATGTCCGTGTCGTACCACGGGGCGCTGAGACGCGTCTCAAGCCGCGAGCGGCGGGGCCGGACCGAGCGACGCCACCGGAGGGTAGCCCTCCGCCCGAGCCCGGACGCGAAACCGCCGGCGCCCGCAAACGAGGGTGACGTCCCAAGGACCTCCCATGCGGCAGAGCCGCCGTCCGCCCCGCCCCGCAGCTCTGCCTCGTCGTCGTCGTCGTCCTCCTCCTCCCTTCCCCTGACCTGCCGGCGCATAGCCGCGACGTCGGCGCGCCCCTCTGTCACCAGCTCCTGCAGAGCCGCGATGGTCTCGTCCGGCGCTCGGCCGGTCCGAGCGTCGTCGAGCATTGACGTCACCGCCGCGAGCGACTCCCTGGCGGCGGTCAAATGTTCCTCCGGCGTCCTCGCGGAGTCCGACGCGTCGTCGTCGTCGTCGTCGTCGTCACTGTCGTCGTCGTCGTCGTTCGCCTCGCCGTCCTCGTCCTCCTCGCTCGAGTCCTCGCTGTCCTCGTCCTCGTCCTCGCTGTCGCCAAAGCCGTCGCCCCCTCGGCGGCGGATCCCCGCCCCCCTCCCGCCGCCAAGGTCCCCCACTGGCACCCTGACGATGGTGTACCCGCGCCCCTCGTCGTCGTCCCCCTCCGAATCGTCGTCGTCCTCGCCGCCCCCGGACCCCAGCGTCCCGCCACGTCCACCCCACGACCAGGAAGAGCCGCCGGACGGGCGGTCTCGCGACTCCCGCGCCGCCGCGGCCCGCGCAGAGCCCATCGCGATGATGTCAGCCACGTCCATCCTGCCGCCGACGTCCTCCTCGACATCCTGCAGAGCCGACCCCGCCTCGTCCTCGTCGTCGCTCCAGGCGACCCCGAGGCGGGGCGACGCCTCGCGACGCATCGCTCGGAGGGCCTCCGCCCTCGACCCGCGTCCCTCGCCCGGGGCCATCCCCGGCAGAGCCGCCGCGTCCGACCCCTCGGCCGGGGCGGCGTCGCTCGCGTCCGCCGCCGCGTCCGCCGCCCGCGAGAGCTCTGCCCTGCCGGGGTCAGACTCCCGCCCGGCGACCGCCGCGGGAAGGCCCCGCGTCGCGTCCGCCATGGCGGCGAACTCCCCACCGAGCGACGCCATCACGGCGCGCCACAGCCCCTCGCCCACCGCCGGCTCTGCCGACCCTGGCTCTGCCCAAGGGACGTCGACCGGCAGGCCGGCGCCCTGCCTGACCACGTCCCAGGCGTCGTCCGGCTGGGCGACGACCCACGCCCCCGACGCGATCTCCGCCTCCAGCTGCCGGGGGGACCACGAGCAAAGCCCGTCGAAGGCGACAGCGTCGACGCCGGGGCCCGCGGCCGCCGCGGCGGGGGAGGCCGCCACGCGCCGGAGCTCTGCCCTCGCCGCGGCGATGAGCTCTGCCGGGGCGCCGTCTGCGTAGATGCTGACGTGGCCGAGGGGCGCCGACGCTCCGGCGGTTTCGCCGCCGGCTCCGGCGGCGGGCTGGGTCCGCCGCCTCCTCCTCCTCCCCCTGTGCGCGTCTCGGCCGAGCGACGCGGCCTTGAGCGACGCGCCGTCGCCCCTGGCGGACCCGCCCGGCCCGAGCGGTCGCGGCGTCGGCATCACCGAGCTCGACGACACGGCAGAGCCGAGGACGTCGGCGCGGAGGCCCCGGAGCAGAGCCACCCTGTCCCTGAGGGCGCCGACGTCGGCCCGCCCCGGGGGCCCGGGGAGCCGGGCGAGCCGGGGCATGGCATAGGCTGTGCGCACGGGGAGGCGGTGGAGGAGGGAGAAGGCCGGCATGGGGCCCGCGCCGACGACGGGGACGGGGCGGAGGAGGCGGCGGAGGGGGGAGGCGGGGGAGGAGGAGGAGGAGGCGGAGGCGGCGACGGGCGCCAGTGACGGCTCGGGGACAACAGCGGTTTCGCCGGCCGACGCTCTGCCCCTCGGGTCACCTGCCGCAGGCGGGGCCGGGTCAGCGGCCGCGTCCGGGGCACGGCCCGGCGCGAAGGCCCCGCGGATCATCGACGCCATGCGGGTCAGGAGTGACCCACCGCCGGCAGAGCCGAGGGACCCCAGGCCGGAGGCCTCGGCGGCCTCGCTGTGCGCAGCCGTCGGCTCAGGCGTCGCCGCGGCCTCAGGCGCCTCCTCTGCCGCCTCGGCGGCCGCAGCCGCCTCCGTCGCCGCGGGCCGCCAAGCCGCCGCCGCGGCGTCCCGTGTACTCACCGGCCAGTCGTAGGCATCGCGGAGAGCCGGCGGGAAGAGAGCCGGCAGCGTCTCGATGGCGGTTGCCCGGGCGGGCACCGCCCAGAGGGGCCCGCTGTCCCCGGCGGGTGCCGCAGCGGTTTCGCCGGCGTCCTCTGCCCGGGCTCCTGCCAGCTGAAGCCACCGGTTTCGGCCCCTGGCCCCGCGGCTCTGCCCGGGCGCCGCGCCCTCTCCGGCGTCTGACGTCAGAAGCACGCGGGACATCCACCAGGGCAGAGCCTCCGAGAGGGGGGCCCCCGGCGGGACCCCGTTTGCGACGGCGGGGTCCGACCCCGCTGCCGACTCCAGCGACTCCACCTCGTCGGCCCCGAGTCGCCGCCTCCGCCTCCCCGCCCCCGCCTGCCCGGTGCCGGCCGCCGGAGCCGCCGGTGCCGCGGGCCGGCCCCCGGCAGAGCCGGCGGGTGCCGACTCCATGGCCGACTCACGGCTGCCGCTGAGTCGCCCAAAGGCAGCGCGAGTGTCGTCCCTGGCAGGCCCGTTGGCGGGGAGCGTCGCGGCCGGCAGGGGCGGGAGGCGGGTGAGCAGGGCCTCCGGGTTGACCACCACTCCGACGGCGCCGTTGGCCGGGAGCCACTCGAGGACGAGCACGACGCAGCCGGCGAGGCGCGGGTCGCCCAGGGCAGGGTGCGCGAGCAGCAGGGAGCCGCTGACGGGGGCGTCGAGCTCCACGGCTCTGCCGGTGGGGAGGGGGCCCCTTCCGGCCCCGCGGACGCTGACGTCCAGCTCTGCCGGGACGGGCCCTGCCCTGGCTCTGCGCAGCTCAGCCCTGCGCGCGGGCTCCTCGGGGAAGGCCTCGTCGTCGCTCAGGAGTCGCTCGGACCTGGCGAGCGACGAGGCCCTGCCGGCGAGTCGCACTGCGGCGAACGCCTCGTCGATTCGGGAGGACGGCGTCTCGCCGTGCCGCAGGGGCTCGCGGAAAGCGGCGCGCACGGCGCCGGCGACGTCCACGCCCGGCAGGTATAACTCCCGGCCGAAGGGGAGGACGTGGCGCGACGGGCCGAGGCGGGGAGCCGCGGCGCCGGCGGAGAGAGCGTCTGGCAGCCCCCCCGCAGCACCAGCGGCGATCAAGGCGTGCGATGCGTCAATGTCGCCGACCGGCGGTCCGCCAAGGGAGCTGACGGAGCCAGGGCCGCCCGAAGCGGCGGAGGCTGGCGCCCGGATGACGGCCTGCGGTGCACGGCGCTAGGTCGGGCTCGGGCTCTAGCGATATCATGGATGTGACTGCCCGCAGGCGCGTGCTGCGTGCTTGAGGCACGAGCGGGCGTGCGGGAGCAAAGCGCCGTGCCGCCACGTCGCCCGCACCCCCTGAGCCGTCCCAGGGACCCGGCGCGCGTAACGATGCAGTGCCCGGCTGGGCCGGCACAGTCGCTCGTTTTGTCCGGCCCCTGAGCCTTGCGCGCCTGGCAGGCGCTGCGGTTCCTCACTTTGAGCGCCGGTCGGGACTCGAATGCTTCGCCATACCTCAGCAGTTCCTTGTACAGGCGGATAGCGAGCCTGCGCTCTCCCGCTGATGCCATAGCCACTGATTGTGGGGGAGGTGCTGACCAAACACCGCCGCAGCGAGCGTGGTGGCTGCGTTTGTTGGGCGCCGACGGTCAGGCCAGCAGACGGCCGGACGCAGAACACAGCCGGCTTCCGCCAGTCGCACACCACGGAAACGGAGCGTCCCGGCCCCCACGAGCGCGTTGGCCGCCGCGTAAGATCGCATGCGAGGGCGCGGGTCTTTGCTCGCCGCGGCGGCGTTTGCTGCGGCCATGAGCGGGGCGTCCGCCGCAACGGGTGCTGCGCCCGGAGCGCCGTGCACGACCGATGCCGGCTGCTCGAGCCAACGCTGTGATTTTGGCACGTGTGCCGAGCCGAACTGCCAGGACCGTGTGCAGAACGGGTTTGAAACCGGCGTCGGTGAGTTTTGCCGTGCGGCCTTGCTCGTGGCTGGCAGTGGCCGCGCAAGGCTTGGCTCGGCAGCGTGCCCCGACGAGCATCGAGCCTTATGACCCTCTCGCCCGTCTGAAAGCGCTTCGCCGCGCAGACTGTGGCGGCCCCTGCGACGGCTGCATCACGCGGAGCTTCTGCTACACCGGCCACGACTGCCAGTCCGGCCACTGTCTCGGGTCGGGCCCGACGCGGCAGTGCGCTCCCAACCGGTGCGATGACGCCCTTTCCAACGGCGACGAGACGGACACCGACTGTGGCGGCAACTGCTTCGGCAAATGCCCAGACGGCTACCGGTGCTCCCAGGGCTTCGAGTGCGAGTCCAATCGATGCCTTGGCAACGACAAGTTCAACAACCAGCGGTACTGTGCGCCCGTCAGGCTGTTCAACGTCCCGGGCAACGTGCAGTTCTCGTCTATTGTCAGGGGCGGCTTTGACATCCGGGGCAAGCACAAGGCGGCGCTGGTGGACAGCGTCTTCAAGCGGGCGCTGGCCACATTCTTCGACCTGACGATCCCGCAGGTGTCTACGGACTCCCTGACAGACGTGCAAGGCGCGCGCTCGTTCGGGGAGCGCAGCCCCAACGTGACTCTGCTGCTCGACGAGAACGGCCTGGAGATCAGCAAGACGACCGACACGGTCGATGCTGCCAGGTTTCGGTTTGAGCTGTACGTGCTGCCTTACGAGGTAGAGCTGTACGAGGAGCGGGTTCGCTGGCTCGAGCAGGCGTTCATGGACGTCGATGCCGCCGGCAACACCGTCCGCCGGGGAATCCAGCGCGCAGACACCCTCTTCCAGGCAGGGGACGCTGACAAGTTCAAGGACGACGCGCCCCTGTCGTCCCGGCGCGCCTTGACAACCGGCGGGAGGAGCGTGCTGTCCACGAACGGGACGAGCGGGTCCGGAACGCTGCTGCCGGACACCAAGGGGTGGCGGCGCCTCTTTCTCAACGACGTCCTGCAGCGCGAGGGCATCAACAACACTGGCGTAGTGAACGTGGACCCGGCCGAGACCGCCGGGGCCGCCGCGAGCAGGCTGTTCGTCCCGCACCACCTCGTCATCGAGCAGCAGCCCAACAGGTCAGAAGCCGAAGCCATCGAGAACAGCGAGGAGTTCCCAGTGCAGCCCATCGTGTACGTTGCCGATCGCCACAATCGGCGCATCCGCCTGTACCAGGAGACCGCGTACATTGCAGTCCAACTCGACGAGGAGAAGTTCCCCCCCGGAACGCCAAACGAGCTCGGCGAGTTCACGGAGCTGTTCGGTGATCGCATCATCGAGCTGACGTACATCAACGACGGCAAGGCCTTCTTCTCCGACCTCAGCATCTCGGCGCCCATCCCCGACGGTGCGACGCTGCGCTTCTCCTTCGTCTCCGACGATGAGGCCTTCCAGACCCTCTCCATCCCCGTGGTGGAGTCCATCGAGTTAGTGGTTTCGCGAGCCTACGTACCGCCCAAGGTGGTCGTTCCGCGGGTGCCCTTCCCGCCCGCCCTCGTCGTGGCCATGTGCTTCATAACAGTCGTGGCGGTCATCGGCACGGCCCACTTCGGCCTCAAGTGGTATCGCACCCGGAAGCAGGAGCGACACGTTGTGCCGTCCAAGGCGCCCCCCGGGATGGCCAAGGCAGGCCACGGCGGCCTCGCGTTCGGGGACGAGGAAGGCATGACCGGCCATGTGGACGAGCTCGCTCGCGGGTACATCGACCCTGAGGAGGCGGCCAAGGCTGCTGCGGCAGCGGCTGTCCGCACCGATAGCTCCGAGGGCTTTGACCAGGAAACCGGCCTGCGGCGGTCCAAGTCGTGGTACTTCCGCCAGGCCAAGGACCTCGGCGGTCAGCGCGCCCAGGACGATGTTGCGTCCACAAAGGCTGCCGTTTCGCGGCTCGGCAACGCGGACGCCGCGAGGGCTTTTGACCTCCTTGAGATGGAGATGGGCAAGCCCACCGCCGTGAGCAAGCTCCCCGAGGCGATGCAGCGGCTGCACAAGCACGGCATGCTGAACATCCCAAACATCGTGGAAGACGAACCCGATCAGAAGGGCGGCGCCGGCCGAATCGGCTCCAAGCGCATGAGCTGGCGCCCGAGCTGGTTCGACGGCCTGTCGAGGATCATGAGCGGCAGCCTCTCGCCCAAGCGGAGCGGTGCTGGAGAGCCCGACGCCAAGGACGCTGCGCGCGGCGACGACGGCCTCGCCGAGGTGGAGGTGGTGTCCGCCGGGCCCGAGGCAGCCCCCGCCGAAGCATTCATGAGCCGACCGGCGGCGCGGACCGTGGGGGAGTCGCTGCATATGGCGAACCGTAAGTTCCGTCGCTCGTCGTCCGTCATGGCGTCGAGCCTCGGGCTAGCGGGGACCGCCGCGAAGCTCTTCCCCAAGGAGGAGACTCGCGCATACCTGAGCGGCCAGTCACCCGAGGAGGTGCTCCAGCAGCAGGTGGCTGAGGAGCAGGCGAGAAAACGAGCCGCCGGCTCCGAGGATGACGGGGAAGCAGCCATCGAGGACGCCGTCGGCCTGGATGGGGCCGGGACAGCAGAGGGCGAGGCTGTCTAGCGCGCCGATGGCACGTGCCGTTCTTTGAATCCGGCGGTTCTGTGCCCCGACCCCTGAAACTCCGACGGTCCGCTCTCGGCGTCGGGAAGGTCCGGTCCCGACCACGCTCAGGCCGGCGTGGGGCTCATGTGGCAGCCGAACCACGCCGGCTGGATGCGCGAGTGCTGCCCAGTGCGTCGTGACACACCGCTTGCTGTTACTTCTGTGCGGCGCAGTGCCAATGATTGTTTTCAATGCGCCGTCCGCGCAGTCCTCACGCTATGGCTTCGAACAGGAAGTACGACCCTTCCTCGTCCCAGAACCCCGGGCCGTCCGTGTAGTACCCGCCCTCGCTGCCGTCCTCGTTCGGCTGCCACCACGGCTCGCCGCCTGATCCGGGCATCCACCCCCCGTCGGCCCCCGCCTCGTGCTCACCCTGCCATTCCGCCGCCTC
>Ga0136560_1001012_pt1 | contig 14402 bp, 10 predicted proteins | sample AntRauMeHopE1497_FD_104925 | JGI IMG/M metagenome (GOLD analysis project Ga0136560, IMG submission 104925) | Saline lake microbial communities from Rauer Islands, Antarctica - Metagenome Hop E1 #497 | ecosystem: Environmental > Aquatic > Non-marine Saline and Alkaline > Saline | place... | reverse complement strand
CTTTGTGCTCTTAGTGGTCTTTGTGGTTTTAAAAAAAGGTTAAACCACTAAGGACACTAAGGACACGGAGGAAAAAGAAGAAAAAACTTTGTGCTCTCAGTGGTCTTTGTGGTTTTAAAAAAAGGTTAAACCACTAAGGACACGAAGAGCACGAAGGAAAAAGAAGAAAAAAACTTTGTGCTCTTAGTGGTCTTAGTGGTTTTAAAAAAAAAGGGTTAAACCACTAAGGACACTAAGGGCACCAAGGAAAAAGAATAAAAAACTTTGTGCTCTTTGTGGATTAAAAAAAAAAGAGTTAAACCACTAAGGACACTAAGGACACGGAGGAAAAAGAAGAAAAAACTTTGTGCTCTTAGTGGTCTTTGTGGTTTTAAAAAAAGGTTAAACCACTAAGGACACGAAGGGCACGAAGGAAAAAGAAGAAAAAAACTTTGTGCTCTTAGTGGTCTTTGTGGTTTTAAAAAAAGGTTAAACCACTAAGGACACGAAGAGCACGAAGGAAAAAGAAGAAAAAACTTTGTGGTCTTTGTGCTCTTTGTGGTTAAACTATTTCATAAAAAACTCATCATCGAAGAGCTGCATTCCGAAAGAATATTTGAAACTAATATATAAAATTTCCAGCTTAAATTTCTTAGCGTTCTCCGAATTACCTTTGTGCCCTTAGTGGTTAAAAAACATTCCAAAAAAAAAGGTCATCCAGTTTAATGGATGACCTGTTTCTTAATTCCCGTCCTTTTTCTTTTTCGGAGGATCGTTGTCATGCGCACCGTCTTTGCAGCATTCGTCCAGCTTTTCGTATGCTTTCGGGTCACGCTTCAAACTGTCAGCATGATAACCCACCATCGTCACGCGTTTTCTCAATACATCCGGATTGGTTTTAGATTCCAAATAAGCAATATTGAGTACTTTGGTCTCCATATCCAGATTGACAGATTTCACGCCCTTTTCGAAGGTGAAGTCCTTTTCAAGTGTCGCTTTGCACATCTCGCAGATTGCGGAAGTTTTAATGGCGACTGTTTTTACCTGAGCCTGTACAGCTAGTGCTCCAAAGAGCATCACGAGCATTAATGTTAGTTTTTTCATGGTTTTATTGTTGTTTATAAGTTTTGAGGAGTTCCAATTTCAAAAGCTTTGATCCTTCGAAAATTTAGATAATTCCCCGTTTTTGAAAATATCGATCTATTTTTCATTGAATTTTCTGTCTTCGGTCTCCGGTCTTCGATTTCCTGTCTTCGGTCTCCCGTCTTCGGTCTCCCATTTTTAATTTATCTTATACCTGAATCCTGTATAGATCATTCTTCCTGCAATTGGCCCCCAAGTCATGGATGCGTCGAAGTTCTGTCCAAAAGGGTTTTGAGCATCTACTATCGGATTATTTTGTCTGAAATTCAAAATATTTTCTCCTCCGACATAAATACTGCCCCATCTAAAACCACGAGAAATCTGCGCATTGACCAAGTAGAAATCCGGCGACTCGGCCGGTAGGCGAAAGTCCATCGGGCTGTCACTGGTATCGGGCAATCGCATAGCACCATTCCAGTTTATCGTCAGATCAGCTTTCCATTTGTCGTAATCTGTTGCGTAGGACATATTCAGAAAGAAACGATCTTGACTTTGATATGGTACCTGTTGAAGAACGCCATTGGTGGTCATCAAGTTCTGGTAATTCTTGTAAGCAGCTTTCATTTCCAAACGAGGTGTCAGCGGATAACTGGCTTCAAGTTGGAAGCTTTTGGCAAATGACGCGCCTTGGAGATTGTCGATCACCAACAAGTCCGTACTCACATCCTGATCGTAGACAAGTTGGCTTTGGAAGTTGGTATAGAAATAGTCTACGACTACCGATAGCGGCTTTTCAGCGACAGTATAATTTCCCACCAAACTCAAACCGCTATTCCACGAGATCTCAGGCTGCAATGTGGCATTGAATTGAATATCTCTCGAAGAAACCCAAATCATGCTATTTTCCATCAGTGCATTGGGCGTTCGATAGCCTTTTCCCACAGATCCGCGAAGGGTAAGGTTAGGTGTGAAAGCCCATCTTGCGTGAACTCTAGGGGTGAAATAGGTGCCAAACAGATTGTGAAAATCTGTCCGTGCCCCTGCTACGATCGTTACGTTTTCGTTGGGGATAAAATTATATTCGAAGAATACCCCAGGAACTTTCTCTGTTCGCACAAAGGTGGAATCCAAGCCTTCCGGAGTGTTAGTAGTGAAACTTTCATCAAAATCATCATAGAGGAAACTTGCTCCGGTTTTGTATTGGTGAAAGCTGTTGCCAATGATATTCTGATAGATAAAATTGGCGTGTGCTGTTTTTTCAGTTCCTGAATACAATCTGCGACCCGCACCGCCTTCAAAATTTTGGTAGGAAAAGGTGTATTGCAAGCCCCAACTCTGAGTAGGTTTACTCGGGTAGATCATCCCGATTTTCCCGAACAGCTCGGCTTTTTTGGTATCCAACTCGTAGCCAAATTGCGAGCTTGTGGCCAAATCATCTTTGAACCCAAATCCCAATTGACCGCCGGCATTATCTGCAACGAAGAGATTGATTCCAATTTGAGCCATCAATCGATCGCCTTCGTATTTGTAGCGATTGAGCAGATTGACTTGACGGCTTTTGGGAAGATCCATAAATCCATCGTCGTTATTGTCGATTTCAGAATTGATTTGCGAAGCATGGAAAAGTACTCCGGTGCTCCATTTTTCAGAGATGGGAATCTGATGATTGGCATTGAGCTCAAGCCTTCCAAAGGAATTAAGGTAGGCATTCAAGTACCACTTGTCCATGGATTCTGGTTTGAATAAATCCACGTTAATCTGCCCGGTCATGGATTCGTAACCGTTAATCACCGTGCCGGCACCTTTGCCCACGTCGATGGATTGGATCCAAGTGCCGGGTACAAAGGTCAAACCCTGACGGGAATTTAGCCCTCGGATATTCGGAATCCCTTCGCGACTGATCAGTACATAGCGTCCATCGAGTCCCATCATTTGGAGCATTTTAGTTCCCGTTACGGCATCTGCATAAGAGACATCCACCGAGGCATTGGTCTCAAAACTCTCGGAAAGATTGCAGCAGGCAGCCTTTTGGAGTTCTGCCTCGGTGATCAGGATACTTAGAAATGGAGCCTCATCTATCACACTTTCGGAGCGACCTCGGATCAGAACTTCTTTCATGGCCGCATCAGACTCCAAGAGCGTAATGCTCATTTCTGCATCGAAAACAGGTTTGACCTTATCCGTTTTGTATCCGAGATAGGAGATAATAAGGAGTTCGGAATTGGCTACATTTTCCAATTGAAATTTCCCCTCGGTGTCAGTTACAGCTCCATTCGTTTTGCCTTGGACTTGGATAGTAGCTCCGATCAAAGCTTCATTGTCACTGGATCTGACGATTCCTTTGACTGTTTTTTGACCCATTGCTAGGAATGGGATAACTAGTATTAGTAGTGTGATGAGCGTTTTCATAAGATTTGCTTGGTGAAAAATAGATTTTCATTCCCTCACAAGGGAGGGTGAAAACAAGCATTCTTAGATCAAAAAGGATTGGTAAAGGAGTTGGAAGTCAGGAATGGGAAGATTTCCATGATCGGTTTGATGGTGACTGTCTGTAGTCTCTGGTATGAGCATGCAGAAAAAAGTAAGCGTGTAGGCTAAAACAAAATCTGGCGATACAGAGAATGGAAACTCAGATTTGCTGAAGTGATCATCAGAGTCTGCCGTGGTGATTTGATCTTCACAGCATTCTATGATTTTTGCGGATTCATCTCCGCAACAATCGCTTTTTTCCGGAGCAATACTTACTTCACTTGTGATCAATATATCTTGACAATAATGCTTTGCCCAAGACAAATTGACCTGTCCAAGGAAGAAAAATAAAAGCATCGTAATGGAAAGAAGTTGCTTCATGACTGAGGCAAAGGTGAGAATTTTGGGATGAAATTAAAAATCTTACCAACTAAATATTATTTGTAAATATTGTTTCCTGTAAAAATATAAGCCACAAAAGAACTAGAATCCAAAAACTGGTTGGTCATAAAAAGAAAGACCGATCAAAATGATCGGTCTTTCGAGGGTGAAATCAACTTATTATCATTTTTTTTAAATAAACTCATAGGGTACACCTGAAACTTGCGTCAACAATGTTTCCGGAGCATCCAGTGCAATGGCTGATCTTGGAGGAATTGGAGTAACGGGTGAATTTTCAGCCAAGTAATTTAATATAGCTTCATGAAGGGTGTATTTAGTGTTCGTGGCATTTTTAACCCCGACGAATCTGCAAAGGATTTCATCTGGATCGCCTTCCCGCTCACAGGCTGAAATGGTATAGGTTTTCTTTAGATCGATTGGCTTTCCGGCGATTTCCAGTGCTTTCACGCGATCTCCGTCTTCTCCAAAAGCATTGAATTCCACATGCATTCCTTTGAATTTGACAACCCAGCCACCAAAGCGCTCTGAAGCCTCTTTGGCGAAAACATTATTCAACTCCTTTTCTAGCCATACCATAATTTGCGCTCCACTTACTTCTCCTGTTCGGATATTTGAATTCACCGGGAGCATATCATATATGAATCCATTGGTGATTGGGATATTCCCAGTATGGTCAGGCGTAGATCGGGGAGGACAGAAACGAAAGCCATTGGAAAGTGCAATATCCACATCCGGATTTTGCCAATCTATCGCATCAAGGACAAGCGTGTCGATGGTGTTTTCGATTACAAAATAGCGGTATAGTGGGATAGTGGAATAGCCTACTACTTTTTGAATATCGGCTAAAAAAGGTCCCTCATGACTTTCGATAAGTTTTGTCATTTCCGGAGCCGCAGGATATTTCTTTGCATCAACTTCCATTAACTCGTAGGTGTCCGCAACTAGCTTTCCCTGATCAAATTCCAACTCAAGTTTTCCCACAAAAGATCCAAATGCGCCTGGCTCAACTACTTTGGCATAGGTAGATTGAATAGGCGTTCTGACTCGTTCGTGAGTGTCTCCACCAAGGATATAATCCACACCCTCGCAGGCAGGTAAATCCCCTAAGTGAATCTGCTGAGATAAACCCAAATGCGCAACGATAGCTACAAATGCACATTTTTCCTGATTCCGAAGTACATCTACGTAATGAGCCAAATTCTCTTCTGGCTTAGTGTATACAATGCCTTTGCTATAATTTGGAGACTGCCGCTTTGGTACCAGATGATCTGTATAGCCTAGGAATCCGATTTTAACTCCATTTATGCTCCAGATATAATAAGGGGGAAAGATTAATTCCCCTTTGGTCCCATCGCCGCGATCATGGTACATATTTGCACAAACCTTTGGAGCCGTCAAAGAGCCCAAAAGGTGCTGCATTGTTTTCTTATAATAGACCACCTCCCAATTGCCAGGAAGGTAGAGATCATAGCCTAGTGAATTCAGGATTGGAAGCATGGCTTCGCCGGTCGTTTTCACGGAGAGTTCTGATCCCTGAAACATATCGCCTGTATCAATCAAGAAGCTGTTTTTAGTTTTCTGGCGCTCTTGGTCTAGAAAAGTTTTGAGATGTGCATAGCCTCCGGTTTTACGAAAGACCACTTTATCATTTTCCCAGAAAAGCTCGTCGTGAGGATGAATTTGGCAGTGGACGTCGGTTGTTTGGAAAATTGTAAGCTTGAATTTTCTAGGGTTAGATTTGGAAGGATTGGCATTTGAGTCAGTCGTGGTTAGTCCCAAAAGACCAGTGCTTGCTCCAATAGTCCCAATTTGAGTTAGAAATGTTCTTCTTGATTTTTTCATCTGGTCATTTTGGTTATCTCTGACTTTTTTTCATTCGTATGAATTGAACTTCCAAATCTCAAGAAACCTATAATTGGCGCAACATAGAACTTCTTACCGCTTGATTTTGGTAACATTTCTCACATTGCAATTTAAACAATATGAAAAAAGCTAAATGCTTAGGTTTTAAAATTGGTTTGATTTGAAATTACAATTCGGTTTTTCTCCAAAGGAAATGATGCGGATTGTTCTTACAACTAAATAATCAATATGCATTTTGCAAAGCTTCTTTTCAAAACAATTCCTACTTTGGAGCATAAATCACAACAAAAATGAAAAATATCTATTTACTTCTGGTCTTTATATTCATCGGATTTTCCTCTTTCGCACAGGAGGAAGTATTGAAAAAGCTTGACTCCAAGGCAGATTTCTATGGCGATCTCGCTATGAAAATCTGGTCGAATCCTGAGCTTGGATACTTGGAAACTGAGAGTTCGGCTTTGCTTCAGAAAACGCTGAAAGATGCTGGATTTAGTATCAAGGCGGGAGTAGCGGATATTCCCACCGCTTTTGTAGCGGAATACGGCTCAGGAAAACCTGTAATCGGAATCATGGCAGAATTCGATGCGCTTCCGGGAGTATCCCAGAAAGCAGTTCCCTTCCGTGAACCTGTGGTCGAAGGTGGAGCAGGTCATGCTTGCGGACATCATTTATTTGGTGCAGCATCGGTTGCCTCTGGCATCGCTACCATGGAGTGGATGAAAGAAAATAACATCAAAGGAACGCTACGCGTCTATGGCACGCCGGCTGAAGAAGGAGGCGGAGGAAAAGTCTACATGGCAAAAGCAGGTTTAATGGATGATGTGGACGCCATGCTGCATTGGCACCCAAGTGCAAGTAATGATGCGGGCGCTACGTCCTCACTTGCAAATATTTCTACCAAATTTCGATTCTATGGTGTAGCCTCTCATGCTGCTGCCGCTCCAGAGCGAGGCAAATCTGCATTGGATGGCGTAGAAGCAATGAATTTTATGGTCAATCTCATGCGTGAGCATGTGCCAATGGAGACTCGGATGCACTATGTAATTACCCGTGGAGGTGAAGCTCCAAATGTGGTTCCGGCCTTTGCAGAGTCCTATCACTATGTTCGACACCCGGATGGACGAAAAGTAAAAGAGATCTTTGAACGGATGGTAGCCGCCGCAGAAGGTGCAGCAAAAGGAACCAACACCACCATGGAATATGAGATCATCAATGGCGTCTATAACCTAATGCCAAATGAAACCCTTGCCAGTGTAATGCACAAAAACCTCGAAAAAATAGGTGGTATCACTTACACTGCCGAAGAGCGGAAGTTTGCCGAAGACATCATCAAGACCTATCCCGCCGGAGTGATGGTAAGTCCTGACGATGCATCTAAAATTGCGCCTTTTGAAGTGAATGAAATAGGTTTGGGTGGATCTACAGACGTGGGTGATGTGAGTTGGCTCGTGCCGACTGCAGGACTGGGGACGGCCACTTGGATTCCTGGAACTTCCGCCCACACTTGGCAGGCTGTAGCTGCCGGAGGTACTAGCATCGGTCAAAAAGGAATGATGGTCGCTGCCAAAACACTTACGCTTACGATGATGGATATCTTTAATGATCCTACTATCGCCACCAAAGCAAAAGCTGAATTAACCCGAAGACGAGGAGTTGACTTCAAATACGAAGCATTAACAGGAGAGCGTAAGCCGCCTTTGGATTATAGAAAATAAGAATTTTAATAACAGAATTCTTTTAAATAGTTTCCCTGAACTCACTTGTGTTTTAGCGCAAGTGAGTTTTTTTAACCCTAGCTTTCAACTGATTCAAACCTAAGATAGGTCTACTGCTAAATGCACGAGGAAGAGAGATTGAATGGAGTTGTTCGGATCAGTATTGCGATTTTAGCCTTTGATCTTATCATTTTTCCGCTGACGGAGAAAATTATATTTCACAGGATTTTCAGGTCTCAATGACTTATATTCAAAGAATATTATTCTTGAAATAAGCAGATGGACAGAAGAAAATCACTACAATTAATTGGGGGCTCAGCCGTAGGAATTGCCGGATTGGTATTTGCCGATTGGAAATGGCAGATGGAGCTTTGAGCACGGGCACGGATCAGTATTTGAACGTAAACTGGGGAATTGTTGAAATGTCGAACTGAGGAATCGTGGAAATGTCGAACTGTTGAACTGTGGAACTGTTGAAATGTCAAACTGTTGAACTGGGGAATCGTGGAAATGTCGAACTGTTGAAATGAGGAACTGGGGAATTGATGAAATGTGGAAATGTGGAACTGTTGAAATGTTGAACTGGGGAATCGTGGAAATGTCGAACTGGATTTCTATTAAAATCTAAAAATGTAATCATGAAGAAAATAAATGTTGTGATGGTGCTGTTGTTGAGCTTTGGCTTGACAGAAATGAGTTTTGCTCAGAAAAAGGGAGATCCGCTCTTGCAAGCTCCGTTGGGAATTGCAGCCTACACGTTCCGTGATCAATGGAAAAATGGAATTCCCGAGACGCTCGATATTATCCAAGAGTTAGGCTTTAAAGAATATGAAGGTGGCGTACCAAAAGGATCCACCCCAGTTGAGTTTAAGCAAATGCTAAATGATCGAGGAATCACTATCCTTGGCACTGGAACTGGTTTTGAAGACTTAGAAAAAGACCCACAAGCAGTTGCAGACCGAGCCAAAGAATTAGGTGCGAAATTCGTGATGTGCGCTTGGATTCCTCACAAGCGAGGTGAGTTTTCCAAAGCCGATGCCGATCGATCGATTGAGGTTTTTAATGCAGGTGGAAAAGTTCTCAAAGAGAATGGAATCATCTTTAAATATCATGTGCATGGTTACGAATTTCAGCCGTATGAAAAAGGGACTTTATTTGACTACTTGGTGGAAAATACCAATCCTGAAGATGTAAAACTTCAAATGGACGTGATGTGGACATATTTTGGAGGCGGAGATCCGGTTGTATTGTTGAAAAAGTACGGAAACCGTTGGGTTTCGCTACATCTGAAAGATTTCCGAAAAGGAGCGCCTCAAGATATGACAGGGTTGACTGGGCCTGAGAATGATGTGCCTTTGGGAACTGGTGAATTGGATATTCCGGGCATTCTTCGGGAGTCGAATAAGATTGGAATCAAGCACATGTTTATCGAAGATGAAAGCGATAAGGAATTAGAAAATCTTCCAAAAAGTATCGCTTATTTGAAGAGTTTGAAGTATTGATCAAGAGTCCGATTTTCCGGACTTTTTTTATATCTAAGGAAAACGGGCTTTTCCTTTTATTTCTCTTTGAGCTAATCTATTCAGCTATTTCTTAGGAAGGGGAAATCCTCCAAATCAGTATTATTGATGCAGAAGATTTGGGTGGTTTTGATTGTTTAAGTTTAAAGTTGGTTGATGTCAAATCAAGCCACACCTAGATAAAAAAAATTGGAGTTCGCAACTATATTCAGTTACTTTGAATTCTTTTTAAGAAAGAAAAACTGATTGCAAGGTTTTTAAATATGCCATCTGATTTTCTTTACGATGAGAGGTAAGACTTCTTGGACACTTTGGCTTTGAGGAGGTGAAGAAAGGGAAAACCTCCGATTCAAGGGTGAAATTCGAAGACAGGGGCGGAGTTCCCATTATGCTTCATAAACCGCACCCAAGTGGGATTATGAAGATGTATCAGATGCGACAGATCAAATAAATATTGGCATTATGAAATATTTGGAACACAAAGGATATACAGGAAGCATAGAGTATAGTGCGGAGGATGGACTACTTTATGGAAAGGTATTGGGTTTGCAGGGATTGATATCCTACGAGGGTGAAACAGGAAAGCAATTGGAAGCCGATTTTTTAAAGGCAGTTGACCTTTATTTGGCGGATTGTAAGCTAGCTGAAAAGTCTCCTGATAAACCGTTTAAAGGGAGTTTCAACGTACGGATTTCGGCTGATTTGCATCAACAGGCAGCGTTACTAGCTATGGAATCCCAAACTTCGTTAAACAGCTTTGTCGCTGAGGCTATCCGAAATAGGATTAGCAAAGAACCTGTTTAGTCTCTGAAACAATATGATTTCAAGTATTTTACTTTTTAAATGACGTCGCGGTCATCTGCAAATGGACTAGCGATAGTCCCAAAAGTGTCTTTTCTCCAACGGGCTTAAATCCCAATCGTAAATACAACTTTTTCGCACTTGGGTTTCGCCTGTCGACTAGCAAGCCTAGGGTTTGGCCTTCGGAAATAACCTTTTCGTGAATGGCAAACTGAAGCAATTGTGAACCAACTCCTTTGCCTTGATGCAGGGGTGATACACCAATAGAGTCGATGTAATATTCCCCAGCTTGGGTCTCATCCTCAACGTGCAGTTTAGGGTCGAAATTGGCATGGATATGATCCAAGACTGGCTTTCGCAATTCCTGCAATCTTGCTCCATCATAGATCAAAACTGCACCTATAATTACATCCTCTTCGACGGCCACATAGCAATTAGTATAAGAGTATTGGTTCTGTTGGCTTTTAATGAAAGTGCATAAAAATTCTTGAGCTTTGGCGGTATTTTGTTCTCCGATGAACTTGCACATTACCTCTCCTGAGGCTAGCATCAATAGAGTTGAAATTGATTCAGAATCGTCTTTCAGGGCTTTTCGGATGATCATTTTGATAATAGATTTGATCTTGAAAGGTACAATGGAAGTATAGAATTTATTTTTCGTATTCTGAAAATATCCAAACCCAATTTACCCAAATGGTATTTTCTCTGATAGAAATACCTTTTGATTGTGGACTCTATTTTGGAACACAATACAGATCGTGCCTTCAGCACTCTTGGAAACATCGAATTGATGGTTAACCCAGAATTTCATTCTGGGCTATTACAGGAATTGCCTTCAGCAATTTTGATTTTCTCAATATAGAATTCCAATACGTTGTACCATGATATTTTATCTTTTGAAAAGCGCTGTAGGCGCGTCCTGTATCAGCCCCAAATGCAATTTGGGGTCTATAGATTAAATTAGATTATGAGCTCTGAAGGAGCGACCTGTATTTATAATGCCGTGGGAAATGATTGAAAAAGCGATGGTCTGAAAATCAAATTACAGATCGTGCCTTCAGCACTCTTATAAATATTGAATTCATGGTTAACCCAGAATTTCATTCTATACTATTGCAGGAATTGCCTTCAGTAATTTTGGTCTTACTGTAAATCAAGACTTTGTCTTTCAAGTCTGTGCTACTCCGAAATAGCGCTGTAGGCGCGTCCTGTATCAGCCCCAAATGCAATTTGGGGTCTATAGAATAAGTTAGATCATGAGCTCTGAAGGAGCGACCTGTATTTTCAATGCCGTGGGAAATGATTGAAAAAGCTATGCTCTGAAAAAACATTACAGATCGTGCCTTCAGCACTCTTAGAAATATCGAATTATTATTAACCCAGAATTTCATTCTGGGCTATTACAGGAATTGCCTTCAGCAATTTTGGTCTTACTGTAAATCAAGACCTTACCTTTCAAATCTGTGCTACTCCGAAATAGTGCTGTAGGCGCGTGCTGTATCAGCCCCAAATGCAATCTGGGGTCTAGTGAATAGGTTAGATCACGAGCTCTGAAAGAGCGACCTGTATTTATAATGCCGTGGGAAAAGAATGAAAAACTATCATACGAAAATGCATCACAGATCGTGCCTTCAGCACTCATAAAAATATCGAATTATTATTAACCCAGAATATTATTCTTGGCTATTATAGGAATTACCCTCAGCAATTTTGGTGGCCGGCTTTTCAGTCGCATTGCCTTGATCTACAGAAGTCCATCTTCCGAAAAAGAGCTATAGATGTGTCCAGAAGTCACCCTTGAGGTATTTTCAATATAGTATGGACCATTGCTTAGATTCACAACAGCCGATTACATATCTTCAATAGAAAGTCCTAAATATTCTACCTGATGGCCTGTTAATTTATTTACAAGCGTTACTGATTTTTCCTGCAATTTGGCAATACTGATTTTGGAGGAATTGACTTTTACCTCAGCGATTACAGCTCGTTTTTCTTGAGAATTGATCGCTACCAGATCAATTTCGTTCCTATTGCCGCTCTCCCAATAGGTGCCAATCGCCGAGAAATTTAAGCTCTCTTTATATTTTTCTATGAAATACCGATCGAGCATCTTCCCTGAGAAAGTGGAGTAATCCTGTCGTACTTGAGATTTCAAAAAGTCAAAATTTCCTATCTCTACGGCACTTGAATTAGTAAACACAAAGCGAAACCAAAAGCTCAGGAAATTGTCCACAATCCCATACTTGATAGTTCTACCTGTCGGTTTGGCAAAAAAGGGTCTGACTTTTCGAATGATGCTAAAATCATTTTCCAGTTTTTCTAAGAACGGCCCCACACTAGTTTCTAGAATTGATTCTATCTCAGGTCTAGAGGTTTTGGAATTGGCAATTAGCGACAGAATAGAGAAATAAGTCGTGTAATCCCTTCCAAATTCTTCAATTAGGGTGTTTTTCCCTTCTTCCAAGAAAAGTGAGTTTTCAGAAAAAATCTCGTCCAACATAGCTTCCAACGTCAAAGCGCCGGCCGAAACAAAGTTTTCTACGTACTTGGCTACGCCCCCAGTTAAAGCATAGAAGGCCAATAAATCTGCTTGGGTATAATCAGGGTTGGCTTCTGATAGAATTTCTTTTAACACTTGCACTTCAAAAGGTTTGATGATCAGTTTGGCTGTCGCTCGGGCAAAAAGTGGTTCTTTAGAATTCTCAAAAATATCCTTCATCATCGAGTATACTGAACCGCAGAAAATCAAATTCAATTTGCTATCAGATTTTCCGGAGTCCCAAATGTTTTGAATTTCACTGAAAATGGAAGGATTGATCAGCTTGAACTCCTGAAATTCGTCCAGAACTAAAGTGAAGTTCCTCGTCTTGGACAAGTCCATTATCCAAGCGAAAAATTCACTAAATCGAGTGATCTCTCCGAAATTAGTAACTCCCAACCTACTTTTCACGATTGCCACAAATTCTTGGCAAAGCAACGGTTCACTTTTTTTGGACACAAAAAGATAGACAGCGATTTGCCCTTCCATCCCTTTTTTCAATAGACTGGTTTTGCCAATTCTTCTTCGACCAATAACCACAGTCATTTGGGCTGAGCTTGCAGATCTCTCACGGATCTTTTGTAATTGGGCTAATTCCCTCTCTCGATTATAAAATCTCATCCAACAAAAATACTAATATTAACTGTAACAAAAAATACTGTAATAAATCCTACAATATAATTTTGGCGTACAAAATTATCTCTTTCTATTATCAACTAGGAAAAGGGAGGAGGGATATGAATTAGGATTGTGGTGCAGAGGGTGCAGGTAATTCGAGTTTGAATTACCTGCTTTTCCCCTGACTTTCTCAAAGAAGAAACTTATCCTAACACCACTTAAGAAAAGCTACAATTCTCCTAACGGAGCGGGTTGTCCGACAGATGATTTTTTTCATGAGTTATTTTTATGGGTATCATAAGTATCAGCCTATTAGCTCCAAACCCAGATTTATTTTTAAAAATCGATCAAATTTTCCTTGATTTTATTGTCAAAGCCTAATTCAGGCCGTGAAATTTCCCAAAACGACTAAGAAATCGAAGTTTAACAGTTGGTCCAAATAATAATTATTCCTGCAACTCCAAAGTCTGATTAAATTGAATCTTCTGCTACAGTCCGAGAAAATCAATTAATCTAACAGGTCAATAAACCGATAGATATAAAATCTCTGAGGCCTTGGGAGTTAAAAAAAACAATTCCTTGAATATGAATTGCTCAGCTTGGAATATTTTACTAAATTTTAGTTCAAATATAAATTTCCTCGGTCATGAAATCAAAAATCTTCCTACTCGCTCTCCTTGGATATCTGAGCACATTCGCTGTTTCTGCTCAAAATACTGGGTCATACATTTCTGTGAAGGATAAAAAAGTCTGGGTGAAAGCCTCCGGTTTGGAGAATCGTAAATTTTTGCAACCGCTGGTTATTCTTGAATCCGGTGCCGGTGATCATCTGGGGAAGTTTGACAAGGTCTTTGAACAAGTTGCTGAATTTGCTCCGGTAATATCCTACGACCGGCTAGGCTTGGGCAAATCTGACGCTCCTGACAATCCAATCACCGAAACTTCACGTGTGGAGGAACTACGGGAGCTTTTGGATGCCATGCAGCTAGCACCGCCATATATTCTGGTGGGGAATGATTTGGGTGCCGTATTTTCAAAAGCGTTTGCGCTAGCCTATCCTGAGGAGGTAGCGGGGTTGATCTATTTGGATCCTATTTCTCCTTCGGAAAACTTAAATTCTCTCGTATCTCAATTGGATCAAGAAGGAAAAGATGCTACGGCAATGCTGGATGGCTTTCATCAACAACAAGTGAGATTTGTCGGAAATGCGAACACCGCACAACAGCAGGAAGTGAATTATTTGTTGGGGTTGTTATCTGATGGCAAACTGAATTGGGAACTTGACCCCACATTCCAGAGTCCACTGGCGGTGATGCTTGGAAGGAACAAAAATTTGTTTTTGATTTCCAATTCTATCAACACCGATTATAAATTGCTTAGCGAGAAACTGATTGAGAATCGGATCAATTATTT
>Ga0136560_1001011_pt1 | contig 14403 bp, 7 predicted proteins | sample AntRauMeHopE1497_FD_104925 | JGI IMG/M metagenome (GOLD analysis project Ga0136560, IMG submission 104925) | Saline lake microbial communities from Rauer Islands, Antarctica - Metagenome Hop E1 #497 | ecosystem: Environmental > Aquatic > Non-marine Saline and Alkaline > Saline | place... | reverse complement strand
GCGGTTATCAACGTGTTCAAGACAATCTTCAACGGTAACTCGTGCCATGATTTCCCCGACAAATAAAATGACTGATTTTGCAGACCAGCCAGTGTACGGCCAGGCGATCAATTTGTATACCGTAAAAGCCCTTACCCGTGCAGCCCTCGATGATTGCAAAGCCCGGCCAAAAGCGCAGCATGGCGCTGCTGCTGTACATTTATACGCAAACGCTGGCCGCGAACAATGGCCAGCAAATCCGCCAGGGCATGGTCGAAATCGTCATTAACAACCAAATAATCAAACTCGACGGCATGGCTACACTCATCTTCAGCCTCCGCCAAACGCCGCTCAACCACGTCTGCACTGTCGGTACCGCGGCCAGTCAGGCGCTCTCGCAGTGTTTCGGCAGACGGCGGCATAATGAACACGCTCACACAGTCAGGCTGCAAACGCCGAACCTGCTGGGCTCCCTGCCAGTCAATTTCCAGCACTACATCACGGCCAACGGCCAGAGCCTGACGCACCCAAACCTGTGACGTACCGTAATAGTTGCCGAACACGTCGGCGTGTTCCAGGAAATCGCCGCGGCCAATCATGAGTTCGAACTCGCTGCGGCTGACAAAATGGTAGTTGACGCCATCCTGTTCACCGCTGCGCATTGCACGAGTAGCGTGTGATACCGACACCCTAAGCTTCTCATCCTGCTTCAGCATTTGCGCCACAAGACTCGTTTTACCGGCCCCGGAGGGGGCAGAAATAATAAACAGGGTGCCCTGCTCTCCGGCATGACTCATGCAAATAACTCCCCAGTCTGGAATGGCGGCCTGTAAGCAGAACCGTTAACGCATAAATTATACGGCGTTTGACCTGGCTCCGCACCCCGGCGCATCCCAACTGCTATATAAAGAATTTATCTGCAACCCGTCCGGCACAACATAACGTAGTTTATTAGGGCGACTGACGAAGATAACTCCAAATCATTTTACTATGACCATTATATTCAAAGGACACCGCGCGCGCGATATGACATCTCAGCGAGCCCTGATCAACGTGGTCTGGTTAAAACGCGACCTCAGGCTGGCGGACCACGCACCTTTGCACGCGGCCTGCCAATCGGGGCTGCCTGTGGTGATGCTGTATGTGGTAGAGCCGTCACAGCAGAACAACCCGCACCTTAGCCTGCGCCATTGGCGCTTTATCATCGAGTCCGTCAACGATATGACGAGCCAGCTCAAACGCGCCGGCTGCGACACCGGCGTTACGCTGGCGCACAGCGAATACATTGAAACGCTGGAACGACTGCAGCAGAACAACCGCATTCACACGTTGTTCAGCCATGAAGAAACCGGCGATTTCAGTACCTTTGAGCGCGACCAGAAAGTTGCACACTGGTGCCAGCAGCAGGATGTAAACTGGCGGGAATTCGCCACCAACGCGGTGATTCGGGGAGCCTTTAATCGCGATGGCTGGGACCGCCACTGGCAGCAGGTAATAGGCGCGCCTCAGCAAAACGCAGACTTGCGGCAACTTAACGTTATACGCCCAGCAGCCCTACCCGAATGGCAACCTCCCAGCGAATGGCAGCAACCAGATTCGCAGTTTCAAACGGGCGGAGAACGCGCCGCAAACCAGTGGATGGATAGCTTTTTCACCGCTCGGGGCCGATTTTACAATGGCTCTGTGTCTAGCCCCATCGCCAGCCGCACCCATTGTTCGCGGCTTTCACCTTACTTGGCCTTTGGCAACTTGAGCCTGCGCCAAGCCTATCAGCAGTATCGCGCCAACCGACAAAATCCGGGCTGGGACCGCTCACTGCGAGCTTTTGCCTCGCGCCTGCACTGGCACTGCCATTTCATTCAGAAATTTGAAAGCGAATGTGCCATGGAGCAGCGGCCGGTGAATCGTGGTTACCTGGCCTACCCCTACCGCACAGACGACGGCGTGAACGCCGACCTGGCAGCCTGGCAAGATGGCCGCACCGGCTACCCGCTGGTAGACGCCTGTATGCGCTGCCTGCACGCCACCGGCTACATCAACTTCCGCATGCGCGCCATGCTGGTAAGTTTTCTATGCCATTTGCTGAATATCGACTGGCAGCAGGGCGTGCACCATCTGGCACGGATGTTTCTGGATTACGAACCGGGTATTCACTACTCGCAATTTCAAATGCAGGCGAGCGTGACCGGTATCAACACCATCCGGATCTATAACCCGGTATTGCAGTCACAGGAGCAAGACCCACAGGGCACGTTTATCCGCCAGTGGGTGCCGGAGTTGGCCGAACTGCCAGACACCCTGTTGCACAAGCCGTGGCTTCTGACGCCGATGGAAGAACAGATGTTTGATTTGCAGATTGGCCAGCATTACCCCGCTCCATTATTTGAGCTTGCGCCTGCCTACGCAGCAGCACGGGATCGCCTTTGGCAATGGCGTAGCCGGCCTGAAGTAAAACAGGAAGGCGAACGCATACTGCAACGCCACGTAAACGCACCAGGCAGCAACAACTTTCACCAAAGACGACGCTGATGACCGCCAAAAAACCTCTACCACAAAAAACCTGCCCTACCTGTGGCCGACCCTTCAGCTGGCGCAAAAAGTGGCAAAACTGCTGGGATGACGTGGTGCACTGCTCGGAACGCTGCCGACGCAATCGGAACCGCGCAAGTGACGGCGACAGGGCGGAATTACGCAAGCCTCGGTGAGTGAACCGGGACAGATTTGAAATCTGTCCCGGTTTTAATCCGGCGGATCTGCCCGCCCGGTGCTGGTGGTGTTTACCCGGAACCAGCCAGCAATAGCATAACGGTCGCGTTTGGCCGGGAGAACTTCGTGGGGGAATTCTTTACTAAGGAAGGCAACCAAAGTGCCCATGCTGGGCGTTACTTTAAGTACGCTCTGGCTCTGTTCACCGTGATAAAGCGCCAACTCACCGCCATCGTCCGGCATCCAGTCCGGGTTCAGATACAGCACCACCGACAACACCCGGTTTGATTGCCCTTTGAATGCATCCCGGTGCTTTTTATAGAAATCACCCGGCGCGTAGTGCGAAAAATGACTTTCAAAGGAGAATAAACCGAGAAACAGACGGCGATTAAGATACTGCTGCAACTCAGCGGCCCAGTTCAGCCAGTCCTCGCCCGCAGGCGTGTCGCGCTCTATCCAACTGATGGCGTCACTGCGGATAAAGCTGTTGACTGTGTGGGCTTGCTGCCGCCCAACCCCGGCGGAATCAAACTGGTGACTGGGCATGCTGCGGAGCTGCTGCCAAAGTTCGCTCAACAGGTCCGCTGGCACCGCATTGGGGTTAATGCTGTAGCCTTTTTCCAGCAGGTCTGCGGCTATGGCCTCAAACACATGCTGGCTGTCAACTGTGCCGCAGTCATCGTCAAATTGGACCAGTGCACTCATGCGTTTATCCCCACCCTAAAGGCAACCAATGTTAGCTACCGTGCCTGGTATTCTATTGGCGCAGCACCGCCACTACTAATGCGCCACTACGACTCTCAAATCACTCTCAATACTGACAGCGGCAACCGGCGAAACCGGGTAAATTCAACGTCAACAGCATAGCGTTCGTTCAATTCACGGTTCATTTCTTTCTGCGACAGGCACTCAGAAAACTTCAATTCTTGTATAAAGCTCTCATCAAGAGTAACACCCAAAGGCTCAACATTCTCTGACAGTACACTGCGAATGGCCGCTATTAATATTTCAGGTTCATACACATGGCTGAAAGCCAAACACAAGTTATCGGCGTCAACCTTGCGAGCTTTGTCTTCCAGCTGGTTTTTCATCGACGTGTTTAGCAATTTACCGGCAAAGTTCCACCATGTTGCGTTCCCATCTGCATCAAAAAGCAAGGTTGTTTTGCCAAGCTCCAGGTAACCGTAGCTGTCCCGTAATGTCTCCAATAATTCCTGAGCGCGTGAAGAAAAGCCCGCTGGAATCTCTTCACCCACCAGCACGTCAGCGATACTTCGGGACAGCTCGTAGCTCATCGGCTGGCCATCACTGAACCACTGCGACTTACCCCGCGCCTCGGACGGCTCCACAAAAGCCTTTTTTCTTGGCCAGTCAACATAAACCGTTTGCCAACTGCGGCCTGCAAGCGTCAGCAACGCAGGGCCTTCACTGCGAATTGCGAAAGTCATTTGGTCTACCTCACCCAGCTCCTGCTTGCCCCAGAACACCTTAACCATCGGCGGTGTTGTGAACACAGAAAACAGCTCCATAAAGTGTTTATGGCCAAACGCTCGCTCACCCGTTTTCCCAATACCAATAAGGCCCTGGTCTGAATGTAAAATGCCTGTATCAAGCATATAGTTAATCGCGGCCGCACGGTCTTCAGGCGAGATGGCGGCGAACCCCGGCATCTTGGCAAGCCACCTGTCTGCATCTGCCGCAATAATTGCTTGCTGTTGAAGCGCAAGTGCCATCGTTTGCTGAGCATAAATGTGCATAGGTCTGGCTGGGGGCAAAATGGGCTCAACATAGCCGCTGCGCCACAGGTTTAGCAGTGCAGCGGCGCGCAAGAAAGCATCTTCACGAGTGGCAAGGAACAGGCAGTTGCGAGATGAACCCTCGCGGCGGCCAGTACGGCCGATTCGTTGCATAAACGACGCAACCGCGAAGGGGGCGTCAACTTGAATTACCCGGTCCAGGTCGCCTACATCAATACCCAGTTCAAGAGTAGACGTAGCGACAATGACACAATTATTCCCCTGCGAGAACGCCTCCTCTGCCGAGCGTCGCTCCTCAAGGCTCAAGGAACTGTGTGAGATGTAAGTAGAAACGCCCAAAATGCGTAACTCAATCGCCAGCTCTTCCACTTTTGAGCGGCTATCCACAAACACGAGGCGCTTTTCACCGCTGTGCAAACGCGAAATAACAACGGCTGCATTGCGCAACGAACCCACCCAATCCAGCTGCACGTCTGCCTCTAGGGTATTTTCAGCCGGTGGGTTAATCACACTGCGGCGGGCCTCGCAACTACTAGCCAGCCAATCACAAAGAAGGTCTGGGTTACCAACCGTTGCCGAAAGCCCAAGCCGCTGCAGCTCACGCCCTGCCAAAATGCTGATCCGCTCCAGCACCGCCAGCAAATGCCAGCCGCGATCATCGCCGGCAAAGGCATGAACTTCGTCCACAATCACGGTACGCACATTGGCAAAAAAATGCTGATGATCCACTTTTTGGGAAACCAGCATCACCTCGAGGGACTCAGGCGTTGTCAGCAGAATATCCGGCGGCGACGATACAATCTTCGCTTTGCGAGAAGCGCTAATATCACCGTGCCATACATTGACTGTTCGGCCCAGCAGGTGCCCGTAATTGCTCAGACGCTGTTCCAGGTTGTTCAGCAGTGCTTTGATTGGGCAGATGTAGAGCACAGACAAACCTTGCCAGTTTTCACTCAGCATTCGCGAAAAAACTGGAAAAACAGCTGCTTCAGTTTTCCCACCTGCGGTCGGCGCTAACAGAATAGCGTGCTCACCATTGAGAATCGGTTGAATAGTGGCTTCTTGGAGGGGGCGCAGGCCGGGCCAGCCAAGACTGTTAACAATATGGTGTTGAATCGCCGGGTGAAGCCTATCGAACTCGCTCATTCCGCTAAGCTCCGTTTGCGGGCTCAAATATCAAGTTCAATATCATTGACCGAATCTGCAGGTTTATTAGCCCGCTCGACCGCCGTCAACTCAGTGTCTGCAATGGTCAGCGCATAATGTTTACGAGGATCGAAATCATCAAATTGATCAATGCGATCCAACACATCGCCCACCAGTTTTTTCAAAAATATACGCGGTGCGATACCGATTTTCCCGCCCAGTTTGCCGGTAACCGCCTGTGCTAATTCAGCAATATAACGATCATCAGCTGACTGCAAAATTCGCTCGCTAACAACACTATTTTGCGCATAAAGATCACGAACCTTGCGCCCGACTTCTTCCAGCGACGCCAGGTTAAAGCCACGCAAGCGCACCTGTACAGCACGTGGGTTATCAAAACGAGCATCGGTATTGAAATCCACAGCAAGACGCTGGGCCAGCGGTGCCAGGCGTTGCACCCCCATGGACCCATCAAAAAAAGCAGGCGTGCCGGTTATAACAAGATACAAACCAGGGAAGCGCCCAGAATCCACTTCGTCCATTAGCTGACGCAGTGCGTTCAAGCTTTTATCCCTAACATCTCCTCGCATGCGTTGCAGGGTTTCAACTTCATCAAACACCAATAACAATCCCGGATGGCCAGAGTCTTTCAAAATGGTCAGCACGCCCTGCAAGAAGCTCAAGGCTCCAAAATGATCAATATCGCCCTTAATCATCGCGTAACGCTTCACGGCGGCCGCAATATTCGGCTGCCCTGCCATCCAGGCCAGTAAGCCATCAGCAATTTCTTCTTTACCTTCCAACAGTGCGCGGCGATAGGCACGCAGTGTTAAGGCAAATGCCGGTGCCGAGCGCACCACCTCACCCAATCGTTTCTCCATCAGAACATCCGTTGCGCTGACCAAAGCCTCGGAGTCCTCTGGGTCTATATCCTGCTGCGACAGCACATCTTCTTCCAGCGTATAAAACCAGGATTCAACAATGTTCTGAAATGCACCAGAAGCGCTGTCTGGCGTGGTCAGACGCTCCATCAAGCGTCGATAAACCGTTTCCAGCCGATGCAGAGGCGTCTCAGTTTCTGAAATTTGCACCTCGGCACAGGCGAACCCGCAACCGTGCGCTTTTTCACGCAGCCAACGCGATGCGAAGGTTTTGCCGCTGCCATATTCACCACGAATTGCTTTGAAAACGGCACCACCACGGCACACTTTTTCCAACTCTTCGTCAAACGCCTGCTCGAACGGTTGCAGCCCAACCGCCAGGGCGTCCAAACCGTATTGGGGTACAGTTCCACGCCGCAGCGCATCCAGAATATCCTGACGCCGTTGCTGGCTAATCGACATAACGACACCTTTAAGTCAGCAGATAGTGGTCAAACTTCAAATTGTTTTCTGAAGTCCGACACGTTCAGGCGAATGGTCTGTGATTCACGATCTACAGAGAGAATTGGGTAGCCATCCACGTTAAGCAGTTTCTGTATATTTGAGAGAAAACCGCGCACTCGCAGTTTAGGAATTTGCAACTCCCTGCACAGGGTCGCCTCCATAATTTGCCACTGCTGGGCCTGTAGCAACCGAATAAATTTCAGCAAATCATCGTCACTAATCGCCGTACGGCCTGCACGCTGGCGGGCTTGCTGATACACCGAAGACTCCAAAAACAGGTCAATCCAATCAGCTTCGAGCGGTGTTGATGCATCGGGCTGCGCCGGCGCAAACTCAGCAGCCCCAAACATGTCATCAACAACCTCTGACACAGCTGCTAACTTTGAGCGTGCTGGCGCTTTGGGGGCTCTATTTACGCCGCCCGGCTCAACTTTTGAGTCATTAACCCTTAACGGCTGTTGCGGAACAAGCCACCAGTTCGGGAGCCGGCGCGGCACTTCCTGCCAACCATCCAAGTGCTGACGTACACTGGCATTCACAAAAACACCCAATGGAATCACCACCTCCTGCAAACTTGCTCCACCGTGATAGCCATGGCTTTTCCCCCGGGTATAACGTAGCCGCTCTGACCATGGCAATATCACCGACTGGCCCGGCGCCAGTACTCGTTTGCCCGAAACCTTTACCTCCAGCTCTGACGGCGCGCCCTCAGCCACTGAGCGGTAACGCTCACCGTATTCGCCACTTGGCGGCTGGAAGACCGAGTCGTGATCCAGCACATGGCCGTGGTCGCTGGTTATAACAACCACTCGCCCTGCCTCGCGGGCCGCATCCATTACCTGGCGCAACAGGGCGATGCTCTCGAAACCCCACTCCACATTCACCTGGGAGCTGCTAGACAGCTGGTCATCAATGGCGTTAATCACAACCGCCAAAACACGATGTTCGGTTCCAGCAATAACACCTCGCACATCACTGCGAAGACTGCCAGAACCGGGCTGAGACAAATCTTGCTTGTGAAACACCCGGGGTGGAAATTTTGTTGACGCAATTTTTTTGAGTCTGGGGTGCGCCGCAAACGCCCTTTTCTCATCCGTTGCCACTCCTGCGGACAGCGCCCCAGACAGCAGCGAACAGCGGCTAGTTTGGGTGCGCGTCGGCAACGCAGCAACAAGGCAAGTATCGCCACTGGCTGCCTGCGACTGAATTTCAAGCCAATTATAACGGGACAGGTCGCCACTCAGCTGGCGATAAACGGCTTCACTCATACCGTCGAGCACCAACAAAAGCGCCGGGCTTTGCTCAGCCAAAGGCGCCAGCACGGTATCAATCGCACTCTCCACCGGCGTCAGTCGCGCCGGTAAGCTGTCCCCGCGGCCAATACCTGCCAGTTGCTGACCAAAAGCAAAGTTTTGGCGCTCGCGCAATTCACTGACTTGCTCCGAGAGCTTTTTGTACACCTGATTCAACTCACTGTGGACGTCTCCACTCCAAATCGCCGCACGCGCCCAATCGCAGAAACCGCCTTGGTCGATATAGTCGATCATCAGGCGAGCTGCTGTGCCCGTGGTGGTGGGTCGCTGTTTGAGCCAACGAACCAGGCGCATTGCCATCTCTGCGCGTTGAACCGTGTCTTTGAACAGGCCAATACCCGCAAGCTGATGAGTTTCGATTTGCTGCAAAGCCTGTTCAGCCAAGGCGCCGTCATTTTGCGTAGCGGCGGCCTCAAGCTCACGGGCAAAATTGCTCAGGCGCGCCTGTAAACCGCAAGTCAACAGGCCAGACAATTGGGCCTGAGCCTGCATATCCAGACTGGCCAGTATTTGTTCTGTTTTTGCCAGAACCGGCTCATAGCATTGAAAGCTGCGGCCTGCTATCCAGCGGCCTATTAACGCTGTTGCAGCGTCACCCAAGGGCTGAAGCGCCTTTAGTGGCAAAGTTTTACCCGCCAAATAGCGTTCACGGAAAACCCCGCGGCTGCCATGTAGCTGCGCCGGTTCAACGGCTTTCTGTTTTTCGATGGCGTCTGAAAACAAGGTTGAACAAGCCAGGGCGATAGGTAAAAAGTCCCCCGCCTGACCGTTCAACAAAATCGTTGACACCGCCTCGTGGCTGTCCGGCAACGCCGGCGCTAACCATTCGCCCAGATTGGCCTTTATCTCGTCGGGCAAGGCCCCGACCCAGCCCGGCACGGCATCCTGCGCGCTCCATTCAAGCAATGACTGAAGATCCAGTGACGGCTCCTGATAATGCAGATGGCCTATGGCAATCGCTCGCCAGGCCGATTCCTGATCCAGCACATCGCCAAATGTGATTTTTTTGTGATAGCGGTCGTAGCCGCTTAGCAGCGCCTCGGCAATCCAACGCCCATGCTTGCGGGTAAGGCGAGGGTCAATATCGCGAACCCGAATCAGCTGTTGCAGCGTCTTCCAGGGGCTGATGCGTTGCGGCTCATTTTTCCAGAGCCGCGCCAGCACATCCAGGGCCAGATGAACGCCGTCAAATTTTGACAACAGCACCAGTCGCGGACGTTTGCCAGCGGGCTGTTGTTGATGCGCAACCAACACTTCGCGCAGAGCCAGCTCAGACACGCAGTAAACGGCCCTTACCCGATGCGGCCCCACGGCAACCAGAACCTCAGACGCAGGAAGCTCGGTAGGCCATACCAAAGCAATACAGTCCGCTTCAGGGTCGCGTTGAAACACAGCCTGCAGCTGGGTCAATATCGGAATTGGCAACAAATTGCCTGGGTCCATAGCTGGCATTCGTTTATTCCTCTGCGCCATTAGCCCGAACAATGCTGTAACTCACATCCAGCACGTATCCTTCCAACAGTTCTTTTTCAATTTCAGCAAACAGAACCTTGGCCTGCGGCCCGGTCAAACCCGACTGCTGTGCCCTTGTTACCACGCGCCTTGCGGGCGTGTCGGGATTTGCCGGTACCACAGCTGCAGAATCATCAGGCGCCGCGGGTTGCGCATTGCGCGTGATCAAAGCCGTTGCGTCGGTCTGGGCCTGCCTTAATGCCTGTTGCAGTGCGACCACCAGTTCATCAGACGCCAGCCCATGACACACTCGCTGCTTTATACTCTCAGCTTCAGCAGAGCCGCTGCGCCACGCGGTATCAAGCAACTGCCAATTGTTATCTTGAACGGCCTGAGCCACGCTGGCTGCGCTGGCGATGCTCTTGGCCAACGCATTGGCATTGGTGACCGGCTGAATATCTGCAAGCGCAGCGGTCAGCTCGGCGCCCTGCTTACTCTGCAATAACTGCATCAGGGAACAGGCATATTCGGCGTTGCGCATGCGGTTACACGTTAGCGGCTGACCCACCTTTGCCAAGGCAAGCCGAAGCTCATCGGCCAAGTTTTGGCTATGCTCAAGGCGCCGCTTTACTTCTTCCAGCACCTCTTTTTCAAGCAGGTTCTGGTGGTTAGCCGTGCGCAACTTGTTAATAACCAGGCCGAAAATGGCGGACGCATTATCAACGGCCTGTTGCCAGACTTTCGGCTCGGCCAGCTCCTGCTTGGTCAATACCAGGTTGTCCGGCAATTCCTTCATCGTTGGGTCGAAGTCGGCACCGTGAAGAGCAAAGGCATACTGCCCATATTCGGCAAACACCAGTATCAGCAGATTCTGCACCATCTCGGGCAGCCCTTTCGGGCTTGGCTGATCAATGGCTGCCCGCAAGCGCTTGACCGTAACCGGGTCGCCAGTGCTGCCATCGCGAGCCAGTTCGCGAGCCATGTGTTTGGGCCAGTCATCTTTGAAAATAAAATGGCGCTCATGCATGTCACCCAACTTCAACGGCTGAGCGATGGAGCGCATCAGCGAACGCAGCGGTGAATCAACATCAATTCGGCCGTTAGTGGCATGAACCGCGCGGCGCAGTTGCTCCATTACCTTTGCCAAATCCGCTTGCTTAAGTTCTGTTTCAAACTGTGGGTGATCCGGATACTGAAACGCCAACGCCTGATCCAGCAAATGCTCAAAAGCCGCTTGCAGATTGCTACCCACTGGCAATTGCGGTGTAAAACTGGGTTCCAGCGAAAACACGTGTTCATCTAACGGCATAGATGTGTCTATCGAGCCTGCCACCGCCTGGGCAGCGCCATAGGCGCCCATCAGATAGTCGCGCATACGCTGGCGCAGCTGGCTGCGCTGATTATCCAGCAACGTACGCGCCTGCGCTCTTTCCACCGGGCTTAGGTGATTGCTGAAAGAATTGAAGCGATCGTTCGTCTTCAGCACATGTTCCAAAATTACCAGTGTGCCCAAATCACGCTGGGCATTCTGGCTGAAAAAGTAAGGCAGCCAGCACAGGGTCTGAGTGGCGTTACCCGTTGCCTCATAATTCTGTATTCGGGCTTTGTCATCCGCTGGGGAATGATTGCCCTGGTCAAATGGGAAATCGATGATCATTTTCCAGTCATCGCCGCGGGCTTCAAACACCGTGTTATCCGAGATCTCACGTATGTTCTGGAACATCACCTCTACACTGCGGCGCGTCCCCCGCCACTGAACAGAGTGCTCTATAAACAGCTGGTTATCGTCTTGCACACCGAAAGCGTCAAACACCAAATCTTTCACCAGCTTGCGCCGGGCACCGTCGGTGTCGTTGATTTTGGCTTGCTCTAAAATACTCTCGGTATCCACCCCAGACAGCTGAATGGTGATAATTGGATTGGTATCGTCGCTGATTTTGATTTCACCCACGCGGCCGGCCCATTTGCGGCATTTGCTTAACACCGTTTGCGCTTCCCGCCCGGGAATGGGGGACTTTATGGTGCCATGGTTCAGCGCCGCCAGCTTGTTTGGCGTTAGCTGCTTAAAGCACTCTACTTCTGGCACCAGGGCCGACAGCAGCAGCGTTTTCAGCAACCGCATATCGTTCACAAATGCGCGCTTTGCCGGGTTGTCTGCAGGCAGTTCATTCAGCTGTTCCAGTTTAAGATTATGGTCTTCTTCCACCAGCGGCAGCAGCTTGCGTTCGAACAGCAGTTTGGCGTTATCGAAATTCAACCGCATGGCGTCTGAAAACGGCTCGGCGTCAGACGCAATCACATCGTACAAATCCCCCACCGGAATACAGCCGCCTAGTTCAAGGCTGTCGCGCTGATCTACCAGCAGCATCAACATCACTTTTAGCGCCGTGCGCTCGCGTTGCAACGCCGACGACAAGGCCACCAGCGCCTGAACCAAGGCCGGGCTGAACGGGTACAGCTGGCGGAACATATCGCGATCGCCGGTGTTGGTTAGCAGAATTTCCTGCACTTCTTTGCGCAAGCTGCTGTCCATAGACTTAAACGCATCGTCGATTTCCGCTTTGGCCGCCGCGTTGATTGGCTTTAACAACCGCCGTTCGGCGATTACCGGCAGATTGCGGTCTTCCAGAGTAATCGTGTGAAAACGACCATCCCAATATTTCAACGAGTCACTCAACGACTCCTGCTCGGCCCCGTTGTACTGATCGCCCACAAATTCACGCAGGTCGCGCTGGCGGGCAATCAAACTGACCATGGGTAAGGCGCGCTGCTCGCTCACCTCCACCAGCTTCACCACTTTCTGGATGTTATTGGCAATAAATCGCTGATCCGACAGGTGGCTGGCCAGCCAAAGAATCAGTTCGTCCAGAAACAGCACAATAGCGTCGTAGCCCAGTGCTTTGGCATGCTCGGTCATAATTCGCAGACCTTCATCGAAGTCTACATAACCGCCGAACTCACTGTTGGCCATATCCGCCATGGAGGTAAAAAAGGTGCCAATCAGGTCGCCGACCAGCCGCGCCTTGTCGTCACTGCTACCTTGGTCTTTCACCACCGCGCCAAAGCTGACCGCATTCCAACCTTCAGCCAGGTCGCCCCAGCCGTCGTCTTCGGCCGCCGTTGCGCCGCGGTTCAAAGTCGTAAAAAATACCTCATCGCCAATGTTCGCTCGCAGCTGCTGGGCATCGCGAAACAAACGATCGCTCATGTAAAAGCCCGGCACTGGCGCACTGGGGTGCAGGTGTTTTATGTGCCTGGCGTAGCCGCCCAGTACACCGGCCTCTATGCTGGCGGCACCAATCATGTGGTAGGGCACCAGCAGTATGTTGGTTTTTTGCAGCCAGTCGTTGTGCTTGGCCACGGCTGGCGCCAGCTCATTGATGGCGCGAGCCTGGGCGTTGCCTTGCAGCAGCAAGTTCAGCACCGCCATAAAGTGCGACTTACCACTGCCAAAACTGCCGTGCAGGTAAGCCCCTTTCTGGCGCTTCTGGTTATCCACAACCGTGCTTTTTATAAAGCTGAGGGCGTCATCAAACGACTTTTCCAGCTGCGGTGTTACCACATACTGTTCCAGCGTTTGGCTAATGGCAGCCTCAGCCAGGCCGCTAGACAGGTTCAGAACAAAGTCACCACGCTGAACCTTTTCCGGAATCGCGATCAAATCTTTTATCAGTGTCATCAGGTTTACTCTTGGAATCAGGCTTCAGCAGCGGTTTTTTTCTTACGTCCACCGCCACGCTTGCGGGTAACGGCTGGCGGCAGCCAGCTGGGCAGGGCCGTGCGCGGTACACTTAGAGTACGCAGCTCTTCCAGCAGAAAGCTTTCGTAGTAATCGCCCATGCGCTCGTTGAACTCTGGGTCTATATGGTTGTGCCACTGCTTTAGCCAAGGGATTAACTCATCCAGCGCGACCAGCATGGGCATCAGCTGTTCGGCTTCCCAGGCTTCGCTGTCTTTCCGGTCCAGATACCAGGCCGCAATGGCCGTAGCGCGCTGCAAGTGGCTTAATCCGGCCCAACCAATCACCAATGTGCCGTCACCGGCTTTTTCACACCCGGGTAACGAAAAGAAACGCTCTTTTGGCACATCCAGCTTGCCACGCAAACTCCAGTAACCAGACTTGAGAAAATCGGGTTGTTTGTATTGCGGCGGAACCGGAATCTCGCCTACCTGCTGCTGCTTTTCTGCTGCGGCTTGTTTCAGGCCCTGTTGGTAGGCATTTTTTTTCTCTGGAATTTTGGCATCGGCGTCGGCCAGCGGCTGGTTAACGCCAAACTTGGCGTCGATCGCATCTTCCACACGCTGTTTGTTCCAGGTTTCCTGCCAGGCGCGAAATTTTGGCATAGCCGCCGGTTTCAAACGGGCCGCCGCCACCTGCGGCACGCTATCACTCGCCACCAGCTCTGCCACCAGTGTTTGCAAGTCCACATCACTGGCGCCGTTATAAATGGCAGCTACTTGCTGAAAATTCTCATCATGACGCAGGCTATCTGCAAGCTGGGCACAGGTTTGCAGATAGCCTGCCTTGCACGCACTTTCTATACGATTCAGCAACCACTGCTGGGCGGCGACATGCAGCCGTGCTTCCCAGCTGGCCCGGCTCCAGCGACGCTTGTATTCCGGCTGTTCAATCAACTTAATCCAGCGATTCTGGTCAATTGCCTG
>Ga0136560_1001009_pt1 | contig 14412 bp, 2 predicted proteins | sample AntRauMeHopE1497_FD_104925 | JGI IMG/M metagenome (GOLD analysis project Ga0136560, IMG submission 104925) | Saline lake microbial communities from Rauer Islands, Antarctica - Metagenome Hop E1 #497 | ecosystem: Environmental > Aquatic > Non-marine Saline and Alkaline > Saline | place... | reverse complement strand
TGTCCAAGCCCGGGGCACTGCCACGTACTTGCCTGAGCCTATCTGCTCAGCCAGCGTCGGAGCGCGTGCTCCTCGCTGCGCTTACGCTCTGCGTTCCGAGCCTTGCTCGCGCCTGCAGAGCAGCCGCTGCGGTGGCGCCCGCGGAGCGTGGTCCGCGCGGCGCCGGAGGGGGAGAAGCAGCAGTGGTAGCAGCAGCACGCCCGGAGGCACATACGGTGGCAGAAGCCGGGGCGGCGCACAGCCTGGTAGCTGCGGCCGGTCGACGAAGCCGCCCCGCCGCCCTCGACCGCCGGGTCAGTCGCGCACATGTGGCTGGAGACGCGAGCGTAGACACCCAGGACGAAGAGCATCACCACGAGCTTGGGCACGTACAGCCAGTAGAAGGGCTGCAGCCCGGTCTGGCCGTCGTCGAGCCAGCACATGCTCCCTGTGAACATGGGCCGAGACGGCCCCGCGAGCATGGGGAGAACCAGCGCCGCCGGGAGCACCCACGAAAGGTGATAGAACGCGTACCGCCTCCGAACGAACGTGCCCGTGACCTCCTTGTGGATGCGAACGGCGAAGCAAAGCAGCTCGTGGCAGATGCAGGCGGTCCACGCCGCCGAGATGAGAGGCGTCAGCGCCACCAACCACGCCTGCACGACGCAGAGTGTGTCGGTGGGCTCGGTCTTGTCCGTGAGGAACAGCGAGAGCATCCAGGCGCAGCCGACGAGAAGGTCGGCAACAGCAAGGAAGCATACCTGAAGCAGGTACCCCCCGATGAGCGCTCTGGCCTTGTCCTCGATGCCCGACTTCGCGGTGGCCGACCGCCACTGGTTGCACGAAAACGCGACGAAGGAAAGGATGAGCAGGCCGGAACCAAGGATGGAAAGGGCGCCGCAAACGCCAGACATGATGCGCAAGAAATCAGGCCTGTCCGAGACCAGCCCGCCCAGCATGGTACCCGGGTGTCGGCCGCGATTGGCCGGCGCGGGGTCCAGGCCACGGGCGCTGGCGCTGCGGGTGCTTGCGCTGCGAGGGACGTGGCTCGAGCAGAGTCACTGCCCGCGGCTGCCATCGTTGGCCAACGCCGCCCTGTGCTGCGCTGCCGGGCGAGCTGCGCGTGGTTGCGCGGCCAGGGGCTTAAGAAATGTCACCGCGTCGCGCAGACGCCACCTGGGCGGCAACCGCAGGCGCCGCCCGGGGCTGCGGCGGCCTGCGTCACGCGACGGGTCCCCCGGCACGGGCAGAGGCCTCGCCTCGCACAACCGCGCCTACCCAGCGAGCACTGTGCCCGGGCATACCGCGTGGCTGGCTACAGTAGACGGCTGCACCTGCCTCAGCCTGGGACCCCTTGCCCTGCCGGCGGCGGAAGCAGCTTGACTGTCCATCACGGACCCGGCACCCTCTCAGCTCATTCCACGGCAGGCGAGTAAGCCTGAGCGTGCCATGGACTGGGTAATTCCGTGCGACATCCCGCACCGCGCCGTCGAGGATGCGCTGGCGGACCTCAACGAAGCAACGGAGCAAGGCGACAACGACATCCAGCTGCTCTCCAGCCTTTGTGCCCTCGCCCTGGACGTCCTCACGGCGATCGTGCACCGGTACGGGAGGGAGCAAGTCAGCAAGCAGCTCAGTGCCGTGCTCGCCGACCTGTCGCGGGAGCTCCCGCAGCTGCCCGAGGGCGAGCCGAGCGACTCGTTGCTCGCGCGGTCGGCCGACCGGGCAGCGGAACCGTCCGAGCTCGTGCTGACCGCGGCAAACGTCGTTCCTGCGGTGCTCCGCACCCGTGAGGGCCTGTCAGCAAGGGGAGTCGCGACCTTGCAGTCCCCGTGGAAGCCCGACGGCTACGCCATGGCCGCAGCCGCGGTCGCCACAGCCTCGGCGACCGCAAGGCTGCAAGCCGTCTCGTTGGAGCTTGCGGTGCTGCCTTTGGCCGCCTGGAGCCCCGAGCAGGAATCGCCGGGCAGCCGGTCGGAATCGCGGGGGGACACGCCTCCGCGGCCGCCCTCTGCAAACTCGGGCACGCCTCCCCCCGGTAGGGCCGCGATGTCCGTCTCGCCCCCGCACGGGATGGCGGGCCGGCTCATGATGGCAGGCACCGGGGCTGCAGCCACGCGAGTGCCTCCCACGAGCGCCACGGCGGCGACGGCGGGCCGGGCGGCCTCGGTCCTGGCGACCGCCCCCCGGCACGCCCTGGCCCCTCCCCCGCCCGAGGCAGCGGCCCGCTCCTCGCCCCCGTCCTCCGGGCGGCCGCAGGCGGGCTTCGGCGCCCCCGGGCGGACGCTTTTCTCGTCGACGGGGGCGTCGGGAGCAGGACGGGCGGACGGCGGCGGCGGCGGCGGGGGCGACGGGGCGAGAGAGGCTGAGTGGGCGGGCGGGGACGACGGCCGTGGCTGGGGCGGCGCGGACACGGCGTGGCGGCCCGGGGGCTCGGGGGAGGGCTCGACGCTGGCGGAGGAGGAGGGCGCCATGCCGCGGACGTCACGGGGCCGGCTGCGGAGGGCTCGGGCCGGGACGCGCGACGCGCAGAGGGAGGAGGCGGCGCAGCGGAGGCGGCGCATGCTCGCGTACGGGAACAGCCGGGTGCGGGCGGGGGCGGGAAGGGCGCGGTCGGCGGGGCGCGGGGAAGGGGCGGAGGCGTCGGCGGGGCACGCCGCTGACGTTGACACGGGCGGGGTGACGACGACGGCGGCGCTCGGGCGCCGTCGCATTGAGGCCCCACGGCGGGGGCGAGGCGCGGGCCGGCCCAAGGGGAGCGACGCCGTGCCCGACGGGAGCCTCATGGGCCGGCTCGGAGAGGGTGTGCCCCGGCGCGGCCGCTCCAGCGCGAGGGGCGCGTCTGCGACCCCCGACCCAGCGTCGCTCGTCGGGGACGCCGCGGGCGTCGGCTACTACGCGTGAAGTCACGCGGTGTCGCCGTGAGGGCAGGAGCCCACCCACATGGCGATGTCCGGTCGCTCGAGGCCTCAGGCCATGACTCCACGGTGTGGCAGTGTTCGGGCACAGCCCGGCGCACGATCGGGCCGATGTTTGATCGCAATGACATGCTGACTCATCCTGGGTGGAGGCGGTCGGTGCCGATGCCGCGCGGCTGTAACTTTTCACGTTTTTGCTCCTGCATCGCCGAAGCCGAGAGTCGCTGCACACGCCACCCGCGGGGCCACACGGCGCGGGAGCATTCAAAGTCAGCCTGACGTTTTCTCGTTCATCGGCTGGACTCCAGGCGCCGCCATGGCCGACCCGGCGAGGGACAACGGCGTTTCTGGCCTGAGCAGCGGGGGCTCCTTTCGCCCGCGTGCGCCGCTCTCGGGGCTCGCTGGGAGTCTATCACGCGCCATGATGGCCAGGGGCCACCCTGGGTTCAGGCGAGCGGGCACGGAGGGGGCTCTGGTGCCGACGGCGGCCACAACCGACCCGGCGTCCGCGCCCCAAACCCGAGGGCCGCCCCCTCGCGCTCCTGGCTCCTTCCGGCGGCCGACTCGGGGCCAGTCTCACAGGGAGGACCTGGCCGGCTCTGAGCTGGCGGCATCGCTTGCGGCGGCCATCGCCGGCCGCAACACCCCCCCCGAGCCCCGTGACCCGGACAGCGCCGCAGCCGACCCAGAGCTTAAGCGCGAGCTAGAATCGCTGACGCAGCGGCTGCTCGGGGCCGGGATTGGGTTTTCCTTCCAGCACGGCCTGCTGGGGGCGGACCCGGACTGGCAGCCGAGCGCTGACGAGCTCGGTTTCTGGGACAAGCTTGAGGTCCTCGCCCCCGAGCCGGCCGCGCCACCCGAACCGCCGGCGGCGGAGTCCAAGGAGGCGTCCGTCGCCGCGGCCGCGAGGCCGGCGGGTTCAGAGTCGGGACGGGGCGTGCCCGCGCCCCCGCAGCAGCCCGGGGGGCTTCCGACCGTGTCGGAGGAGGCAGGGGCTGCGGCCGCCCGCGCGGAGACCTCCCAGCTCGCCGTCATCGCGCCGCAGAGCCAGGGGGACCAAGGGGGCGGCGGAGGCCGCGGCCGCTCCCTTCCGGGCCTTCAGGTGGATACCGCGAGCCCGCGCCCGGCGTCCTCCGGCTCGGCGCTCTCCCCCGAGGTGCAGGCCGGGCCGGAGGGCCAGCCCGACGGCCTCATCCGCTCCGGGGCGACGTTCGACGGCAGGGGGGGCACGGTCGACCTCTCGGGGGCGGACGCCTCCCCCGGCGGCCAGCCTGGCCGGGCGGGCAGGCGGGGGACCGTCAGCGGTGCGTCGACGTCGACGGCGGCGCTGGGGTCCGGGTCCCGGCTCGGCGGGCCGGGCGGCACCGCCTCCCGCGTGGGCGCTGCCTCCACGCCGCGCGGCCGGGCGTCGCTGGCCTCGTCAGGGGGCTCGCAGGCCGACCCTGGGGCGGTTTCCCGCTCGAGGTCGTCGACCTCGCCACCGCGGCCGGCCGGGGGCAGGCGCGGCCGCCGCCAGGAGAGCTCGCTTCGGGCCTCGTCCACCTCTCCCCGTGACGACCGCTCGCCGGACAGCGACGCCGACGGGGGGAGCCCGCGCCGTGGCGTCTCCGTTCCGGCGCGCAGGCCGCCCAGCGACGCCGCTCCCGCGCTGGGCGGCGGCGGGGGCCCGCCCCCGATCGCTCGCAGCCGCACGGCGCTGCCCCGGGGCGGCCAGTCGGGCGGCAGCACCCCGTCGGCCCGGTCGTCGTCGCGCAGCCGCCCGCCGCTCGCCCGGGCCGACCAGCGGAAGACCCGGCAGCGCGCGGCGCGCGCGAAGCGGTCGGAGAAGCGGCGGCAGGCGGAGCGCGAGCAGGAGGCCCGGGAGCGGGCGGGGATGATGGCGGAGGAGTGGGTGTCGGCCAGGGCGGAGTGGTGGGGGACGGGGGCCGGGGACGGGAAGTGGAAGACGGTGCGAGTGTTCATCAGCTCGACGTTCGGGGACATGATGGGGGAGCGGGACGCCCTGACCAGGAACGTCTTCCCGCAGCTGAACTCCATGATCAAGTCCCGCCGCGTCCGCTGCCTCCCCGTGGACCTGCGCTGGGGCCTGTCCGCGCTGGACACGTCCGACGAGGGCCTGGGGGCGCTGGAGCACTGCCTGCTGGAGATCGAGGCCAGCAGGCCCTTCTTCCTGTACCTCGCCGGGGAGCGGTACGGCTGGACGCCCCCGAGCTACCGCGTGTCCGACGACCCGCGGTTCGCGTGGTGCCGGACTTTCGAGGACGGACACTCCATCACGGACCTGGAGGTCCAGGCCGGCTTCCTGCGCAAGCCGTACACCCCGGTCCACGCGTGGATGTACCGCCGCGACACCGAGTTCATGGCGGACATCCAGGACGAGGACGAGCTCCGGGTCTTCCGCTTCGACTACGAGCGCGGGGGCACCGAGGAGCTCTACCAGCAGCGGCTGTGGGACGACATCGCGGCCCACCCGTTCGCCGAGACCAGGGAGTACTCGTGCGTCTACGGCGGCAAGGACGAGGAGGGTAAGCCGCACGTGCGCGGCCTGGAGCAGTTCGAGCGGGACATCCTTCGCGACCTCTACAAGTCCATCTGCGACGAGTTCCCGCCCCCGCCCCCGCCCCCGAGCGCCCTGCACGTGGAGCGGGCGTACCACGACCACTTCGTGCAGCAGCGGGCGGCGAGCTTCATCGGGCGGCAGGCCATCATCGACGTCCTCCTCGCCCACGCCAACGGCGACTGCTCCCGCTCGTCCCTGCCCTTTGTCGTGGTCGGCGCCCCGGGCAGCGGCAAGACCAGCCTGGTCTGCAAGTTCGCCAAGCAGTTCTCGCAGGAGTGTGCCCCGACCACCGCCGTCGTCGTGCACATCGTATCGGCGTCGCCGACGTCCACCGAGATCCGGGAGGTCCTCCTCCGGCTCTGCCACGAGCTCGTGGAGTGCCTGGACCTGGAGTGGGAGGCGTCGAGCGACTCCGCCGACTACCAGACGGTGAAGGAGCTCTTTGTGGAGACGCTGAAGCGCGCCGGGCGGGAGGCCCTCGCCCGCGGCGGCCGCGTCCTCGTGGTGATGGACGCCATCAACCAGCTCAACCCCTACAACGGGGCCCTCCTCGTGGACTGGTTCCCGTCCTTCAGCCCCCCCGGCGTCAGGGCCGTGCTCTCCACGACGCCCGAGTCCGCGGTCCTCACCGCGCTCCAGCGCCGGGACCCCCCGCCGAAGCAGCTGACCGTCCCCGGCCTCCGGCCCGAGGAGCGCCGCGACATCGTGGTGACCCAGCTCAAGGAGTACAGGAAGAAGCTCCTCCCCGAGCAGCTGGACCTCGTCCTGGGCAAGCACGACTCGTACAAGCCGCTCTACCTGCTCACGCTCTGCGAGGAGCTCCGGCTGCAGGCGCAGTACGGCCGGGACGGGTCCGGCGTGGACGACAAGATCAAGGAGTTCCCCGACCAGGTGCCCGCGCTGATGGACGAGGTGCTCAAGCGGATCGAGCGGGACCTCGCCACCTGGGCGAGGACGTCGGGGAGCGCCCTGGTGGGCAACACCGCCCAGCGCGGCCCCGTGGTCAGGGGAGACGGGGGCGGTGACGAGTCCGGCGGGGAGAGCGTGGCCACACCGCGCGCCGCGGACGGCAGCGGCGGCGTGTCGACGCTGGTTCGGCAGGGTGACGCCCCCACGGGGACGGGGAGCACCTCCACGGGGCGCCAGGGCACGTGGTCAGAGGGCGGGGGGGTCGCCGCCCCCGTGCCGCCGCGGAGCGGCACGGCCGGGTCGATCTCCGGCCGCCGCACGCCGCGGGGCGAGGCCGGCCGCAACTTCTCGGCCCTTCCGATCGACGAGGGGGAAGACGAGGAGGGTGGTGCCAGCGTGATGGACGGCAGCGTGGCCATGCAGCCCCGCGAGGGGGACGGCGGGGGCGCCGTGTCCCGCGCGTCGTCGCCGCCCGTGGACGAGGAGGGCCTTCTCATGGCGCTGGGCAGGCGGCTGGTGCGCGACGCCCTCACGCTGCTGGAGTGCTCGCGGCACGGCCTGTCGGAGACCGAGCTGCTGGAGCTGCTCTCGCCGCCCGGCCGGGAGAGGCTGCCCCCCGTGGCCTGGGCGCGGCTCTACCGGACGCTGGAGGTTTACCTGCGCCCGCAGGACGAGGGCGGGGAGGGCATCATCGGCTTCTTCCACCAGCAGATCCGCTTCGCGGTGCGCCGGCGGTACCTGCGTCGCTCGCGCGACGCGGAGGCCCTGGTGATGGAGCGTCTCTCGGCGTACTGCGAGGCCAAGGCGGACCCGTCCGGCGACGGGCGGTGGCTGGGCCAGTCCCAGCGCCACTTCGACGACCTGGTCTTCTACCAGCTCGGCTCCCACGACTACCTGGGCCTCGAGCGGACGCTTGGGAACATCCGCTTCGTGGAGGCCAAGGCCTCCTTCGCGGGTGCCGCGGCGGAGCACCTCCTCCGGGACTACTTCCAGGCCCAGGACGCGCTGCGGGCGGTGAAGCTCTCGCGGCTCCGGGACCGCCTGATGGGCGCGCCGCTCCGCATGCCGCAGGCGGAAGCAGAGCTGGAGCGGGCGGGGTCGAGGTCGGGCTCCGCCTCCGCCTCGCGCAGGCGCGGGGGTGGGAGCGCCTGGGGCCGGCCGAGCATGGGCGGCGCCATGTCCACGGCGTCGGGGGGCAGCATGGCCGGCCTGGGGCGCGGTGTGTTCGAGGGTGCGGTCCCCGCCTCCCCGTCCTCCGTCAGCCGCGTCATCTCGTCGCCCCGGACGCTCGTCAGCGCCTCGAGCGGGGGCAACGGCTCCGACGACCCGTCCACCCCCGGGGCCGCCGGCTCCCACGTGTCCCGCGGCACCGTGGTGGCCCTGTACGAGTCGTTCCGGGTCTTCGTCAGCGCGCACCAGGCCCTGCTGACGGCCTTCCCGCGGCTGGCGATGCAGTTTGCCCTGTGCCAGCCCAACGACGCCGCCCCGCACAAGGCGGCGTCCGCCGTCGCCGAGGCCCACGTGGCAGAGCTGACGGAGACGATGACGACGCGGGAGAAGAGCGCGAGGGACCGCGCGGCATTCGAGGTGCGCCGCCTCAGGCGGGCCGAGGGCGTGGCGATGCGCGTGGCTCTGCACGTGAGGGACGACCTGAGGGAGTGGGCGGCGCGAGGGTTCGGCCCGGCGTACGTGGCGGGGCTGGCGGCGAGGGACGCCGCGGCGGCGGAGGGCGCCGGGCCCGGGATGCAAGGCTGGGAGGCGATCGGGGCGGTGGAGCGCCCCACAGGGTCCCCCTTCTCTGGGGCCCACGCGGCGGGCGACTTTGGCGCCGGGGGCGGCGGCGGCGGCGTCGTTGATAGCTTCGCCGCGTCGGCGGCGGCTGCCCGCCTCAGGCAGCTGGAGGCTGAGCTGCGGGCCTCAGGCACCGCCGCGGCGTCGACCGCCAGCCCTGGCCAGCGGGGCGGGGGCCGGGGCCGCCGCGGCGCCCGCGCCGTGTCCGTCCTCCCCGGCGTGGTCCCGCTGTCGCCCGCAGCGGCTGTGGGCATGCTTGCCTGCGGCATGCACCCGTGCTGGCCGGCCTCCCGCGGGACGCGTGACGCCCTGGACCTCATGCCCTCCGGCGTCACGGACATGCCCCGCATCCTCACGCGCCTTCGGTGGGAGCTCGCCCGGACGTGCGAGGGCCTGCTGGTGCGGAACATGCCCCGGCGCTACTGCGAGTTTGTGAACAAGCCCAGGCACAACCGCATCGTGGCCGACTTCGCGGGGTACTCGGCAGAGCCGACGGCGATGGCCCTGCAGCCGGTCGGGGCCGGCGCGGGCGGCGCGGGCGGCCCGGCGGCGGGCGGCGCGCCGGGCGGCGGGGTCGACGGGGGCGAGGGGGGCGTCACCCTCGCGCTGGGCTTCCTGGACGGAAGCGTGCAGCTGGTGGACGCGTCGACGGGGGAGACCAAGTCGGAGCTGCGGGTCGGGGGCCACCGCTCGGCGGTGTCGGCGCTCGTCTTCGCGAGCGACGGGCTGCGGCTCGCGAGCGGCGGGAAGGATTCCAAGGTCCTGGTGTGGGACGTGGGCGCCCAGTCCAAGCTCGCCGAGGTGACCGAGCACAAGGGTGCCGTGACCGCCGCCGTGTGGATCGAGGGGAGGCTAGCCGGGGCGGCGGGCCGGGCGGCGGCCGGCGGCCGCAGGCGCGGGGCCCGAAACGGCGGCGCGGCGGGGGCGCGGCGGGACAGGTCTCGGCGGAAGCGCGGGCACATGGGGGCCGCCAAGTCGAGCCGCATCCTCCTCACCGCCTCCATGGACCGCACGCTGTGCCTCACGCAGGAGGTGTCTGCCTCCCGGGCCTCGTCGGCCAAGGGCGGCGCCGCGGAGACCCGGTACGACTTGCTCAAGCGCATGCAGATGACCTCCAACCCCGTCTTCAGCCTCGCCTTCTCCCGCGCCTCCCTCACCGTGGCTGCGGGGCACATGAACGGGTTCGTGAGCACGTTCGACGCCTCGGCGCCGACGCTCGGGCTCGTCCCGCTGCAGTTCTGGTCCGTGAACAACCTGACGGCCATCAGCTCCATCGTCTTCTCCAGCGACGGCCAGCTCTTCTGCACGGGGGGCCTCGACGGCAAGGTCCGCCTCTTCTCGTCGCGGGAGCTCGGGGACGACAGCAGCGGGGACGAGGCCGACGGGTCGGGTGCCCCGCCGCTCACCTCGACCGTCAGCGCCGCGGGCTTCGGGGCGCGCCGGTCGACGTCCCGCCACGGGGCGGACGACGCGGACGACGACGACGACGCGGGGCATGACGTGGTGTGGCGGGAGCGGCCGCTCCGCTGGTCGGGGTCGTCCGGCATCAGCGCGGTGCAGTTCAGCGAGGACGGAAAGCGCCTGGTCGTGGGGTCCCAGGACCGCAAGGGGACCGTGCTTCGGGTGACAGACGGGCTGGAGGAGGTTTCGCTCGCCGGCCACACGGCTTCCATCACCGCGGCGAGCTTTTGGCCCGGCTCCAGCGACCGCCTGCTCACGGCGTCCAAGGACAAGACGGTGAAAACGTGGGACGCCGGCGGGGTGACGTCGCAGGCCTTCGCGAGGCTGCCGGTGCGGCGCGCGCAGACGGACGGGCTGGTGATGGAGACGATGCGGGTGGTGGCATCAGCGCTCATGTCGCCGCGACACACGGGCCGGGCGACCACAAGGCGGGCTCGGGGGCGCTTCGCGCTGCCCGCCGCCGACGAGGAGGGCGGGCCGGCCGATGGCGGCTCCGACGGGCTCCTCTCCCCGTCTGGGACGAGCACCCCCGGCGTGCCGACGTCGGTGGCGGCCGCGGCCGCGACGGTGACGACCCAGCGGACGGCGACGAGGGCGCCGCGGGGGGGTCACGCGGCCAGGGTGACGGCCGCGGTGGTCTGCCCCGACGGCTCCCTTCGATGCGCCACGGGCGACGCGGACGGGGACATCAAGGTCTGGGACGGGGTGTCCGGCGAGGAGCTCGCGGTGCTGCTGGGGCACGCGGCGGCGGTGACGGTGCTGCACTGGACCCGGGACGGGAGCACGCTTGTGTCGGCCGACGCGGGCGGGACCTGCTTCCTCTGGGACGGGGGCCGGCTGACGCACCTGCTCATCGTCCCCCTGTGCATCGGCGTGGCGGTCACGTCGGTGACGTCATCGACCTTCACCACGGCGCTGGTCGAAGGCAAGCCGCTGCCCAAGCCGACGGTGCAGGCGGCCAGGGACCGCGCAGAGGCCGCGGCGAGGGCACGGCGGGAGAAGCTGCAGGCCGCGGGCGTGACCCCGGCGGAGGAGGACGACCCGAGCAGCCCGTCTACCGGCGACGAGGACGACAAGCCGAAGCGGATGCGGCCGCGAGGCATGGGCCCGGCGAGGAGCTTCCGCCTGACGGGTGCCGCCGCGGCCATGGTGTCGCTCATCGGGCCGATGCCGGGGACGTCGCGCAGCGCGGGGCAGCAGCGGTCGCAGCGGGCGCAGGAGAGGCGGCGGCGGCGGGAGGAGAGGGCGCGCCTGCGGCAGGAGCAGACGATGGTCATCATCGGCCTCGCCGACGGCAGGCTCGCGGGCTTCAACGCGGAGACCGGGATGCCGTGGACGCGGCTCATCGAGGCCGCAGGGCGGCCCTTCGACGACGACCGTTCCGGGTCGGAGCCCGGGTCGCCGCTGAGCCGCATACGGTCCACGAGGACGGGGGCGCGCCGGGCCTCGGCCGCGGGCATGTCGTCCGAGCGCGCGATCTGTGCCGTGAGGGTGGTGGGCGTGTCGCGCAAGGCGGTGCCGACGTCGGCCGAGGCGGCCCCAATCAACTCCGGCGTCATCGGCGAGATCCCGCCACCGCCCGAGGGCGCAGCGCAGGCGGCGGGGCAGGACGACCCGCTCGGTGCGGCGCCGGTGATGCGCGGGGGCGCGCCCCGCCTGTCGAGGAACCCGACCGCGGGGACGGAGAGCGGGAGCACGCTGCGCAGGGCGCGGCAGGCGTCCTCCCGTGCCTCCCTGGAGTCAACGCGCTCGGCGCGGAACGGGCGCAAGCCGGGGAGGCGAGGAGGGCGCGGCAAGGAGGCGTCTGCGTCCGCCGCCGGCTCCACGGACAAGGGCGACCGATCGGACGGCGGCTCCGTGGCCGCGGGCAAGGGGGCCGCGGCGGCCGACCCGGTTGGGGCGGCCGCCGCGCGGCCGCAGGCTTGCTCGTGGGCGGACGCGTCGGGGACGACGGACCCCCCCGAGCAGGTGAGGGGCATCACCCCGTTCAACCGCGCTCGGCGGCTGGTGATGGCCACGCGGAACGGGGCCCTCGCCGTGGTGGAGCTGGAGACCATGGAGGTAGTGCACAAGGAGTCGCTGCCGGAGGACTCCGTGCTCGGGCGGTCGGCGCGGCGCCTCGCCGACGCCGACGTGTCGCCCGACGCGTCGAGGGTGGCGCTCGCGGTGGAGAGCCCGTTCGGGGAGGGGGACAGCGACGACGACGAGCCGGACCCGACCCCGAGGCTCGCGGTCGCGCCGGCGGCGTCGCTGTTCCGGGCTGAGCCGGCGCGGGTGAGGCCGCCGGTCGCGGCGCAGGAGGAGGACGACGGCATGGACCTGCTCAACGAGGAGGACGAGGAGGACGAGGGGTCCGAGGCGATAGACGAGGTCGGGGCCCTGGACCCGGCGGACGAGAGGAGCGGTCGGGGGTCCGTCGCCGCGGGGCAGGCCGCTGCCGCCGACGACGGGGTCGCGGTGGAGGTGGAGGGGGGCCGTGACCCGTGGGTCAGCTGCGTGAGCTTCTCGCTGGACGGCACGCTGCTCGCGGCCGGTCTCCGGTCTCGGGAAGTCATCGTCATCGACCCGGCCCGGCCCGCCATGGGTCCCATCTGCGAGTTCGTGACCGTTGGCGCAGTGACGGCGGTGGCGGCGGGGCACGGCGTGAACCCTTGGCCGGATCCCACCAGCGAGGACCACGGGCAGGGGGAGGGGGCCGAGTCGGACGCCGTGCGGGTGCGGCGGCTGCGGCAGGCGTCGCAGCGGCGGGCGAGCATCGGGTCGACGGGCGGCGGGGACGAGGACGGGACGGACGGCGGCGGCGTGGCCGCGGCACGGCAGCGGCGGGGGAGCGCGCTGGCGCTGATGCGGTCCAAGGGGCCGGAGGACAGGGCCTCGGCGCACCCTCTCTCGCGGATGGGCCAGAGCGGGCGGATCGCCGTGCAGGACCACAGCGTGGGGCGGAGCGTGGACCTGGCCACCGTGGCCATCGTGGCCGCGGAGCCGGCGGAGGAGGATGAGGACACGCCGGAGGACATCGCCAAGGCAATGGCGGCGGCGGAGGCTGCCGTGTCGGCCGCGAGCGGCGGCTCCGCCTTCCCCCCTCCCCCCGTGGTCGGCGCCGGCTCGGGCACCATGGCCGCCGCCGCGCAGGAGCACCAGCTCCGCGAGCTTGAGCTGAACGGCGTCGGGCTGAGCGAGCGCCGGCTCCTGGCCGGTGACGGGGAGGGCCACATCGGCGTGGCGGTGGCGGGCGACGCGACGGGCCAGGTGTTCATCCTCCTCCTCACCGACGTGCTCCGCGTCGCGGAGGCCAGGAGGCTCAAGGAGGCGGTTTCGGCGCAGCAGGAGGCGAGGCGCAAGGCGCGGGAGCACCGGGCCGAGGCAGAGACGAGGCGGCGGGACGCCGAGGAGGAAGAGCGCCGCCGCCGGCTCGAGACGATCCGCCACGCGCCGCCGGCGGAGGCCCTCCGCTTCGACAGCGGCCGCGTCGCCTGCGCCATCCTGCCCCCGCGCCGGCTCCAGCCGAGCGAGGCCCGTGACCGTCGCATGCTTGCCGAGTGCCTGACCATGCTTGGCATCGACGCCGGGCTTCTGCCGCCCGCCGAGGTGGGGCGTGTCAGGGAGGCCCTGCCCCCGGGGGGCGACGTCGCCCTGTGCTGGGAGACGGTGAAGGCCGCGGAGCGGCGCGGGCTCGCCATCCTCGCGGCGCGGTCCGACGGCACGGACGCCGCGTCGCAGCTGGGGGCCGCCACGGCCCTGAGCCGGGGGGACGCCATCGGGGGGCCACTCACGCCCGCCGAGGGGCTCGCCCTGGGGGCTCTCGAGGCCGTGCCGGGGCTGCGGGCGGCGCTCCAGGGGTCGCGCATCCTCTGCCTCGACGACGTGGTCGGCCGCGGGGGCGGCAGGCGCGGCTCAGACCTCGGCGGGGGCGGCGGCGCGAGGGCCGCGGCCGGTGGCTCTGCCTCGCAGGCGTCCGCGGCCGGCTCGGGGATCCGGGCGTCGCGCCTCCTCGTCGGAGGAGGGCAGGGCGGGCCCAGTCGGCCCGCGGAGGGGCCGGCCGGGGGCGGCGGGCCGGGCGCGGCCGGGCGGACGAGGCGGCTGGTGGACCCGTCGCACCCGGGGGCGGGGGCGGGGGCAGGGGCGGTGGTGTCGTCAGCGGCCGGGCGCCGGGGCTCTTCCGGGTACGGCGGCCCGCAGTCCGACGAGGAGGCGGCCATGTCGGTGGTCAGGCGGGGCATGTCGGCCGTCGACGTCCTCGCGCTGGCTCTCGAGGTGGCGGCGACGTCGGCGGACGGGCCCATGCCACCCCTGACCGTGTGGGAAGTGGCGGCGGCAGCGGAGTGCTTCGGGATCCAGGCGCGCGACATGGGGCACGCCCTCGGGGCCGCCATGGTGGCGGCTGCCTCGTGGCGCGAGGTCGCCGCGGCGGCCGCGTCCGGCGATGATGCGGGGTCAGGCGCCTCCACGCCCGCCGGCGGGCCTGGCACGACCGACGCCGACGTCCGCCTGAGCCCGCGCATGCCGCCGTCGGCGCTCGTGCTCCCCACGACGCCGTCGGCCGGCTCGGGCCTCCCCGTGTTCCTCGGCTCGCAGCTCCAGGCCGCGCCGCTCCGGTCTGCCATCCCGACGGCAGCCTGCGCCGCCCTCGCCGCCCACTTTGGCGACCTCGCGCACGACCCCGAGCCGGTGATGGTGCGGGCGCCGAGCCGACCGGCAGAGCCGGCGAAGGAAGCGGCGGCCGCCGTCAAGCCGAAGAAGGCCAAGGGCAAGAGCCGGTACCCCGACGCCCCGCCCGTGGAGGTTCGTGACAGG
>Ga0136560_1001008_pt1 | contig 14422 bp, 4 predicted proteins | sample AntRauMeHopE1497_FD_104925 | JGI IMG/M metagenome (GOLD analysis project Ga0136560, IMG submission 104925) | Saline lake microbial communities from Rauer Islands, Antarctica - Metagenome Hop E1 #497 | ecosystem: Environmental > Aquatic > Non-marine Saline and Alkaline > Saline | place... | reverse complement strand
GGGCCTCGAGGGCGGGGGTGATCAGGCTCTGGTTGGCGGACACGGTGAGGATGGCAGACGCGGGCAGGCTCGGCAGGGCCGTGGTGTTGGGGGGCACGAAGAGGCCGCCGCTCGCGAGGTGGACGATGCCGTTGTCGGCGCTGCCTGTGTCCGCGCCGATGACCCTGGCCGCGCCGGCGGGGCCGGCAAAGGCCGCAGGCGTCGCCGGGAAGGCCGAGATCTCGATGGACGTGTCCGGGAGCTCCAGGACGGTGATGGAGCTGCCGGGCTCGCCGCCGAGCGACGGGGCGGTGAAGGAGCCGCCCGAGCCGGCGGCGCGCTCGCGGAGCTGCGCGGCCGACAGGCTCTGCCCCCGGATGACGTGGCGGACGAGGGTGGCGTCGAGGACCGAGGTGACGGCCGCGCCGGTGGCGTCGGGGGTGTACACCGAGGGGGCCGCGGAGTCGAAGCCCAGGGGCCGCGAGGCCAGGATCTGGGGGGCCGCGGGGGTGACGGCGAGGGCGGCGGCGGCAAAGGCCGTGGGGAGGAAGACGGTGTACGGGGAGTCGACGGCCTGGGCGCGGGGGAAGGCGGGGCGGCGGAGGGCGGCCTCTGCGCCCTCTGCGCGGATGAGGAAGGACCGGATGGAGGCGAGGGCGGCGTTGCTGTTGATGACGTCATCCACGACGTTGGTCGGGGGCGGGAGGGCGCGCTCGAGGTCGGCGGGCACGAGGAGGGAGGCTACGGAGATGACGGAGCCGCGCGGGGTGAGGGTGGCGGCGGCCCCGAGGACGGCGCCGTTGGCGGTGGCGACGCCCGTGGCGGCGTCCCTGCGCACGAGGACGCCGGGCTGCGACGGGAGGGCGGTGCGGAGGCGCTCGGCGTAGCCCAGGGGCAGGGCGTCGGGCCGGAGGAAGGAGCCGACGAGGACGTGGTAGGAGAGGACGGCCTCGAGGGTGGCGGCGTTGTCGGGGCTGAGGAGGAAGGTGGCGCGGGACGGGGGGAGGTCGGCCATGGCGTCGTCAGTGGGGTAGAGCACGGTGACGGACTCGCCGAAGACGTAGGCGCCGGAGACGGCGCGGACCTTGCCGACGAGTGCCTCCGCGATGACCTGGGGCGAGCCCGAGGCGGCGAGGAGGGAGCGGAAGGCGCCGGCGTCGGCCGCTTTGCCGATGGCTTCGTTGGGATCCGATGAGCCGGACGCCTTGATGGCGGCCTCAAAGGCGGACAGCCCGGGGAACAGGAGCGGGTCGCGCACCTGCACGAGGCTACCGCGCGGGTCCAGGTCGAAGAAGGTCCCGAGGGCGTTGGTGCTGCCGCCAAAGTCGTTGGATCCCTCGGCGCCGCGGGCGAAGCTGATCTGGAGGCCGACGGAGGCCCCGAGCCTGAGGGCGAAGAGCGACGGCGACGGGGGCGTCTGGGCGTCGTTGCTGACCAGGGCGGTGCTAAAGGTGCCGCTGGTGGTGGAGGAGAAGGCCTGGCCGGGGAGGGTGTGGTAGCGGATGAGGGCCTCGGTGCCGCGGATAGGGACGGCGCCGCTGACCGGGGCGGCGAGGGTCAGGGCCTCGAGGCCGCCGATGCCGGCGAGCTTTGCCCGGATGAAGAAGGCGCCCGTGGCGGTGTCCTCGGGGACGAGGAGGCCGACCTTGGGCATGGCGGCGAGGGCGGCGAGGGCCTGCGGCTCGCGGGCCAGGAGCTGTCGGAGGGCGAGACCCTGGCGCGCCGCCGGGGTCGGGTTGGATGTGAGCTCGTCGAGGGTCTGGAGCGGGTTGGCCTCGCCCCTGCTGGCGATCTCCTGGATGGCCGCGGCGGGCTCGTTGATCAGGAGCGCGTCCACGGGGTACACCATGCCCGACGTCGTCTCGATGCCCGGGCTCGCCTGAACCGAGGTCGCGACGCCGGCCGGGGCGGCGGCGACCATGGCGGCCGCGAAGGGGCCGGCGGACCCGAGCGCCCCGTTGCCGTCGGCGCGACGGACGACGAGCTGCGGCGCCGACGTCCTGTCGATCTCCTGCTCCACAAGGATGGTCCGGCGGGTGCCGGCCGAGTCGGCGCTGGAGGTGCCGAGGGTGGCGACGACGTCCTCGAGGTAGAGGTAGGAGTTGGGCACGGCGAGGCCGCGGACGATGCTCGCGACGAGGCCGCGCTGCTCCGCCAGGTACGTGCGCTGCGCGGCGGTGAGCTTGGCCATGGCGCCGTCGGTGGGGGCGAAGATGGTGACGGATCCGTTGACGAGGAAGCGGAGCGCGGGGTCGAGGGAGCCGCGGACCGGCTCCACGATGGCAGCGAAGGCGGGGAATGACTCGCGGAGGACGTCGAGGACGGACTTGGAGGGGATGGAGCGGGTCGGCGAGAGGACGAGGGAGTCGACGACGTGGACGACGCCGTTGTCGGCGGAGAGGTCGGCCCGGGAGACGCTCACGTTGGCGCCGAAGAGTCCCGTGGAGGGGTCCTCCACCGCCACGTTGTACGTCGAGGCGCCGCTGGCGGCCAGGCGCACCCGCTCGTCGGCGAAGAGGGTCACCCCGACCGCGGGGAGGACCGTGGCCGGCCCCGCCGAGCCGCCGCCGAGGACGATCCGCTTGCCCGCGATGACGTGCATCTGGAGGATGTCCTCGAGGTTCCGGCCGCCGCGCGCGCTGAGGAAGCTTCCCAGGGCGGGGAAGCCGCTCGCGAGGGCGCTGATGGCGGCGCCCGAGGGCGCGAGGACGGTGAAGGGGGCGCTGGTGCCCCGGTCTGTGAGCTTCTCCCGCAGGAGGGAGGAGATGCCGAGCGACGCGTTGAAGAGGCCCGAGGTGTTAGCGAGCTGCGGGTCGGTGAGGAGGACGTTGTCGAGGACGTTGGAGGAGAACCGCTGCGAGGGCAGGGTCAGGAACGGGGGCACCAGCACCCCGTCCACCGCGTGGACGATGGCAGAGCCCGTGGCGACGTCGACGAGGGTGTTCTTGGCGAGCGCCGCGGCGGCGCCCATCTCCCTCGCCGCCGTGTCGGCGGATTCGGCGGGGGTCAGGGTGGACCACTGGCCGGAGGCCGCCGCGTGGCCGACGAGCACGACCGCGGCGCCCCCGTTGATGATGGTGGTGTTCAGGCCGCCCGAGGCCTGGGTGACGAGGCGGAGGGGCGGCGCCGAGGCCCCCAGCGCGGAGCGGAGCGTCGCCGACGACGCGCCGGCCGTGACGGAGCGCAGGGTCGCGGCCTCGAGGTCGGCAGCGCTCAGCGACTTGCCCGGGACGAGGTGGTAGGCAAGAAGGGTGTCCCTGGCGAGCTGCTGGTCGTCGCGGAGGAGGAAGTCGACCTGGAAGTCGAGGAGGAGGGCGCGGATGCCCTGGTCGGTGGGGGCGAAGAGGGTGCCGGGCCCGCCGTCGAGCACGGCGGCGAGGCCCGGGCTGGCCTTGGCGAGGAGGGCCGCGATGATCTCAAAGGTGTAGGTGCCCTGAGAGTCGATGATGCGGCCGGCGGTGATGGCCGCGGAGGCCACGACGGGCGCGGGGAGCGGCACGCAGCCGGCGGGGGCGAGCGCCGCGGCGGTGGAGCGAAGGCCGCCGCGGGCCGATGCCACGGTCGTGCACGCCTTGGGGAGGATGAGGCCGGACACGGTGGAGGCCTTGGCCGCCTGGGACGGCCGCTCCGCGGTGCCCACGGGCACGGCGATGTTGAGGAGCGTCGCCACGGCGGAGATGTTCGACGGCGCCGAGCCGTCGACGGCCGCGGAGATGGTGGACGGCGAGCCGGGGTTGAGGCGGACGCCGAGGGCGCCGGACCCGACCACGGTGGCGCTGGAGGACGCGGCGGTGATGGCGGAAAAGTCGACGTCGCCGAGGAGGAGGTGCTGGCCGACCACTCTCGGCAGGAGGCGGGCGGCGGTGAGGTAGCCGAGGAGGCCCGGGAGGGAGGGGGAGGCGAGGGACTGGGGCGCGGCGAGCGTGTACGGGCCGGCGTAGCCCGGGTCTCCGGGCAGGAGGGTGAGCGCCGATGTCGCCTCGACGTCGCCGGAGAGGGCGGCGCGGAGCGAGGCCCACTGGCCGCCCGCCGCCCCCACCGTGGTGGCGACGGAGGAGAGGACGGAGGTCGCGAGGGTGCGCGCCCCGGGGGCTGGGAAAAGCTCGGAGACGATCGCGGCGGGGAGGAGGACGGTGTCGATGGCGTGGGCGATGCCGTTGGTGGCCGCGGCGTCGGCGGGCGTCACCGTGACCGCGCCGAACCCGTCGGCGGAGAGGACGCGCGCCGTGCTGAGGAATGCGGGGATCGAGCCGGGGGCGGCGGCGACGGCGAGGGTGCGGCCCGCCGCGGTGGGCACGGCGCCGCCCGGGTTGAGGCCCGCGGTCGTGAGGAACTGCCCGCTGGTGGACATGTGGGCCTTGATGACGGAGCCGATGACGGAGGCCCGTGCCGAGAGGAGGGCCGTCCGGAGGGACGCGGGGAGCTTGGCGAAGGCGGCGTCGGTGGGGGCGAAGATGGTGTGGACGGCGCCCGTGGAGACGTCGAACAGGTCGCGGGTGCCGCGGTCGGCGCGGCGGACGAGCTCGGTGAGGACGTCGAAGCGGCCCGAGGCGGCGAGGGTCTGGAGGAGGGAGAGCTCGGGGATGTCGACGGCCGCCCCGACGAGGAGGGAGTCGATGACGTGGAGGGCCCCGTTGTCGGTGAGGATGTCGGCGTCGGTCACCGTGGCGGTGGTGGCGGGGCCGTTGCTCTGGAGGCTGACGGTGACGGGGCCGCCGCCGGTGGCTGGGCGCTGCAGGCGGATGCCGGACGAAGCCGAGGTGCCGGTGCGGAGGTCGACGGAGGAGCCGGGCGCCAGGGTGCCGAGCTCGACGGACCGGCCGAAGGCGATGTGCTGCCCGAGGATGGCAGCGAGGAGGGGCGCGTTGGACGGGGCGCGGAGGAAGCTGAGGAGGGCGGGGAAGCCGGCCGCGCTGGAGGTGGTCAGGATGGCGTTGTTCGAGGGGGCGAGGACCGTGACACGGCCGGCGCCGGAGGACGAGGCGCCAGCGCCGCGGGCGGGCTGCTGCTTGAGCGCCGCCACTAGGGCGGGGGAGGCGTCGAGGAGCGACTTGAAGAGGCCCAGGCGGCTGTCCGTCGCGATGACGTCATCGTAGACGCTGGTGGCCTGCGCGGCGGCGACGTCGTCGGGGTTGAGCACGATGATGGAGGTCTCGACGAGGTGCAGGATGCCGTTGGCGTACGACACCGTGGTCGGCGGGGGCGGGGAGCCGATGGGACCGACGTCGATCGTGGCCTGCCCGGCGATGACGAGGCGGGTGGCGGCGGCGGGGCCCTGGGGCGGGGCCTGGGACGTGATGGCTGTGGACCTGCCGTAGGCCGTCTCGATGACGACGCTGGAGCCCCGGAAGGAGGGGCTCGAGGAGTTGAGCGACTGCACGGTGTCCTGGAGGACCGTGAAGCTGTTGGGGACGACGTGGGCGGCGAGGATCTCGTCGAGGACGCGGGCGTTCTCGGGGCGCTGGAGCCACTCGACGACGAACGGGTCCACGGCCGCGAGCGCGGAGTCCGAGGGCACGAAGATGGTCTTGCTCCCGGTCTTGTTGAGGGCCGTGGCCGTGAGGCCGCCGGGGGGGGCGAGCGCGAAGAGGGCGGCGGCGGAGGAGGACCGGGGCAGGCTGCCCAGGGCCGCGGAGAGCGTTCCGGTGGGGATGGGCGGCAGCTCGGGCGAGAGGATGAGCTCGTTGATAACGTGGACCTTGTCCGTTCCCGGAAAGGGGGCCGAGCGCGGGAGGTCGTTGGCCGGGGCGGCGGCGATGGCCACGGTGGTGGTGTTGGTGGAGCCCCCGACGCCGCGCACGACGGCAGTGAGGGGGTTCCCGGCCACCAGCGACACGGTCTGGCCGATCCCGGCGAGGGATGTGGTGGTGAGGCCGGGGCTGGCCGTGAATGCGCTCACGGGCGCGGAGCGGTCGAGGATGTGGGAGGCGATGATGAAATCGAGGATGGAGATGGGGAAGTCCGAGCTGTTGGAGTCGGGCACCGGCACCCCCGACACGGTGCGTGGCATGCTCGACCCCCAGACGGCGGGGAGGATGGGGAGGCGCTCGAGGACGGCCATGAAGGCGTCGTCCGTGGGCGCGAGGAGCGTGATGGACGTCGGCGTGGCGGTGGTGCCGGGCCCCGCGGAGCACTCGCCGAAGCTGTTGGGGACGGGGCGGGTGTTGGCGCACGCCGCGGGGTTGCGGGACCCGCCGAGGACGCTCCGGAGGATGAAGTGGTCGGGGCTCTTTGCAACCACGGTCGACAGCACGGTCGGGGGGACAAGGGACGGCGACGAGGTGTTGAAGGTGATGCCGCTGGCGGGCAGGCGGACCCGGTCGATGGTGATGAGAGCGGCTGACGCGCTCCGGACGGAGACCAGGCCTGGGAGGTCCTGGACCTGGAAGCCGGAGCCGAAGGAGGTGGAGAAGAAGGCGGCCGGTACCGCCTCGCGGATGAGGAGGCGCACGGTGAAGCTCGCCCCGTCGGCGGTGGTGATGGGCGCGCCAGACGCGGCGGCGGCGGCCAGGGTGTCGGCGTTGAGGATGCGGCCCGGAACCTTGCTCGCCGAGAGCAGGGCGATGGCGTTGGCCCGGCGCTGCTCGCTGGTGTAGTTGGAGCTGGAGAGGGGCGTGGCGCCGACTGCGGAGAGGAAGTCTGCGCCCAGCTCGAGCATCGCCGCGTCGGAGGGGGCGAGGATGGACGAGACGTTGTTGTCCAGCCGGTCGAGCTCGTCGCCGGGCAGCCTGGCCATGGCATTGGCGAAGAAGAAGTTGCTCTGCTCGGGGTTCCCGGTGTCCTGCGACGTGGCGATGCCCATGAGAATGCTCCTCAGGGTCGGCCGGGTGCGGAGCGGGATCGTGGGCACACCGAGGACGTTGGAGACGGTGTAGACTCCGCCGTTGCCGACGATGCGTGGGTCCTGGCTGGTGGACACGGCAGCAAACGTGTCGCAGCCGACCGGAAGGTCGACCCCGAAGCACTGCACCTCTGCCGAGAAGGCGCGGATCCGAGGGAGCCGCACTGGCGTGGCCGCCGGCCGCACGAGGACGACGTCGTTGGCAATGAGTAGGCTGCGCCGGGCGGCGCTCGACTGGTCGGTGACCGTGTTCACCGGGAGGTCCGCGTACGCCGGCTCCTGGCGCATCACGACGTGGGCGCGCAGGAGCCTGTCCAGGACGGGCGTGCACCCGCTCGCGCCGACCAGGATGAAGGGGTTGGCGGGGGCGGCGGCGAGCAGGGCCTGCATCGCGTCGTTGTCGGGCGCGAGGACGGTGAAGGGGGCGCGGGAGACCCTTCCCTTGGGGGCCCTTGGCTCGCGCAGCGCGCTGATGAGGTCCCCCCCGCACGTGGTGAGGAGCGAGGCGAAGATGGAGAGCTCCTCCGTCTTTGCGATGACGTCATCGAAGACGTTGGTGCCGTCGGCTGGCAGGGCGGCGGCGACGGACTCCGGGACGAGGACGCGGCTGATGAGGGAGACGCGGGCGTTCCTGGTCCAGAGGTCGCGGAGCGAGGCAACGGCAGTGACGTCGATGTCGCCGGCGAGGGCGGGGTACTGCGCGGTCATGCCGGTGACACCGGGGACGGCGAGGCCGATGGGGGCCGGGGAGGACGGGGAGGCCGGCACGCCGACGGACACCCGGAAGGCATCGCCGGTGAGCGGCGCCACGACCCAGGCCGAGGTGGGCGCGCCCGTTCCGCCGTCCGAGCCTGCGGACACCCTGGCCTGGACCGTGACGGGGCTGTCCTGGCGCGTGACGCAGTGCGCGAAGAGGACGCGCTCGAGCGCGGTGCGGCCCGCCGCGGACTGCAGGAGGGAGACGACGGGGACGGGGAGCTGCCCGAAGGCCTCGTCGGTGGGGAGGAGGAGGTCGCAGCCGAGGTCGGCGCTCTTCAGGGCCTCGCGGAACGGGGAGGTGCCGTCGTTGGGGAGGGAGGCGATGAGGGCAACGATGGACGAGACCTGGGTGAGCTCCTCGGCGGCGAGGCCCACGAGGGCCGCCACGGCGTCCTGGGTGGGGATGCCCAGGACGGGGGCGATGATGGGGTACTGCTGGATCGGGACGATGACGATGACGTTGCTCCCGGCGGTGGTCCGAACGACGGGGTCCTGGGCCTGGGCCACGTTCTCGGCGGTTGAGCTGGGGATGGTGGCGCCCGCGTACACGACGAACTCAAAGGCCGCGTCCTCGGCCAGGCGGATCTCCAGGCCTCCTGTACCGTCGGGCTCGGCGCCGAGGCGGGACGAGACGACGGTGGGGCCGGCGGTGAAGTCGTCGCGGGCCACGGCCTTGCCCTGGATGGTGTGGAGGGCGATGAGGTCGGCGCCGAAGCGGCCGGGAAGGCGGCGAGCGCGGTCCGCAAACGTCCCGACACCGGACAGGCCCGCGGCCCCGTCGACGGCCCTCGTGACCGCCATGTCGTCCGGCGCGAAGAGCGTGAGCGACGCGCCCGGGTCCGCGAGCGGGCCGATCTCCTCCACGGAGAGGCGGCCGATGATGCTGTAGAGGAGGATGTGGTTGGCGGAGCCGGCGACGTAGCTCAGGGCGGTGGAGGCGTCCTCGGGGTACTTGCTCGCGATGGCCGCGTCGAGGCGGAGGAGGCGGGCCACGGGGACGACGGAGCCGAAGGCTCCCACGGTGCCGCGTCCGGAGGAGGGCACGAGGAGGCCGGAGGGGGCGCCCCCGTCCCTGTCCTCGAGCTTCACCAGGCCCGAGCCGATGAGCGCCACCCGCAGCTGCAGCTTCTTGCCGGTGATGACGTCAAAGATGACCTCGAGGGAGGCGCTCATGCCCACGAAGGAGGCGTCGCTGACGACCCCCGCCTTGGTGATGTGGGCCGACAGGAGGGTGCGGATGTCCGCGGGGGTCGCCAGGAGGGTGTTGAGGGTGCTGGGCGCGAGGAGGGCGAAGGCGGCGTCGGTGGGCGCGAAGAAGGTCCAGGCCCCGCCTTCCGTCGGGAAGAGCGTGGACACGTCGCCCGGGCTGAGGGCGGCGAGGGCGCGCTTGAGCGTGGTGTACGGCGAGCCGTCCGCGCCCAGGAGCTGCCCGATGTCGCGCGGGCCCTGGAAGAGGGGCAGGAGCTGCGGGGCGATGACTGCCCCGGAAGTCACCAGGACCGCGCGGACGCCCGTCTCCGGGTTTACCGCAACGGACGCGTCCAAGTCGCACGCGACCGAGGACGGGGAGCCGAACATCCAGGCGCGCCCCGTGCTTCCGCCCGTGCTCGTGAAATGCATCCGCGGACCCATGTCGTCGGGAGTCGCCACCCCGATGAGGCTGGCGGTCACGTTGAGCGGCGCGCTGGCGTTGGCCACAACGCCGGACCCCAGAATGTCCGTCGTGACGAGGTGAGAAGCGGCAAACGTCGCGGCCACGGCCGCGTCCTTCAGCAGCACCGCCAAGGCCGCGGGTGCCTGCGCCCCAAGCGCGCCCAGAGCCGCATCAGAGGGGACTAGCAGAGTATAGTTGCTCCCTGCGAAGCAAAAACGAAGCGTAGGAGACATTCCCGAGGCGGTCGAGCCACGACAGCGAGGCACGCGAGATGTGGCGTCGAGGGCAATCCGTGCCTCCGGTCTTCCGTGCCGCGCTCCTGGGCCTTTCCCGTGCGAGCAATACGAGATTCGCCCGGTATCTCGTACCCGGGGCGTGCTGGCCATCGAGCGGCGGCTCGCAAGACAGGGCGCCGAGACCGGAAGCATCGCAGACTTGCAGTCTCACCTGGAGCAAGCTCCAGCGCCTCTCTGAAAGCAGGCACGCTCCCACAAATGGAAAGGAACGTGCTGATAGTCGGAAGCCCGGCCAGAAGGTCACAGAAGTTGGAGGCCGACACCGACGAGGCGGCTGCCAGAAGAAGAACTGCGAGCAGGTGGCGCATTTCAGCCGAGGGCCGGCGCTGCGGCCTTGCTCTGATCGTGCTGGCTCGGGTGCCCTAGGCAATGCTTGTGAAGGAGATGCACCCGGGCTGGATCGCTTTCAGACGGCGGCGGCCGTGGGCTTGGAGGCTCCGAGCAGTGTCGCACACGACATAACGAGCCGCGAGGCTCCCTGGCTGATGACGTCATCCGGCGCATGTCGCCGGGCTCTGCGCGCTCGGAGCGGCCCTCTTTTTCGGCTTGTGCCTCGCGCTGAGGCGGGTACACAACCGTTTCGGTGGGCCCCCGCGGAGTCACCGGCCAGGCCGCGCAGAATGGCGTCACAGGGCGTCGTGGATTACGCCTCATCCGGCGGGAGCGACAGCGACAGCGACAGCGATGGGCACGTGGCTGTGGCCGACGCTGAAAGGAGCCACGCACATGTTGCCAGTGTCACCCATGCACCGCGGCATTGGGGCGCGGGGCGGCCGCCTCGGGACCGCGACGGGCACGAAATGACCGACGACATGAGCGTTGCGGCTGCAGCTGCAGCCGCGGACCACGCCGCGCACGCAGCCGCGTCCAGCGGTCCGGTCGAGAGCGGGGAGGTCCGAAGGGCCGCGGCTGCGGCGCGCCGCGCGGGAGGCGTCGCGGCTGCGGGAGGGCCTCCATCGTTCTTCATGCGCGTGTCCCACGCAATCGAGGATGACGACTCTGACGAGTCCGAGGACGAATCCGAGGACGATGCCGCGGCCTCAGAAGGCGCGGCCGCCGCGACGGCGAGCGGACCGGGCCCTGAGGCCGCGGCCCCGCCCGACGGCTCGAGCTCCGGCGGCGGGCGCCTCCTGGACGTTCCAGCCGAGCTCCGGACCAAGAACGAGAGCGCGCCGGCGGCCGTCCTCCTGGGCGCCGGGGCCGGGGTGCCGCGCGCGGCGGCCGCCGCCGTCGACGCGGAGGGCTCGTCCTCCTCGTCGGGCCCGGGCCGCACCCTCGGCGACGAGGGCACCCGCCTCTGCCCCGCGGGCGAGGTGCTGCACGTGTCGGAGCGCGAGGGCGTCGCGGTGGTGCAGGCCGCGGAGGGGTCGCGGGCGCTCGACGAGGGGAGCGTGCTGCTGACGGCCTCGCGCGACCCGGTGGGTCGCGTGGCGGAGGTGTTCGGTCCGGTGGACGGGCCCATGTACCTCGTGGCGCTGCAGGCGAAGCCTGCGGGTGCAGGACGGGCGGGAACGGAGGCCGCGGCGGAGGCCAGGCAGGAGGCGGCCGAGGAGGCCGGGGCCGAGGCCGCTGCCGGGCAGGAGGACGCCGCCGAGGCGGGGGCGGCAGGGGATACTGATGCGAATGCGGAGGCGGATGTGGGGGACGCGGGCGGTGCGGAGACGGCGGATGCTGGTCCGGTGCCGGTGGTACCGAGTCGCGGTGACGTGCTCTTCTTCGCCGAGGGCGTCGGGGAGGGGGTGACGCGCTTCGTGCGGGCGGACCTGTGCAAGATCAGGGGGTCCGACGCGTCCAACATGCACGACGAGGAGGCGGGGGCGGGGGAGGAGGAGTTCTCGGACGACGAGAAGGAGGCGGACGCCAAGCGGGCGAGGAAGCAGCGAGCCAGGGCGGAGGCGGGCCTGCCGCCGCTCTCCGCCGGCGGGAAAGGGAGGGGACGGGGCCGAGGCGGCGCGGCCGGCCGCGGGGGCCGGGGCGGCGCGGCCGGCCGCGGGGGCCGGGGCGGCGGCCGTGGTGGTCGCGGCGGTGCGCCGTTCCACGCCCCGGGAGTGGCCGGGCCGCCGAGGGGCCCGGCTGGCCCCGCCCAGGGCTGGCACCAGCACCCCTACCAGCACGCGGCCCGCGGCCTGCCGCGGGGCCCCATGCAGTGGGCCCCCCGCGGCCCGCCAGGGGGGCACCCTGGCCACTTTGCCCCGCACATGCACGGTGGAGGCGGCTTCCCGCACGGCGGGGGCTCGCACATGCACGGCGGCCCGCCCCACGGCTTCCCGCACGGCGGTCCGCCCCACCAAGGCTTTCCCCACGGCGGCCCTGGGTTCGGGGGCCCGCCGCACGGGGGCCCGCCGCACGGGGTGCCGCCGCACGGGGTGCCGCCGCACGGGGTGCCGCCGCACGGGGGCCCGCCGCATGGGGGGCCGCCCCGCGGCTTCCCCCCTGGCGGTGGGCCCCCGCCCGTCCCCGGCTCCACCTGGACATTCACCCCCCAGGGCTGGGTGCAGGTCCCGCCCAGGTCGTGACTGCGGCATCGTGTGAGGCGACGCGGCGGTTCCAACAGTGATTGACGGGCGCGCCGAGCCGGCGGGACGACGAGGGTCTGCGCGCGTGTTCTCGCAACGGCTCTGCCACGCATCACTCCTCCACCTCGACGAAGCAGAGGAGAAGGGACAGGCCCACGGAGCCGTAGAGGAGGCCCCAGGCCGACGCGGTCACGGTCTCCTTGTCGTGGCCCCACAGGTTGTCCCAAGCGAGGTGCCTCGCGCCGCCAAGAAGGTGGAAGATGAGGGGGAACGCGACGGCAAACTTGACCACGGGCTTGAGGACCATGGACTCCTGCACCATCATGAAGGCGGTCTCGGCCTCGGCGCCGGTCGCCATCAGCGCGATGGAGCCGGCCGCCACACCTGCAACAAACGAAAGAGGGTACAGTGGCCCGGAAAAAAATTTAACTCACGGGCGGTATCGCGGGCACCCGTCCGTCCTGGCCCGTGGCGTCAGCTGGCAATCAAGCAAGGACGGCAGTGCCGGGAGTTCGGGCAGTGCTCACCGGCGGTCATGGCGATTCCGGTGCCGCGGAACGTCGTGGAGGTGATCATGTTCGGGGAGAACTTGTAGATGGTGAGGTGCGGAGAAAGGGGGCGCTTCGAGGCGGCGTCGGAGGAAGCGGCACGGGAGGGTGCCACAGCAGCGGCGGCGCGGGCCACCACGCCTCCCTGCACCGCGGCGCGCGCAGCGGCGCTGGTCATCATGGCTCCACGGGCAATGGCCATGTCTGCAGGGCTGTCAGCAGCAGAGTGGGGCGTGTCCTGGGATCCTTGCGCTCGTGCGCTCGTTGCTCTGCCAGTGCTTCCGGCCGCCCGTGCTCCCCGAAGACGGGGCGCTGGGGAGCACCCTCCGCCACATCCCGTCAGAATGTCGATCGTGCGCATGGCAGGCATGGCTGTCCGGGCTGCAGGCCCAGGCACCGCCGGTGAGAGCACGCAAGCAGAATTACCCGCCCGGCTCAAGCCCTCCCCGGCCGGGCTCCGCGGGAACTGCGGCCGCCAGAGCGCTCGTCGTGTGAAAGAGCGCTGGTACCGCACGCGTCCTCGCCTCAATGGCCCATCGCGGCGACGGGGAACGGAAGGGGAGCGTCGCTGATGCCGCCGCGAAGGCCTGCGCAGGTGCCTCCGCTGCACGGGCCTGCTCCATGCCCACGCCTCGCGATCGCACGCTGACCTCGAGATCGCAGTCGTCCCCCGCGCTACGGTCAGGACCATCGCCACCTCGGCCGCTGTCAAGGGCACCACGGCCAAGACCTCTGATCGTGAGACGCTGGGCCGCCCCGTCCCGCCCCGCGCGCCCGCCGCCGACAGGATGCGCTCTCACAGCTGACACCACGCGCGTGCGCGTCGCCGCAGTGATCCTTGACGTCTTCCCGCACGCGTCCACGGTGCGCGAGGTGTACCACTACACGTCGTACGGCTTGGCCGTCGGCGTGCCCCTCGCCATCGTGTCGTCGGGCTCCGTGACCACCGCCATCGACCTCGCCATGGGCGTCGTGGTCCCCCTTCACTTCCACATCGGCATGCGCTCCGTTCTCGTCGACTACCTCGTGCACGTCGGCATCAACGATCCCTCCTACCAGCAGATCGCCATGTACGGCCTCGGCGTGCTGACCCTCGTCACCGCCGGTGCCCTCACCCGCTTCAACCTCGCTGACATGGGCATCACCGCCGCCGTGTGCCGCCCCTGGGTGAAGAAGGCCAAGAAGGCCGACGAGTGAAGATCCTGCCGCCCGCAACATCGCGTCCTGTGTACCCGCCGGGAAAGCGACCCAGCCCTGCTCGCACACAAAGCCTCGGTGCGAATTCGGCACCACGCGTCACGAGGCCTCGAGGGCGCTGCCAAGTTCGCGGCCGCGTGGCTCTGCCTTGGCCGATCGCGGCAGTCGTGCTCACTCACTCAGACAGCTATGGCTGCCGCTGTTCGCTTCGCTGGCATCACGGCGCGTGCGGCCGCTACGGCGGTCCGTGCGGCCCCGGCAAGGGCGATGGCCTCGGCTGCCCTTGACCAGAAGATCGAGCCCAAGGCGATGGACGTGAGCGCGAACAGATTGCTTCCCCTGACGTACGCGCACGGGCGGCGCTGCGGCACCGAGGCCCGATGCTCGCATCTTGCGTGGGACTCACACTGATGCGCGGCGGCGCTGTTCCGAGCCAGGCTCGCCCCCGGGGAGGGTGCCGAGGGGCAGATGGCCGCACGATGCCGCAGCCTTCGGCTCGGCCGCCGGAGCGCCCCGCTTGCCTGGTGCCGCGCCACCGGCGACGGCATCGGGGCATTCTCATGTAGTCTGCCGCCATGCCCCGGCGAGGCTGGCTGGGATCTCGGCGACGGCGGCGCCTGTGGGGGCAGGCC
>Ga0136560_1001007_pt1 | contig 14423 bp, 9 predicted proteins | sample AntRauMeHopE1497_FD_104925 | JGI IMG/M metagenome (GOLD analysis project Ga0136560, IMG submission 104925) | Saline lake microbial communities from Rauer Islands, Antarctica - Metagenome Hop E1 #497 | ecosystem: Environmental > Aquatic > Non-marine Saline and Alkaline > Saline | place... | reverse complement strand
GCAACGACAGACCGGGCTGGAACTGGATTGGGTTACGTGCCATGAGCTTGGCTCCTGTACTGTATATAACATCAGCATATACCAGAATGGCGGCAGCGTGGCTGATTAACGTGAGTAATCAGGTAATTCTATAGCCTTAAAACGCTGAACTCTGGTCGGTGGGGCGGTAGCGATCCAAATTGTTGGTTGCAAGCAACTTGAAAGTTCTTCAGTTTTATCGCACCTACTTCCCTGAAACCCAGGGCGGGCTGGAAGAGGCCATTCGGCAGATTTGCCACTCTACCTCCCGGCTGGGAGTAGAGCAGCGCATTCTTACCATGGCGCGAGTGCCGGAAGTGGAAACACTGGAACTGCCCGAGGCCACAGTTATCCGGGTACCTATACAGGCGGAGCCTGCAGCGTGTTCCATGGGTACGGCCATGTTCAAAGTGTATAGAGAGCAGGCAAAGTGGGCCGATGTGATTCAGGTGCATCACCCCTGGCCGTTTGCAGACCTTGTTCATTTGCTGTCGGGCGTTAACAAGCCTCTGGTACTGACTTATCACTCAGACATTGTGCGGCAAAAGACACTGGAGCGCCTGTACGCCCCACTGCGCAACCTGTTCTATCGCAAGGTTTCACGGTTTGTAGCAACCTCCCCCAATTACGTTAAAAGCAGTCCGGTCTTGCAGGGGTTGAAGGGAGGGCCAGATGTTATTCCACTCGGGTTAAGCGAGGATACTTATCCGCGCGCTACCGAACAGGCAATTCAGATAGTGCGCGAACGCTATGGCCAGGATTTTTTCCTGTTCGTGGGCGTACTTCGTTATTACAAAGGACTTCACAACCTGGTTAAGGCCTCAGCTATTAACGGGCTGCCCGTAGTGATTGCCGGTGATGGACCTGAGCGAGAGCGCTTGAAAACCATGGCTAAAGAGCTTGGCGCCACCAACATTCAGTTTGCCGGCTACGTGTCAGACGATATAAAGCAAGCTTTGTTTCAGTGTTCACGGGCCATAACCTTTCCTTCCAGTGAGCGTTCTGAAGCATTCGGTATAACCCTCTTAGAAGGCCAACTGAACGGCAAACCTCTGATTAGTTGTGAGATTGGAACCGGTACATGTTATGTCAATCTACACGGTAAAACCGGCATTGTTGTTCCTCCAAATAACCCGGCAGCACTTGCCAACGCAATGAGCGAACTTTACAGCCAGCCCGAGCAAGCAGCTGCCATGGGAATGGCGGCAAAACAGCGTATGGAGGCCCTGTTTAGCGGCGAAGAAGTTGGCCAAGCTTACGTGGAGCTCTATCGCCAACTGCTCAACGTGTAATCCTTTACCAAAAGTTCAAGGACGTAAATTAATGACAATAGCGACACCCATTCTGCCAGTTCTTCTAGCCGGTGGCACCGGCTCACGGCTCTGGCCCCTGTCCAGAACACTGATGCCTAAGCAGTTTATCCGCTTGACTGGCAACCAGACCATGCTGCAACAAACCCTGGCACGCGCCTCTGGCCTGAATGCCAAAGCACCCGTGGTGGTCTGTAATGAAGAGCATCGTTTTATTGTGGCAGAACAGGCTCGGCAAGCAAACATGGCGCTGGACAGAATCATGTTGGAGCCATTCGGCCGCAACACCGCGCCCGCCATAGCGTTAGTTGCCATGCAACAACAGGCTAAAAATGAGGACCCACTGCTACTGGTGCTTCCTTCCGACCACCTGATTGATGACGACGAGCGCTTTGTCGCGCTCATCGAACAAGACGCGAAAGTGGCGGAAAGCGGCCATTTGGTTACCTTCGGTATTGTGCCCGACGGCCCTGAAACCGGATTTGGCTATATCGACGCCGGCGAAACACTCACTCCTGAAGAAAAGGCCTACAAAGTCAGCCGGTTTGTCGAAAAGCCTGACCAGAAAACCGCCGAAGAATTCATCGCCGCTGGCAATTTTTATTGGAACAGCGGCATGTTCATCTTCAAAGCCTCGGTGTATCTGGAAGAGCTCAAAACCTCCCGCCCGGACATTTACGACGTTTGCGAGAGCGCCGTAGCGGCCATGAAGCAGGACGCCGACTTTGATCGCGTACCGGCAGACCTATTCCGGGCCTGCCCGGACGAATCCATTGACTACGCGGTAATGGAGAAAACCACGAAAGCAGCTGTGGTTCCTTTCGATGCCGCCTGGAACGACCTCGGCTCCTGGTCTGCCCTTTGGAATGTGGAAGAAAAAGACACAAGCGGAAATGTAGCCATTGGTGACGTAATTACCCACGATACTTGCAACGCTTATATTCGGGCCGAGAGCCGCCTAGTGGCTGCCGTGGGTATGCAAGACGTGGTCATTGTTGAAACCAAAGACGCCGTGCTCGTTGTCCACAAAAACAACGTGCAGGACGTTAAGACAATCGTTGAGAAAATCAAGGGCAACGATCGTAATGAACACCACTCGCACGCGCGGGTATACCGCCCTTGGGGCGATTACGAATCCATCGACGAAGGCCATCGCTTTCAGGTGAAGCGCATCACTGTAAAACCCGGCGAAAAGCTCTCACTGCAAATGCACTACCACCGCGCAGAACATTGGATAGTGGTGAAAGGCACCGCCATTGTGGAATGCAACGGAGAGGAAACGCTGCTTACCGAAAACCAGTCCACCTACATCCCAATGGGCGCTGCTCACCGGCTGAGCAATCCCGGAAAAATTCCGCTGGAACTTGTGGAAGTTCAGTCTGGGGCATACGTGGGTGAAGACGATATTGTTCGCTTTGAGGATACCTATGGGCGCTCTTAATGCACTTTGGGCTTACCGCGGCTTTATTCTTGGCAGTGTAAAGCGGGAGTTTCAGTCCCAGTACCTAAACTCCCTGCTAGGGGTGCTGTGGACCATCATTCAGCCGCTATCCATGATTGTGGTTTACACCCTTATTTTCTCGCAACTCATGGGCGCAAAATTACCGGGCGTGGAAAGCGGCTTCGGTTACAGTATTTACCTGTGCGCCGGCATTTTAACTTGGGGTTTGTTTGCGGAAATCGTCACCCGATCACTAACAACGTTCCTAGATCACGCCAACCTGCTAAAAAAGCTCAGCTTCCCAAGGCTGTGTCTACCGGTAACGGTGGTGGCCAATGCCAGCGTGAATTTTGCGATAATTTTAGGGCTGTTCACATTGTTTTTGCTAATTTCTGGCACTTTTCCTGGCTGGGTGTATTTCGCGATTTTTCCATTACTGGCCTTGCACATTCTTTTTGCGATAGGGCTGGGCATTACCTTCGGTGTGCTGAATGTTTTCTTTCGTGACGTCGGCAAGGCCATGGGAGTGATCTTGTGGTTCTGGTTCTGGCTGACCCCGATTGTTTACCCGATCACCGTACTGCCGGAGAGTGGCCAGGCGATGATGGCCTATAACCCGATGATGCACCTGATCGGCGCGTATCAGGATATTCTTGCTCGCGGCGTCATGCCCGACTGGAGCAGTCTCTGGTCTATTGCAGCATTAGCCGTTTTCTTTTGTATCATTGGCCTGCGCCTTTTTCGTAAACACGCTGGCGATATGGTGGACGAACTCTGATGGGGCAAATATTTGTTCGCGACTTGGGTAAAGCCTATAAAAAGTACGCCAACCGCTGGTCTCGTTTGGCGGAATGGCTTATACCCGACAACAAACCACGCCATAACCTGACTTGGGTTCTGCAGGATATCAACTTCAAAGTAGATGCCGGGCAGGCCCTTGGCATCATTGGTATGAACGGCGCCGGCAAGAGCACCCTGCTGAAGCTGATCACCGGAACCACCCAACCAACAACCGGCTCGGTAGAAATGACGGGGCGGGTCGCGGCTTTGCTCGAATTGGGTATGGGGTTTCATCCTGATTTCACCGGGCGGCAAAACGCTTACATGTCTGGCCAGTTATTGGGATACACCGCTGAAGATCTGCATCAACTGATGCCCGAAATCGAAGCCTTTGCGGAAATCGGTGATTACATTGATCAACCAGTGCGGGTGTATTCAAGTGGCATGCAAATGCGCCTGGCATTCAGCGTGGCGACCGCAAAACGGCCAGACATTCTCATTGTTGACGAAGCACTTTCCGTGGGCGATGCCTACTTCCAGCACAAAAGCTTCGACCGCATTCGTCAGTTCAGAAAACAGGGCACTACACTGCTCCTGGTATCTCATGACAAGGCAGCGATACAGGCGCTGTGTGACAGGGCCATCCTGCTAAGTGCCGGTAGCTTGGCCATGGAAGGTGAGCCAGAAGCTGTGATGGATTACTACAATGCCATGCTGGCCGATAAAGAAAACCATTCGGTTGATCAACAGGTGCAGGAAGGCGGCAGAACCAAAACCGTTTCTGGTACGGGTGAGGTTCAGCTGAATTCCGCTCAGCTGCTTAACGAAGCCGATGAGCCAATTGAAGTCGGTGTCGTCAACCAGCGCGTGAAACTGAGAGTGACCGCTCAAACATACGAAGACGTGGAAGATCTGGTAATCGGTTACCTGATCAAGGATCGATTGGGCCAAGCCGTTTTTGGCACCAACACCTTTCATCACAAAAAAGCACTGCACAAACTCAGTAGCGAACAGGAAATCGTTTGTGACTTCAGCTTCACACTGGCTTTGGGTGAAGGTAGCTACTCAGTCACCGTTGCCATGCATGGCGATGACACCCATGTGGCCAGGAATTATCAATGGTCCGACCGCGCACTAGTATTCAGCGTGATCAACACCTCCGTAGCACATTTTGTTGGCACAGCTTGGGTGCCACCAGACATCGGGTACAAGTCATGACCGACAGTTTTTACCGGGCCTTTGAAGATAAGCATCGAGGTCCCCGAAATTTGATCAAAGAACGATTGGAAGCTTACTTACCATTCTTGGATGCCATCCTGCGTATTACTAACAAACCTCAGGCAATTGATCTGGGCTGTGGCCGTGGCGAGTGGCTGGAGTACCTGCAAGGCCTCGGGTTCAATGCCAGGGGTGTAGACCTAGATGAAGGCATGCTTGAGGCATGCCAAGAGCTTGGGTTGTCGGCGAAAAAAGGCGAGATGATCGAGTTCATCCGCACTTTGCCGGATGCAAGCTGTATGGTGGTTTCTGCGTTTCATGTGGTTGAACACATCCGCTTTGAAGACGTTAAGATTTTTGTACAAGAAGCCTTGCGTGTACTTCAGCCGGGCGGGCTTTTGATTATGGAAACGCCCAACCCAGAAAACATTGTGGTTGCCACCCGCAATTTCTACCTGGACCCAACACACCAAAACCCCATTCCACCAGACTTATTGCACTTTGTCAGTGAACATGCAGGTTTCAGCAGATCAAAAATTGTACGCCTCCAAGAACCTCCCGAACTGCGGGAAAAACCAGAAGTGAGCATTTACGATGTGTTTTCTGGCGCCAGTCCAGATTATGCAGTTGTCGCTCAAAAGAGGGCCACAGCGGTCAAGATGGCCAATTTTGATACTGCGTTTAATCGAGACTATGGACTCACGCTTGAGCACCTGATCGACCGTTGGGATACACGTTTCAGTTGCGTTGTACACAAGCTGAGTCATGTAGAGCATGCGGCAGAGAAAGGCGCGAAGGCCTATGACGCCGGCTTAAAAGACGGGGTGCTACAAACACAATTGAGCGAAGCACAGGGCTATGCGCATGACAGCGCCACAAAGATTGAGCGGCTTGAAGCTCAAATACGGCAATTATTAGAAAAAATCGGTGAAATACAAGCGCAAATAAAGATTGCTCACGCGACGCGGGAGCAAAAAAACAACAGTCTGATTAAGACAGAAGAAAAAGCCGTTAAGTTAGAGCAAGAGCTAAAAAACACTCTAGTGAAGCAGGCCATTACACAAACACAAAAAGATGCTCTGGAAGCTCAAGCCAAGGAAAATAAAGTCAGGCTGGCAGCCGCCATGCATGCCGCGGAAGCAGTTGAAAAGTCGCAGCAACGCCTGAAATCGAATATAGATGGCCTAGAAAGTGAGTTAAAGCAATCTAAAGCAGAGCTACATGAGGTTCACCAATCAAATCACCACCACTGGTCACTTGCTGAAGAGCGGAAGCAGCAGTTGGAAGAACTGCATCAAGCCAACCACCATCACTGGACATTGTCGCAAGAGCGCCAGCAACAGCTTGATGAAGTCCATCAAGCAAATCATCACCATTGGAGCTTGCTGCAAGAGCGTGGTGCTCAGTTACATGCTGTGCTTAACAGCAAATCCTGGCGTATCACTTGGCTCCTTCGCAAATTAATGCAGTTTACTAAATGGCTTCTGCGCTTGCCGTTAATGCTGACGTTATGGATGCTTGCTTTACCAAAAAAAGTCGTACGACATTTATTAACTAGGCTGATCCGTTTTGCCACTAAACACCACAGTATTCGGCTGCGCGCAACACGTTGGCTGAACAAGCATCCACGCATTAAGAATCACGTAAGACTGTTTGCCCAGCGAAGAGGGCTGCTGCCTGGTGCGCCCGCCGAGCTTAAGCCTATGGCAGAAAATGCATCCGCACAGGAAGCCAGCCCTTCAGGAGCAGTAGATTTATCTACGTTAACGCCTCACGCTCATCGAATATACAGCGATCTGAAAACCGCTATTAAACAGCATAAAGGACTGTAGTAATGCGTATTGTTATTGACATGCAGGGCGCTCAAACAGAAAGCCGATTTCGGGGTATTGGCCGATACACGATGGCGTTTGCTCAAGCGGTAGTGCTTAACGCAGGTGAACACGAAATCATCCTCGCGCTGAGCGGACTGTTTCCTGAAACGATTGAACCGATTCGAGCGGCTTTTGAGGGGGTTTTACCTCAAGAGAAAATTCGCGTTTGGTACGCTCCGGGGCCAGTCAAAGAGGGGTCGCCGGATAATGAATCAAGACGGGGAGTTGCGGAACTCCTTCGTGAGGCGTTTTTGGCTAGTTTGCAACCAGATGTTATCCACATAAGTAGCCTTTTTGAAGGCTATGTGGATGACGCAGTGACCAGCATTGGCCGTTTTGATACGACCACGCCGGTCAGTATCACGCTTTATGATTTGATCCCGCTTCTCAATCCCGGTCAGTATCTCAAACCAAATCCACAATATAAGCTCTATTACTCACGCAAGGTTGAATACCTTCAGCGGGCCACACTATGTCTGGCAATCTCAGATTTTTGCCGGGAAGAAAGTATTGCTGCACTCCCTGAACTGGGTGATAAAACCGTTAACGTCTCGACCGCTGTCAGTGACTGTTTTGAGCTGCGACCAGTGAGTGAAGAAGCAATTAACCGGTTGCAGTGCGAATACGGGATCAAACGTTCGTTCGTGCTGTATACCGGCGGAGCGGACGAGCGCAAGAACTTGCCGCGGCTTATAGCCGCCTATGCCGCTCTGCGATCGGATATACGTGAATCGCATCAACTGTTGTTCGCCGGCAGAATGCCTGAAGGTGAAATTCAAATATTAAAACGAGAGGCTAAATCTGTCGGTTTAGGTTCGGAAGAGCTTTGCTTTACTGGTTATATCAGTGATGAGGATCTCATCCAGCTCTACAATCTCTGCGAGCTCTACGTATTTCCCTCGTGGCATGAAGGTTTTGGTCTGCCCGCTTTAGAAGCACTCGCATGTGGTGCCCTGGTTATTGGCGCTAATGCCAGTAGCTTACCTGAAGTGATTGGGCTGGAAGAAGCACTTTTTGACCCGTTAGATATAGAGGCCATTACTTCCAAGATGATGCAGGCCTTGGAAAACGATGCCTTCCGCGCTCGATTGAGAGAGCACGGAATTTTGCAAGCCAATATGTTCTCTTGGGATACAACAGCCCAGCGGGCTATTATGGCCTGGGAGAGCTTGCTAAATCGGAAAGTGCCGCAAGCTGAGTATTTCACTCAATCGCTTGGGCCAGACCGCCTGCTCAAAGCTATTGCTAGCCACATTGACCACACTGATGAACCTAACATCGTTGCTTTGTCCCATTGCATTGCGCAAAACGAAAGCTCCGGGATTGAACGACAGATTTTAGTGGATGTTTCAGAGCTGTGTCAGAAGGATGCAGCTACTGGTGTTCAACGCGTCGTGCGCAGTTATCTCAATTGGCTACTGAAGAGCCCCCCCGTTGGCTTTCGGATTGAGCCGGTTTATGCGACCCAGAGTGAGGGTTATCGATATGCTCGGCAGTTTACTCAACGATTCTTGGGTTGTAATGGCGCATTAGCAGGCGATGGTCCGGTTCGATGGCAACGTGGTGACCTTTTTTTTGGTTTGGATATGCAGCACCACGTGCAATTAGCACATAAAAACTTTTATCGCCAACTTGCGCAAGACGGCGTGGTGGTTAAGTTTCTTGTCTATGATTTGTTGCCGATTCAACTTGCCGATCTCTTCAAAGATTCGAATGCAAAAGAATTACATGAGCAATGGCTCGCCATGGTCGTTGCTACTGACGGTGCAATATGCATTTCAAAAAGTACAGCTGACGCGCTTGACACCTGGATAGCTGAAAATGCGATTCCGTATGCAACGGCTTTCCGTTCCAGTTGGGTGCACATTGGCGCCGATATAGAAGGTTCACAACCTTCGCACGGGCTACCTGATGACGCCACGCTCCTTCTCCAGAAGTTGAATCAAAGGCCGACATTCCTGTGCGTTTCAACCGTTGAACCTCGAAAGGGACAGCAGCAGATCCTTGAGGCAATTGAGTTGTTGTGGGAGTGCGGTACCGACATCAACCTTGTGTTTGTTGGTCAACAAGGGTGGAAGGTGGAGACGTTTGCTGACAAGTTACAAGATCATCCCGAGTTGGACACACGGTTGTTTTGGTTGCAGGGTATCAGTGACGAATACCTCAATAAAGTATACAAGGTCAGCACTTGTTTGATTGCTGCGAGTGTCGACGAAGGTTTTGGGTTGTCACTCATTGAAGCCGCGAGTCATGGAATTCCGATCGTGGCGCGTGACATTCCAGTGTTCCGTGAAGTAGCCGGTGAGCACGCAGAATACTTTCAAGGTAAATCCGGGGAGGAATTGGCTGAAGCTCTCAAAAAATGGCTGTTAAAATTCGATGCCGGTAAACACACCTCTTCAAGAGAAATGCCATGGTCTACTTGGCAGCAAAGCACTGAAAAGCTGAAGACGGCTTTGGTGAAGCAGAATTATCCGCGCCGGCAGCTGATGGTTGATATATCTGAACTTGTTCAGCGGGATGCAAAGAGCGGAATCCAAAGAGTTGTTCGAAATATTTTGAGAGAATGGCTCGCTAATCCACCAGTCGGATGGCGTATTGAGCCTGTTTATGCAACCGTCAACGACGGTTATCGTTATGCACGAGAATTTTCGAGCAGCCTCTACAAGGGTAGCCGAACCTGGGCAGTCAACGATCGTATTGAAACCAGCCCCGGTGACGTCTTTTTAGGTTTAGATTTAGCGCCGGGTGTTGTCCCTTGTCACTCGTTGTTTTATCGATTACTTCGCGATCAAGGAGTGCAGGTCAAATTTGTAATGTATGACCTTCAACCCCTAACACCGGACTATTTTGAAGAAGTCTTTGAAAAAGCTTTTTTAAGATGGCTATGGGTAGCAGTCGAATCTGACGAAATTATTTGCATTTCGAAGGCTGTTGCTAATGAGGTTAGGGATTGGTTGAAAGGTCACGATCTTCAAAGGCTTCAGAACCAGAAAATCTCATACTTTCATCTCGGTGCAGATATCATTGAAGCTTCAGAAGAAATGATCGTAGCTCCTGATCAGGGGTTAGCCGTGATAGATAAAATGAGTGCTGTTCCCTCTTTTTTAATGGTGAGCACGCTCGCACCTCACAAAGGACACTCTCAAGTACTGAGCGCAATGGAGCTTCTCTGGTCCAAAGGCGTTGACGTTAACCTGATATTGGTAGGAAAAAATGGTTGGTGCATAGATCAGCTTGTAGAGAAAATAAAAGAGCACCCAGAACTAGATCAACGTCTCTTTTGGCTAAATGATATCAGCAACACGCTCTTGGAGAGTTTGTATAGAGAAGCAACCTGCTTGATTGCTGCGTCTTACACGGAAGGTTTCGGCTTGCCATTGATCGAGGCAGCACAGTATCGGCTTCCAATCATTGCTCGCAACATACCAGTTTTCCACGAAGTTGCAGGTGAGCACGCGTACTACTTCGATAGCAAAGACCCGGTGGACCTGGCGAACGTGATAAGAAACTGGATTGAACTCTACGAGAACGATGAGCATCCAGTTTCTGACAACATGCCGTGGCTTACTTGGAGAGAAAGCGCTCAACAGTTGTTGAATCTGGCCATCCGCGATAACGATTTGATTAAAGAAACTAAGAAGGAAGCATTGTGAAAAAGGCAATTATTACGGGCATTACCGGCCAAGACGGACCCTATCTCGCTGAACTCCTGCTGGAAAAAGGCTATACGGTGTACGGTACATTCCGTCGCACGGCTTCGGTCAACTTTTGGCGGATTGAAGAACTCGGTATCGACCAGCATCCGAATCTTCACCTGGTGGAATATGACCTGACGGATCTATCCTCAAGCATTCGGCTTTTGCAGAAAACGGAGGCGATGGAGGTGTACAACCTCGCGGCGCAGAGTTTTGTGGGTGTGTCGTTTGACCAGCCGATCACCACTGGCGACATCACCGGCTTGGGTCCGGTAAACCTGTTGGAAGCGATCCGGATTGTGAATCCAAAAATCCGTTTTTATCAGGCATCCACATCTGAGATGTTCGGTAAGGTTCAGGCCATACCCCAGAAAGAAGATACCCCGTTCTATCCCCGTAGCCCTTACGGTGTAGCCAAACTATACGCTCACTGGATGACCATTAATTATCGGGAGTCTTACGATATCTTTGGTACCAGCGGCATTCTGTTTAACCATGAATCGCCCCTGCGCGGGCAGGAGTTTGTTACCCGCAAAATCACCAACTCCATTGCACGCATCAAGCTAGGTAAACAAGATCTGCTGGAGCTTGGCAACATTGATGCCAAGCGGGACTGGGGGTACGCCAAAGACTATGTTGATGGCATGTGGCGTATGCTGCAGGCAGATGAGCCAGATACCTACGTACTGGCGACCAACCGCACTGAGACTGTACGGGATTTCGTAACTCTTGCCTGTAAAGCTGCACATATTGGCATTGAGTGGCAGGGCGAGGATGAATCTGAAAAAGCGATTGATACCACTACCGGTAAAACGATTGTGGCAGTCAATCCCCGCTTCTACCGTCCCGCTGAAGTGGAGTTGTTGATTGGCGACCCCAGCAAAGCCCGCGAAAAGCTTGGCTGGGAGCCAAAAACGACTTTGGAAGAACTCTGCCAAATGATGGTTGAGGCCGATCTTCGCCGGAATAAAATAGGGTTCTCGTTCTGATGCAAAAAACTGTCTTGGTCACTGGGAGTGAAGGTTTCACCGGTCGCTACTTGGTGGCTGAGTTGGAAGCCGCAGGGTACGGCGTAGTAGGTATAGGCAGTCATGCCTCGGCTTCGCCGAGCTACATTCAGGCTGACCTTACCGACTTGCCGGCCCTCAAAGCCGCATTGGTCAAGGTTCAGCCTGACGTGGTTGTGCATTTGGCTGCTTTAGCCTTTGTCGGCCATGGCGACCCGAGTGCGTTTTACCAGGTCAATCTGATGGGTACACGCAACCTGCTAGAGGCCGTCGCAGCCGCCGGGAAAACGCCAGAGAGCGTGCTTCTTGCCAGCAGTGCCAACGTTTACGGCAATCAGTCGGGCGGTGTATTAGACGAACACACGCCTCCTGCACCAGCGAACGACTACGCTGTCAGCAAACTGGCCATGGAATACATGGCAAAAACCTGGCTACCGGAGCTGCCCATTACCCTTGCCCGGCCTTTTAACTACACCGGTGTTGGCCAGACAGAAAACTTTCTGTTGCCAAAAATTGTGTCTCACTTCAAGCGAAAGGCAGACGTGATTGAGCTCGGTAACCTGGATGTGTGGCGCGATTTTAGCGATGTGCGAACTGTTGTTCAGGCGTATCGTAAGCTGATCGAAAAGCAGCCAGTTGGTGAAACCTTCAACGTCGCTTCCGGCGAAGTTCACTCGCTCAGGGAAGTGTTGGCCATGTGTAAAGAGATTACTGGCTACGACATCAAGGTTGAAGTGAATCCGGCCTTTGTAAGGGCCAATGAAGTAAAAACACTCTGTGGTGATGCTTCAAAGCTTTGGCAGTGTATTGGTCAATGGAACACCCCGAAACTGGTCGATACGCTTCGCTGGATGCTGAAGGGTGATGCGTGAAGGTTATTCTTTCCGTTGAGCCAGTTCGCTTTCCGCTAACCGGGATTGGTCGATATGCTTACGAACTGGCCAAGGGTATGCAGGCCAGCGGGCAGGTTGATGAACTCAAGCTATTTTCCGGAACCCGGTTTTTGCCAAGCCTGCCAGAACCCGCCAACACCTCCGGTGGGACACATGGCCTAAAACAGCTGATTCAGAAAAACGGGCTGGCCATGGAAGCCTACCGGCTGCTGATGCCAATGCTCCGTAAACAATCCCTGAAAGGCCATGATGATTTTATTTATCACGGCCCCAATTTTTTCTTGCCTCCGTTTTCAGGCCGAAAAGTAGCCACATTTCATGACTTGTCGCCGTTTAAATGGGCTGAGTGTTTTGACCCCGTTAAGGTGAAATACCTTCAGCGGGAGTTCCGTAAAACGCTCGATACGGCTGATGCTCTTATAACCGACTCTGAGTTCACCCGCCAAGAACTGGCGGATTTTGCAGGCTGGCCTCTAGAGAAAATTCACGCCATCCCTTTGGCGGCGGGTCCAGAATTTCGGCCCAGAACAGAGGACGAAGTCCGACCGATACTGGAACGTCATGGATTGACCTATCAGGGTTATAGCCTCTTTGTGGGCACCATTGAACCGCGCAAGAACATCATCTGCCTGCTGGACGCCTACGAACTGTTACCAAAGGCCATCCGGCAGAAGTGGCCGCTGATTCTGACTGGCTACAGGGGTTGGAAGAGTGACGACATTCACGCTCGGATTAAAGACGCGGAGCGCCAGGGCTGGGCCAAGTACCTTGGCTTTTTGCCAGCGGAAGAACTGCCCTTGCTGTACTCAGGGGCGAGACTTTTTGTGTTTCCTTCGCTTTACGAGGGTTTTGGGCTTCCGGTTTTGGAGGCCATGCAGTCGGGTGTGCCTGTGGTTTGTTCTGATCGCGCTTCTTTGCCGGAGGTGGCGGGAGAGGCGGCGCTGCTGGTTAATCCTGATGACGTGGAATCGATGAGTCAGAGCTTTTTGACTGCGTTGGGTGATGAATCTGAAATTAATAGGTTGGTTGAACGCGCTAAAGTTCAGGCTAATCGCTTTGATTGGGGATGCTGCGTGTCTGACACCATTGAGATTTATCGTGATTTACTTTGACATGTTCAAGAGCTTGGCAGCGCTGAGCGCCAATTTAGAATAATGGAAGAACACAACTTTCTCTTCAAAATAACGAAAACCCGGGCGTTAGGCTTACCAGAATTGCAACGCTTCCACGCTGCAAGATTTATAACTTAGAGGCTTTTAATTGTGAAAAGAGTATTGGTAACTGGTGGTGCTGGGTTTCTTGGGTCACATTTGTGTGAACGTTTAATCGAACGCGGTGATGACGTTTTATGTGTTGATAATTTCTATACAGGGAATAAAGATAATATTCGACACCTTATGGGACATACCCATTTTGAGGTGATGCGCCACGATGTGACCTTCCCGCTTTATGTAGAGGTTGATGAGATTTATAACCTTGCCTGCCCGGCTTCACCGGTGCACTACCAGAATGACCCCGTGCAAACGACCAAAACCAGCGTGCATGGAGCTATCAACATGCTTGGGTTGGCCAAGCGTGTAAAGGCAAAGATTCTTCAGGCCAGTACCAGCGAAGTCTATGGCGACCCGGCGGTACACCCTCAGCAGGAGTCTTACTGGGGAAAGGTAAATCCCATCGGTATCAGGAGTTGTTACGATGAGGGAAAGCGCTGCGCCGAAACACTTTTCTTTGATTACTGGCGACAGCACGATTTACGTATCAAGGTAGTGCGAATCTTTAATACCTATGGACCTAGAATGCACCCAGACGATGGCCGCGTTGTCAGTAATTTCATTGTGCAGGCGCTGAACAATCAAGACATAACGATCTATGGGAACGGTAATCAGACGCGCAGTTTTTGCTATGTTGACGATTTGGTGGAAGCGATGATCAGAATGATGGACAGTCAAGATGACTTTACAGGACCGGTCAATATAGGAAATCCCGGAGAGTTCACAATTCGCGAATTGGCCGAGCGTATCATCAGCCTGACTGGTTCTTCGAGTAGCTTAATATCTCATCCCTTGCCTGCCGACGATCCAAAGCAACGGCAACCAGATATTAGCCTCGCGCGTGAGCGGCTTGAATGGCAGCCCAACGTTCAACTTGAGGAAGGTTTGAAGAAAACCATCGCTTATTTTAGGG
>Ga0136560_1001006_pt1 | contig 14429 bp, 14 predicted proteins | sample AntRauMeHopE1497_FD_104925 | JGI IMG/M metagenome (GOLD analysis project Ga0136560, IMG submission 104925) | Saline lake microbial communities from Rauer Islands, Antarctica - Metagenome Hop E1 #497 | ecosystem: Environmental > Aquatic > Non-marine Saline and Alkaline > Saline | place... | reverse complement strand
CTAAAACGAGCACCCTAAGTTTCCGCACCTGATGCACATGTAATTAATACCGTGTTTAGTTTCCGCACCCTTTAGGGCTGGGGAACGGAAACGGAAATAAGACTTAAACCTAAATCTAAACTGAAACTGACATGAGCACCCTAAGTTTCCGAACCTGATGCGCATGTAACTAATAACGTGTTTAGTTTCCGCACCCTTTAGGCCTGGGGAACGCAAACGGAAACAAAGCTCGTGGTTTCCGCACCCTTTAGGGCCGGGGAACGGAAACGGAAGAAACCATCAAACAAACCCACAACAACATGCACATACGTACAAGCATTTTAATAGGTAGCTATATTTTATGCAGCGCGTTACGCCTTACTGCACAAGTAAACATGCAGGAAGATGCGCAAGCGCTGCTACAGACCTGCGTGCGAAACACAAAAAATATAGAGCCTATTTCTTGTACAGATCGGGAGCTTCTGAAAATAGCCGTTACTGAGGTCATGCGCGTTAAAGAACATAATAAACCCAACACGGTTGTTAATTTAGATATACAAATAGCTATAAACGAGCGCGGTACTATTACAGAAGTGCTGGTAAATAAGAACCTAAACACACTCGAAAACATGGTGAGTAAAAAATTACGAGCAATAGAACCGCTTTTCCCTGCCAGAAAAAATGGCGTTTTTATAGCATCTACATTAACCTACCATATAGACGACGCAACGCTTACAAACTATATACTTCTAGATAATAGGGAAAACGCGGTTGTTGTATCTGACGAGCTCGTACCGTCGCCAACCGTTGCTCGTGAACCTGATAGCTCTGATTTAATGGTGCCCTTTGTGATTTTAGAAGAACCGCCAAGCACTAAAAAATGCGCCGCGCTAGAAACCTTGATAGATAAACAAACCTGTTTCACTGACTTTGTAAACGATTACATAGACAAGCGCATGCGCAACCGACTGGATAAATTGAAGAAAAACGAAAGCCAACGTGTTATTATCCTATTTACCATTGACAAAAATGGAAATGCCACCGATGTGAAGGTTCGAGCAAAAGACCTAGCAGCAGAAAAAGAGGTTCTTAAAATCATGGAAAAATTCCCGCAAGTTATGCCTGCAAAGCATCGCGGTAGCGTTGTAAAAACGACATTCTCTGTTATTTATAAGTTCTAGATTAAAATTCCCTTAGAACCCAACACGAGCGTTCCTGGTTTCTCTTGTATGCTATTGCATCCCCGCGTGAACAAACTACCCGTTTTTTGCGTTTTGACAAGTAGCGGCTTTTAAGGGTTTATCCTTATGCACCTTTGACCTGAGGTTAATGCTTTCATGTGGCCCTTCAGCGGTATGAACTTATTTTTTATTACGCTTTCGCGAAAGCATAACATAAACAAAGCGAGATTCCCCAAATTCTACTTATTTTTGAGCAATGAGCCATTCCCATAAATTACTTGACCTGTTTCTAGCAACTCGCAAAGCCAGCGAGGCTATTTGTGCGCCGCTACAAACCGAAGATTATGTGGTGCAGCCCATAGTAGATGTGTCACCGCCTAAATGGCACCTGGGACATACCACTTGGTTTTTTGAGGAGTTTTTATTGAGCCCACATTTACCTACTTACCAGCGATTTAACCCGCAATACGGGTATGTTTTTAACAGCTATTATGAAAGTGTAGGTGCTCGTGTGGTGCGCACAGACCGCGGTAATTTGTCCAGACCCAGTGTAGACGATGTTTATGCATACAGGGCTTATGTAACCAAACACATGGAACTGCTTTTAACATCGTTTCTTACAGACGACCTGCTGCCCATATTAGAAATAGGTATACATCATGAGAAACAACACCAGGAACTGTTGCTTACCGATATTAAATATATTTTAGGGAACAATCCCTTGCAACCCGTTTATGGCCCGATAGAAAACGAGGTTTTTCTAGAAGAACAGCAAGCCGCTTTTTGCGATATGCCCGCAGGAATTTATGAAACAGGCCATGGTGGAACCAGCTTTTGCTATGATAATGAGCAGCCTAAACACCGTGTGTTTTTAGAAGCGTATACCGTTTCTAACAAGCTTGTCACAAATGGCGATTGGCAAGAATTTATAGCTGCCGGTGGTTATAGTAATGCGCTTTTATGGCACACTGAAGGTTGGGATTGGGTACAAAAAAACAGCGTTACCGCACCGCTTTACTGGCATAAACAAGACAGCACCTGGCGACATTATACCTTAAACGGCTACCGCCCTGTGAACCCTGCAGCCGCAGTTACACACATTTCGTATTATGAGGCATTTGCTTTTGCACAATGGTGCGGCATGCGCTTGCCTACAGAGTTTGAGTGGGAAGCCGCAAACAAGCATTTTAACTGGGGCAAACGCTGGGAATGGACAGAAAGTGCTTACCTGCCCTACCCTAATTACCAGAAACCAGACGGCGCGCTGGGTGAATATAACGGTAAGTTTATGGTAAACCAGAAGGTGCTGCGCGGCAGTTCTGTCGCCACAGCAGCTAACCATGCACGAGCTACCTATCGCAATTTTTTTCATGCACCCTTACGCTGGCAATTTACTGGGCTGCGTCTCGCAAAATCATTATGACTAAAAAACAATCCTTTCAACTAGACTTTGAAAAACACGTGCAAGAAGGCCTAAATTCCTTTCCTAAATTCTTGAGCTCTAAATATATTTATGATGAAAAAGGCGATGCACTTTTTCAACAAATTATGGCCCTGCCAGAATATTACCTCACAAATGCCGAGTACAATATTATGGACACCCATAAAAAAGACTTGGCCGCGCTTTTTACACAAGAGCAAGGTTTTGACCTGATAGAACTAGGTGCTGGCGATGGTAAGAAGACAAAGGTACTGCTTGCCGAGCTTGTCGCTCAAAAACGCAACTTTACCTACATTCCCATAGATATAAGTCTTAATGCAATAGACAGGCTTGCCACATCGCTGCTAGATACCTGGCCACAAATAGACATACAAGGCGAGCAAGGAACCTATTTTCAGGTGCTGGAACGACTGTCTCAATACAACAAGCGGCCCAAACTACTCATGGTTCTAGGCTCTAACATAGGCAACCTGAAGCACACAGAGGCAATAGATTTTTTAAGTAAATTGCGCAACAGTATGGCACCCCAAGATATGCTTTTTATGGGTTTTGACCAGAAAAAAGACCCGTTGCGCATACAAAACGCCTATGCCGACTCACAAGGAGTGACCCAAGAATTCAATCGCAATTTATTACATCGTATTAATAATGAGATGGATGCAAACTTTGTGGTAAACGACTTTGAGCATTGGGAATCTTATGACCCAGAAACAGGAACTGCCAAAAGTTACTTGCTCGCAACAAAAGCCTGTGAGGTGCATATTGCTAAACTAAACCTGCACCTACATTTTAAAAAGTGGGAAACGATACATACAGAGATTTCCCAGAAATATGATGACGACGTTGTGGCCTGGCTCGCTGGTGAAGCTTCCCTTAAAGTAAGTCGTATTTTTGAAGATGAACAGCAGCTGTACAAGAACTATTTGTTTTATAGCGACTAAACTTATTTTTCAACCACAGCCTTTATGACCTCATTAGAATATGACGACCTTGCACAAGTGCCAGACGCTGTTTTTAATGAACTTATTGAGCATGATAACTTTTACTTTTCCAGACTCTTTTTAGCAGCTTTTGCAACGCATAATCCGGCTGTAAGGCACGCTTATTTTGTTGTTTCAGAAAATAACGTGCCTATTGCACTAGCCATTATACAGCAATTACAAGTAAGCCTAGAAACTGCCGCAGCGCAGTTGCCCTTACGTGCTAAGCTTGCGAGAAGTGTGCATTGCGCCGTCGCAGGTCGCACCGCACAAATTGCGGTTTGCGGCAACATTTTTCTAAGCGGGAACTACGGGGTTTTTGTAAAAGATAGCACACAAAGCAGCAGGGTTTATAAGGTGATAGCTCGGTTTTTAAAGAAATCGGTTATTGCACAACGGGCGTCCGTACTGTTTTTTAAAGACTTTAATCCACAGCAAAAAGAGCAAACCAGCCTGCTTGCAAGCAACAATTTTGCTGCATTTCAGGTAGAACCTAATATGATATTAAACATACAGCCCTCGTGGCACACGGTAACCGATTACCTCGCACAACTCAAATCTAAATACCGCGTAAAAGTGAATCGTGCAAACGCGCTTAGCGATTCCCTTATTGTAAAATCGTTTAGTGCCAGCGACATCATTAAAAACGAGCAGCGTCTTACCGTATTAATCAATAATATTATAGACCGCGCCCTGGTTAGCACCGTAAATTTTACCTTGAAAACCTATGCAGCACTTAAAGAGGTTTTTCCAGAAAAAGTACTTTTTAAAGGGTATTATGAGCAAGAAAACTTGATAGCCTTTGCAGTATCATTTGTACATCGCGATATGGTAGATGCGCACTTTATAGGCATGGACTACAATAAAAACAAGCAGTTTGCACTATATCCACGCATTTTAAACGATTATATAAAGGAAGCTATAGAACATAAAGCATTGGTACTCAATTTAGGCCGTACCTCGTCTGAAATTAAAAGTACCCTAGGCGCCGTTCCCGAGCCGCTACATTGCTATGTGCGCCACAAGCGCACCGCCGCAAATCTTATCTTTAGGCCCTTTGTGCGCCAGCTTAAAGCGACGCCCTACAAGCAGCATGAGCCGTTTAAAAGGTTAAAAACATGACTGTTAAAATAAACTTGTGTACAATAAAACTCATTTTACCGTAATTTTAGCACCACTTGCGGCACTAAGTCACTACTTTTACCTATATAAAGTATCAACCGAAATGGTATCGCCGCATCACCGTTGAGTTGCTGGACATTTAAAACAGCACTCCCAAAGGAAACAGTCCTTTACCATGTCCACCAGAATTTAATAAACCGCAGCTTTTTAATCGCATAAAAATGTTTGAGGATCTAATGGAAAGGAACGTTAACTTTGAAAATCGCAAACTTTTAAGACTTTGCAACTATTTATAGAAATAATAACCGCTTAAAACAAACACATGAAAGCAATTTGGAACAATGAAGTAATAGCCGAGAGTACCGAAACTGTGGTCGTAGAAAACAACCATTATTTTCCGGCAAGCAGCATAAAAAAAGAATTCTACAAAGAGAGCAACACGCAAAGCAACTGCCCATGGAAAGGTGTTGCCAGTTATTACACGCTGCAAGTAGACGGCAACGAAAATAAAGACGCAGCCTGGTACTATGCCGATGCAAAATATGCCGCTAAAAACATAGAAGGCCACGTAGCCTTTTGGAAAGGTGTGCAAGTGGTCAGTGAGTAATAGTTTGCAATAAAATTAGAGAAATTAGAGATCAGAGGTAATCTTTCATAACAAATCGTTTCTCGTTAAACCGTAACCGCTCATTTAAACCGGCAATTATTGGTACCGCTCAGACACGCAGTCCTAATTGCTTCTTGTAAACCCAATGTCACAAAAAATCCCGCCCTGCGTCGGGATTTTTATTTTCAAACCCGTTTGTCTCTCTTAAATCTTAGTATAGACCACGTCTAAATTTGTAATTCCCGCAGCGGCAGTTGTCCCTAAGCCAGGAAATGCTTGGTTAATACGAGCACTGTTGAGCGTGAAACTAAACGTTGTAGGTGTGAGCACCACGGCTTGCGTCTCGCTTACTGTGCCGCCGTTCACGGTCGCAGTAATGGTTAATAAGCCGTTTACATAAGTATAAGTCCCGGTTTCCGTTGATATTGTGCACACAAGCAGGTTGTTTGCATCATAGGTAACATCGGCAACCACGGCGGTAAATATGCCTGCGGCGTCAAAGTTTACAGTCATTTGTTGCACACACACGGCTTCGGCCATAATGTTAGTGGAACTACTGCCATTATTGTCTAAATCTACCGCTACATTTGCCTGTAAACTGGTGATCACATAAGTACCTGCAATAGCATTTGCACTTAGTGTTACCGGATTATTCGTATCACAACTACTTAGAAAAACAATTGCAAAAGCTGTTAGTAAAAGGTTCGTTTTCATTTTTTATCATATTTAGGCCATAAATATAATGAAACCTAAGCACTTCATTACAAAAGGATTGTATAATATTAACATGCATTTTATAGCATCCGCTTTCGCGAAAGCAAACAAACAACTACCCTACTCACAATAAAAAAACATCATTTAGTTTGAAACGCAAAGAAATAGCCTACTTTTGCATCGTTGTAAAAAAGACTTAGATTTTTTGTTTCACAGGTATTGTGAATTTCAATTAATATCTTACATTTGCAGCCCGATTTTAGTTCGTAAAATTGGTAATTGATTTAAAACAAGTTCAAGGTGAATACTTTAAGTTACAAAACCGTATCTGCAAACAGCGCTACCGTATCTAAAAATTGGGTACTAATAGACGCGGCAGAACAGCCACTAGGCCGCATGTCTTCTATAGCTGCAAAGTTTTTAAGAGGAAAATACAAAACAGACTATACTCCACACGTGGACTGTGGTGATAATGTCATTGTTATCAACGCAGACAAGATTGCCCTTTCTGGGAACAAGTGGTCTGCAAAAACATACATAAGACACACGGGCTACCCAGGTGGTCAGCGCAGTCTTACTGCACAGGAGCTTTATGACAAAGATTCTACACGTGTTGTAGAGCATGCCATTAAAGGAATGCTTCCTAAGAACAAACTAGGATCTGCAATATACCGCAATCTTAAAGTATATGCTGGTGCAACTCACGACCATGAGGCGCAACAACCAGTGACCATCAATTTAAACGAGGTAAAGTAATATGGAAACATTACACAAAATAGGTAGAAGAAAAACTGCTGTGGCACGTGTTTACCTTAGTGAAGGAAAAGGCGACATTATCATTAATAACAAAGACTTAAACGCTTATTTTACTACAGGCACTTTACAGTATAAAGTAATGCAACCGTTTACGCTTACAGAAACTTTAGAAACGTATAACGTGAAAGCTAAAGTTCACGGTGGTGGAATTACTGGTCAGGCAGAGGCTATACGCCTTGCACTTTCTAGAGCACTTGTTGCGATAAACGAAGAAAATCGTCTTATCCTGAAGCCAGAAGGCCTTATGACACGTGACCCAAGGATGGTGGAACGTAAAAAATTCGGTCAGAAGAAAGCTCGTAAGAAATTCCAGTTCTCTAAACGTTAATACCCAATACATCATCCCGATGGTTTTCAAACCTTCGGGATTTGTTCTTTTTTTTATATTTTAATTTGCTGTCAGCCCGATTGCCGTCGGAGCCCAGTTTAGCATCTAAATGGATGAGGCAATTCTAGATCGCCTAGATGACCACTCACCCATTGCTATGGACAGAACGTAAACTAACAATTATGGCAAATACTATCGAGATCAAGTCTTTACTTGATGCTGGTGTTCATTTTGGACACCTTACCCGTAAATGGGACCCAAACATGGCGCCTTACATCTACATGGAGCGCAATGGAATACACATTATCAACCTGTACAAGACAGCTGTAAAGCTAGACGAGGCAAACGAAGCACTGCGCAAAATCGCTGCTAGTGGTCGTAAGGTTCTTTTTGTTGCTACTAAAAAGCAAGCAAAAGACATCGTTGCTGAGCACGCAGGTGCTGCAAACCAGCCCTATATTACAGAAAGATGGCCAGGTGGAATGTTAACTAATTTTGTGACTATACGCAAAGCGGTTAAGAAAATGGGCACCATAGACCGTATGAAAAAAGATGGTCGTTTTGAAACCCTTTCTAAAAAAGAACGTTTACAGGTAGACCGCCTTAGAGCTAAACTAGAAAAAAACTTAGGCTCTATTACAGACATGTCTCGCATGCCAGCTGCACTTTTTATCGTAGACACGGTACGTGAGCACATCGCTGTTAAAGAAGCGCTGAAACTAGGTATTCCTATTTTTGCAATGGTAGACACAAACGCAAACCCACGCGATATCGATTTTATCATCCCATCTAATGACGATGCGTCTAAATCTATAGAGATAATCGTGAAGAGCGTAACTGACGCAATGATTGCTGGTGCACAAGAGCGCAAAAGTGATGGTGCGGACGGTGAAGACGTACCGGCAAAAAAGCCCGCTAAGGCTGCAAAAGCTGTTGTTGCAACTGACGAAGAAGAATAATTAACGCTTTTAAAGCACTTATAAAAACCACATAATATGGCAAATATAACCGCCGCTGAGGTAAACAAATTAAGACAAGCCACTGGAGCTGGTATGATGGACTGTAAAAAAGCCCTTGTAGAAGCTGAAGGTGATTTTGACAAAGCAATAACCGTACTTAGAAAAAAAGGACAAAAAGTAGCTGCAAACCGTGCAGACCGCGACTCGTCTGAAGGCGCTGTACTATCACGTGTAAATGCGGACAACACAAGAGGGGTTATCGTATCCTTAAACTGTGAGACAGACTTTGTTGTAAAGAACGACTCCTATATGGCACTTGCAAACCAAGTTGCTGATATCGCTGCTACCGTAAATTCTAAAGAAGAACTTCTTGCTGCCCACATGGGTGACATGACCGTTCAAGATAAACTTATAGAGCAAACAGGAGTTATAGGTGAGAAACTAGAAATAGGTGGTTTTGAACTTTTAGAAGGTCCTTTTGTAGGTGCATATGTGCACGGTAACAAAATAGGTGCTCTCGTAGCACTTGCCGCCGCTAGTGACAACGCTGGTGATGTCGCTAAAAACGTTGCAATGCAAGTTGCTTCTATGGGCGCAACTACGCTATCGTATAAAGATTTTGACCCTGCATTTGTAGCGTCAGAGACTGAGGCACGTATCGCCGTTATAGAAAAAGATAACATCGAGCGCGGCCGTTTAGGAAAGACTCTTAAAAACATACCGCTATTTATCTCTAGATCGCAAGTAACTGATGATGCTATTGCTGAGGCTAAAGCAGGTTTTGAAGCAGAACTAAAGGCTGAGGGGAAACCAGAAGCCATATGGGACCGCATCACTTCTGGTAAAATAGAGCGTTTTATCGCAGACAACTCTTCCCTAGACCAGGAGCAGTGTCTTTTAGACCAAAACTTTATTATGGACGACAGCATGACTGTAGCAAAATATGTGGAGTCTAAAGGTGCCGAAGTTGTGGGATTCAAAAGAGTTTCTATCGCTTAATCTCAGAAGAATACTGTTTTTAAAATCCGTTCTCATCGCTGGGAACGGATTTTTTTTGTGCCGTTTGGTATTTAAGATGTATGGGTTCGTACGCAGCCTATTTAACAGATACTTAAACAACACGCTTTCGCGAAAGCGAAACAAAAAACGTATTTTACGCACATGAAAAACATCTTGCTTTTATTTCTTATTGTATCATGCAGCGCGTCGCAGAATCAAAAGACAATATCTGAAACGATGCTGTCCATTCAAACCATAAATGTCTTAAGGGAACCGCTGACAGAGTCGTCTGGACTAACAACCATTAACGGCGGGCTATATACACACAATGACTCTGGGAACAACCCGACAGTCTACAAAATGGACACTCTAGGACACATACTACATGCGATACCCATGCCGCACCTACAAAATTCAGACTGGGAAGCAATAACCCACGATAAGGAGCACGTATTTGTGGGCGATTTTGGCAACAACTTAGGAAATCGTAAAGATTTAGTGATTTATAAATTGCGCATGACGGCTGGTAATAGAGCAATGAGCAGCTATGAAAAACTAGAACTGCGCTATGCAGCACAAACAAACTTTACACCGCGTTACCAGCAGCATGGCTATGACCTAGAAGCCATGGTTGCCATTAGAGACTCCATCTATTTGTTTTCTAAAGACTGGCAAATGGAACAAACTCGTATCTATGCACTGGACAAAAAGCCAGGCCTGTACAACCTGACTGCAAGAGATAGCCTAGCGGTAGGTTGCCTTATTACAGACGCCACCTTTAACGGTAAGAATCGGGTAGTGCTTACCGGTTATGACCGTGGCTTGCAACCCCACATCATTATACTAAAACTAGAAAACAATAAGTTTACGCTTAAAGAACGCATCGCATTGCCGGTAGGCTCATCTCAAATAGAAGCGATAGCGTATTATGATACCCGCGATGGCATAGAAACATATTACTTAAGCAGTGAAGCCATACATATAAAGTTAGGTGAGGAAGAAGCAAAAAGCGATGGTGCATTTTACGTGTTAAAACTTAGGACAGGGTCTTAAAATTTCAGGCTATAGAATGCAGACAACCATTTGTTAACTGTTAAGACTTAAGATTATTTCAGTTGGGAATTTTATGGCAACACAGACATTAGAAATAGCGCATGTAAGGTTGAGTCTTAGATTTCAGTTTGGGGTGCAGCTTTAAAACCTAAGAGATCAATTTACTAATTTCCATGTTTTTGAATACAGCTTTCTCCTCAGGAACGGAATGAGAAGCGCGCATTTTAAAATTTAAGTTTAGGTTTGCATTCAAATATGGGATTAGGTATTAAGCGTTACGACCTCAAATCGTCCAACCGTAAAATCACCGCATAACCAAATTAACGATTGATTCATTTATATTTGCAGCACACAAAAAATCACATGAAATACAAACGCATTTTACTCAAGTTAAGCGGTGAAGCTTTAATGGGCGACAGGCAGTATGGTATAGACCCCAAACGTCTTGCCGAATATGCTGCCGAAATTAAAAAAGTAATTGATAAAGGCGTGCAAGTAGCCATAGTCATAGGCGGTGGTAACATTTTTAGAGGTGTCGCTGGTGCGAGTGCAGGAATGGACCGTGTGCAAGGTGATCACATGGGCATGCTTGCTACGGTTATAAACGGTCTCGCCTTGCAAAGTGCTTGTGAAGATGCTGGAATCCCTACACGCTTGCAAACCGCCATACAAATAAATGAAGTTGCAGAACCTTTTATACGCCGCAAGGCAATGCGCCATTTAGAAAAAGGCCGCGTAGTCATTTTTGGTGGTGGAACAGGTAACCCCTATTTTACCACAGACAGTGCTGCGGTTTTAAGAGCGATAGAAATAGAAGCGGACGTTATATTAAAAGGAACACGTGTAGATGGTATTTACACCGCAGACCCAGAGAAAGACAAGAACGCAACAAAATTTGACTACATCACCTTTGAAGACGTATTGCGCAAGGGACTAAAGGTCATGGACACGACCGCTTTTACCCTAAGTCAGGAAAATGAATTGCCCATTATCGTTTTTGACATGAACACTGCTGGCAATTTAGAACGCCTTTTAGACGGAGAGAATATAGGAACGCGCGTACAATTATAGATTTCGGCAATATTTTTGAACCTAAATCACAAACATTAAGATCATGACAGAAGAAATAGATTTTTTACTAGACAGTACTAAAGAAAACATGGAAAGTGCCATACAGCACCTTGCCAAAGAATTATTAAATATACGTGCAGGAAAAGCCAGCCCAGCCATGGTGGGTGGTGTTATGGTAAATTACTACGGCAGTCAGACACCTTTGTCACAGGTGGCGACCATAAGCACGCCTGACGCGCGCACACTAACCATACAGCCCTGGGAAAAAGGACTTATAGGTGAGATAGAAAAAGGGATTATGATTGCAAACATAGGGCTCAACCCCATGAATAACGGCGACGCTGTAATTCTTAACATACCCGCACTTACAGAAGAACGACGTCGCGAGCTCGCAAAAAAAGCAAAATCCGAAGGTGAAGAAGCAAAAATAGGCGTGCGTAACGACCGCAAGGTAGGTATGAACGACCTTAAAAAACTAGAAATTTCTGAGGACTTACAAAAAACAGTAGAGTCAGACATACAAGCACTTACAGACAAGTATATCTCAAAAATAGACGAGATGATCGTTATTAAGGATAAAGAAATTATGACCGTGTAACGCGAGATTGTACGTGTAATAAAAAGCCAGAACCACCGTTCTGGCTTTTTAACTGTTTAGGCGAGTTATATTAAACAAGATAATATAACCCGTCGGGTAGCACTTTTGTATTTTTACCCTTTATAGCTATAACAACCTTATGCGCACTTTTTTATATACCTGCTTTATTGGGCTTTACTGTTTTGCAGCATGGGCACAAGACACGGGTAAAGACCTTGCCATAAAAGTTATAGAGTCACGCGATGTAAACGACCCTAATGTGGCCACACCGTTTTACACCTACAACTCCTATGAGAACCTTAAAATAGCAGGCGACCCAGAAGCGCTTACCGGTCCCGGTTTCAAAAATAATGAGTTGCGTAAAACGCTCATGCAAACCCAAGTGTTTTTTAGTGAGAAAAATAGCAAGCACATTCACGATTCTATTTATGGTGATAAACAAATAATTACCGGTGTTAAAATGCCGGGTTTTAAAGACCCTGTCTACCCTATTTACAACATCACCTTCCAGTCAGAGAGCGTATATGAACAGCCCTATATGATTTACGACGAGCCGTTTAAAAACCCGCTAGCGATAAAAAATTTAAACTACTACAACTACAGGATTACAGGCGACACCATTATAAACAACCGCAGCAATCACATTTTAGAATTTAGACCAGTAACTGTAAAAAACGCGTCGTTGCTCTTTGGAAGTATTTATATAGACAAAGCAACTTACGGAGTTGCGCTAGCCAGATATTACCGTGCAGGTGATTTAGAGGTACGTGCAACACATCGTTTACAATATGATGCGGAAGAAAAATTGTGGTTAAGCGACAGCCGGGAACTTTATGTACGCAACAAAAAAACCACTAAAGAGCTGGAACTTTTAGGAAACAGGTTTGAGGTAGGACTGGAAAAAGGTGAAAACCCAGAAAACGACTTATACGTGATTCTAAAAAGTCAGGCAAGTGCCCATAATTTTGAACAAAAACCATTCGGTCGCCGCTGGATTAAAGCAGTGCTCACAGACGAGGCACCTACCCAACCAGAAAGCTACTGGAAAAAATACCGTATAGACGAGCCCTACTCTACAGACGAGCTGTCACAATTTATGAGCCTAGACTCTATAGTAAGCGCATCTAACATTACACGCAAACTCGCTATCTTAGAGAAGTTTAAGGTGGGATATTATCCAGTGGGCTTTTTTGACGTAGACTTAAAGTATCTTGTTAAGTACAATAATTACGAGGCGTTTAGACTGGGCATGGGCGGCATAACAAACGAGCGGTTCTCAGAATCGTTTGCTGCAAGTGGCTACCTCGCATATGGCACAAAGGACCAAAACTGGAAATATAAAATAAACCTAGGATACAGGCTCAGTAAAGAGCGCAATACCTGGATTAATCTATACCGCTCAGACGACATTGCAGAGCTGGCCGCAGCACCGTTTCTTACAGACGCACGAGTCTATTCTCTATTTGAACCTAGGCTTTTAAATATCCCGTCATTTTACCTGTACAAGGAATATGGCATGTCTCTACAGCAACGTATTATTCCGTCTGTTATTAGTGAAGTTTCGCTTTCGCGAAAGCGTATAGCACAAACCACCGCCTATGCTTTTATAAACGATGGTACCGTTTTCCCAGAATATGTACTCGCAGAGCTCACTGCTGCCGCCCGATGGAGTCCAGCAAGTGAATTTATGCGTACACCTAAGGGATATTTAGAAACCCGGACCGCATACCCCGTACTTTCAGGACAACTGACTAAAGGTGTCGCAGGCGTTGCAAAATCTGATTTTAACTACCTTAAAATATCCGGTAAGGCGTCTTATATCATAAACAATGTAAATAATTCTAGAACAGAACTGCACGTAGAAGGGCATTTTGCAAACGGTGATGTGCCACTCACCCATTTATTTCACGCCTACCCTAACGCACCTAATAAAGACGAGGTACTGCAGCGCTTCTCTGCAGCCGGTCGTGGCAGTTTTGAGACCATGTATTTTAACGAGTTCTTTTCTGACCGTATTGCGATAGCACAAGCAAAACACCACTTCGCACCTTTTAACATCGCTAGTTTTTTAAAACCAGAGCTAGTACTACTCACTAAGTATGCAATAGGCGACCTTAAAGAAACCGCAAAACACACAAATATAGACTTTAACACCATGGAACACGGCTATATGGAAAGCGGCTTTGAGCTTAACAAATTGCTTTTTGGTTTTGGACTAAGTGGTGCTTACCGTTATGGCGCCTATCACCTGCCTAAGTTTGCAGACAACCTATCTCTCAAATTTACCTTTTACTTAGAATTATAGCCGCCGGAAAACTGCGTGCCTTTTAGGTATCGCATCTTTTAATTAATACCTTTGCGGCTTGTTACCATTCTATGCAAAAGCTATTTAGTTTTCCCTTCTGGAACTCCATCGCTAGACTTATACTGCGCAACCGCGAGGTGATTTTAGGCTTGATTGTCCTTATTACTATCGCACTTGCTTTTCAATGGAAAAACATGCAATTCTCGCACAGCGAGGCAAACCTACTACCAGACGACCACCCGGTAAATAATGAATACAATGCTTTTCTAGATAAAT
>Ga0136560_1001005_pt1 | contig 14432 bp, 11 predicted proteins | sample AntRauMeHopE1497_FD_104925 | JGI IMG/M metagenome (GOLD analysis project Ga0136560, IMG submission 104925) | Saline lake microbial communities from Rauer Islands, Antarctica - Metagenome Hop E1 #497 | ecosystem: Environmental > Aquatic > Non-marine Saline and Alkaline > Saline | place... | reverse complement strand
GCATCCTGAACACCGTTTTCAAGTTCCTCATTTTCGTCTACGTCGTGGTGTACAACGTGGTCATTCAGCAAGGGTACAAGGTGGAGGGGGACGTCGTGGGTACGGCGAGGCTGCAGCCGAGGGCGCCGGACCTCTCGTACCTCCGGCCGTCGACGTTCCACCGCTACTGCATCATCAACGGCGTGCCGCGGACGTACAACAGCACGGACGGCTCGATAAAGGGCCTCCCGGCGTTCGAATGCCGCTACCTGGACACGTTTGACACCGTGTACCCCGCCGTGGAGGCGCAGGCGCTCTTCGTCTCGACGCGCGTCAACGACACGCTGCAGTCGCTCCCCGCCAACTGCACCGACCTGCCCCGCCCCGCGTGCCGCTACGACACCACGTCGGTGGACACGTACTTCGTGCCGGGGACGGAGCTCATCACGCTGCTGGTGGACCACACCATGTCGGTCCCCGCCCTCGACCTCTCCAAGTCCTCCCTCGACATGACCGGCCGCATCCTGGGCCAGGACGGCTCCGTCATCGACCCGTGCCTCGCCTACACGCGCCGTAACTACACCTGCCCCAAGTTCGCCGACGGCGCCCGCTTCAACATCGACTTCGGCTCGCAGGGCACCGCCGACATCATCGCCATGGACACGCTGCTGCAGGCCGCGGGCGTCTCCTCGCTCGACCAGCGCGCCGGGACGCTCGGCAAGTTCAGCGAGGAGACCTTCCGGTACGCCGGAATCGTGCTGATTGTGACGATTAACTATGACAACTACTTCTCCTATGATCAGAACGCGGTGCAGTACATCCTGACCACCAAGCTGGTGCCCAACGCGGACTTCAAGGGCGAGGAGGTCAGCCCGGGCCCCGGCATCGACGACGCGAGCCGGCGCATCATCGACCGCCACGGGGTTCGCATCGTGGTGACCCAGGGGGGCAAGGTGGGCAAGTTCGCCGTCGGCCAGCTGCTCATCGTGCTCGTGACGTCGCTCGGCCTGCTGGCGGTGTCGTCGAGCATCGTGGACAGCGTGGCCATGAACATCCTCAAGATGAAGCACATCTACGCGCAGTACAGGACCGTCACGGTGAGGGGACGGGGGGAAAGGCCCCCGCTGTGACCTGCCCGCGCTGACGCCGCCGCCTCTGCCTCCCACCTCGCCGCGCCTCGCTAGCCTCTGCCCGCGCTTCCCAACGCCCCCCCCCGCCCTTCCCCCAAACCCCACAACTTGACCCCCCGCAGTCTGTCGACTTCAGTGACATCGCCACCATCAAGCAGAGCGACCTCAACCGCTTCGTGGCAGAGGATCTCATCAACCCGAGGCCGGCCATCTTCGAGAGCGTCGGGAAGGGCGCCGGAGGCGTGACCTCGGGGGAGGGCCAGCCCAGGCAGGTGGGCGCGGGGCCCAAGCCGGTCAAGCAGGGGGGCTACTACGGCGGCCTCGCGCCGGCGTCGAGCCGGCTCGACGACGGCGGGGGCGACGACTTTGACAGCGACGATGGCGACGGCCTCAGCACCACGGGCGCCAGGGCCATCCCCACGTCACCCGAGATCGTCGCGTGGGGGGAGAGCGCGTCCGCAGGCAAGAGCAGGTCAGCCAACTATGGCACGAGCATGTAAACGCCTCAGTCTCCCCCCGAAGCTCCCTCCCCCCGTGTGTCCCTTTCCCCGGCCCTGCGGCCGCCCCCACCCCCGACCCGGGTACCTCCGACCCGGCAGAGCCACCCGCCCAGCGCGCCCACCCTCTGCGCCGCGGTCCGCAGGCCAGACTGGCCCCGCTCCTTCCCCAAGCCGTGACCGCCGAGGGACCGTGCCCGGACAGTGCTGGGCGGCCTGGTGCCGGCGCCCCACCAACGCCGGTCGCGGCGGTTAGGCCCGCCCGGTCGTGTGGTCGGGCGCGGCGGAGCCCCCTTGCGTGTGACTCTGCTTGTCATTCATCGCGTGTCAGTCTTCGTGTGTCTCTCCCCGAGACGTAAGCTGCGTTTTGGCCTGTCGCAAGGCCGCGCCACGCACATCACGCACGCCCCGAAGCCACCCGTCGCTCCAAGGCCCGGGTAGGGGGCGAGAGCTTCGGCTCTGCAGCCCCTTGCCTAGTGCGCCTGCGCTCAGCTCGACGGAGGGGGCCCCGCCGCCGGTTGCATGATGGTGCCTGCGGGGAACCCCGACACCGGCTCCAAGTGAACCGCGGGGGCGGCAGCTGGGGCGGCAACTGGGGCGGCGACGACGGGGTCGGCGGCAGCCGACGAAGAGGAGGAGGAGGATGACGGCGAGGACGACGAGGACGACGATGAAGTGTCAGCGGCGATGGGATCCGAGGCCGGGGGCAGCGCAGGGGCGGCAGACGCAGACGGCGGCGGGCCAACCGGCACGGGCGGGGCCGGCACAGGGGGCATGGCCGGCACAGGTGGCATGGCCGGCACAGGTGGCATGGCCGGCACAGGGGGCATGGCCGGCATGGGTGGCATGGCCGGAATGAGCTCGGATCCCGTCGGGATGGGGGGCAGGACGGCGGGGGAGGGCCCGGCTCCGCCGAGGGAGTGCGAGTTGATGGCCCGGCCAAGAGACGAGGCCACGAGGGGTTCTGCCGAGGCAGACAGGGCCGGCTCGGCGAGCTCGACCTCAAAGTTGGCAGCGGTGAGGCGCTCGTTCAGCGGCGGGAGCTCCAGCGCGGGCGACGCTGTGAGCGGCAGCGGCTCCCCGTTGATCATCGCCGCCTCGCTGAGCATGTCCTCCAGGGACAGGGGAGGCTCGAACGTCTCATTCTCCACCACCGCACACGCGGCCGTTGCAACCCCTTCGGTGACTACCGACGACCCGACGTGCTTGCGCAGGACGGCGCTCCTGTTTGCCAGCTTGTTGACGAAGCCGCTGGCGAAGTCCAGCAGCATGGACTCCACTTCGGGGTCATAGTCGTCCACCTTCATGTCCCGCAGGATTGCGCGGACCGCACTGCGGCGGCGCCGGCGCAAGGGGAGGTAGGCTTGGTCGACGCGCAAGCCCACGGCACAGAGATCGGCTGCGCCATCCCCGCCGTGCACCAAGCACACCCAGTACATGAATATTCCCTCACCGAAGCAGCTTTGGCTGGTCGTCCATTGTAGCGCTGTGCTAGACGCCCAAAATGCACAAGCCACATGTTTGCTCTACCAGCGCCAGGCCGCCCCGATCAGCCGGTTCCTTCACACCAACGCCTAGGCCGGGCTCAGTTTGGCGGGCCAAATCAAATGGCAGCCGCATCGCCGGCAGCGGCGGGCGAAACAGAGTGAGCTTCTATGTCACAACCGCCAAGCCGTCCAGACGCGCAGCATCAAACCGCCTTCCCTTGACTCCCTCGCAGGATCTTCTTCCGCGTGTCGTTCCGGAACACTGTGCTGGACGCTCTGCGCTCCCGACCGGGCTGGGTGGAGACTGACAGGTGAGCCAAAGCCGATTGAGTTCGCCGTTGCTGGTCCGCTCGTGCCCCTCACGCCGCTTCCACACCGAGAGCCACCGCAGCGACACGGACTGGGACTTCAACTGGGCCAACGTCGAGTGGATCCGCGAGTTCTTCGACCGGATCAAGATGGTGAGGGGGGCGGGTCATAGCTCGCACCCCGCCTGGCCGAACGGCCCGCTTCCGCCCCGCCCGGTCGCCTCATGCACCCCCGTCGTCTCCCGCTCACCCCCACCGGGGAGCGCAGGACGACGAGCAGCGCGTGAACCACTTCCGCAACCACTACGAGCTGACGAGGAAGGACCTGCTCGTCAAGAACGTCAAGCGCATGCGGAAACAGGTGAGGCCCGCCGAGCCGAGCCGCGGGCAGGCTTGCAATCCGCCGTGGCGCGTCGGTGGGGCGCGCCCGGCCTCGCTCCCGAGCGGGGGCAACCGCTGCCGCAGCACGCGCAGCCCCAGCCCCGGCCCCGGCCGTTTCACCCGCCCCCCGTCTTCCCTCCGTCGCAGCTGGAGCGGGTGGAGGACCACGAGGAGGCCGCGGCGTACGACTTCGTGCCCGAGTCCTTCGTCCTCCCCGGCGACTACGCCCTTTTCGTGGAGGCGTTCCGGCGCTCCCCCGGCAACACGTGGATCATGAAGCCGGTGGGGCGGGCGCAGGGCCGCGGGATCTTCCTCATCAAGAAGCTCTCGCAGATCGCCGAGTGGCGGAAGGACCACACGTGGAAGGGTGACGCCCCCCGCGCGGAGTCGTACATCGTCCAGCGGTACGTCGACCGGCCGTACACAGTGGGCAGCAAGAAGTTCGACTGCCGGCTCTACGCCATGGTGACGTCCTTCACCCCGCTCACCGTGTGGTTCCACCGCGAGGGCTTCGCGCGGTTCTCCTCCGCGAGGTACGACCACGACGCGGGGACCGAGGACCTACGTGAGGCCGCCGGCGCCGCGGGCGCCGCGTGCCCTGCCCTGCTCTGCCCTCGCTCGACCCCGCTCCCGCCTTCTCGTCCCCATCCCCCGCTGACTCCGCGCCTCAGACATGCACCTGACTAACGTGGCCATTCAGAAGAAGACTGCGGCATATGCCGCGAGCGGCGGGTCCAAGTGGAGCATGCGAAACCTCAAACTCTTCATGGTGAGCGGCAGAGCCGGCAGAGCCGACCCCAGCCGGCCGCCTCGGTCTCGTACCGGCGCCGGACGCCGCCCAACCCCCCCGTCCCGCCCGCCCCGGCCCGCAGGCCTCCAAGCACGGCATGCCCGCGGTGAATCGCCTCATGGGCGATATCGAGGCGCTCATCGTGCGCTCCCTGCTCGCCTGCCAGCAGGCGGTCATCCAGGACCGCCACTCCTTCGAGCTCTACGGGTACGACGTCCTCTGGGACGAGTGAGCGGCCGCGGCCGGGCCCCGTCGCCCCCTGCGCGCGCCGCGAATGACCCGCCGTCACTGCCCGCCACGGTGCCGCCGGCCGCGGGTCTCCGGCAGTGCCGCGCCCGTCTCGCCCTGCACCCTTACTCCCGCCAGCGCGAGACCTTCCCCCTGCCCCTGCCTCGCAGGTCCCTCAAGCCGTGGCTTCTCGAGGTGAACGCCAGCCCGTCCCTGTCGGCGGACACGGACTCTGACTACCGGATGAAAAGAGCTCTGCTCTCCGACATGCTCGACGTCCTCGACCTCGAGGGCAGGAGAGCCGGCGACGAAGTGTCGTGAGCCCGAAACCGGGGTTCCGATCCCGGCCCGGCGACGGCCCCATCGCTGCGCGAGGCCCTCACCCCCTTCCCCTCGCCCCTTGGCCTCTGCTCTCGCTTTCCTGCAGTGTGGGCGGCTTTGACCTGATCTGGGACGGCGGGCCGGTGGCCCACGGCAGGTCGGGGTCCCTGTCCTCGTCGCTGGGCACCTTCTCGCCGTCGGCGGCGGCCTACGCAGGGGTGACGAAGGCATCGGGCAAGGCGGACGCCGCGAGGGCCGCGGGGGAGGACGTGGGGGAGTCGCCGGCCCCGTCGGCCGCGGCGGCCGGCACTCCCGACGGCGGGGCGGCGTCTGGTGCCGGCGCGGCAAGCGCCGCGCTGCCGAGGCCTGTCTCGCCCATCGTGGCGGGGACCGGCAGGAGGTGACGGGGCACCCTTGGAAGAGTGACTGACTGAACGGAGGCGGGGCCGCGGCCCGAGTGACACGGCCGCATGCTTGTGTGCGCTTGCAGCTGCGCGCTCGAATCGGCACGTCCCCGGGGGCTGGTAATTGCGAGGCGGCGCGGCGTCGCTCACAGCTCGTCGTGCTTGACGCTGCCGAGCTCGAGGCGGAGCTCGTTCGCCGCCCCGGCGTCGCAGGCCGCGGGCGTGGACACGCGGCTGGCGTACGCGCACTTGGAGGGCTCGTCCACGGCGAGGAGCCTGTCCTCCGATCCGCACTCGAACGTCACCGTCATGCTCCTCGCGGGGCCGTTCCAGCAGCTCTGCCCGCCGCGGAAGTTCATCGTGGTGTGGCCGCCGTCGGCCCAGCCCTCGAAGGTGCCCAGCGACGTGTGGTCCTGCTTGGCGTCGCCGAAGGGGCACACCTTGTAGGTGTACTGCGCGAGCCGGATCTCCAGGCACTTGCCCTTGAGCGGGTAGAAGGCGCCGTCGGGCCCAAAGTCGGTGCTGGAGTCGGCGTCGGCCTTCTCCTTGTCCTCGTCGGCGGCACGCTTTTCCAGCTCGACGCGGGAGATCTCCCCGTCGATGCTCGACGTGTCGGCGGCCTGGGTCACGGGCACCTCATCGGTCTCCGGCCATGCGGCCTCGGCCGTCGCCGCGGCGGCCTCGGTCGAGTCGGTGGCGGCCGCAGCGGCCTTGGCCAGCTCGACGACTTCGGTCTTCTTGTCGGCATCACGGGCAAGGGTCACCACCTGCGGGAGGGGGGACGGGCAGAGCCGGAGGGGTGTGTGTGTGGCGACGGGGGCATCCCGTCTGGAGCGGCAAATTGGAGGCATCCAGCGGCCGGCGGCGGCGCGTCGCTCACCATGCGGGCGAGGGAGGTGGCGTCGAGCTTGTGGAGGCCCAGGGCGAAGGCGACGGCGTCGTTCTGGATGGCCGAGGAGAGGGCGGACTCGGCCTTGGCCTTGGCCTCAAGCGCCTCCTTCTGCTCCTTGAGCCCCGCGAGGCGGCGGGTGAGCTGCGGGGCGGTGGTGAGGGCGGGGGCGGGGGCATCTTACCGGCAGCCGGGCCGCTGGCAACTGTCGCCCGCAAACGTGGCTGCTGCGCTTCAGGCCTCAGCGGCGCCTCTGCGCCGCTTCGCTCACCTCCTCGGCCTTGGCAGACGCCTCGGCGGCCTTGGTGCTGGCACCAGCCGTGGCAGCGGTGCCCTGCTCCGCGTACACCTTCCGGGCAGCGGCGCCGCTCTCGACGGCCTTGATGCGCTCAGCCAGGTGCTCCCTCCACTCCTTTCCGGCCTCCAGGCACGTGTTGGCACACTTCCCGGACTCCCACTCATCAGCACCGTCGCAGCTGCGCGCGGGAAGCCGGGGCGGAACACAGGACACCACGCATGGGATGCGCCAAGCCAGCCCGTGGCCCAGACGGGCATCCCCTCGCAAGCCACACACTCACCAGTCACAGACACCGTCGTTCACCACCATCGACGAGACCGTGTCACCCCTGAAGCCCTCGTTACGGCAGAAAAACTTGGCAGCCTCGCACGCCGCTGCGAGTGCCACCGAGGCAGCGCCGCGGGCCAGGCTCTCAGTGGCTTGCCGCATCTCGGCCAGCAGGCATTCGCTGCAACGCACGCTGAGCGCGCCGGATCGCGCTCCCATGGGCGGGCCACGTGGATCTCACAGGTGCCGGGCTCGTCGGACCCGTCCGTGCAGTCGCAATAGTCATCGTTGACCTTGGAGAGCGGGACGGTCGCCGACCCGTCGGTGCACTTAAACTGCGACAATCCCGGCGGTGGGGCGCAGGCCGCGTGGCGCGTGCCGACCCGGCAGCGGAAGCGGGCGGCGGGTCCCGCCGGCTCACCTGGTCTCCGTCGTACAGGTGCTGCTTCGAAGGGGGCACGCCCCGCGTGTCGGCGACTGCCGCCGCTGCGAACAGCACCGCCGCGATCGCAAGGCGCATGGTTGCTGTGCGGCCGCGGGCTGACGGACCAGCGTTGCGGTCGGTGCTCTGCTGGGTTTCCGCTCCATGCCCTGACCACAGGCCCGGCTCGCGCAGCGTGGCTGCGGCAGGCTGACCCATACAGACTCGCTGCTGTCAGGGCGGCGGCCAAGGCGCGATGGCGGATTTTCCGTCACAGCGCGACCGGTGCGAGCCTGCGTCGCTTGCTGCTCGTTGCAAGCGGCATGCTCCGGTGCAGCGCTTCCCAACGCTGCGCGCTGCATGCCACGGTGCTAACTCCTGCTACTCGGCCCTCGCAGGCGGTCCGGTGCCGGCAGCGTCGTCAGAGGCTCCGCGCGGTCACGAGCGTCCACCTCCCGAAACGGCTCGGCCCGCGATTCCCCGCGGCCCTCACAGCGCGCCACGACGTCCGGCCGGAAGGATGGAAACCGCACTGCGGGCTCGGCGCGGGGCAGCGCCCGCTCATCCGCCCGCTCGGAGAAGGCGGCGAGCGCCACGCGCGCTGACCACGCCACCGCGGCCGTGGAGACACACCTGGCGGCTCGGTACGCGCAGGACAAGCACTACAAGAGCTCTGTGAAGCTCCGATCCATCCGCGACGAGCTGCTGCGCGTCCGGACCAAGCTGCAGCGGTGAGCGGCGCAACACGACGCTCCGCCGGCCCGCCCACGACGGCAGGCCGCCGCCCGCTGCGCCGCGTCCCCTCCGCCCCCTCAATCCTTCCCACCTCATCCCAAACTTCCCGGCCGTGTGCAGGACGCTGTACGAAAAGTACGGCGGGCGCATGGACCGGCTTCTCATTTTTTTCGACAGCGACCACGACGGCGAGATCAACCTGGACGACTTCCTCAAAGGTGAGGCCCCGCCGCCAGGGAGCAGCGCGATGCGTGCCGTGGCAGCTCGGCGTCGTGGGGCCGCGACCGCAGCCGTCACGACGCTTGCCGCCTCCCCCGTGCTCCTGTTCCCTCTCGCCCCGGCGCAGGCGTTCGTGACTACCACTGGCCCCTGACGCACGATGAGGCTCTGCTGATGTTCGCGGGCATCGACGAGGACGGCTCCAACGGGCTGGACTTCGCGGAGCTGGTGAACGTGTTCGAGCCGGCGTCGCTCGCGTCCGCGCACGCGTCGGCGGCCGAGGGCGCGGCGACGGCCACGGAGGACCTCGACGGTTTCGTGCGCTTCACGCCGGAGCAGGTGGCGGCCGTGGAGCGGCTGGGGCAGTTCACGCCCAGGGGGACGTACCTGCCCCGTCAGAAGGACCCCATGGTGGAGGCGATCCGCCGGGCGGCGAAGGTGGTCGTGTCGCGAGAGGATGTGGCGAGGGTGGTCGGGTCGCTGCCGCCCGAGGGCGACGCCGACGGGAAGCCGTCCAAGCAGGCTCTGGTGGCACCGCCGCTCCCGGACGGGTCGCTCCCGCCCGTGGAGGTGACGGCGGAGGGGCGGGTGGACCTGAAGGACGAGTGGACGGACGGCCCGGTGCCGTTCGACCCGCTGCTGAAGCGGGCGCCGGAGACGCGCTCGGAGCAGCTGGACCTGGTGAAGCGGCAGATCGCGGGGCGGCTGCGGCGGCGGGGGGCGGACTTCTTCACCGCGTGGCGGCGCTTCGACGAGCACGACCGCGGGTTCCTGACGCAGCAGCAGTTCGTCGGGGTCTGCGGGCCCAAGGGCTTCGACCTCGGCCTCTCCCGGCGCGGCGTCCGCGTGCTCCTGGCAGAGCTGAGCGACGCCGGGGGCGCGGTAGAGCCGCTCCGCTTCGACGCGTTCCTGAAGGACGCGGGGCGGGACCTGACCACGGGAGACGCGATGCGCAAGGCGGCGATGGGGAGCCTCCGGTCGCTGAGGGACAAGGTGCAGGGGTGGAGGGACAGCGGCGCGGCGGAGGCGCTGCGCCTGGACAAGGGCGGCGGGGAGGGGGGCGGCGGCGGGTCCGGCAAGGCGGAGGAGCCGGAGGACGACGGCCCCGTCGGCATCGAGCTCAACCGAACGGCTCTGCTCCGCTCGGCTCTGCCGTCGACGTCGGCGGCGGGCGGCGGGTCGCTGCTCCACCCCGTGGTGGCCGCGGCGGTGGACCCTGGGTCGTCTGTGGACCGGCTTCGGACGACGGTGTCCTTCGGCACCCCGACCGACCCGGGCCTGCTGGTGCCGGGGAGCCCGCGCGGGGGCGGCGACGGCTCTGCCAGGGGCTTCGTGTCCCCGGTGGTGTCGGCCCGAGAGTCCGCCCGCCGCGCGGGCACGGCTCTGCCGTCGCTGTCCGGCCCGCCGCCGGCCGCCCGGCGCGCCCCGCTCCCCCGCTCCCTGGGCCTCGCCATGCAGTGGTCTGACGTCGCAGGGGACGGGCCCGACGCCTTTGGCGCGTCGCCTGCCGACCGCTCGCAGCGGGGCGTCGCCGGCCTCCGCCGCCGCATGATGCACTCGCGATCCGCCCACGCTCTGGCACCCGGGGGTGAGTCCACGGGGCGGGGCCGGGGCGGCGGGGCGATGGCGTCGGGGAGGTCGTCGGCGAGGTCGACGGGTGGACCGGGGGGCGCCGGGGCGGCATCGTCGGCGAGACGGAGCGCGAGGCTGGAGGCGGCCGCCGGCCCGATGACGTCATCGAGGTCGCAGGCGTCGCTGTCGGACCGTCTCGCAGCGACGGCGCGGTCCGGCAGAGCAACGTCGGCGCGTGTCCGGACGACGCTGGGCCGCACGCTGCCCACAGGGGGCGCCGGCGCCGTCGGCTGGGACGAGGGGGACGAGGCCCGTCTCGGTCGGATGTTCGCCGAGGCGGAGGACCGCGTCGCTCGGACGTGGCGGACGACGATGCGGCCCGGCCGCGCCGCGGGCTCTGCCCTGATGCCGACAGACCCGTCGCACTCTGCGTTCCAGGCGGAGTCTGGACGGTTCGTCCGCAAGTCGGAGCTGGCCCCGGGGGAGTGGGAGGGTGCGTGCGCGGCGAACGCGGACCCGCGCGCCGTGGCCGCGGCGCTGGCGACGCACGGGCCGGGTGGTCGGGGCGTCGGCGCGACAACGTCGTCGCGGCGGGTCCTGGGGCCGCACGGGAAGGCGCTCGGAGCGACGCTGTCGTCGCTCCCGCCGGGCCTGGTCCGCTCCGGCACCTCGACGTCGCCGCCCCCGGCCCGGCTGCGAGCCGAAGCCAGGGCGCGGCGGGGGCAGGCTCTGCTGGTCGGGATTCAGCGTCGCTCGGACGAGGCGGCGGCGCGCGTGGCCCTCCGCGCGGACGCCAGGGCCGCAGCCATGGCGGAGCAGCAGCTGCGGTACGCCCGAACCGCGCTCGGCGTGACGGACGAGGACCTCCGGGAGTGATGGTCCTCGTCGGACGAGGCTGATGCTGGCGGGACCCCTGTGAGGGCTCGTGCCGGGTTCGAAGCGTGTGTGGCCGGCGGCTTGGAAAGGCGCACTAGACATCTTTTCATTGCGAGTCAGTCGCGCGGCCCGGGCGGGGCCGCGCGCGACACAAGCAATACCCTGCGCAAGCATCCGCGCCTGGATCGCGGCGACAACGCTCCAGCCCAAAACATCAACACTCGTCCATGACGCTCGCCGCCTTGCAGCCGGCTGGCCGTGCTCCGAGCGCCCCACACCACGGGTCCTCCTCACCAGATGCCACGCCTCCTCACCAGATGCCACGCCTCCTCACCAGATGCCACGACTCCTCACCAGAAGCTCTCCTTGATGAATGTGAATCGCACCGCGGCGCCGCTGTCTTGTTCCTGCCCGCCCGACGGCGGTGCCGCGGAGCCCGGCGCGCTGGCCATCGGATTCACGACGGCGGCGGCGACGGCCCCGCCGCCCCGGCCGCCGGCCCTGCTCTGAGCGACGCTGAAGCGCCGTGGCTCCGGCTCCGCCGGCTTGGCCTTCCCCGCTCGTCGCACCGCGCCGCAGAGTCCCACCTCGTCGCTGCAGGCGCGGCACGCGGCGGCAAGCTCCTTGGACATGGCCGGCGGCCCGCAGGCGAAGACGCCGACGTCGATGACGTCGTCCGGCGAGCCGTCCTCTCCCGCCGTCCGGGCCGCGGCCTCCCGTCGCTCCCGGCGCAGCACCGCCGACCAGTCGGGCCTCCCCGCGCCGATGTCCACGCGGCCCTCCACCTCGGAGACGGCGGACCTGCGAGCGGCCTTGACGCGGTCCCGCAGGGAGCGGCCGGCCGCGGGCGGCGCGGGCGGCGGCAGCGACGCCGGCCCGCGGCCCACCGCCGGGACGGGAGCGGCGGGGTGTGGGCCCATTTCCCCGGCAGGCGGTGCCGCGCACGGCGGCACGACGGCGGCCGGATCGGCCCCCGCGTCATCGTCGTCGTCGTCGCCGAGAGGCACCGTCTCCGCCACCTCCCCCACGGCTGGTAGGCCGCCGCCGCCCGGCCGCTCGGCGAAGACCGCACCGGCCCCCAGCGCCCTCATCACGGAGCCTGACCTGTGCCGCAGCGCCCCCTCGTCCCTCAGCACCGCGTCGCTCGTCCTCCTCGATTCCGAAACCGGCCGCTTGAGCCGCGAGGTGGCGCGTGCGACGGCGGCGGCGGTGCCCAGGCTCAGGCCGCGCGGCATGCCCGATGCGGCGCCCCGGGCCGCAGCGGGCGGCCCGGCCGACGGCACCCCGATGGCAGCGGCTGCCGCGGCGGCCTCTCCGCCCGCCGCCCCGCCCGCGACCCTGGTTGAGAACGTGACGCAGGCAGGCGGCCGCTCCTCCTTGGTCACATGGATGACTACACGGACGCGGGAGCGTACGGCATAGCTGGTGACAGCATCGCGGATCGTGGGCAGCGCCCACGCCGCCTTGGAGACCGTCGGGACGACCCAGACCAGCGTGACGTGCGCCGGCAGCGACGGCCGGCCGTGCCAGCAGAGGCCCGCAGCGGAGGGCGCATCCCCCGGCCCGCCGGCACCGTCGTAGGCTGCGTGGATGGCCCGCAAGGCAGCGATGAACGGCGTGGCGCCGACACCCGCCGCCGCCAGCACAACACCACCCCGGCTGAACACGGGAGACGTGCAGAGCTGGGCGCCCGCCGCGAAGGGGCCGGCCACCTGCACCGGGACGGGCCGCCACGGCGGGCGGGGAAGGCTTGGGGGGCCGCCCCGGCAGACGTCATCTGCTGTCAACGACGCCCCCGGGCCGGCTGGCCCGCCCGGGGCCGTCGCCGGGCCGGCCCCGGGGGACCCACCCGCGCGGAGGGCGAGGTCCGACCCGGCGTCGAGCGCCCCGATGGCGCGGAACGACTTGCTGCGCACGACGATGCGGCGGTCCGGAGCGGCGGCCACGGGCTGCGATGCTGCCGCGGCCACCAGCGACCAGGTGTCCCGCCTGGAGCCCTTCCCCCCGCTGCACCGGCTCCTCGCTCCGCAGCTCTGCTCGTACATCGCCCGGGCAGTCTTGCACGCCACCCAGTGGCAGCAGCAGCAGCACCCGACGGCATCCGCGATGCCCGGGTCGATCATGCGAACCTTGGCACCTTTGTCGATGTCCTCCGCGGACAGGCACACCTCCCGAACCACCCTGCCGGTGAAGTCCCCGAGCGGCCGTGCGTGCAGCACCAGCCTGTCGTCCGATGGCGCAGAGCTTACGCTGAACGGGTGCCACTCCCACGCCCCAAGCGACGGCACCCGCAGGAGCACGAACTGGCCGGGGAGGGACGCGAAACCGCGCTGGGCCATCGGATCGAGCACCCAGGGCAGCTTGGGCCGGCCCTTATAGCCCCGGGCGCACGGACAGCACCACGCCGGCGCGCCGCCGCACAGAAGTGGGGACCGTCCCATGGCCACCTCGAGACGCGCCACGCCACTGTCGTCCACGACGGCGCTGACCACCGCGGCGCGCTGCAGGAGTGACAGGCTCCACTGCCGGCCCATCTGGGCGAGCAAGGCGGCGGACGGGACCGCCATCACCCACCACCGCGACGCGTCGAGCCACTCCCCGCGGCCGTGCAGGACCAGGCACACCGCGACTCCGAGGAACATCACCGCGTGGGACCAGTAGAACGCCTCGTGATGCCGAGCGCGAACTGCCCAGCATGACGCAAGCGGCAGTGCGAGCACCAGCAGTGCGAGCATCACGTGGCCGGTGAGGCCCGGGCCGCTCAGCAGGAGCCACTGCCCAGCTGATACCGCATGGGGCGCGGTCGAGTTGCCACCTGACGCCGGCCGGACCCGGGCCGCGCCCGGGAGTGTCCAGCAGGGCACGCCTGGGGGCGGGGCGGTCGCTGCGCACGACTGCATGCCCAGGCTCGCGAGAACCACGCCGGCAGGCATCGACCCCAGGACCGCAAAGTTTCGATAGTGGCCCGCGATGTGAAGCGCCGACCACAACACCACCGCCCACGCCGAGGCGCGGTGCGCCTTCTTGACCGCCTCGACCGGCACACGGGACGCCAGCCACGGCACCCGCAAGAGTGCGCCCGTGAGCGGCTTGATCATTGTCGCTACCTGCGTACGTGTGCGATTGCAGAAGCGTCTCGGTCCGCGAGCAGTGCGATGCGAGAATGGCCAGGCGCTGGAGCAAGAGTGCTCACCATCACCGGGAACACAAGCAAGATGACCGCCGCGCTCGACCTGCTGAGAATGAACGACCATCCGAGGATACTCGCCGCGGGGGACCGGCCGTAGTGATCTGCCGCCACCACAAACACGACGGCCTGCAACAGCACAAAGATGCCGGTCGGAAGCGCCAGGCCGCGCCTCCGAGAGCAAGCCGGCAGCCTCATCTGCCGCAGGGTCCCCCACACCCAGGCAGCGTCCCAATTCGTGCGTTGCCAATTTCTGACGCCGCTCGTGTGGCGTTGGCTCGAGCGCAAACGCTCTGTTTTTTTGACCGGCTTCTGCATGTGGCCACACCCGCGAGAGGCCATGGCGTCGGCCGCGCCTCCACCGCTGCCTTTTGGCAAGAACCTGATCGCCGGCGCGATCGCGGGCGCCAGCGAGCTTCTGATCATGTACCCGCTCGTGAGCG
>Ga0136560_1001002_pt1 | contig 14443 bp, 26 predicted proteins | sample AntRauMeHopE1497_FD_104925 | JGI IMG/M metagenome (GOLD analysis project Ga0136560, IMG submission 104925) | Saline lake microbial communities from Rauer Islands, Antarctica - Metagenome Hop E1 #497 | ecosystem: Environmental > Aquatic > Non-marine Saline and Alkaline > Saline | place... | reverse complement strand
GTCACCGACGCCGTCCGTGTCACCGACACCATCCGTGTCACCGACGCCGTCAGTCTCCCCAACACCGTCCGTGTCATCTAGACCGTCCGTGTCATCTAGACCGTCCGTGTCATCTAGACCGTCATCTAGACCGTCCGTGTCCGCGCCATTAGCAGTCGAGCGCCGCCGCAGACTGAGCAGTGTAAGACTAGAGATGATATGATATGCTATGTCATGCCATGCCATGCCTATCTGCCTCCCATTCGTATGTTTACATGAGGCCGTGGGACTCACTATGTAGAGCTTCCCCAGGTGGTTGTCGCTCCCCTTTACCTCTAACGCTTATTTTTGCACATTGCTCTAATAACACTCCGCAGTAGCAGCAGTAGCAGTAGCAACAGCATGGGTTCACCCCGGTGGAGGTGTACAACCATGATAACCTTAATAACCACGTGAATGAATATGATACGGCAGAGGCAGAGGCAGAATTACAATGGCACCGGCAGAGACAGCTGATAAGTGAGCTTGATAGCATTCGGCTTGATGTCACCTGCATCTACCTTGAGGCAGAGATTCCAACACGGATTGAGCCGCACTCGTACTAGAGCCAGTGCAACACGGATAAAAAGTGGGAACAATGTACCAGAGACGCATGGAGAGACGCTTGGAACGACTGGATGGGCGCTTCTAACGATTTACACGACGTGCTATCTTATAGCGTGCATCGGCAGGAACGCAAAAAAGATAGACCCCCTCGAGACTTACACTAGTTCCGGAACGGGCCAGATTTCGCCGACCAGCTCCAAAATTCCTGGTGCGATGGCTTCGACTCACAGGATGAGATTGATTTCTTCTTGAATGAAATGGAATACAGCAGGAACGAAAAGCGGCTTCGACTCAGAGGAGGGACTGACGGCAACGCATACGATGTGCAGAGCGGACTCGCCGACTGCACGACCCGGCAAGCTGAATCTGGTGATTTCCTTGAGGTTCCTCGCACTGAGTTCTCGCTCATCAGGAGGGAGCGATTCTGGTCCAGCGCACAGCCAAGGGTGGAGAACGTCTCCTATACACCGCTCATAGACGCAGATTGCGGCTCTCTCGCCCTCGACAGCACTGACCAGAACGAGACATCAAACATTTATTGCGACCTGCAGACACGAAGTGCAGTTTGCGCCATGTGGGTGCCTGTGGTCGCTGAACTGAACCTGACTGTCTCGTATGGATCCGGAATTGATCTCTAGATAGCTGCCTCGGCTGTTCGCTCATTGGATCGTAGCGACAGCTCCATGCTTTCTTCGAGTGGCCGACCATTTGAGGCAACGGAAGGTGCTCCTCTGGCGTTCTCAGACGACGACGTAAGCCTGTTTACTGCAACTCGGATAGATGCTGCCGTGACACTTGGGGGATAGGCATCCACTTGGATTCCCTTGCCTTGGGACTCTATGGCTGGGAGCGTGGCATCCCAGTGCTCGGTCACTGACCATCTGTCATGGCCATGTGAATAGTCTGACTAGTATCCGATGACGGCCTCCGTCGTCAGTGCTACTCGCAGGAACGATGTTATTGTCTCACCGCTGTAGTAGATCAGCAGACCCTCTATCTCCTACGAGTAGCCAGTACTGACTTGGGTCATCAATCCAACTAATCCAGTAGACCGGGAGCGACTGGAGCCACAGGGTGACTAGTTCATCGAAGCAGCGCTCTCAAACCTGCCGCCCGAGTGGTTGCTAGCATCACCGCTACAGCAGCTGCAGATAGAACAAAGTCGTTCGGGCGGACAACTGCAACTCTTCTTGCGGAACTCGAGGATGGATACAGAGGGCGTTCGCAGCCCGCTCTACCCTGGGCTGGTGTCTACAGGGGCATGGTCTGATGCAGCACCTGCTGTCATTGCTGGCCAGAGACAAACAGTCTGCGGAGACGGGGTTTCACCATGCACATACATCCCTACCGTGACCCTGCCCTACGACTCCCCGATCGCCCCAGTTGTCGCGATGGCTAAAGGCACAGAGAGTCGGGTGGCAGAACTCGGCTTTCTGCAAGTTTTTGTGCTCAGCGTTGAACCATCAATCGTGCTACCGTCCGCACCAGAAGTATTACAGTACCGCTTCCAGATCAACGGCGAGGGCGTCCAGGACTCAGACATCAAGGTATAGGCTATCTTCATCGGGCCAGTGTCATGCACAAAGATCACCAATTTCCCCGAGCAAGAGAAGCGACTGGATTGCACCGTAAATGCGCCGCCAAGATGGACCAATGACACGGCGTTCTACCGTCTGGAGTCTGCTGACGGTCGCGTCACTGACACCCAGAAACGATCGTTCCTCCGTCCGCAACCTCCGCCTTCAGTGCTTGCAGTGAACACAGCAACCGACGCTTCGATGCCACGGAAAGTATCCGTTGAGCCCAGTGACGAGGGTCGGGTACCGACCACAGGCGGCCTCTTCGCAATTATAGCTGGGCTTGGGTTCGGGACCGAGACACGATAGGAAGGCGAAAAAGGGCCCAATAGGCTCTACATCGGGGATGTAGAATTCGTCGAGTTTGGCACGGGTATTGATGCTGCTCGTGTGTACCATAACCGGATTGTGTATGCGGAGGACGGGCGCGAGGAGTTCTGGGAGGCGGGGGAAACCACCGGAAGTGGGGCATCGGCTGTCCGGCGGCTGCAGCCGGTCAAAAACGTGGATCCTGCAATGGCTGCCATGCCTGAGGTGCAGCTGAACAACGCGAGGGGTCCCTTGTTACAGTGGGAGTCTACGAACAGGGTCAGTGCGATGATCCCGCCCGGAGTAGGGGCTGCTTCGCCTGTGTCCATCGGGATGCGAACCGGCTTGCACTCGCCTGCGGTCGCGGCAAGTATCGTTGTATATGCTCGGCCTAGTATAGAGTAGGCAATTCCCTCTGTGGTGCTGGCTCGTGACTTCAACGTCACAGTTGTGCTCAAAGGAAATTACTTTGGGTACCGAGATCAGCACATCGACATGGTCTCCATCGGGGGACTCCTATGTCGGAATGTGAGTTAGGGTGCAGACTTCGCAGTGCTGGAACGATACGGAGGTTCAGAAGCAGTAGAGCTTGCCAACGTCTCCAATCTTGAGGGAAGATATATAACCTGCACTGGTATTGAGCAGACATACAAAGGAACTCTATCCAACGGGTCTGCCACCACTCTGACAGCAGGTGAAGAATGGCCAACAAGTGACGTTATAGTACAGGTGTCCGGTCAGAAAACAACCAGCAGTACCGTGATGGATCTGCAAGGGGTCCCCAAAGTGAAATTACTGACTGCAGTGACGTCTAGTGAGCTCGATTTCGACACATCAGGTACCGGACAGGCGGTGCTATCAGGAAATGGGTTTGGCTGGGATGCCCGGGATGTAGAGGCTGTAGTGTTTGGACCATGGCGAACATCTGGAATCGGAGCTGAAGAAGACATGAATGTGCTGTAGCAGTGCGTACAGCCACTGCTGCTTACAACCGGGGGGGAGTTGCGGCCGTCGACATCAGCCTCGCCGACTCCGTCAAGTTCACCAACTCCGTCGGTGTCTCCGTCGATTTCGCCAACGCCGTCGGTGTCACCAACTCCGTCGGTCAGCCCGTTCGAAACCCCGAGTCCAACCCCAAGCCCCTATCCGTCGATGACTCCGTATCATGTGAACCAGTCCGTCTCACACAACGCAACCCACATTGCTGGTACGAACGGCAGCGGAAATGCAAGCGATGCAACTGCGGGTGCAACGAACGCCACGGCGTCGCCCACTCCATAGAATGGATCAAGTGCAGATGGTGGAGATGGAATGTCAGGGAACAACATGACCAGCTTGAATGGGACGGCAAGCCCAGTGCCGTCGATGCCACCTCAGGCTAGCACCCCAGTGGTTCCAATCGCGAGTGAAACTGCCGGTTCTTCTGCAGAGGGTCCCGTTGTGAACGGCTCAATCTCAGGTGGCACGCCATCCGGAGCCGATAATATGACCTAGCCCTCGAATGGTTCATTACCAGCATCGAGGAGGCTGCTGCATGCTGGCTTGATAGCTGGCTCGAGACACGACAATGCGCGGCGACTAGACATGAACGAAACTGCTGAAAATGTCACTGCGAGATTTGACGGTGGCGATAATTCAACGTTCCAGAACGGAAGTATGGGAACATTTGACGTGTATAACGGCTCCCACACCAACGCTTATGACAGTCCTGCAGTTCTAAACAATGGCACCTAGAACGGGACGGGCAATGCATCGACGGCAAGTCCTGGAGCTAGAACTAACACCACTGTGTCGCCATCCCCATTGCCATCCCCAATGAGTACCTGGGTTCCATAGGCAGACAACTCATCGGATGGTAATGGCACAGCGAACCCAATGCATAACGGTACTGCCAGCTACGGTAATCAGACGGAGAAAATCAATGCTACGGCCACGCCGACTATGAACCACAGTGCTGTGTCCAACGCATCGACAGCATCGTCACCATCACCATCACCATCTCCCTCAGTGACACCATCCGTGACTCCCAGTAGCTCCACCTCCCCGTCACCGACCCCCTCCATGACTCCAAGTCCATCGCCTGTGCTCGATCCGCTGGACGTCTGTCACGTCTTGTGGCCAAGAATGTCAACAGGGACACTGAATGGCGATGGTACTGTGGAGTCTGCGCACGACAGCCCGGTCAAGTGGCGGTCGAAGTCGGAGCTTCAAGTTGACGTGCCGCCAGGGGCAGGGGCGGATATCGGCGTGGCTGTGGTACTGCGAATAGGGACGGTTGCAACCGGCGTGTTCTCTTTCGAGCCGCCCATGATTCTTGCGCTTGAACCTACCTTCCTCGTGTTCGGCGAATCTCGCCCACTAATTGCATGCGGAACCAGTTTCGGCACTGCGCTTCCTATTGAACGCACGCTGCGATACGGCGGCCAGCTGTGCCAGGTGATCGAAGATATTGACCTGGACGAAGCCAACGAGGTAGCCATATCCGCCGGGTCACAGTCAATAACGCAGCGGATCAGTGCATCATCGTCGCACCTGATTCCTATCACATCTTGCATCAGGTGTTCTTAGCTAGACTGGAGCTTGGAGGCAATAAGCGATCTCAGTGGGTGGTCTTAGTCTGTTGTGCTGCTGAGTGTGGCTGGGCAAGAAACTGATTTCAGTGGAGCACAGCTTGGCAGTGCCCCGGCTATCACAGAGCTTGTATTTGCCTCCTCTGCCTCCTGCACGAACACAACGGGAGGCACTGCTGTAAACTCGATCGAGATCAAAGGACAAGGATATGGACGCAGATCTGATGATGTTGAGTATGTGCTTGTATCAGGGTTTGATTTGGAAGTCGCTGCCATGACAGCTGGATTGAACTCAACAACCGTAGTCCAAGGCAGCCGCGAAGGGATTATGAACGGAAGCCGTCTGTTTGAGCCATCCGCCCTTGCCGCGATGAAGATAGACCCGTGGGTGCTTGCAGCCGCCATTCCAGTCAGAAGCAGCAGCGGCATTTCCGTGATCCCAGTCGGCAATGTTGAGGTGCCACTGCCCGCGGCAGTGTGGCTATCTGAAGGATCCATTCAGGTATAGCTACCTCCAGGGGCAGGTCCCGGCATTCAGTTGCGGGTGCAGCTTGTGGGTGGGGCAGTGACTCGGCCTCGATCGACAGCGTACTGTAGCCCGGTGATTGACGATTCATCGCCTGTTGCGGTCCTGGCTGGCGAGCAGGGTGCATCGATCGTACTTCGAGGGACATCATTCCCCCTGGTGAAGGAACAACTCACTGACGTCCGAGTAGGGGGCGTGTCGTGTATTTCCGTTGAGCTAGTGGAGCCCGGCCGATCTATCCGCTGCTCTGGCCTACGCTGGGTCAATGCCACTCTGGCACGGGCTACCCCTTGGGATGCAGACGGGCGAGGGGTTATTGGTAGCACTTGGCCTGCTACAGGGACTGTCATCATTGTGGCTGGACAAGTGTCTCAAGCCACAACTGTGGCAGTAGAGCTTGTACCACCTCCTGTAGTCGAATCCATTTTACCCACAGAGGCTGGCCCAGGTGAGACAATCAGTATCCAAGGTGAGGGGTTCAGCGCCGATCATCGAAATTTGCGGAACCTCACGATCGGCGGCATTCCATGCGTCGGCAATTCCTCCATGTGGCACGTCTCTCGCACAGAACTCGCCTGCCAGATCCCAATCGACCATCCCCTGTGGCTCCACGTGAAAGACAACCCTGGGTCTGTGTAGCCCTATGTCGGTATTCAGGTGATCATGCGAACAGGGGTGTCCAACCTAGAGAGATACACGGCCACAGGAGAACCTGAGGAGATCGATGCAACTGGGCAACTGTCTGATGCCACGACAGAAGGCATCTTGCCTCCAGGGAACTACGGGATGGGAGCTCCTCAAGGTGCCCGACTCATACCCAAGGGTATCGCACAGAATTTTCCACCCCCGGTATCACCCCTGGCTCCCTCTGCATGGCGTGGTGTCAATGATGACCTCCGCATCACAGCCAGGTGGTTCTTTCCCTCTGCAGCGATGGAAAACACAGCCATCCGCAGAATCAGTGGCGTACAAGCACTGAACTTCCTGGCTACGTAGCGATTCCGAATTCAGGCGGCAACGAGCCTAGGTGAATTCGAGACGAGTGATGTTGTGACTCAGATCGTCACTGCGACCCAGAACCAGCTGGCTCCATGGGCTACTGAGGCATTCGATGATGATGCACTGGAGGACCTTCTCGATATCGCCCCACAGTGGACGACAGAGCTGGACAACAACAGTACTGCGGCTGCATTGGCTAAGGTTGGGCTAAAGGGACAGCTGGCCGACTTGGGACCGACTGTGACACGACTCGCTTAGCAGCGGGAAGCTCTCCGACCCCTCCCCAGGTCGGCCGATGCCGAGCCTACTTCACCAACTCCGATAGACCTGGGCTCTGCAGCCGCTTGGTTTGCAGCAGAAAGCACTTTCAATGTCCCCTTAAGAGAGCCCTATGCTGTGAGGGTGAGGGCTGAGCATGTGGCTGGAGGTGTCGAGGCAAAGATGCGCGCCAGTCCGTGGGTGTATGTGGATGGGTATGTCACAGCGGCATGTACATTCGATCAATTTTTGCCAGCTGGTCTTGGTCTCAAGTAGTAGTGCCTTCCGTGTCCAGAGGGTGCCCTGTGTGGCGGCATGCCTGCCGACCGTATTGCAGCTGTGGAGGGGTTCCAGAGGCTGGATTGGTCTTTCGGTCGGATAGGCTTCGTGCAGTGCGAGATTGAAGGTGCATGTAGAGGTGTGCCGGCATCGATTGCCGAGGAAGCCCAGGTTCTGGGTACTCCTCCTGGGATGCAACTTCGGCCTGAAACGCAGCTGCAACTGGCGCTTTCATAGACTAACGGCGATGTGGCCGTAGCCGAAGCTATGGTAAAGCTTTGGAGGTTTTCCAACCAGCTCTCCTAGATGGTGTCATCAGGTCGCATCCTCGATAGTGAAGATAGGACAGACCAACAGATAGACAACATCATCCCATCAGACGGTAACGAGGAGCCAGGAGATGACCCGGATCAGACCCTAGCAGGCAATGGTGATGCTGGAAACTCGATGGGAGGCAATTCTACAGCAGGTTCTGACACAGGAGTAAGACGGCTATCACAGCGCATGCTAGGACGCAGCACCGCTACCAAGTATCATAGTTCCGCATCCGACCCTATGGATAACGGTCGTGCGAGGCTCAGGCGTGCGCAGACAGCAAGAGGTGCCGCAAGCCAATTCACCTTACAGGACATGTTGGTAATAGCTCGCGCACATGCCGAGACAGCATCAACGGCTTCATATTCATAGACAGAGAGCGATTCCCGAAGCGACACCTCTGATACAGCCAGTATCTAGGTCACTCCTCGCATGCTGCAGACCACGAATGCGTTGCCAGAATGGGCAAATCGCCCACGTCATGTGGAATTTGTAAGCAAAAACGGAACTAAGGCGGTGTTCCATCTGTCGCCACCAGACGATGTGCTCAAGCTGTTGGCAGCTTACGGCGAGGAGCAGCAACCTCGAGCGATGGCTGGCGTGCGGTCTCTGTTTGCCCGCAATCTAGAGGGATGTGCGCTTGGACACAAGGGAACCATGTGTTCCCAATGCGTGCAGGGATACTTCAAGAATGCACTAGGACAGTGCAGAGAGTGTCCTGAACCTGAGGAACAAGGTATCATGCCTCTACTGCAGCGAGTTGCGATCGCTGTTGGCCTGCTTGTCGTGTTTGGGGGTTTGCTGTTCAACACATGGCGATCACAGAATAACAAGGGTTCACCAGCTGTTGTGGTTGCAGCAAAGATTCTCTTCACGCATTTGCAGACCGTGGGAATTATCAACTCGGTTGACATTCAGTTTCCCGAAGTTATGGGTCAGTTCTTCGGCGGTGCTAGTGTGGGATCGTCTGCCGCTACGAGCGGGATGGCGCTGGAATGCAGCTTAGACAACACTTCGGATCCCGTGGGATAGACGATCCTCGCATATGCTGTCTTTCCTGGACTTCTGACTTATGCATGTGTGCTCTGGTCCATGGAGGTGCTGATATCCTTTGCGATTGCATTCCTGAGGAGACCAGAGTCAGGTGCATACTCCAACATGTGTCCATCGATATTGGCCGTGTGCTGCTGCTCCAGATCGCCGGACTGGCAGTCACACGTGGACAAGGCGAGGGAAATAGCAGACATGCACAGTTCCGATCTAGGCCGAGAACATGCCTGGGATGCACACAGGAGAGAGACAGCATACACCCCTGGCCTCTCCCGACTCTCATACTTCGATGCATGCTGTGCCTGCTTCTGCTGCTGCTGCAGAGCATGCTGTGGTACCTCCAGAAAATACATGCTGCTGAATCAGTCGGCGAATCACCCAGGAGAAGAAGCGAGCAGGGTAGGCGCTGGGGGGAATCTTTACAATGGCATTGTGGGTGTGAACCCGATGATGCCTGGAGGTAGGATTGCATTTGGGACTGCCCAGGGCACAGGTGCCCAGTCGAATGATGACGCAGTAAAAGCTGTGAATCCACTCCGAGTCCGCGGTAGAACGGGCCGTCATGCGAATCGAAAGGTCACAGCGGGAGGGTATCAGAATGCATTGGCTATATTGGATCCAAGGGCAAGGACTTCCACAGCCAAACAGAACAGATTATCCCGATTAGCCTCCCAAGGCCTCATGTAGCAGACAGGGACTAGTGGTAGTACTGTGCCAGCGAGATTGAGTGTCTCTAGGGCTGCATCTGTTGGCGCGGCCGGACTGGGTGATCCTGATGCAGCTGATTTCAGCATGTCCAACCCGTTGCGGATGGGAGGGGGCCGGGGAGGCAATGTGGCCATTGCTCCTATTCCAGTCAGAAATTTGAAGGCGGGAGTTTCGATTCCGAATCCAATGGCAACGCCCGGTTTCGGTGTCGGACTGGCGATCAGGGGACCGTCGGAACCAGCAGAAGGGAGGTCCCGAGGTGGCACCGGCATTGATGAGGACGATGATGGATCTAAGATCATCCTCGGAGGGAAAGAGCTGTCAGAGCAAGAGATGGAGACGCTGTTTGAGGTGGGGCAATTCACACACCTGCCGGAATGGGAAGAAATGATTCGACTCCATGTGCCCGAGCTGCGGGCGGAACTCAAGGGAAGACGAAAGAACCGGTCGAGAGCCCCTTCAAGCCGGAGGCTGCCTTCTTATCGAATGGCCAGCACTCATTCCTTAAATATGAGTGTCTCACAGCGAGGCGTGACCACGAGCCGGCAAGGTGGTAGAGGCAGCCCGCCATTCGGGGTTCAACAAGTGGGCCGAAACAGCCCCCCGTTCGGGGCTCAACAAGCGGGCCGAAACAGCCCACCATTCGGAGCTCAAAATGCTCGCTCGAGAAGCCCTCCCCTCCCAGTGGGCGTAGGTTAGGTACGGTCGGGCAGCCCGACTCCTTCCACGATCCTCTCAGGGAACAAGAGCAGCATGGTAAACGGAGGGAGTGGTGGGGTCTCGCTGCTCGAAATGGTACCACTCACAGTGGGTATCACGCACAAGACGGAGTGCTTCGATCTCTGCGGGATGTGGGGTAAACGCATCTTGCTGTCAATCCTCGTTGTGTGTTTCCTTGTACACACACCGATCACTGAAGCTGCCCTCCGCATGCTTGCGTGTAGATCCATTGAGCCAGAAGCAGGTGCCTCGTACGATATCATCACGGATGCAAGACGGGAAGCATTCGAGGAGGCCAACGTAACGAGCCTAGCAAAAGGTGCCTCCATCGAAGCAGAGCTTGAATACAATAGATCAACGCTGATTAGGGATAGCTGGTTGAAATTTGGATCGGCTCCCAGTTCCCAAGGCTAGCTGCGGCTGGCAATGGATCTCGAGTACGTCTGCACCGACAACTACCCTGAAATGATGACAGTGTCGCTCCCAGTGCTTATGGGCTTCAGTCTCCTTGTACCTGCCATCGTGGTTGCTCTGGTGCGGTGCCGGTGCGAGAATGTGTCGGATGAGACATGGCAGTATCTCGAGGATGCGATGTCATTCTTGTATAAGGGGTTGAAAGACGAACACAAGTACTGGGAGGCGGTCAATCTGATCCGCAAGGGAATGCAAGCAGCTGTTGTGACGGTACTAGCTCCCTTTGGAGTTGAAACGCAACTCATTTGCATGGTCTGCGTAGTTGGCGCGTCATGGCTTTTGCAAGCAATGTACCACCCGTATCAGCTATAGCTACGTAAGCAATCTGAAGGACTTCCCGTTGTTCAGGTCGATCCGAGGAGTCACACGGTGATCTACGAGTTGCGTGATAGTGCGACAACCGGCGATCAGGAGGCGAATGCTGCCGCCGCTGCTGCCGCCGCCGAGGAAGAAGCTGACGACGATGACAACCACGATGATGGCACTAACGCCAAGGCCTTTCGAAAACAACGACGTGGGACCATCCTAGGAGGCAAAAGTGGAGGTGCTCTCGCTTCATCATCGCCTACAAGAATATCGAGCAGGCGTCGGAGCACGCGTCCCAGCATCAATCGGATCGGATCGGATGTGAACCCGCAAGGTTCAGGTAACACCCAGCGAAGGCGATCGTCGGCACCACCACCCCGGGAGCGTAAGCGGAAACGCACTGATGCTGATAATCTGCCAGAGACTGTCAAGTGGGAGGCGATGCCGGATGCTACCTACATGCGATGGAAAGCCTACCTCTGGTCTCATCTGGCTGCAGCTGCACGAGCCAAGATGCCTCCTCGTCCTACACCTCCAGTCAAGTCGATCACAGAGAGCGAAGGGGCATTCCTCGATCGCAAGCATTCCTATGAACGCGCCCTGGCGCGCTATCCAGATGACTGCAGGGTGCGCATGAAGTAGTTGAGCAAGTAGCTGCAGCGGGCATCCAGATCTCAAGGAAGCAGTCAGGAGAGAGACAAGGCCATATTTGAGCACGAGCTTATGCGACGCCCATATTCATCATGGTGGTGTTGCGGTAAATTTTACTATTGGCTGGCGAAATCGTTCTGTCGCAGGTGCAACGCCCGGGTTAGGCTGTATGAGAAGGCAAGGCAACGAGATGCTGTCAGGATGTGGCTTGTGCATGCACGGGTGCAGGAACGGAAGCGATTAGAGCCGGTGGCGCAGTTCGACAAGATCGACTACGGCGGGAATGAGAAAAAGTCCAAAGACGGAAGGGGGGGGTTCGGGAGAGCGCAATTGCGTGGACACCCGTAGGATGAACCCACGGAGAGGCCGTCAGAGCGGATTCGCCGCAAGACCCTCATGTCCTTCAATTTCTACCAGCACGCTGCGAGTGGCCATGTGCAGTCGCAGGCCACCACAACATCACGGAGGCATACGCATCGGCTAGACTCAGAGGTGAAACAGGCCAAGCCGTCATCTGCCGACTATGGTTCCATGTCGCGGCAACCATTTGCGAACGGCCCTCGCTTGTCTAACCGAGGCACCTTGTTCGACCTTGATGTGGCATTTGACCCAAGTCACGAAGGCGCGTTGCCGCAAGACTACTCATCTCATGTTGCAGACCCGATCATGGCATGGAGTGACACGGACACCGACGATGACAAAGAACAACACATCACCCACCCTCAGAATGTCGCGGTAGAGCCAGTGGCGGACGAAGAAGAAGAAGAAGAATATGAAGAGTATGAGGACCCACTGTTTGCCCCGTCCGATACGCTGCTCGCAGAGGGCATCGTCGACGATGTCCTCAACGTGTTCTATGATGGAGAGGAGGACGAGTAGGGCAAGAAGAAGGCGGTGGAAGTGGTAAGGCAGGTTCCTGCTGTAAAGTATCAGTACGATGATCTGCTCAATCGGCTGGATATTCTATCCCTGGCGGCTGCGTTCATCTCTCTGATCGCGGTGCTGGCCGTGCAGGTGGAGAGGCGAGCCCAGAGCCTCGCGTCGTACAACGTCAGTATCGAGCTGCCTGCCTCATGGGTCCTCATCGCAGTGAATCTGATGCTGGTCGTGTATTCAGTCAACAGCTTCTGGCCCGAATTCCGCGGACTGGCGATGGGGGTACTGGGGTCCATGTTCCGTGTGTTCTCCGGGGTCGGTGCTAGGCTGAGCGGGCCATGCGAGATTTGTGGATTGGCTATCATGACCCTCGTTGGTGGACTTGCGTATGTGTTCTGCTGCCTATGGATATGTGCATGCATGTGCAGAAATAAACGGAAACCGGAACAGCTGAGGTCTTCAAGACCGACGTTCTAGAACTCTGCCGATCGCTTAACACAGGCTGCATTCGAAGGCAAAACGGCAGGCCCTTCATTCTACAGGCGAGGTATGGAGAACGGTGGGACGGGTGGCCCATCTGTGTCGGCGTTGAATCCCATGGTACGGGCAGCTCTGGAGCTGCGTGGTGGACCCAAGAAGGGCAAGGGTATGGGCTAGGCTGGTGATGTGGATGACAGTAGGCCGAATGGACCGAGTGGGGCAGCATGGGATAGAGATGAAGACAGCCTTCCGCTTCCTTCGGCTGCCATGGGTCGTGAGTAGGAGAGCAAGGCTCATCCCCGGTCTGTTGAGCAACACATGATGGGGATGGGGGGGTCCATGTAGAGACAAAGGGATCATGCACTTGGAACTGAGGCTGGTGCTGAGAGGTAGAATCAGGACGAGGGGGGCATCGCAGGGATGCTGGCACGCATGTTCGCCGGGCCGTTCTCGCTGGGATCCGGAGCCAGAACAGAGCCAGATTCTGACTCCGCATCCATGCCGGGTCTCGGCCGCACATTCCGTGGACGCGTGAATCCGCTGGCTGTGCGTCGATCGCAGCGAAGGAAGCTGAATGCCCCTGCCATGTTACGTCGAAGCGATGGTGAAGAGGATGGAGATGAGGGTGGGGCCGCTGCTAGGGCGAGCCATGCGCTGGGACATACCACCGATGCAGCTGATGCTCAGGACGGCACTGGAGCTGACGAAGGTAGCGGGATGCCTTGGCGCCGGAACCCACTGCAAGGAACGTCCTGGTCAGCTGCTGAGTCTTCGCACGATCCAGCAGGCGGATTCCGATTCCGAGTGAAGCAGCAGCCGTATTCGTAGAACCAACGAACCGTGGTGGAGATGGCTCGAGGTTCCGCTGGAAGGGCGCGCGGCGCAAAAGCAGCGGCTTCCGATTCAGCAACAGGGTCGAGGATGGCAACCACGATGATCCGGGTTCTTGGGAGGGAGTGTGACGAGTGGAAGGAAAACCTGGCCAAGATGGTGACCCGGCGCACCGTGCCGTCGACTGCGTCACAATCGATGGTGTCTCCTCTGGGAGCTTTCGCTGTGAGGGGTAGTTCTTAGACTGGGCCGAGACCAGCTGGGGTAAAGCGATCAAGGCAGAGAGCGAGGCGAGGGGCAGCTGCGATTCACATGAGCGCAGCTGAGCTGGAACTCATGAGACTAGATGCCAAAGCTAAGGGTGTCAAGTGGTTGAAGCCCAGGAGGTGGAAGAAACCTGCCGGCAAGAAGTGGAAGAAACCCACCGGACGGCGGTGGCAAAAGCCGAAGGGCTCCAAGGTAGCCATGCCGGTCAGGTCGAAGGCGGTGCTAGAAGCCTTCAAGCTATTCGAAACGAAGAGTCAGGCGATTCGCGAGTAGAACGACTCTTTCAAGCGGCTGAAGCTGAAGGCCAAGATCAGGGCAGAAAGAGAGGAAAGGGAACGAGTGGCGGCTGGTGGGGCGGGCTCGTAAGTAAAGTTGTCGGTGAGTTTTCAACTGAAGGGTTCATTCTCCTGTCCGGCATAGGCTAGTATTATGAGCATTACTGGCACTTCGAAGTCAACCAAGACACGCATTTTGATAAGGTCTTGATCCTGTGACAGATTCCCGTTTATTACTTGATCTATTTGAGTGTTCAGTCACTATGCTCCGATACACGTGGAGAACAACCTCCTCTAGTGATCGTATATGCAAAGCCTCAGAAATGTTAGCACGGCCACATTGCGTCCACTTCGTCCGATGCCGTACCCGCCCGGGTCGCAGACGGT
>Ga0136560_1001001_pt1 | contig 14451 bp, 11 predicted proteins | sample AntRauMeHopE1497_FD_104925 | JGI IMG/M metagenome (GOLD analysis project Ga0136560, IMG submission 104925) | Saline lake microbial communities from Rauer Islands, Antarctica - Metagenome Hop E1 #497 | ecosystem: Environmental > Aquatic > Non-marine Saline and Alkaline > Saline | place... | reverse complement strand
GGTCCTTGCCGAGTCCAGGCGCGCCTTGGCTTGGCGCACCGCCACGGCCGTTGTGGCTTCCATGGTCTTGCGGTGCGAGGCTGCCGCAGCCCTGGCCACCTCAGCCGCCGCCTGGGCCTCAACCCGGCGGATCGAGGCCCCTTGGAGGTCCTTGAGCGGCGACAGCATGCGATCCGCCGACGTCATCGCCTCCCGCACGCTCGCCATGAGGTCGCGCCAGCCCCCGATGGCACGATCTGCGGCTGCTTTGGCCTCTGTGATGGATGCTCCGACCAGATCATTGAGCTTCGCCGCCGTCACTGGCTCGTCGTCCATCCGTGCCTTGAGCGCAGCTGCGGCACGCGCCGCCACGTCAGCCGCTGCGGACACGGCACGGCGACCGGCGGCCTCCCTGTCGGTCCGTCGCTTCTCCTGGGCCGTCGTCACGACGGCAGCGGCCTTAGCGTTGAGCTGCGCCACCACGTCATCGACCCCGGCCACGTCAGGAAGCCCGGCCCGCCACTCGCGAGGGACTGCGGCGACAGAGTGCATGAGCTCCAGCGCAATACGACGCGCCGTGGTGGCTCCTGTAGCGGCCCCGCGGACTGGCTGTGCCGCCTCAGCACCAGGGCTGCCCGCCCTTGCGCCCTCACGCCGACCAGACTGGAGCTTGCCGGTTGACGGCCCCTCGCCGGCCTCGGCAGCTGCCGCTGCCATTGCCTCCTCGCTGAGGTCCCCGGGCGACCCAAGCTCGTGAGACGCGTCGAGCGACGCGAGCTCCCGGGACACCGCCTCGCAGATCGCTGCTGCTGCGCTGACACCCGCGGCGTTGCCGCCCTCAGCCTGGGGCGCCCGCACCCCATCCACCGCCTCCAGCGTCGTGCACGCGTCGAGCCGCGTCAGCGTCGACCGCACGGCATCGTCCAGCGACAGCTCTCGCCACGCCCACTCCGACGCGGCCTCGCCGAGCAGTCGCTCCGCCTCCATGCGGCGCCCCGCTCGCTGGTCGTTGGCCTCCGCCTCCACCTCCTCGCGGGCCGCGGCGAGCTTTGCCGCCATGGCAGCCTCAAGGTCAGCCGCCTTGCTCGGAGCGGCTGCCACCGCCTCGGCGAGGATGCGGCGAGCCTCGGCCTCGACCATGCCCAGAGCCTCGGACACGGCTGCCGTCGGCACGCCTCGCCTTCCCGCCACCCAGCCGTGCACGGCGGCTCGGGCGGCCTCCGCGTAGTCAGCCAGCCGCTGCCGCCAGCGGGCCGCGGCGAGCTCGTCCATGGCGTCAGCAACGCTCGATGGCACCAGCTCGCGAAAACGCGGGGTAGACACCGCAGCACAGAGCGCAGCTGCGGCATCGCCCAGGGACGCGGCGGACAGGGGCGCGCCGCGTCGACCGGGGGCGCTGGTGGGTGTCCGTGACCCGTCCATGATCGCGGGGACGACGGAGTCCCGCATGGCCTCGCCAAAGCTGGCCCCGCTGTGGCTGACACGGCCGTCGGGGAGCGGCAGGAGGAGCGCGGAGCAGCTGCCATACGCGGCCCGGAGCTGCGACCTGGCCTTGTTGCGGCGGAGCGCGTTGAGAGCCTCGTCGTCGTCGTCGTCGTCGTCGTCGTCGTCCTCGGGGCTGAAGATGCCGTCGCGAACGGCGTCGGGACCATGGTCAAGCTCGTAGTCGCGAGCGAGTACGATCAGCGACTCGCCCAGCCGGCCGTCGCTGCCGTCGTGCTTTGAACCCGACGACACCGCCTTGGCGGCTTTGGCCAGGAAGCCCAGCCGGCCCAGCATGTCCTCGCGCCCGGGGGCGCCCTTGGTGTTGAGCACGAGCACGGACGACAGCATCGCCGCCACGACAGCAAGCTGCATGTCGTGTTTTGCGCTTTTGTCGCCGGTGCCCTCGATGTCGAGGAGGACAAGGTCCATGGGCTCGGCGGGACGAGGGATGACTGCGACGTCGATCCCCGCCGTGACGGCGGAGCCCGACGCACTGGCCTTGAAGATCGCAGCCTGTCCGCCGGCGCTGGTGTCGGCGATGGATGGGGTCACGGCCCCGCCGGAGGCCGCGTGGGACGCGATGATGGACTGCAGGGTGCTCTTGCCGGACCGCAAGGCGCCCATGACGGCGACGACGAAGATCGGCTTCGAGCCGAGAGTCGCGAGGGCAGACGCCGCGCCTGAGGAGACCACGACGCCGCCGTCGGCGGCCGACTGGACGAGCTTGTGCACGTGAATGTCGTGAGGCTTCGCTGCGACTGCTGCCATGGCTGTAGGGTGTGCTGGGAGCGCGGTGACGTCCGGATCATTTGGGCTCTGGGCTCTTGCGACGTCGGCGATTTCCATGCGAGTGGTGATCATCGATGTTTTCCCAGCAGAGCCGCACAGCGCACCCGTGGCACCTGGTTCGCATCACCCACATGACAGCAGCGGTCCGACCGATCACTGACGGTGCCTTCAAGATACTTGCCAGCGGTGGTGACAGGTGTCGTGGCAACAACGACCGCAAGTTGATTGCTTTCGGCCTGCCTGTGCTGCGTTTCTCTACGAAGCACTGTCCCGCTGGGTCAGACCACAAAGGCCTTTCAATCATGTGCACGCAAGGTCAATTGCCTGCGTTGGGACCCCACGCCACGTGGGCTCCCCAGCGAGGCGGTGTGCCAGCCTTGACGGATTGTCTTTCTGTGGGCTCGTCGGTGACCTGGGATCGTTGTGGCTGCATGGGGGGATGGCGTGGAATCATTCAGCTCCGGCACCGAGGTAAGGAAGGGCTAGCTCACGGGGCTGGGTGACGCGGAGGTGATTTGTGATCGGCAGGATTGATTGGCCGGCTGCTTGAACGCGTCGGACGCGAGTCCACCTCTTCAGCGCGGAACACGCAAACTACTTCTTCTGTGCGTTGTAGGCTGCTGCGGACATGCCGCGGCGGAAAGCCGCCCATGCTCTGCGGCGTGATGCGTCCGGAGCTTGTGCACTTCGATGTCATTGAGCTGCGCGGCCATGGCTGCTATCGCTCGGGAAGGAATGGAGTGTGCGCTCGATTTTTCACCGAATCGTTGTTTTCTTGGAAGCACTGCTGAGCCGCTCTGTCAGGCAGCGAGTGGTGGTCATTCAAGCTGGCAGCGACGCCGGGGCCGGCTCGCTGGCTTCCCGTGTTCAGTTTCGGATGCAGGGATCGATGCGCGCGGTTATCCGGCCCGCTCACACGCTTCGTGGCAGCCGAGGGCTGGCGATGGGAGTCATGCCGGCGTGTCGGTCACAAGGTGGTCGTGGGCGGCATTGCCGCGCAAACAGCCTAGCGGGGCACGGCAAAGTTGCGTATCGTGCGGGCGGTGCTTGTGGGGGCTCGAATGAGACGAGGGCTCGTTGCGGCTGCGTGGCGCGGAATCACTCAGCTCTGGCACCGGGGCAGGGAGGGCCGTGTCGCGCAAGCGCGACGACTGGGGGCCACGGCACTGCCGTCGTGCGGCTGGGGCGGTCGCTACGAAGTCTGAGGCTGAAGCGGGCGCCCATGAGGGCCAGCCCGGTGCCGCGCGCCCGCCTGAGCTGTGCATCCCTAAACGGGATTCCACAGGGCAGGGGCGCGTACCGGAGGGAAAGAGCACAAAAGTGCCGTTCGGTCACTTAATTGTTTTTGTTGTTGTGGTTGCTGGCCAGCATGGGACCGTGAGGCGACAGCCGCGGAGTCGCGATCAGGCGGCGCGGGTGGTCTTGAGGATGGCGCCCGAGAGCCAGTCGAAGCCCTCGTAGAGGCCGTCGCCGGTGGTGGCCTGGCAGGCCTGGCAGTACCAGGTGCGGCCGGTGGAGTCGAGGCTGAGCTCGCGGGCCACCTCGTCGGCGCCGAGGGCTCCGGGGAGGTCCTGCTTGTTGGCGAAGACCAGGAGCACGGCGTCGCGCAGCTCGTCCTCGGTGAGCATGCGGTGCAGCTCCTCCTTGACGTCCTCCATGCGGTCGCGGTCGTTGGAGTCGACCACGAAGATGATGCCCTGCGTGTTCTGGTAGTAGTGGCGCCACAGGGGGCGGATCTTGTCCTGCCCTCCGACGTCCCACACCGTAAAGTTGATGTTCTTGTACGACACCGTCTCGACGTTGAACCCGATCGTGGGGATGGTGGTCACCACCTCGCTGCGGGAAGCGCGAGCACGACAGCCAGGGACAGAGTGGAAGGGGTGCGACCGAGGCGCGACTGGCAGTGCCTGGCAGCTGTGGGCGCGGTCTGGGGCAACGGACGGCGCGGCTCTCTCACCCGAGCTTGAGCTTGTAAAGGGCGGTGGTCTGAGTAGGCGGGGAGAAAGTTCAACATGGCGGAGGGGCTGGCGGGCTGTCCGCGTCCTCCGAGGCGCCGTCATGTCAAACCACAAAGCAATGTCGGGGCGGCGGAACGGCGGTGCCGCCGGGGGCAGGGAACGACGGGGCGGCGAAAACACGGATCGGCTCAGGCCTCGTCTTCTGGCGCGGCGTCGTCACCGCCGGGGACGGCGCTAGCCTCCACAGGGCGGCTGGGACGGGCGGCCGGTGTCGAGCAGTCTCACCTTGCCAGCGGCATCGAGGCCGACCTGCGAGCGGACGAAGGCAGGGCGAGGGAAACAAACGAAAAGGCTGGAGGCTCGACACGTGCATGCGGAAACGCCGGCAAGGGGCGCTCGCGCCCGGGGCTCACCATCAGGATGCGGGACTCGACCTTGGACCTGCAAGGTTCGGGCAGGGGCACGGCAGGATCGGGCGGCGTCGGCGCGTACGGCGCAAGGAAAGGCGGACAACGGCGACGTCGACGGCGCGGAATTCTCGGCGATTTCGGCGCCGTCCCAACGGGTCGCCGCGAGGCTTGCGAGGCCGCAGGGCCCGGGGCTTGCGTTTCTCACCCGAGGGCCGAGGAGAGGCTGCTGAAGAGGCTGCTGAACATGGACCCCATGGCTGCGCGAGCTGTTCAAGTGTGCCGCAATGCAGAGCAACCGGTCCGTGCGTTTTCGGCTTTGCGACGGCCACTCGGCGCCACGAGCCGAGGCAGCCTTTCGCTGGCAGCTTGCGCAGTGATGCCACACAGTCTAGCGGCGCGGCCTTGGGCGCGACCCAAGACTCGGGGCGGTCCTAGGCGGTGCGTCTCCTGACCTCGACGTCGACGGTGGAGTCGTACTCGATGGTGGGGATCACGCTCTGCACGAACTTGAGGAAGTACAGCAGGTACAGCTCCACGCGGCCCTCGACCTCCTCGCGGGTCATCCCGGCCTCGAGCAGCGACGCGACGATGCGCTTCATGGCGGCGGAGTGCCGGCACGGGTGGATGGAGGCCTGCACGGGCTTGCCGGGCTCGTGGAAGTGCGGCTCTACCGTCACGGTCTTGTTGGCGTAGTCGGAGACGACGTCCTCCATGACGTGCTCTGGGGACAGGGGCACCGAGTCCTGCGGGGGGGGAGAAGAGGGCGGCGCGCGAGCGATGGGGCGGCGTGCGAGCGATGGGACGGCGTGCGAGCGACAGGGCGGCGTGCGAGCGACGGGGCGCCGCCTACCCCTCGGCGGCCCCCGCGCCCCGCCTCACCTCGTCGTAGCCCGAGAGGAACACCCGCGGGCAGCGGTACTTGCGGTCGTACACCACCGTGATGTCGTACGTCCGGCACCGCTCGAAGCCAGCGCTGTCCGACGCACCCAGCGCGCCCGACGGCGCCGCCGCCGCCGCGCCGCCCGTGTCGGTAGCTTCGTCCGCGTCGGCCTCATCCCCGCCAAAGCCGTCGAGGTCCACATACTCCTCCCCCTCCTCCTCCGCCGCCTCCTCCGCGGGAGCAGCCTCCTCCGCGGGAGCAGCAGCCCCCACGCCACCGTCGGCGCCTGCCGTCGCGCCGCCCTCGTCCTCGTCCTCGGCGACCGGCGTGGCGTAGTCGTCTCTGATGAACGCGGAGAGCCCGCCCGCCCCCGCCGCCCCCGCCGCGTCGATCAGGAGCGTGCCTCCCTCCTCCTCTGCGCCGTCGCCGGCCGAGTGGTGCGCGCCGGCCGACACCCAGCCGTCCTCGTCCGTGGTTTCCGCGGCCTCGGCGCTGCGGAAGCTGTCCTCCAGCGCCGACACGCGCTGAGAGCACGGCACGCTCTTGAGCAGGAGGTACTGCTTGTCGGCGGGCAGGAACGGGTGCTTGCTCGCCTCCTCGCCTGCCTGCCTGCGGGCACGGAAACGTCGCGGATCGGTTCGACGGGCGCGCCCGACCGGTAGCGGGAAGCCCTGTCGCAGCTTCACGGCGGCTCACCATTGCCACAACGGAGACACGCGAATGAGGGAGTCGCCTGCCGCCACAAACTCTTCCGGCGTCAGCACGCCGTCGTCCACGAACCGGCTGCTCTTGAGGACGGGCGTCAGGATGGAACCCAGGTCATGGTACACGCGCGATGCAAAGCTCGTGTGCGCCATTTCAAAGGCCGACCCCGTCTGCGGCGCCCTTGTGCCGGCCGTCCGCTATGAACCGGGCGGCGAGTCCGGACAGGGGCGAGCACTTGCTCTGTTGCCCCGGCGCCAGTCCGCCGGCAGCACCCACCCCGGCGCACACCGCCGGCTGGAGCAGCGAAGACGTGGCTTCTTGGGTCTGATGGCCGACAGGCCTCCGGCAGAGTCCCGTAAGCGGGCGAGGGAGGAGGGCGGGGAGCCCGACGCTCGGGCGCCTCGGCTTGCTGAGGGCGTCGCAGCCTCGGATGCACCGGCTCCAGATGTACGCGGACCGGGCGCAGGTGCTGCGGCCTCGGCGTCCCGCTCGGCGAGGCCGGCGGGGCCGCGGCGGCAAGCCCTGGCGCTTCGCAAGCTCACGGACGCCTCGACGGTGCGAGAGCTCAGACAAACTGTGCTCAAGCTGGTGTTTGGGGGCAAGGCGTTCAAGGAGAGCAAGTGTGAGCGTGGCCTGCGTTGGCCGGGCGCCGTGCCGGCCCGCAGCCCGCCCGCGACGCCGCCATGCCCCGTCTCCGCCGCCCTTCGCAGTCATCGGGCCGCGGCCGGAGCTGCCGGGGCCGATGGCGTGCGCCCTGACGCAGGTGTCACTGGAGCAGTCCCTCGCTCGCTTCCCATACCTGGTTTGCGAGAAGAGCGACGGCGAGCGACACCTCATGCTCGTGACGCGGCCGCGGCAGGCAGACGCCCCCGCGTGAGGCGTCGTGCGCAGGAGATGCGCCCCGCACACCACCGCCCCCGCCCGGGAGTGCCCGAACCAACATCGATGATGCTTCCGACCCCCCCACTCCCCCCCGCAACCCTCCCGCGACATTCCCGCAGGCAGGTGCTCTTGGTCGATCGCTCGTTCTCCTTCTTCGCGGTGCACGGCAGCATCTCGTGCGGGGGAAGCGCCGAGCCCCGCACGGTGGCCGACGTCATGGCCCGGGCGGTCAGCGGGGGCGGCCCAACCCTGCTCGACGGCGAGCTGGTGGCCCGGCCCGCGCTTCCGGGGCAGGCGGAGCCCGGCTGCGCGGACGAGACGCCTGTGTTCCTGGTCTTCGACGCCGTCGTGATCGGCGGCGCGCGGGTGGCGGAGCTGCCGCTGTCGAGGCGTCTCGAGGCGGTGGGGCGGGGCGTCCGTGTGCCGCTGAGGAACGACGACGTGGGGCGCGCGAGGGCGGGCCTCCCCCTCCTGCCCCTCCTGGTCATGGGGAAGCGGTTTCACCCCGCGCGGGACCTGCGGGCGGTGCTGGGGAAAGTAAGGGAGTGGCCGGCCGAGAGGGCGCCGCCCGGGCCGGGGGACGTCGCCGCCGCCGCTGTGGCGAGGGGCGGCGGCGCCGGGGAGGTGGCCGCGAGGGAGAAGGCAGCGCTGATGGCCGCCACGGCAGCAGCCGCCGCCGCGGCCGGAGTGGGTCGCTCCCATGTGAGCGTGTACGCCGACGGGTACCGCGTCAACGGGAACGACGGCCTCGTCTTCACGCCCGAGGCCCCCGGGTACCTGGAACTGCTCACCATGCCCGACAAGGCCGCGCCGGGGGGCGCCCCCGTGACGCCGCTGCTCAAGTGGAAGCCGCTTCTGGAGAACACGGTCGACTTCCTGGTGCAGCGGCCGCAGCTGGAGGGGGCGGCGCGGGGCGGGGAGGCCGGCACGACGGTGGACCTGTACAGCAGCGCGGGGCGGAGGCTGGAGGAGAAGGCCGCGGCCCTGCTGCGGCCCGCGCAGGCCGCCGCGCTGCTGGAAGTGATGTCCCGCCTGGGGAAGTCGGACCTTGTGGTGGAGTGCATGGTGGACGAGGCCGCGGCCTTCAACGTGCTGCGCGCCGTCGCGGGCTCGCACATCGCCGCCATCGTCGCGCCGGACCGCCACCTGGCCTGCGCCCTCAAGGCCAGCTTCCGAGCGGGCGTCTTCTACAGCCGCTGGTGCCCCATGCGCCTCCGCCCCGAAAAGACCCGGGCTAACTCCACCCTCACCGCGAACTCTACCCTCGAGGCCCTGGCGGACAGCGTCACGCCGGAGGACATCGCGCGCGCCATCACGGCGGGCGCGGCTTCGGCCAAGCGCTGAGCGGGGGCTGCCGCCCCAGCCCGTCGTGGTGGTTCGAGTGTGCGCGGAGCCCGAAGCACGGCGCTGCGCCGCCGCAACGTTCACACTGAGTTCCGAACACGGCCACGAATCGCTCATGAGCAGCACCTCTCGCAAGGCGCCACGCGCGCGCGCCTGCCGTCGGCAAACCGCCGACCGACGCCGGCAAGCTCTTCCTCGGCCGTGATAGGAAACGCGCAGTACGGGCCCACGTCTTCGCTGCGCACAAACCTGCAGTTCCCGAGCTCCGAGCTTGAACAGGCCTTGCATCCCCCGAGGCTGCAAGGCGTGCATGGTTGTCTCCACGAGCAAAACTCGCCTTGTCCTGTGCCGCAGTCGCGGCGCGACCCTGCCCGCTTGCCCCCCTTTGTGCTGCTGATGCAGTCCGTCCTGATCGCCGGGGCCTGCGCGGGATCCAGCGGAAGCCCGGGGAAGCCTGGGTGTGGCTGGCGGGCATTTGCCACCAACTGCCGGCCCATGGGCGCGCCGGGGGGCGCTCATTGCATCGCATGGTTGTGCATCGGTTGCGGCCCTCACCCACTCAGAGGCCGACGGGCTGGTCAGCGCGAGCCTGAAGAGCAGGTACACTTGAGCGGCAACGGCCGCGACTCCCGCAGCCAGCAGCAGCCAACGTGCCCAAGGGGCCGATACCGTCCTTGAACAGCCTCGGCACATACTTTGACTAATGTGCGTGCGTCATCGATTCGTCGCTCGGCCAGGGCGCCGCAGAGCCTCCCCGCTGCGACCCGTGCGCCAGGCCTTCCTGTCACTTGGCGCACAGCACACTACGGCGGCTGAGGACACCACAGCAGCGGAATGTCTGACCTGCTCTCTGTGTGTGGAGTGAGTCAACCGGTCCGGTTCGATGTGCCCGCCGCGGGAACTGCGGACTCGCCCGAGACTCAGTTCTAGCTGCCGTTTCCACGTCTCGCAGCTCGCGCCCATCGAAAGGGTCAAGGTGATCGACGCCCTTAGCCAGGCTGATCACGCGTGCCTGCTCAGGCAACTCGAGGCGCTCATCGAGGGCATCTCCGCCCTCGAGGCCATGATCGAGGCCTCGGAGTACGACGTGGTGGACGTGTGAGCCTCGGCAAGCGAAGCTGCCGGCCTCCGCCCTGCGTGGCCCGCCCCCTTGCAATCCCTCGCCTCTTCGATGTTGCGTATTCCTACAGGGCTCGCCTGTTCGAGCTTCACGGCAAGGCGATCGCGGTGGCGTCTGCGCTGGGAAGGTGAGTGCGTGCCTGCCGCAGCGTGGCCTGTTCGCTGCGTCCGCGTGCCCAGCCATCATGGCGTCACCCGCGCGCGCGAGTTCATAGAGACGCCAGAACGGTACCTCTGCCTGCAGGGAAAAGGACCTCAAGGCGCTCAAGTACAACGTGATTCGCGTTGCAGCGACGGCCTACGGCCCTCAGTCGTACGGCGAGCTCGCGCAGGTGCTAACTTCTGATGGGATCGCTATCGGAGTACTTCGAAAGTGCGAGGCAGACGTCGGACGCCGCGCCCCGCAGCTTGCGGCCGAGTTCTGGGGCGCAGAAGCGCGCTCGTCGGTTGTTCCGGGCCGCCCGGGCTCCGTGTTCGAGGCAGCGGACCCCGTCCCCCGTGATGCCGGGGTATCATGCAGGGCAGGGGCTTCAACTGCGGCGAGCGAGGCCGCAGGCGGCGGCGCGGCCGAGCTTGCCGAGACCAAGTCGTCGAGCGAGCCCAACGCCGCCGTGGCCGCGTCTCTGGTGACAAGCGACGCCGAAACCACGGCTTCTGCCAATGCCGGCCTGTCGCAGGCGACATTGCCTGCGGACGCCGCACGGACAGCCCTTCCGGAGGAGGAGGAGGAGGAGGAGGAGGAGGAGGAGGAGGAGGAGGAGGAGGCGGGCCAGGCCCCTTAGGCGAGGGCGGGCATTTCTGGCGGGCATATCTGGCGGGCAGGCACCGTGAGGAGCCGGGCCGCGGGGCTTCGTGTGCGCGGCCCAGAGGGGTCACGCCGTGCGGTCGAGGGGTCACGCCGTGCGGTCGAGTTCTTCGATGGACAACGCAGACGCATTTGTCACCAGGCCGATCACACGCACATCCGACACCCAGGGCGAGCCCGGCGGGCGCCGGAGACGCACCCCCGCCGTCACTCAAAGCCCGTGACAGCAGCGCCGCACCTCCTGGCAACATGCCCGGACGCGCCGCACGCGGAGCACACCTCGACCGCAGCGAAACCCGGCTTCAGGGGCAGGAGCCCCCTGCCGTGGGCCACGACCAGGCGCGAGGCTCTCGACTGCCCGGCGAGCGGGCCGAACGTGACCTTGTCCACCTCAAACCCCTCGGGCACCTCGTACCGCTCCTGCGGACGTCAACGGAATGCCAAAGCGTTGTAGCAGCGCGCGCCGAGTGCGCCGTCTGCCGCAGCCGGCCCCGAGGCCAGCGTCGAACTCACAAGAATGGTGGCCGCCGCCGCACGCATGTGCTCTGAGGCGAAGCGGTCGGCTGAGTCGTACCCTACGGTGGAATGGTACGCCAACTGCGGCGCACGTGACTCTGTTGGTGCTGCTGCGGGGCTTGTCGGGCTGCCGAACGCGTCAGTGGTCGACGACCTCGCAGGGGTCTCTGGCTGCGGCTTGGCCCTGTGGAGCCCGATGCTGCCGCCCGGGACCGAGGAACGGAACATGGCCTTGAGCGGGGTTTCCATTTTCCGCGGCTTCGACGCCCGTCTGTGGTGCGTTGCGCCAGCTGGTCGCGGGCGAGCTCGTGCAGAGCCGGAGAGTTTCTTTTGCAGCGACGGCGTCCGTGGCCGGCCCTTGCAAGTCCATCACAGGGCCCCCGCTTGCGCGCCTGAGAGTGTGAGACATGATGCTCAACGCGATCGCGCCGGGCCCGGTGCCTCGCGTGGCTGGGCGTCAAGCTTTCAGCGGGACGGCAGGCCTGGGCAGGGGAGGTTGTTTCGGACCCGGCACGCCATGAGGGGAGCGGGCCAGGGGCGCAGCGGAGGTCCGCAGCGCACCTGGTGCGTGCATGCTTCATCATGGGGAACCGGGAAAGCGGTGACCGGAGCGTGTGGTGCGCAGCCAGCGCCGCAGTCCTCGATCCATTCGATCCTCGTCCCCGCCCCAGCCTCGCCCTGCTGATGCCCGCACGCATCGCACCGGCGCCTGTCTGACGCGACAGGTGATGCGAGTCCCAGTGTCCCCTGACAACCCCCCGTGATTCCGGCGTTGCAGGCGCTCGCAGATGGCCACGGACACGAGCTCGGACGCAGCCTGGAACTCGGGGTCTCTGACCCGATTCCGCGCGGAGGGCGCATCGGAGGGTGGCCGCTCCAAGGCCAAGCAGGCAGGCCTTCGCTTGTTCTCGCGTCTTGTCCAGTCGCCCGCCTCGTCATCCGCGGCGGCGGCCTCGGGAGGCGGCGGCAAGGCCGGCCACGCCCTCAGCACCGGCGCGCTGGGTGGCATCGTGGCCACGCTGGCGCGTTCACAGAGCCTCGGGCTCTTCCAGGAGATCTCGCCCCCGCGAAACTTCGTGGTGCAGCCTGTGCCGCTGCCCTCGGGCTCCGAGGCGTTCGCCAATGTGAGCCCTTCGGCCGCGGCAAACGTCCTGACCGCGGACCGCGAGACCCACTGGGCGAACTCGCGCGGTGTCTCTGTGCTGGGCATCAACCTGGGCGAGCCGGCGGTCGTGTCGGGCGTGCGGGTGCAATTCAAGTGCGACGTGGGCGCACCCGACGACGCACCGTCTGCGGGAGCGCTGACGGCGTCCCTTCCCAGCCGCATGGAGGTGCAGGTGCGCCTCGCACCCTCGTCTGCGGGCGGCAAGCCGAGCAAGTGGATCACCGTGGCCACGGCGAAGGAGGAGTCGGCCGGCACGGACTCTGACTCTGACTCTGACTCTGGCGCTGAATCTGACGGCTCTGGCGACGACAAGGCCAGCGCCGCAGGGGCCGCAGCGGCAGCAGATGCGACGGTGTCCGGGGGCGAGGCCGCGCCGGCTGACGGCGCCGCGGCCTCGGCTGACACGGGCGCAGCGGCCACCCCGGCGGCCGCCAGCGCCGGGCGGGCCGCCCTGGAAGCCCCGTCTTGCTGGACCGCCGACAACGCGTCCGAGGTCGCCGCCTCCAGCAAGGCCCACGCCCTCGCCGCGCCCTCCGAGGCCTTCGCGCCCGTTGACATCACCTTTGGCGGCTCTGCCCGCATCGCCGCCATCCGCATCCGCTTCCGCGGCTCCTTCCCCGCGCCCTACGGCGCCTCATCGTCCAGCGAAACCGCCGTCTCGCGCCTGCAGCTGCTCCAGATCCCGGACGAGCGCTCCGCCCCCTCGGCCCTGTCCTCCCTCGCCGCGGTCAGGACCTGGCTCGTCCAGGCTGTAGATGATGCGCTGGCCGCCGGGGGCGACGGGGCCGCCGCGAGGGCGTCGGCCCCGATCCAGGCACTGGCCGATCTCGCCCGCGCCTCTGGCGCCGTCGTCGACGTCCTGACGCTGGCCGCCGCGCTCCGCAGGCTCGGCGACGCCCCGCTCGGCTCCGCGGTGTCGGCCGCCGTGGACCGCCTGGTCCTTGCCGTTGACGGGGCGCGGGATGCGGTGGCCAGGAGGACGACCGCGGAGGAGCTGGTCGGGCGAAGCATCGGCGCCGCGTCGGCCAGCGGGTCGTGGGGCGACCTGGAGGCCAAGTGGCGCAAGGGGAAGGGCTTCGACACCTCCAGCCTGGAGCTCAGCGAGGGCGACACCCTGGTCCACAGCAAGTCGAGCCCCACGGTGCAGGTGGCCACCGCCGGCCCGTTCCGGTCGGGCAAGGCGGAGTGGTCGTTCAAGCTGGTGGAGGACTCCACGTCGATGTGCTCGTGCTTCGGCTTCGTGCGGCTGCCCATCGCCGACGGCAACTACGAGCACAGCGAGGATCAGTGGATGGTCCGCGCCTACAACGGACGCCGCTACTCCGCGGGGACGACTTCTGACCCGCCCTCAGCACTCGGCGACAGCGCCAAGGTGAATAAGGGCGATACCATCCGGTTCGTCGTCGACTTTGAGGCCGGGGCGGGCGGCGAGGCTCACGGCTTCATCAACGGCAAGCCCGTCGGGATCTGCTTCAAGGGCTTCCGCGGACAGGCCATCTACCCGGCCGTGGCCTTCTACTCGAGCGGCCGCAAGGTGAGGATCCTGTCGGTGAAGGGTCCCCGGGACGCCGCCGGCAGCGGTGCCGGCGCCGGCGGCGACGACGACGACGGCGACGCCAGTGTCTCAGCGGCGCTCGCCGCCGCGGGCGAGGCAGGAAGACGCGCCCTGATGCGCGCGGCCGGGCGGCGGGGGGCCGGAAGCCGCAGGGGCGACGCGCCGGGTCTCGGCGCGTCGGCTGGTGACGCCCACACCGGCGACGGCTTCCTCCCCCAGCAGGACGTCAGGGCGGCCCTCCGGTCGGGCGCTGGGACGGTGCTGGAGGGCACGATGGGGGTGCCGGGCCTGGACGGGAAGGCTCTCGCTGCCGCCGAGGCGGCCGCCCCGGCCAATGACGCCGACGACGAGGAGGACGACGAGCCCGCCGCCGGCGCCGCCGCGGCAGACTCGGGTCTCAGCGAGAGCAAGACCTCCGAGGCTGCCGCCGCCGCCGCCACCGGCGACGATGACGACGACGACAACTTCCCCGAGTCGGACCTGGGGCTCGACGCGGCCCCGACCGTGTTTGCCTTTGCGGGAGGGCACGCGGCGGCGCCGGCGGCCCCGCTGCTGCAGGCAGAGTGGGGCGTCGTCGGCCGGCTCGGCGGTCGCCCGGGCAAGCCCGTCTCGAGCGACGGCGTCGCCCTCGCAGCCGCCGCGCTGACGGGCGGCAAGGTGTCGGTCAGCAAGGCTGAGGGCGGCAGCCTCGCGCTGCCGTCCTCCATCGCCCTCGTCTGCCCCTCCCAGGCCGAGACCGAGGCTCTCCACGGCGCCGCGCCGGCCGAGGACGACGCCGAGGCCGCCGCCGTCGAGGCGCGCATCGCTGCCGTGACGGACGACGCAGCCGCCGCCGCGGCCGCGCGCCCCGCCCTCGCGG
>Ga0136560_1001000_pt1 | contig 14457 bp, 4 predicted proteins | sample AntRauMeHopE1497_FD_104925 | JGI IMG/M metagenome (GOLD analysis project Ga0136560, IMG submission 104925) | Saline lake microbial communities from Rauer Islands, Antarctica - Metagenome Hop E1 #497 | ecosystem: Environmental > Aquatic > Non-marine Saline and Alkaline > Saline | place... | reverse complement strand
GCCACGCGATTTTTGCCGTTTCGCAGGGGCGGTCACCGAGCCGGCCATGGTACACTTTGGGGATCGGCTCGGCAAGCTACACGAGATGCTGGTCGAGCGGCGACCCCAGGTTCTGCATTTCGTCGGCCACGGCGGGCTCGCCTCCGCAATCAGTGAGCGCTCATGGGTTTTACAGCGGGTCTGTGAGGTGGTTGCCCCCTTGACGATCTCGGCTGCTCTCTCTGTGGCTGCATCAATGCGCTGTCACAGGCAAGGATGAGGTGCCGACGCTTGAGCTGCGCTTTAAGACCTTCATGGGGTCCCAGCGGGCCGACGCTCGGACGTTTGCGAGCATCATTGGGAGCCAGGTCAAGTTTGCGGGGCTCCAGTGCGTCGTTCTGAACTCCTGCTGCTCGTACGCTGTTGCGGCGCTCCTGCGCGACGCTGGGCTTCAGTGCGTGGTCTGCTGGCTCACACCAGTGGAGGGGAACGCCTGCACGATCATGACATTCGAGTTCTACTCGCGCCTCTTGCGAGGGGGACAGAGCTACTCGGAGGCGTTCTTGGGAGCCACTGACTCCCTCAGGGCCAAGGGCTTTCAGCTGCGAGACCCTCGCGAGCCAGGTGCCCTTGCGGCCGGCGCGTGCGGAATCCCCCACTTGCTGACACTCGAGACTGACCGTGCAGCCCCGACACCGAAGTGGGGGCCAGCGGCTGCCCGCGGAGCGACGGAAGGTGCCCGTGGACCAGCAGCATCGTCATGCAGCCGGGAGGGCTCCCCGACATGCACCGTGACGGATTCTTCCTCCGTCGCTGAGAGCCGTAGCTCCGGAACGGCAGGAGGTGCTTCGGCGCGGAGTCTCGGTGTGGCCGCCGTTGCCTCCAAAACTGCCCCAGAAGACTGCTGGGTTTCACGCGACTCGCCGTTCCGGGCTGGTGACGGACTCAGGGCTGACGATGGATCTGGAAGCCGGTGTACACCATCGCCGCTGAGCGGTGGAGAGTCTTCGAGCCCAGGCGGCGCGTCCAGGAGCGTCACACCGGACTGCGGGGACACCCCAGTCAGCTCGCAGTGGCGAGGCCCAAGCATCGGAGGCTGGGAGGTCCTGGCGTCGCGCGTGGTCGAGCCGTCGAGCGGGGGCCGGGAGCTCCAGTCGAGCCCGGCTCACTACGGGACAGCCCGCGCCTCGAAGCTACCTGGCAACGCGACAGCAGCCATGAGCGTTGCTTCTGAAGCCGCTGCGGGGGTGTCGGTCCCCTTCGCTGTGCTGGCAAGGTCGCCGATGAACCCATCCCGGCTGGCCGGTTGCCTCGTTGCCGCCGGGGGAGTGACCACCCGCGCAGTCGGCCATGCTTGCTGGTTGCAGGTCGCAGACCCTGCTGCGCTCGCTGCGCCGATGCGTCGGGTGTCCTGGGAGAGCGTCCCGATCCCTGAAGTCAGGGACACCGACGACACAATGATGGCACACATCCCAGGCACTGGCGCAGGAGCTGCCATGCTGGTGCTCCAGGCGCCAGCCGACGCCGACAAGAGCACGGTCAGCTGCCTCAGGCTGTGGCAGGCCAGAATAGGCAGCAGCCTGAGTGCTTCCGTGAGCCAGCTTCCTGCGACTGGATGGATGTGCGGCGCGGCCATGGCCGTAGGGAGGACTCACGGCAGGGCCGTGTGCTGCTTGACAGGGGGGGCTCGGCACGGCGACAGGTGCAGTCCCTCCGTGCAGCTTCTGGTGGTGGACGCTCCGCACCCCATGTGGGTGGCCGGGCCGCCGATGGCCGAGGGCCGGTGCCACCACACGCTCCTCGCCGCCGGTGAGACCATGCTTGCCATCGGCGGGGTGATGACGGACCACGAGGGGCACGGCACCGCCATGCGGTCTGTGGAGATGCTGGACCTGAAGCAAGACACCTGCGCGTGGGCAACCGCCCCGTCCCTCAACACTGCCCGAAGCCAGGCAGCCTGCGTGTGGGACGCGCAAGACCGGAGGATATGGGTGATCGGGGGCGACGGCGACAGGGGCGCGTCAACGTCGATCGAGTTCCTCGACCTCGACAAGCTCGGCAAAGGTTGGACGCTCTTGCCTGATGCCCTGCCCAGGAACCGCATTGCCGCAGCAGCCGTAGCCTTGCCATCCAGCCGTGTCGCGATCATCACAGGAGGTGACAGAGTGACGTGGCTTGGCCTCCAGGCAGGCGAGCGTCGCTCGGCAACGGTGCTCGACCTGGACACGGGGGAGTGCAACGACAAGTATCTTGCGCCCATGAACGCGGAGCGCAGGGGGCACTGCCTTGTTTGGCTCGGCTGCGAGGGCTGACCCAGCTGCGTTTGGGGTTATACGGGTTTGCGGCAGGCGGAGTCCGGGGAGGGGTCCGGCGACCACCAAGCCCTAGATCGTTACAGCGGGAATATGTGAACGTTGGCGATGGCACCCTCTCTCAGCCATCTGCCGAAGCACGAACACAGTTGTCACGGCCGGCACCGGTCAATCGCGAGGACACCAGTGTGCCGCCACTCGCTCACTCATGTCTCACAGGACCTCAGGGGACCCCCGTGTGGCTCCAAACACCTCCTTGAACGCCTGCCTGGCAAGGTGGCCGTCGGTCGCGTTGCACATCCAGCCACCGACGTCAATTTCGTCAAAATCACAGTCCAGGGAGAACAGAACTTTCCGAAGCTCAGCCTCGGTGGCTCCTGCGTCGTGGTCCTCCACGAATCTGTCAAACATTGCGTCGATGAACCACGGGGCGCGAAGCGGCACTGTGCGGCCGAGAGCCAACAGGAAGTCGCGCACGGTGATGCAGCCGTCGTCGTCAAAGTCTTGCATTTCGATGGCAGACGTAATCTGCGCGTCGCTGAGACCGAGTTCGTTGACATCAGCGAAGTGCCTCATTGCGGCATGATCGACGAAGCCTTGACGATTCTCGTCGATGTCGTAGAAGTAGGCCAGCTGCTCGGCCAACTCTTCGGGCCCGCTCCAGGCATCGGGGGCTTCCGGCACCGGCCGCGCCTTGAACCGCGCCGTGCTGACAGCGGTTGTGCCTGCCGGAGCTGTAGGAGGCGGGGCAGCCTCTCCCTGGCGAACGGCTACGGTCGGGCCAATTGGCACGGCGACTGGAATCCCCGCGCCCGCGCCGGTGCCGTCGGGCCCCGGTGATGCGACCGCCGGGGCCGCCAACGCAGCGGGTGGTCCAGCCGGGCGTGCGTCGCCGTCCTGTCGCGGGGCCTCGTCGGCATTATCCTTCGCGACGGCCTTTGACGCGGCTGCGGCCTCGGCTGGCCCGTTCGAGGCAGGAGCACCAGCTGGCGATGCACCAGGGACCTCTAATGTGTCGGTGGCACCTGGAGCATCGCTGCTGGCAGACCCGCTGGCAGCGGGGCCCGCAGCGGTCATGGCTGCAGCGGCGCCGGCCGTGGGTGCCGAGGCCGCCGCGGAGCCAGCTGGTCCGAGAGCAGCTGCATCGGGATGTGACGTATCACCAGCGTCGGTGCTGGTGTCACCAGCCTCGGCGCTGGCGGCACCCGCGGCCTTGTCGCTGTCCTTGGACTCGTCGCTCGCGGCACCGGCCTTGCCGCTGACGGCACCCGGCTCCGCAGGGGTGTCCGCCTCTTCGACCTTGGGTGCCGCCGCGACAGCTGCAGCCGGTGAGAGTGAGCCCTCCTCCTCGACGACGATTTCGAGCTCTGCAGGAGAGCTTCGCGTCGCGGGCGCCGCATCGGCAACCTCCTCAGACAACAGCGCCGTTGCTCCCAGTGAAATTGACGCACGGGGGCTGGGTGCGGCTGCCTTTGGCGAGGTCGTGGCAAGCCCGACCACTGCCGGGGCCGGCTCGCCCACCTCCACGACGACGGACGCAGGGTGCTCCCACTGCGTGCTCATCGAGGGAACGTGCTCGTAGTACGCGCGGCCATCCTCGGCCTTGAGGCTGATCCACCCGGCGGGCAGGCTGCTGTCGGGCCTTGCCCACTGCGTCAGGCTGAGGGCCTCGCTCTCAAAGTAAACCCTGCCGTCCGTGGTCTCGTACGCGACCCAGCCGTCTGCAAGAGGTGCTTCCCCTTCCTGCGGGGGCGCAGCAACGCGCTGGGGGCAGTTCCACTGCGAGACGGCGAGCCATGGGTTCTCGAAATATGTGCGGCCGTCGGCTGCCTGGCGCTTCTCCCAGCCAAACGGCATGACGACATCTTTCCCGTCGCTCGGGGGATCCCACTGCGTGACTGCCAGCGCCGCGTTCTCGTAGTATGTCCTGCCCTGACCGTCGGACTGGCGCACCCAGCCTTCAGGCAGCGGCTGTGCGTCGCTCGAGGCCGGCTCCACCGCCGGCGCGTCAGCCATAGGGCCGTTCTTTTGAGCACAAGTGACCTTGCTGCTGTCCCGGCAAGGCTGAGTGTGCCCAGGCAGGCGCGTGGGCGGCGCTACAGCTTGCGGCCGAGCAGAGCACGCACTATTCCGCCGTCGCGCTGGGCCCCGCCGGGACGCCGCCCATGCTGCGTTAGGCGTCGTGCTTCGTCAGCCGACCGCGGATGAGGAAGACGAGGAGGATGCCCAAGCTGCGCCGCCCCCAGTTCCCGCGCCGGCGGCAAAGGCTCCGCCCCCGCCGAATCCGCCGCCGCTCCCCCCGCCCCCGAAGCCTCCGTCCCCGAAGCCCCCGCCCCCGAAGCCTCTGCCCGCTGCCGGCCCTGCCGCCGCCGCTGCGCGGGCGGCCGCCTCGGCCTTGCGCTTGGCTCGGGCGTCTTCCAGGATCGCGTTGACGCGGCTCCCGACCTCGAGGATGTAGTTCGCCTGCCGCGCCGCGGTGGCGCTCCCGCCCAGGGCCTCCATCTCCGGTGCCATCCAGGGGTGCGCGAGGATCTCCGGGAGGGTCGGGCGGGCGGCGGCGTCGACGGTGAGCATGCGACGGATCATGTCCTGCGCCTCGTCCGACGCCGCGCCGCCCATGCCCCACCTCCTCACGAGGTCGATGAGGCGGCCCGCCTCGATCTCCCGGAAGAGGGCGCACAGGTCGGCGTGCGGCTTTCGGTACGGCGGCACGCCGAAGAGCATCATGAAGAGCATCACTCCCAGGCACCACACGTCCGATGCCTCCCCGAACTCGGCGTTGAGGAAGACCTCGGGGGCCATGTACGCCGCCTTGCCCACGCACCCCAGCGGGGGGAGGTCCCCCGGGGGGTGCTCCCAGCGGTCGACGCACAGGCCGAGATCGATGATCTTGGCCTCGCCGCCGTCGCCGGGGGCCGACAGCATCGAGTTCTCTGCGGGGGTCGGGAGGCGGGGGCCAGGAGGCGGTGGGCGGGCGCGGCGGTGCCGAGCGGCGGCGGGGCAGGGGCGCGCGAGATCGACCCGCCGAAAGCGCCCGGCGGCGCCGCGTCGCTCACCCAGGCTCAGGTCCCGGTGGATGATCCCGCGCCCGTGCATGAAGCAGAGGCCCTGGAGCAGCTGCCGCATGACCTTGCGGGCGCGGTCCTCCGAGAAGCGGCCCCCGGGGCTGGTCTGCACCGCCTCGAAGAGGTCGCCCCCGGACAGGCACTCAAGCTCCAGGAACAGGAACGTGTCGTCCTCGTACACGTTGAACAGCCGAAGGACGTTGCTGTGCGTCTGCTGGCTCAAGTAGGACATGGCACCGATCTCCAGGATCGGGTCCTCGGAGATGCGCCTGCCGTCCAGGCTGCGCCGAGGGAGCGCGGGGCACGGACAGGCCCGCGTGGCTGCCGTTAGTGCGCAGCATCCGCAACATAGTGCCCTGGCGGAGAACTCTCTCGCGGGCGGCGCCGGGCGGGGCGACGCGAGGCGCGCCGGGCTCACCTGATTTTGTGCTCCAAATTGTACTTGACAAGGCGCTTGATGGCGCGCTGCTCGCCCAGATCTTCGAAGCCGCGGGAGCCGTCCGGGCGGGTCACTGGCCTGACGAGGTTGACCAGCAGCACGTGGCCGGCGAGCGCCTGGGCAAGAGTGCGGACCACGCGAAAGCACACGCCGTTCGACCCAATGTAGTACTTGGCGCCACCAGTGTCCTCGCTCAGCATGCGGTGTGTCACAACCCTGTCCTGGTTGTGCAGGCCGAGCTTGGGGGGCGCTGCAGCCGCCATCGTCGCCTCCTCGGCCTGCCGCTCTCGTTGTCTGCCCGAAGGGCGCGCTTGCTATTGCCGGCGAGAGGCGCGCACTTCAACGATGCGTTCTGCTCGCTGGCTAGTCCTCGCGGCAGGTGGGTGCCCGGCAACACTCTGGCACGAGCTGTGCGTCTCGACCGAGGCCGACTTTTCTTGGGTGTTTTTGGCAGGGGGGCAGTCGGCCGTCACTGTGTGCGATGAATGAGCTCTGCTGAGTTTCTCCAAGTGGGGCGGGACCAAACCGACCTCTCCGGCCCGCACAAAGGGCGCAGGAGCGGCCCTCGCAGCCCAATCACGAGCCTTTGTACAAGGGCAGTGTTGCTGGCTCGCAATGTCCACGCGTGATGACGGGCCGGACGCGCCGTTCTCGGTGCCCGGCGTCGACAACGGCGCGTCCCTCTCCCTGGAGGCCGAGCTGGGGCTCTCGGCGCCTGCGACCGCGGCTGCCAGGGGCGCGCGTCGCCACAGCAGCGCGGCGAGGCCGGACGTGCCCCGCCTTCCCCTTGAGGGCCTGCTGCTGGCCGGCGGCGGCGGCGGCGGCGGCAACGGCAGCGCAACCGCCGTCCCCCGCCGCGGCGGGTCGGCCCGCCGGCCGCACCGCCCCCAGGCGGCGGCGTCAGGCCCCTCGTCCGCCAGGACGCTCATGCACAACACGGACCGCCCGGGCGCTGCCGTGGCGTACCGCCCCCAGCCGGACACGGTGAGCCGGCTCGCCGGCTCGTCGGCGGGGGCGCACCGGGCCCTTCAGCGCCACGCGGCGCGCGGCGGGGCATCCGTCAGCGCGGCGCCGTCGGCCACCAAGACGCCGGGGGAGGCGACGGGGCCGGCAACTCTCGAGGCCATCTCCGCGGCGGCCTTCTCCGCGCGGTCGTCGCTGGGCCCCGCACCGGCGAGGGGTTCCGGCGGGCCCGCAACAACGGCCCGCGGGGCCGGGGGCAGGACGGTGCGGCTGCGCGTGCCCTCGACGAGGGGCGGCACGAGGGCGCTTCCCAAGGCGTTCGCAAAGCTCGCCGGCCGCACCGCCGCGTCATCGCACGGTGAGCCGTCGCCAGGGCCGGCCGGCGAGTTTCGTGGCATGCGCCCGGAGCGCCCGTCGGGCTCGGGCGCGGTGGAGCGCGCCATCGCGAGGCGCGGGGGCGGCCGCGCCGCCGCCGCGTCGGCGCAGGCGGTGGAGGAGGAGGCCAAGACGTCCCGCCGCGACGACACCGTCATCGTGGTATCGTGGGCCAAGGAGGAGGCCGCGGCGGCGGCGAGGGAGGCGGAGGAGGAGGCCTCGGTGGCGATGCTGTGCGTCGGCCCTGCGGTATGGCACGCCCGACGCCTCGCGTACGGAATCGACGCCCACAAGCGGCGCTGCGCCGCCAGGGGGACGCACCTGGTGGACGTGGAGGTGGTGGCAGCCCTCTCGCAGGCGCTCACCGAGGCGTCGCGGGTGAGCGCCGCGGCGTCGCTCGTCCCCGCCCCCCTGGCCGTGGACTCGGGGTCTGACGCCGTCCTGGAGGACGAGAGCCGGCTGGAGCGCACGGCCCTGACCAAGGCGGCGGCCACGGCGAGGGAGCAGGGGCGGATGCTGGACCCGCGGCTCGCGCGGCGGCCGCCCTCCGTGGCGGTCCTCACCAGCCTCCCCACCCGGCCGTCGGAGCGCATCGGCGCGCTCTTCTCGCTCGCGGCGGGGTGCCTCTCCGCCACGCGGCTCGTGAGGGGGGTCGCGCCGGCCGACTCCGGGGCCATGCCCCGCTCGTGGGGCCTCGCCGCGGCGCGGGCGCTGGCCAAGGCACAGGCGGTGGAGGACGGCGGGGACCCGGACCGGGCCGGCGCGCCGACCCGCCGCCACCCGGGCGTCAGCGCCGTGCTGCACCGGCTCTCCCCGCCCCTGGAGGTGGTGCCCCCAGACATGGACACCGTGAGCGGAGCCGGGCTGCTGCCCGACGCCTCCTGGACGGCGCCCAGGGAGCTCGCCGCGGCGCTGGCGTGGCAGCTCGCCGCGTGGAGCCCGGCGGAGGAGCCCCCCTGGCCGGCTGTGTCCGAGGCCACCGCGGCGGACGCCGACGCCGAGCGAGCCGTCGGCAACGGCGGCGCGTCAGCGGTCGGCGCGCCGTCGCTCCGGCACCTCGCGGACCAGTCCGCGGCCCACGTGCGGCTCGACGACCCGGCCTTTGTCCGCATCGACAGCAGCGCGCTGCCCCTCGAGGCGTTCGACGACACGGGGTTCGAGCGCGCCGAGCCGCAGGAGTGGCTCGCCGCCGGCCCGTCCGTCGTCCTCGTCGTCCCGAGGTCCGCGGTCCCGTCCGGCGACGGCGTGACGTCGGCGCCGGAGGCCGCCGCCGGCCCCTCCGCGGCGGAGTCCGCCCACGGGCACGGTGCCCCTGCGGCCCCGCCCGCCGGCGGCCGCGCCGCGCCGTCGCCGCTGGCGGTGCCGCTGTCCTCGGGCGAGGTCGCGCTCCGCTGCCCCCTGGCCTTCTCGCCGGTCTGGTGCGCCCAGGCGTCGGAGTTCCGTTACGTCGCGTGCGCGGTGCTCGGGTGCGACGCCTCGACCGAGGCCGCCAGCAGCGGGGTGCTCTTTCACATCAGGGCGCTCCGGGCCGACGACCTCCCCGCCCGCCTCGCCGCGGTGGCTCTGCCGCTGCACTCGGAAGAGCCGCGGGCTCGCCGGGCGGCCGTGCTCACCGCGGAGGAGCTGGCGGGGGCGGCGGCCAGGGACGGGGAGGCCGCGATCGACGCGGCCATCGGCGGCGGCGCGGGGGCCTCGCAGCGGACAATCTCCACGGGCGACGGCTTCGTCCACGGCCCCCTGCTCGTGGCCACGGCGCCCCAGCCCGACGCCTGCCGCGCCGTCCCCCGGCTCTCGCTCCGCTTCGCCTCCGAGTCCCCCCGCTCCCACGAGCTCCGCCGCGCCCAGGCCGCCGCTGTGCGGGAGGAGACGAAGTCGCTCATCCGCTACCGCGCCTTCCTCGAGGCCCTCCCCGCCGGGCCCGACGCCGTCCTCCAGCTCCCCGCCGACTGGCAGGGGCGCATCGTCCGCCGCGCCGTGCGCGAGGCCGACCCGGGGCCGGTCCTGGAGGCACACGGCGCCGTCGTCCGCCGCGCGGTGGCCGACGCGCGTCGCTCCTTCACCCTCGCCCTCCGCCGCGCGGCTTACGAGTACTGCCTACGCCACCCCCTCCCCCGCCCGCGCCACGTCGGCCTCCGCCTCCCCGTCCCCGCCCCGCGCGCCGTGCCGCCCGCCAGCGGCATGCTCGCCGTATCCCCCGGCGGCACCAGGACCTCCTTCCGGGACGCGCGCGCGCTCCTCCAGCGCTCCCTCCGCCTCACCTCGGAGCCGGTGTGGCTGTCGCTCTACTGGGCCTCGGCGTACTTCGCCGTGAAGCTGAGGCACCGCCGCTTCGTCGACCTCCGCGTGCGCGGCGCGTTCAAGCACGAGCCGAGCGACGCCGAGCGACGCTACGTGAGGGACAAGCAGCGCCGCCGCATGCGCATGCAGCTCACGGGCCACACCGGCCTGTCCGCCGTCCCCCTCGGCCTCACCATGCGGGCGGTCGAGGCCGGCCTGGTGCCCCGCGACGCCGTGGCCACGCGCCTGGGAGCGACCAAGAGCAGGCCGCAGGACGGCGCGGCGGCCTCGTCAACCCCCACGAGCGCCCTCGGGTCCGGCACCGGCGTGCGCGCCGGCCGCCTCGCCGCCGCGCTGTCGTCCCTCGTGGCGGCCAACTCGCAGGCCGGCGCCTCGTCGTCGTCCTCGCCGTCCTCCTCCTCCTCCGCCGACGCGGCGTTCAGCTGCAACGACGGCCTCATCAACCTCCTCCGCGCGGCGCTCACGGCGTTCTCCGCCTCGGGCAAGGCCGCGGCCCGATCGGCAGACGCGGCGGCCGGGCTGGTGCTCGGAGATGTGGGGTCGGGCACGGACTCGGACGACGCCGGCATCGGACCCCGGGACCCCGCCGCGGGCGCCAAGCGGGGCGCGGGGGAGACGTCCGCTCGCGACGAGCCGCTCCGGCTGCCCACCACGGTCGACCGCTGGGTGCAGCACCACTCCACCGCGTCGGTAGAGCTGCTGGTGGACCTGGAGACGGACTGGCGCTCCCGCGTGGTGACGGAGCTGCACGACGCCCTCCACGAGCGCTTCAACCTCTACATGCGGGAGGACGAGGAGTACGCCGTCTCGCCCCTCAGGCAGATGCTCACGCACGTCAGGATTGCAATGGCCGCGCAGCTGGCAGAGCTGGCCGAGGCCTCGGTGGACGATCTCGTCCGCTTCGTCGCCGCCTCCTCCAGCGGCCGCGCCCTCGGCCGCGACATTGCCAGGCGCCACCCCGGCGCCGAGCCGACGCTCGAGGAGGCAGAGCTGCGGAGGGACGTCGTCACGGGGTGGGTGGCCAGCCCCGCGGCGCGCTGGGCCGTGGGACGGGACGTCGACCTGACCCTCCTCGCCGAGGCGGCAGGGATGCTGCCGCCGCCGGGCGCCGCCGTCGCCGGGCTCGGGGGCGCGTCGCCGCACGCTCCCCCGACGTCAGTCGCCTCCTCCATCGTGCCGCACGGCTTCGGCGGAGGCGCCCCGCCGCCGTCGTCCCGCGGCCGCACGGGCCTGCCGCCCGCCCCCGCGGCCCAGGCCGCGGCCAAGCTGCCCGTCGCGTCCCCCGAGTCCCCGTGGGCCGCGCGCGACGGCACCACGCCGCTCCGCCCCAGGGACTCCGGGCTGCGCTTCGGGCACCCGGGCCAGCAGCTCGCGCTCACGCCCGGCGTCCTGGAGGTCATCCCCGGATCCTTCGGCGACGTGCAGCCCGTGAGGGCGGGTGTCGCGCGCGGCGGGGGTCGTTCGGCCGCCGCCGGCGCCACCCCGGCATCGGCCGTCGACGGCTCTGTCGCCCAGTACAGGGTCTCGAAGCGCCCGGGCGTCGCCCCGGACAGCAACACCGGCGCGGCAAGCCTCGCCACGGTGTCTCCTGCCGACGCTGAGGGTGGGCGTGACTCCACCAGCCGCTGGCTCGTGGGTCCCTTCCCCGCCGTCACCGGCCGGCACGCCTTTGCGCACCCTGACGACTCGGCCGACGAGGGTGAGGGCGCGCAGCCGATGCACCGCCCCGCGCTGTTCCGCGTGACGCTCACCCCCTGCCGCCTGGAGGACCTCGACGACTCGCAGCTGCGCACCACTCTGGTCGCCACCACCGCCACGGTGGCGGGGAACCCGGGGGCGGGGCCCGGGGCGATGCCCTTCCCCCGGCCCGTCGCGGGGCCGGCGCCCGCCACCTCGTCGTCGCAGGCCTCCACCGCCATGCCGCGCCGCGCCTCCCGTGCCTCCCACGCCGGCGCCTCCCGTGCCTCGCACGTCGGAGCCCTGCGGTCGGAGCCCCCGACCCCCCGGGACCAGGCGCCCGAGCCCCGAGTGCTCCGCGACGAGACCAAGGAGGAGGCCATCGCTCGTGCCGTGGGCACGGCCGCGTCGTGGCAGTGGTCCCGGGCGGGCGTGGAGCTCGGGCAGTGCAGCGACGGCAGCCCGCGCGCCGCCCGCATCGTGCCCTCCCCCGAGGACGTCGTCGACGCCCTCACGGGCACCCTTGCCACCATCGCCGAGGCCGTGTCGTCGCTGCAGAGCATCGAGGGCAGCGTCCTCACCCTCATGCCCTTCCCGTCCTCGCCCCTCATCCCTCTCTCCCGGGAGACAAGGGAGGGCGACTCCTACCCGCTGGCCGGGAGCGCCGACGCCGCCACGCTGGAGGCCGTGCTCACCGGTGCGCCGCGCCGAGCCGCCGACACCCAGCGAAGCCTGATCGCCGCCCTGGCCGGCACGCTGCCCGACGGAGGAGCCGGTGCCGGGGCGGGGACGCACCCAGGCCGTGCCGCGCTCGCGTCCGCCGCCCCCGCCTCCGCCGTCGAGGTGCCCCCGCCCTCCATCGCGTCGCGTCGCGAGCCTTGGAGCCCGGCCTCGTCCCACGGGAGGCGCGCCCACCCCGGGCACGGCCCGTCCCGCCCCGCGCTCCCCCGCTCGGTGGAGCACTCCCCCGGCTCGGTGCCCATGGAAGTGCGCCTCGCGAGCGCGCGGCAGCTGCTTGCCTCCGTGGTCGAGGCCGACGCCCGCCAGCCCCGCGCCCTCGCCGCCATCTACGGCCGATTCTCGTGGGTCCTCAGCCTGCACCCGCGCGCCCTCGCCGCGGGAGTGGTGGTCCGCCGCACCTACCGGCCGATCCGCGACTGGGAGCGGGACACGGAGGCCGACGTGGTGCGCGCGTGGCGGCGGGCGGTCGACGGCATCATGCCCCGCGAGGCCGCGGCGTGCCTGCTTGACGGCCTCGGCGTGCCGTCGGTCGGGCCCGACGCCGGGGGGTCCTCCGGCAGTGCAGGCGCCGGCTCGTTCCGCCGCCAGGGATCCTCGAGGTCGGTCCCGGGGGCCGGAGCGCCCAGCGCGGCGACGGCGTCGCCCAGGCCGAGGGGGGCCGCCGCGGCAGCAGCTGCCGCCGCCGCCGCCGCGACCGCCTCTTCGGCTGATGCCGCCGGCGCCGCGTCCGGTGCCGGCGCCGCCTCGGCTGACGCGTCGCTGGAACTTCCAAGCTGGCTCACGGGCCACCCGGCGCGGGGCAGCGGCCCCGCACTGTCCTCGGCGGACCGCGCGGCGCTGTCGATGCTGGCCGCGCACGCGTCGGAGGAGGACGGACCCGACGACACCGACTTGTGGGCGCTGCTGGACCCGAGCCAGCGCGGGGACGGCGGCGCGGGGTGGGAGAGCGAAGACGACGAGGACCCGACCACGGCGCAGCGCACGTGGCCCGTGCCCGTGGGGTCCATGTACCAGGTGCCGGACCTGGACGAGGACGTGACGGGGGTGCCCGCGGCCCTGCTGGAGCGGGCGCGGCGCCGGCGCGCGCAGGGCCGCAAGGTCCGGCAGCGGCAGGGGCAGCAGGGCGCGGCGGCAGGCGGCGTGTCCCCCGGGGCGCGCGCGGCGCTCAGGCGGCACGCCATCGGGGAGAGCCCCGTGGCGGAGCCGGGCGCCGGCGCCGCCGACGCGACGCGCAAGCGGCACGTGTGGGACGAGCGGGCCCTGCTCCGCGGGCTCTACCGCGCGGGTCAGGAGGTGACCCGCGTGAGCGACGACAAGGTGCGCATGGGGGTGTTCGAGGTGGACTGTGCGGCGTTCAAGCAGGCAGTCGCGGCACAGGCGGAGGTGCTGACGGCGACGGCGGCGTGCCTCGTGGTGGCGGACTGCCAGCGGACGCTGCGGACGCTCGACCGGCGGTACCAGGCGCTGGAGGAGGAGGTGCTGAGCCGGCCCGACGACGCCCGGGGCATGGAGCGGCAGCGCGGCCTCATCGCGGCGGTGGACGCCGGCGTGGCCAAGCTGGACGCGGTGGCGGCGGACACCATGGGCCGCCTGGAGGCCCTGGGGGAGGTCATGGTGCCGGTGCCGGATGCGGTGATGAAGGACGCGCTGCGGGCGCGCACGTGGCCGCGGCGCATCGCGGAGGCGTCCTCGGACGCGCAGGCGGCGCTGGACCTCCTGTCGGACGAGGTGGCGGCCCGGCTCGAGGACGAGAAGGCCGCGTTCGAGCGGGTGCTGGCGTCGCTGCCCGAGCGGGTGATGGAGCTGTACTCCAAGGGCGGGCGGGCTCTGGTTGAGGACAAGGAGCGGTACGAGAAGGCGGCCGAGGAGGTCCTGGCGCTCAACGACATGCTGGTGGCCGCCGACAAGACGGCGCGCGACATCGCGGAGCGGCAGCGCATCCTCGGCCTCGTGCCGTCCGAGTTCGACAAGCTGCAGGGGCTGCACCTGGACTTCGCGCCATTCTACCGGCTCTGGTCCACGGTGGTGGCCTTCGAGGCGGCGCGGGAGCCGTGGCTGAACAACCGGGTCACGTCACTGGACGCAGGGGGCATCGCCGACCTGGTGTCGGGCTGGGAGGGGGAGTGCGCCGCGCTGGCGGTGCAGATGCAGCGCATGGGGCCACCGCGCGTGGTGGTGGAGTCCCTGTCGGCCAGGCTGGCCGAGTTCAAGCGGTTCATCCCCGTGGTCCGGGCGCTGGCGTGCGAGGCTCTGTCGAGCGCGTCGGGGGACAAGTCGGTCATGGGCCACTGGGAGACGCTGGGGGCACTGCTGTCGCCGTCGGAGCCCGACTCCTTCGTGGAGGAGCGGCCGACGTTGCAGCAGCTGCTTGACCTGGGGGTCCTTGGCCGCCTGCCCGAGGTGGAGGACGTCGCCTACAAGGCTCTGAAGGAGCTGCAGCTGCGCAAGGCGCTCCAGGTGATGGAGGCGGACCTCCGCTCGACCACGCTCGACGCCCGGCCGCACAAGGACACGGGCACGCACGTGCTCCACGACGTGGATGACGTCACCGCGGTGCTGGAGGACCAGATGGTGCGCGTGCAGACGGTGCTGCTCAGCCCGTACCGTG